>Ga0255052_10002508_pt1 | contig 13197 bp, 14 predicted proteins | sample JV7_2_21_MG_FD_188632 | JGI IMG/M metagenome (GOLD analysis project Ga0255052, IMG submission 188632) | Seawater microbial communities from Jervis Inlet, British Columbia, Canada - JV7_2_21 | ecosystem: Environmental > Aquatic > Marine > Inlet | place: Canada: British Columbia | collected... | reverse complement strand
GGCCAACGCGCTGGATATCGTCAGCCGCTATCCGGTGACCGCCCTTGTGCTGGTTGTCATCATGCCGTTCTACGCCAGGCCCGGCACTTTCGTCACGCCGGAGACCACCGACGTCGGCCGGATTTTCGGCGAAGCACGGCAGCAAATGCCTGATCAGCAAATACTGCTCGGATGCGCACGACCACCGGGTATGCACAAACGTGTCACCGACGCCTACGCAATTATGGCCGGCCTCGACGGCATCGCGTTTCCCGCCGATGGTGCCGTTTCGGTTGCGCACACAATTGGCAGGCCTTTTGAGCAGGCGCATGCATGTTGCTCGATCAAACTTGGTAGCGATTTCCTTGGTAGCGATTTCAATGAAAAGCTGGATCGATCGTTCGCAGCGTGAAGAGCACATGAACATAAACAGGAACAATAATAATGGGCTGCATTGAAAACAAAAGCAGTCCGACACCCGGCGGACAACACTCCGGTGCAGACCATAATCCGTTCGATGTTATGCAGCCGCGTACGCCGCTGAAGACGCCAGTGGGACGGAAGAACGGTCGCCACGTAAAAGCGAACGACATTCCGCCGCAGGGCGTTTACCTGCCCAACAACAACATTATGGCGCCGTCCATGAAGTCGCCCGAGTACGTGCAGCTCTCGACGGCTGCTGCGATTACGTTGGGCATCATGGGTGGGCGCATGTACGGATGCGAATGTACGCGTTGCCTTAATCTGCTTCTGACCTACCCGGAAGGTTGTCGTGCAAATTGCGCCTACTGTGGGCTCGCGCGCCACCGTGAGGCTGATCGTGATTATGCAGATCGTAATTTCATTCGCGTTGACTGGCCCGCGGTACCGATGGCGGAAATCATCGACATCGTTGCAAAGGACGTGGAAGGAAGTCCGTTTCATCGTATGTGTATCTCGATGATCACGCACCCGCGTTCCGAGGACGATACGTTCACAGTGCTGAAAGCCTGGACCGATCGCATAGATCCCGATGCGATCCCGGTATCGATATTGTCGAACCCGACGACAATGAAACGGCAGGACGTGCAGAAGACAAAAGATCTCGGCGCTGACATTTTCACCGTCGCCCTCGATGCCGCAACGCCGGAAGTTTTTGACCGCACGCGCGGCAAGGGCGTGCAGTCGCCGCACAAGTGGTCGAAATACTGGGAGATTCTGCAGGACGCGAAAGACATTTATGGTCCGCAGAAAGTCGGCGCACATATCATCGTCGGAATGGGCGAAACCGAATACGAAGTGCTCAATCTCGTCCAGGAACTTGTCGATTTCGGTGGCCACAGCCATATGTTCTGCTTCTTCCCGGAGCAGGGTTCGTTGATGGACCATTTGCCTGCAACACCCCGCGATCAGTGGCGACGAGTGCAACTTGCGCGTTACCTGATCGATTATCGTGACGTTCGCGTGTCACAGATGAAATTTGATGAACTGGGTCGTGTGACAGACTACGGGATTCCACAGTCTGAGCTTGCCGGCATCATCGACGAGGGGATCGCGTTTCGCACATCCGGGTGTCCGGGCAAATTTCAGGACGATATCTCGGCTTGCGACCGGCCATATGGCGATTCGCCACCGAGCGATATCGCAAGCTACCCGTTTCAGCCGCTGAAAAAGGAGCTGAAGAAGATTCGCAGGCAACTCGAGATCCCGGTACGGGTGGAATAGGCGGCAGACGGGAACCGATTATGGCAGGCACATTCAGAATCATCGATACAGGTGTACGTGAAGGTCGTGCGAACATCGCGTTCGACGCCGCTCTTATCGAGGAGCGGCAGGCCGACCGGATTCCCGATACGATTCGGTTTCTTCGTTTCCCACCCACCGCCCTGATCGGCCGTCATCAGGACCTCAGCCGGGAGGTGAACCTCGAGTACTGTACGAAGAACGGCGTTGGTACCGTACGCCGCATGACGGGCGGCGGTGCAATTTACCTCGACGATGGCCAGCTCGGCTGGGAACTGGTTTTTCACAGGTCGTCGCTGGGGATTGCCGCACTGCCTGATCTCGCCCGTGAGATTTGTAATGCGGCGGCGGCCGGATTGTCCGAACTGGGCGTCGACGCGAAATTTCGGCCCCGTAACGATATTGAGGTTGATGGTCGCAAGATAAGCGGCACCGGCGGATTTTTTGACGGCGATATCCTGATTTACCAGGGCACGGTCCTGATAGACATGAATGCAGAGCAAATGGTCAGCGCATTGAATATCCCCGAGGCCAAACTGGCGAAGCGAAAGCTGGATTCCGCAGCGGAGCGCGTGGTCACTCTCAAAGAGTTGCTCGGCGAGCAGATGCCGAATATCGAGACCGTCAAAAAAGCGCTGATCGAAGGATTTACCGAAGGCTTCGGCATCGACGCCGAACCTGGGGAAATCACGGCGGCTGAAGAGGCGCTGGCACAGAAACATTTCGATGAGGAAATCGGTACAGACGAATTCGTCGCCGAAATCGACAATCCCGCGTCAGAGGAGCGGGTGCTTGCCGGAAGTCATACTGGCCCCGGCGGCACCATCGACTCCTTTGTGAAACTGGAGGGTCCCACGCAGGGCATCCTGCAACGGGTTCTGCTTAGCGGGGATTTCTTCGTAACGCCGCCGCGCGTTGTTTTTGATCTCGAAGGTCATCTGCAGGGCACCCGCTTAGATGATGTTGATGCGGCTATCGACGATTTCTTTCGTGATAGTGATATCGGCATGCTCAGCGCTACCGCGGATGATTTCAAAGCGTCGATCGCGAATGCCCTGATCGGTTCTGGCAAACAGGATGTCTGAATGCAGTCCTGATGCATTCGCGATGGCCGGTCGAACGGAAACGCCGATGAATGTCGTGGCCGTGATTCAGCATACGGCCGGCGAATACCTGGGGCTATTGGAAGATCACCTGGAAGGGCGTCGCATCCGGTTCCAGTACTTCCGGCCCTTTGCCGGTGGACGAAAACTGCCGGCACCGGATTTGCCGGCAGATGCGTTGATGTTGCTCGGCGGCGGTCCGTGGGGATCTGCCGGAACACGGAATCTGCCAACGCTTCCTGAAGAAATCGAACTGGCGCAGGCAAGGCTCCGGGAAGGCACCCCCGTAATCGGCCTCGGGCTCGGGGCCCAGATTCTCGCGATTGCAGCCGGCGGCAGTGCCGAGAGTACAGATCTGCTCTTCGAGATCGACACCGTGACGAGAACAAGCGATACCGCGCTCAACGGATTCCTGCCGGAGACGTTCACCCAGGTTACCTACATGCGTGATCGACCGGTGTTGCCAGAGGGCGCCAGGATACTTGCTGAAGATAGCGTGGGGCGGCCAGCCGTATTTCAGGTTGGTGATAACGCCTATGGTTTTCTGGGCAATCCCGGGATCAAGCTGGGCATGGTCGAAGACCTGATTATGGAGTTCGAAGAAGTGCCGGCCAACACTGGTGACGGGCTCGAAAGACTCCGCGCACTACAACCGGGAATCGAGGACGCATTGGTGCCGATTATGACCGGGCTGGTCCAATGCACCTCGTTGATGTCCTCGCCCAAAGCTGCTGAGGAACCCACCCCGGAATTGGACACAAACGTATTTTAGTATATGCTAATGAACTGTTAGATGGTCCGACGTGGCCATTTAATTGCGAAGGAAGTAAGGAAGATGGCCGAAAAACTCATCATCGTAATGGCGAATACAGACCCCAGGAACGGAGAGGAGCTGGGCGCTCCTATTTTCCAGGCATCGGTAGCGGCGGCAATGGACTACGACGTCGACGTTATCTGCACGGCGACTTCAGGCAAGCTGATGAAGAAAGGCGTTGCTGAAAAACTGTTCGTAAAGGTTGGCTCGCCGAAGTCTGTCTACAGCTTCATACAGGACGCGCACGAAGCGGGTGTGAAATTCTATTGCTGTTCCCCGAATCTCGATCTTTTCGACATGACCCAGGACGACCTGATTCCGGAATGTGAAGGAATTGTCGGCGGCGCGCATCTGATCGAGCAGGTCATGGAAGAAGACTGCAAGGTGATGACTTACTAGGATGTCTCATTCGTCGACGTCCAGAGTTCAGCGATATATCGGTGATCCGGTAACTGAACAGGATCCAGTCGAACGAGAGAAACTCGAAGAGATATTTCAGGATATTCAGGGCGATCTTCGTTTCGACCACGAACTCAATGGTTGCCTGAATTGCGGCATCTGCACAGCAACCTGTCCGGCGGCCCATTATTACGATTTCAGTCCACGGGAAATCGTCCAGCTGCTGTGGACCGAGAATCTCGAAGGCATCTACGACGCGATGCAGGAAAAGATCTGGTCCTGCGCCCAGTGTTATACCTGTGCAGCGCGCTGCCCGTTTGATAATTCGCCGGGTGGACTGATCATGTTGATGCGCGAGACGGCGATCAAGCATGGCATGGAATCGGCCAAGAGTGTTCTTCGGCCATTCAGTCGGGTCATGCTGAAACTCATATCGACGGGCAATCAACTGGCGCCGGATATGATCACCCCGGAAGGATTCGCCGACTGGGGCCCGAATGTCTCGAAGGTCGATGCACCACTGGAGATACTTCAGAAAGCGATACCCATGCCAACGCTTCACACAACAAAAACCGCATGGGAAGTAAATCTGAAAACATCTGTCGAGCTTTACACGATCTGGGAAGAAACCGGCGTGCTCGACAGCCTTGAAACAATCGACGAAAACCTGTTCGACGTCATTTGCGACATCATGGACGAAAAACGAGATGACTATGACGACTGGCTCGACGAACAAGATGACTAGACAACAATCTCTGGGAGTTCGAAATGACGACAGGTAATGGTAACGGCGGTGAAGAGCGCTTTACCGGCCATGGCGCCGAGTGGACGGATGCGAAACTCAGTAAGAAAGATGCACACGTCGCGACCGTTTGGGTCGATCAAATTATCAACAAGCGATCGATGCTCACGAATAAGGATCGTGTTGAAGATGTCCGTGACACCATGTGGCAGCTCGAAAAGGAAGGAGAAATCGTTGTTCACCGCGTCAACGATGAACACAATCCGGTCACTGTAAAAACGCTTTATGGCTGGGACAAACGTATCCCAACGACGCAACTCTGGCATCACAAGTCGTGCGGCCAATGTGGCAACATCCCCGGCTATCCGGCATCGCTCCTGTGGCTGATGAACATGATGGACATCAAGTATCTTGATGAGACCGATCAGACCTCATGCACTGCGTGGAATTATCACGGTTCCGGCATCGGCAACATTGAAAGCCTTGCGGCTGTGTTCTTGCGGAATTTCCATCAAGCTTATGTTTCCGCCAAGTCTCAAGGGTTGCCGGAAGGCTATTACTATCCGCTCGTTCATTGCGGTACTTCTTTCGGTAACTACAAAGAAGTTCGCGGCTATCTGCTCCAGTCCGCCAAGCTACGCGAAAGAGTCAAAAAGATTCTCGGCAAACTCGGTCGTCTGATTGATGGCAAGCTGCTGATCCCGGAAGAGGTAGTGCATTATTCGGAGTGGCTCCACGTGATGCGCAACGAAATCAAGAAGCATCAGATCATCGATTGCGATCATATTCGTGCGACGGTTCACCCGGCCTGCCATGTCTACAAGATGGTTCCCGAAGATGCGATTTACGATGATGACGTACTCGATGGCAATCGCGTCGCAGTAACGACTGGATTGCTGGAGACGCTGGGTACGCAAGTGATCGACTATTCCACCTGGTACGACTGCTGCGGATTCGGCTTCAGGCATATTATTTCCGAACGTGAATTTACGCGTTCGTTCGCGATCGATCGCAAATTGCGTGTGGCTCAGGAAGAGGCCCGCGCTGACATGATGGTCGGTCACGACACCGGTTGCATTACGACGCTTGATAAGAACCAGTGGATCGGTGCAGCGGTCGGTAAACCCGTCGACATGCCCGTTCTGGCCGATTGCCAGTTCGCTGCGCTGGTGTGTGGGGCGCATCCTTACAAGATCGTGCAGTCACACTGGCACGCATCGTCGACCGAAACACTCATGGAAAAACTCGGCATCGACTGGCAGGCGAAGAAAGCCGAATTCGAGGCCTATTTGAAGGATGTCGAAGCCGGGAAGGGCGAGAGCCTTTATGACCCGAGACTGATGATTACTTCCGGCCGTGGCTACAAACCGAAAGAGTTACAGGAATGAGCAAACCAGTAGTAATAATCGGCGGCGGCCCCGCAGGTCTTGCTGCGGCGCATAGCCTTGGCACCGTGGGTCGGCAAAGCATCCTGGTAGAAAAAGAAGATCAATTGGGCGGAGCACCAATTCTCTCGGGCTACGCCAAGCTCGTTCCATCCGGCGAATGGGCGAAAGACGCTATCGGCGGCATGGTCAAGAGAGTTGAGGATGATGAGTATGTGCAAATTGAAACCAGCACGACGATCTCATCGTTCGATGGAGAGCCCGGAAATTTCAACGTCGAACTTTCCAACGGCAAGAAGATCGATGCTGAAGCAGCGATTCTGTGCAGTGGCTTCACGCATTTCGACTCGGTGAATAAGCCGGAGTGGGGTTTCGGTACTTTCGAAGACGTCGTGACGACGACCCAGGTCGAGCAGATGATTTCGTCAGGCAAAGGTGTTCGCTGTCCATCAGACGATCGGAAGCCCAAGCGGGTCGCGATTCTCTTGTGTGTAGGTTCGCGTGACCGACAAATCGGACGCGAGTGGTGTTCGAAAATCTGTTGCACGGTTTCTTCAAACCTCGCCATGGAAATTCGCGAAGAACTGCCTGATTGCCATGTCTACATCTATTACATGGATATCAGGACCTACGGGCTTTACGAAACCAAGTACTACTGGCGCAGCCAGGAAGAATTCAAGGTCAAATACATCAAGGCGCGTATTGCCGAGGTCACTTCCGACGGTGAGAAACTGATCGTTAAAGGTGAAGACACGCTGGTTAAACGCCCAATCACGATTCCATTCGACATGGTCGTGCATGCGATTGGCATGGATCCGAATGTCGACAACGACGAAATCGCAAATACCTTCGGCGTCGATCTTGAGCAGCATGGATTTATCGACGTTGCCGATCGATATGGAGCGATGGGTGCGACATCGCGCCCGGGCGTCTATGTTGCCGGCGCAGCAACCGGGCCGGAAACGATCGACGATTCGATCGCCCAGGGACATGCAGCGGCGATGGCGGTTTTGTCCGGGCTGAATGAGTCGGCCAAGTCGGCCTGAGGTAGCACTCCGCATGTCGCTGCTAACCGCACTTCGTCGAGACAAAATCAATCGTCCGGTCCTCGATTTGTCGGGCGACGCATTGCGCATGTCATTGCAGGCGATGATCGCCGGAAGCGAAGAACATGGTGGCATCGAGCGCTACGTCGATGCGGTCAAGCTGAAAAGCACGATGTTTCAACAGGCGCTCGCAGAAGTCGATGCCGGTGGCATGGACCTCGAAACATTCAAGGGTCTGTGCACATTCATGTCGACAGTTCGCCGCAGAATCGGTCCCTGGCTCAGCGAAGAATTATACGCGGGCATTAGCGAGGGCTTGACAGAGCTCCTTACCGGGGCGGGCGATGTTGATGAACGTGTCATCGGGTTTTGCGCCAGGTTTCCGGATGACAAAGGCCATCGCTGGACCAGGGACCTGGCGACGGAAATGCTTCACTACTCGGACCCCGAACGCATGCCCCTGATGAATCGCTGGGTCTGGGATGCGAAAGCGAATACCGGCGTACTCCGGGAAATCTGGCATGCCGATGATATTGATCACATCACGATTCCGGTTTCTGACGGATACGCAACGTTCCTGATGTTGAGGGAAGAGCTCAGCCAGTTCCTGAGTGACAACGGATTTTTTCGCGACATGCTGTACTACGTTGACGTCCTGTGCGCCCAGATCTACGCAAACTACATTTGCGAACAGGGCGGCAGTTATCTGCGGGCTGATTTCTCTGCTCCGGAAGATCCGATGCAACACACGAGACGTCTTCTCGGACTCGACGGCGTGCAACCGGGAAATGGAAAAACCAAACTCAAGTCCATCGATGGTGAGGCATATGTTCTCGACGATGGAAACCTGTCAGGCCAGGCGGAAACGTAAATGCCAATTCATGAAAAGTCCCTGATTCGTCCTGAGAATCTCACGACCCATGACGAACTGATTCTCGACGGGGTCGACGTATCGGGGCACTGGAGCACGTTCATCGAGTCGCGGGTAGTCTCGGACTACAACGAGGCATTGGAAGAAGAGATTTCGGCGTTGCCTGGTGGTGAGAAAATTCATCGTTGTTTTCAGTGCGGTTCCTGTACCAATTCATGCACGGTCCACGCGATCAATCCTGAGTTCAATCCACGATTCTGGATCTACCTGATTCGGATGGGAATGGAGTCAGAGCTGCTTCGCGACAAAGACATCATCTGGCAGTGTGTCTCATGCAATAAATGTACTTACGCCTGTCCGCGTGATGTCGAGCCGGAAGGTGTAATGAAGGCGACCGCTCATTGGCTTGAAAGAAAAGGTCACACACCAAAATCTCCATCAATGCATTTCGATGAGGTATTTACGGAGCAAGTGATATCGACTGGAAAAATAGAGGAAAGTCGTACGATTCGGCGCTTTTTCAAACGGACCAATCAGGGCCTGATGCAGGGCTGGATGATCGAAATGGTCAAGCGCCTGTTGTGGCACCTGCCACTCGGCATGTTGTCGCGGATGGGGTTGGCAACATTTTTAGCTCCGCGAACGAGCAACTGGTCGAATGCCGCCAGTGCTATTCAGGAATATATCGATGAACAGCACGAGAAGCAGGACGAGGCACTCAGCCTGGCCGAATTGATCGACGCCGCGCAAAAAGACGCTGCGGCGTAAGGACCCCACACCGATGACAATAAAGAAAGAAAAGTACCGGAAGGTGGCCTACTACCCGGGTTGTGCCCTGGAGGGGTCCGGCCACGCTTACAACCGGTCAACAAAGGAAGTCGGGAAAGCGCTTGGACTGGAACTGGTGGAGGTCGAGAACTGGAATTGCTGTGGCGCGATGGAAGTAAAGAACATCGATCCGAAGATCCAGACATACCTTTCATCGCGGGTGATGTCGGTTGCTGCAAATGAAATGGACATGGACGTCGTTATGGCTCCATGCAACGGCTGCTATCACAACCTCAAGAAGGCCGAGTATGACCTGAAAAATGATTCTGATTCTGCAGAAGTTGTCGACAGCCTGTCGAAAAAGGCCGGTCACAAAACCTACGAGCCAGGGCAGGTCGAAACGATCCACGCGCTGGACTGGATCAAGGACACCATCGGTGAAGATGGCTTGAGGGAGCGCGTCAGGAATTCACTGAGCGGTATCAAGATTGCGAACTACTACGGCTGCATGTACACGCGGCCGCGCCATATCTTCCCGGAGAAAGATGCGGGCCCTGGTAGCGAGTCGACCTCGAAACCACATTTCATGGATGATCTGCTGGCGGCAGCCGGAGCCGAGAACGTTGATTTTCCGCTGAAGACTGCGTGCTGCGGTGGGGCACATACGTTGTCGGATAGTGACACGTCGACCAAGCTGGTGCTGAACATACTGAAAACCGCAAAGCTCGCCGGAGCGGACGTTATCGCAACCGAATGCCCGACCTGTCATTCCGGTCTGGAAATGCACCAGATTCGGGCAGAAAAGAATTTCGGCGAAAAAGTCGAGATCAAGATTCTTTATTTCACGCAGCTACTCGGTATGGCACTGGGACTGAAGCCGAAAAAAGTCGGTGTGCACGAGAACATCTCCGATTCGATTCGCTTCCTGAAGGAAAAGGGTCTGGCGTGAGATCTATTACCGAACTTGAATCCGCGATCGCCGCCATTACGACGGTTCCTGATCCACAGGCAGCGGCCAGGGAGCTTCTGAAGATCAGCGAAGAAACGATCGAACAGTGGATCACTGCCAAACATACAGTTCCGACCGATGAAAAGAGAGAAGGATTTCGCTTGCTCGGATTGCATCGGCAAGGCGCAAAAGGTGACCCGAGTTTCAATGCGTGCCGCGAGACCTGCCGTGAGATTGCCTATCATTTCAACCTTATTACGTTGCAGCCGGACGATACGGAAACTACGGATCGTTTGGAAATGATGAAGATGATATCCAATCACCTGTACCTATTTATAAGTGGAAAAATGCAGGTTGCTGAACTCGGCGACTTTTGCTGCTCTTCAAAGCCGATCCGCCTGGCGCCTGTTTTAGACACTCAAATAACGAAGGAAGCATAGCAATGCCATCTGTTCGTGGATGTAACCTTCCCGATGAACTTCTTTACGATGTTGATAATCACATCTGGTTTCAGGATCGGGGCGATGGCACCGTCAAAATTGGCATGACGGCAGTGGCCACCGCGATGTCCGGCAAGCTTGTTGCCTTTACACCGAAGCGGGTGGGTCGCTCGGTTCGTGCAGGCAAGTCATGCGGCACCCTGGAATCGGGAAAATGGGTCGGTCCGGCCAAATCTGCAGCCGGTGGCGAAGTCGTTGCCGTCAACGAAGACATGGTCAACGATCCTTCCATCGCCAACACAGATCCATACATAGCAGGCTGGCTCGTTATCCTGAAGCCAGAAGATTGGGATTCGGTTCTTGGATCGCTGGTAACCGGCAGTGATGTGACCGCGCCCTATGAAGCAAAAATGGACTCGGAAGGATTCGGTGGTTGTGCTTAGCCAACTAGGGGCGAGAAATTTATGACAGATTCAGATCAAGTCGTCGCGCCTGAAGATTTTGCGCAACTTACCGAGCTGCACGATAAGGTATCGAATGCCTGTGAACTGCTTAAAGCGATGGCGAACGAGTGGCGATTGATGATTCTTTGCCAGCTTTCGGAAGGTGAGAAAACGGTAAGCGAGTTGCAGAGATTACTCGGCCTGAGCCAGTCCGCACTTTCACAGCATCTGGCGATTCTGCGCCGGGAAAAAATCGTCAGATCGAAAAAGCATGCTCAGTCCGTCACTTATTCGCTTGCTGGCGATGAGGCGACAAAAGTTATGAAGACATTGCACGAGGTTTTCTGTGGTGCAACGGAGCCAAAGGACTAGGAAGAAGCGTGCGTGATGTGACTTGTTCAGGTCGCCGTTCACACCGCACGAGGAAGCAAGGCCCACAGGACTACAGAGCCTGTTGGGAGAAAATCATGAGTTCGAAAGTAAGACATGCCTCAGCGTCGCTGATGACATTGGTGTTTCTTGCGTTCAGCGGACTGGCGCTGGCGACAAACGGCTATTTCACATGAGGAAAGCTTTCACGTAGCGCATTCCGTAAGGCACAATACAGAACAAGCAGCTTAAATCTGCAAAATTATGTCAACCGGATATCTCCGAGAGCACACTCAATGACTGGAAAAAAGATTGATCCCGCATTCCTGCGGCAGCAAATCGTCGGCGTAGATTCAACGTTTGAAACGCCGTTCGGCGAAAGGCTGATGGTTTACTGTGACTACACCGCTTCAGGCCGATGTCTGCGTTTCGTTGAGTCATATCTGCAAAGTCTGCAACGCGTCTATGCCAACACTCATACAGAGGACGACATTACGGGTCGCAGCATGAGCCAGTTGTTGCGCGAGGCCGAAGAAGCGATCAAAAAATCCGTCAACGCCGGACCCAATGGCCGAATCATCGCCTGTGGAACCGGCGCCACCGGTGCGATTGAAAAGTTGCAGCAGATCATCGGTGTCTCGCTACCGCCCGCCTCCCGGCAAAATATTGAAAATATTGTTAGTGACGCCGGCATCGACAATGAGCTATTCCAGAGTGCGATCTCTGATCACCAGCCGGTTGTTTTCGTCGGGCCTTACGAGCACCACTCAAATGAGATCTCCTGGCGTCAGTCGCTGGCGACGACGGTGGAGGTTCAGCTGGACGCGAGCGGACACATCGATCTCGATCACCTCGAGGCTTTGCTGCAGGACCCTGCGTATAAAGATCGATTGCGCGTTGGCTCATTCTCGGCCGCGTCGAACGTGACCGGCATTCGCTCTGACGTTCGGAAAGTTACGACATTGCTTCACAAGTACGACGCGATCGCCTGTTTCGACTTCGCCGCTTGCGCACCCTATATCGACATCGATATGAATCCTGAGCCATTAAATGATGGCGATAAACCGGCGATTGATGCAATTTTTATCTCTCCACACAAATTTATTGGTGGGCCCGGGTCAAGCGGAGTCCTTGTTTTCAATGAACGGATTTACAACCGCGACCTGCCACCGAGCATGAGTGCTGGTGGAACCGTTGACTACGTTGGTATGGACGATCAGGACTTTATCAGCAGGATTGAGGAACGGGAGAAGGCTGGTACACCGGGTGTATTGCAGACGCTGAAAGCGGGACTCGTGTTCGAGATCAAAGATCGCGTTGGTGTCGACGTTATTAACACCAGGGAACGCGAGCTGACGGAACGGGCAATGAAGTGCTGGGGTGATGATGAGAACATTGAAATTCTGGGCAATCCGGATCCGGGCAGTCGCGTCGGAATCATCTCATTCAATCTGAAAGATGAGCTTGGCAACTACCTGCACCACAAATTCGTAACGGCGCTTCTTAATGATCTGTTCGGCATTCAGTCACGTGCCGGTTGTTCCTGCGCCGGACCTTACGGACACCGGTTACTCGACATCGATAAAGACACGTCCGAGAGATACAGACATGTTGTGCAGGACGGCTACTGTGGAATGAAACCCGGGTGGTGCCGGGTAGGGTTGCACTGGGTTATGGATGATGCTGAGGCGGACTACGTCATTGATGCTGTGCATTTCGTTGCCCGGCATGGCAAGAGATTCCTGCAGCTCTATGACTTTGACCTCTGTACTGGAACGTGGTCAAACAGGCAAACGTCTATTGAACTGCCGAAGTTTTCACTCGACAAGGCACTCGATATCGAGGAAGGCGAGCCAGCAATACTATCCTTGCCATTGCGCAAACAGCTATACGATCACTACATGACCGAGGCCAAGCGCTGGGCAAGTCGATTGGAAGAAGGGCCTGCTGACAAGCTAATGTCGCTCGACGGCGAGCTGGGCGAACTGCAGTTCTTTTCGATACCGGCAAATCCCGACGCTACTCATTGAGCTAGAGGTACCCTAGCCCGAATATTTCATGAGTGGCCGGGAATATCGGTTTCTGTGTTGGATGTAGCGCTGTCGATCGTGCGAGAGATGTAGCGGGGACTACATCTGGAGCGGGATCGGACGCGATACGCCGACAC
>Ga0255052_10002502_pt1 | contig 13215 bp, 12 predicted proteins | sample JV7_2_21_MG_FD_188632 | JGI IMG/M metagenome (GOLD analysis project Ga0255052, IMG submission 188632) | Seawater microbial communities from Jervis Inlet, British Columbia, Canada - JV7_2_21 | ecosystem: Environmental > Aquatic > Marine > Inlet | place: Canada: British Columbia | collected... | reverse complement strand
TACTGTCGGTGCCGTCCATCATGCAAGCAAGACAGGATATCCTGCGGCTGCATCTCGCCGACGAACTCGAGGAATACATCGTCAATATCGTGCTTGCCACGCGCAACGCGGGTGCCGTGGATGCATCGCTCGAAGGGCAGATCCTCTACGGCGCGAGCCCGCGCGCAAGTATCGGCATCGATCGAGCCGCGCGGGCGCGGGCCTGGCTGGCGGGTCGCGACTACGTCGGACCCGAGGACATTCAGGATGTAACCGCCGACGTACTGCGGCATCGTCTAGTCCTGAGCTTCGAGGCCGAGGCTGACGGCGTCAACGCCAACTCTGTCATCGAGCGGATACTGGATGGCGTCGGAGTTCCGTAGCCATGCGGCTCGACCATCTTCCAGAGAACGCATCGCCGGTTAGCGTTAGCCAGGCAGGGCTCATCCGCCTGAGCGGCGCGGCGCGAGCCATTGCGCTCGATGTCCTGCGAGTTCGCTCATTGCAGACGGGTGCGTATGTGTCTCATTTTCGCGGCCGCGGCATGGAGTTCGACGAGTCGCGACCATACCAGCCCGGTGACGATCCGCGGTCGATCGACTGGCGCGTTACCGCGCGCAGTACCACCGCGTATACGAAGCTGTTTCGCGAGGAGCGCGAGCGGCCGGTGCTGGTCATGGTCGATCTACGCTCCAACATGCATTTTGCGACTCGCGGCTGCTACAAATCGGTTAACGCGAGCCGTGCGGCAGCATTGCTGTCGTGGGCTGCGCATCACCGTGGCGACCGGCTCGGCGGTCTCATTTTCGGCGACACGATGCACCGCGAACTGAAACCGCGGCTCGGGCGCCGGGCGGCATTACGTTACCTTCACGAACTCGCCGAACATCCGGACTGGCGCAGTCGCGAATACGGGGACAACGGCGAGCGTGCGGCCCCGCTGACAACGGCGATGGCGTCATTGCGTCACGTCGCCAGACCGGGGAGCCTGGTTGTTGTCTTGAGCGATTTCATGGGCATGACGCGCGCGGCGCAGTCCTATCTGTCGAGTGTCGCACGACACAACGAGGTCCTCGCCGTATTTCTGAGTGATCCACTGGAGCGCGAATTGCCGCCGCCCGGGCGCTATCGGCTCATCTCGGACGACGACGAGCTTGCGATCGACACCTATGCGAAGGCGGCACGTCGCGATTATCACAGCGCGTTCGAAGAACGCTCGCAGGAACTCGAGCAGTTCTGCCACCGGTATGGCATACATCTCATGCCATTGTCGACGGACGACGACCCGGTGAGCGCATTGCAGACTGCACTGGGAAGAAGGACACACTAGTGGACCCGACACAAATCCCGCTGCGTGGCCTGCACCTGCCGGATGCGATCGGCTGGTGGCCGCTCGCCCCCGGCTGGTGGCTGGTAATCGCGATGCTCCTGCTAGGTCTCGGGCTGCTGCTGCGCGATGCGCTGCGCCGGCACTCGCGAAGCAGAGCGCGGCGTCACGCCCTGCGACAACTCGAACAGTACACGGCTGCCTTTGCTGGTCACGGCAATGCGGTCACCCTGGGTATCGAAGTATCTGAACTCCTGCGGCGCGCGATGCTTGCTTATGTACCGCGCGGCGATGTCGCCGGGCTGACGGGCGAGGCATGGCTCGCCTGGCTGGACCGCGATCTGGCGGAGCCCCGTTTCCTGGAGGGTGCCGGCCGTAGCCTGCTCGACCTGCCATACCGAAACCCGGCAAACGCGGAGCAGCCGGCCGATATCGACGACATGCTCTCCGCCGTCCGCGAGCGCTTGAAAACGCCGGTCGGAGGGCGCGCCTGATGCTGTCTCTAGCCTGGCCCTGGATGCTGCTCGCGTTGCCGCTGCCGTTCCTCGTACGGATTCTCCTGCCCGAGGCGCACCGCTTGCAGGAGGCCGGGCTACGGGTGCCGAGTATTGCCGGGTTCGCAATGCTGACGGATCGCTCGAGGTCCGAACAACTGCTGAACTGGCGATTCTGGGTCGCGATGTTCGCGTGGATTCTGCTCGTCGTCGCCGTAGCACGGCCCGAGCGCATCGGCGATGAACTCGACGTTCCTGTTTCGGGACGAAATCTCATGGTAGCCGTCGACCTGTCCGGCAGCATGGACCAGAAGGACTTCGAACTAGGCAATCGCACGGTTGACCGGCTGACGGCGACCAAAGCAGTCGCCGCCGACTTCATCAGCCGCCGCGAAGGCGATCGCATCGGCTTGATACTGTTCGGCGAACGCGCCTATCTGCAAGTGCCGCTCACGCTCGATCGCGAGACCGTGAAGATTCTGCTGATGGAAGCATTCATCGGGCTGGCGGGAGAAAAGACCGCCATTGGCGACGCGATTACGCTTGCCGTGAAACGTATTCACGATCAGCAGTCGGACGCAGGCGAGCAAGTGCTCGTGTTGCTGACGGACGGCGCCAATACCGCGGGCGAGATCGACCCGATGAAAGCGGCGGAACTTGCGGCGCAGGTCGGTCTGCGTGTCTACACGATCGGGATCGGCGCGGAACAGCTCGAGGTCGCATCGATCATGGGCGGCCGCCGCCGTGTGAATCCCTCGGCCGACCTCGATGAGGAAACGCTTACCGGGATCGCCGATCTCACGGGCGGCCGATACTTTCGGGCGACGGACACCGCAACGCTGCAGGACATCTACCGGCTCGTTGACGAACTCGAGCCGGTCGAGGAGCCCGAAGCCGGCTTCCGCCCCGTCAAGTCGCTCTATTACTGGCCCCTGTCGGGTGCATTTGGCCTGGCCGCACTGCTCGGCATGCTGAGTCTTGCGCAGGCCTTGCGCGTACGCCGCTCAAGCGAGGTGCCGATACATGCTGGCTGAGCTTCACTTGCTGCGGCCCGAGTGGCTCTGGGCGATTCCGGCCGTGATTGCGGTCGCGGTCTTGCTGGCGAAACGCAAGCTCGGACCCGGTAGCTGGCAGAACGTCATCGATCCTGCACTGGTGCCGCACGTGCTGTCGGGAGCGGCGAACCGGCACGGCGGTCTGCGCTGGTGGCTGGTCGGCCTGACCGGTGTGATCGCCGTACTGTCGCTGGCAGGGCCCGCCTGGCAGCGGATCGAGCAACCCGTGTTTCGGTCTGACCAGGCCCTGGTCGTGGCGCTCGATTTGTCGCGATCCATGGATGCTCAGGACGTCTCGCCGAGCCGCATGTTGCGTGCGCGACTGAAAATTCTGGACTTGCTCGAGCAGCGGGCGAGCGGGCAGACAGCACTCGTAGTGTATTCCGCCAACGCATTTACGGTTACGCCGCTGACGAACGACACGGACACGATCGCGGCGCTCGTCAACAGCCTCAGCACCGACATCATGCCGAGCCGTGGCAGCTATCCGACGGCGGCCATCCAGAAGGGGCAGCTGTTGCTCGAGCAGGCCGGAGCGGGATTCGGCGAGGTACTGTTGATCACTGACGGCGGCTCGTCGCCGGCGGCCGAACGCGCTGCTCGCGATTTGCGCGCGGCCGGTTTTTCGCTGTCAGTGCTCGGTGCAGGCACCAAGCAGGGCGCACCGATACCGAAGTTGGCAGGTGGCTTTGTTACTGACGGGGCAGGACAGATCGCGGTTGCACGCCTTGAGGAACGTTCGTTACGGGAACTGGCATCCGCAGGTGGCGGGCGCTATGCAACACTGACTTCGGACGCCGGCGATCTTGACTACCTGCTGTCGGGCGAGGTGGGAATACGGGAGGCAAGCGACGATGCTCTCGCGACTGACCAGTGGCATGAGGAGGGTCCGTGGCTGGCCCTGTTGTTGTTGCCTTTGGGGGCACTCGCATTCAGGCGTGGCTGGTTGCTGATACTCGTGGCTGCACTGCTGCCAGTGCCGGAAGCCGCCGAGGCGTCGTTGTGGGATGACCTGTGGCTGACGAAGGATCAACAGGCCCGGATGCAACTCGAGGACGGCCATGCGGACGACGCGGCTGTGCTGTTCGAGAATCCGGAATGGCAGGCAGTGGCGCAGTACGAAGCCGGCGCCTTTGCTGAGAGTGCCGCCCGTTTTTCGGAGCAGGGCGACACGCGCAGTCTCTATAACCTGGGCAATGCGCTGGCTCGGCAGACCAAATTCGAGTTCGCCATCGACGCTTATGAGGAAGTGCTGGAACTCGAACCGGACAACGAGGATGCGGCCTATAACCGCGACCTTCTCAAGATGCTCCTGGAGCAGCAGGCGGAACAGGAGCAGGAGGGCGGAAAGCAAGAGTCGTCAGACCAGTCGGGCGAGTCGGAGGACTCGGAAGGCGAGAGCGACTCGGACAGCGAGACTTCGGACAGTTCCTCGCAGTCTGACAGCAATTCGGAACAGCAGGATGCCTCGCAACGTGAGCAGGAAATGAGCGAAGAAGACATGCAGGCCCTGCAAGAGGAACTGCAACGTGCGGCGGAGGAAGCCGAGAACTCCGACCAGGAAACGCAACAACTGACGCAGGAAGAACTCGAGGAGCTACGCCGGGCGCAGGAGCAGCATCAGGCAATGGAACAGTGGCTGCGACGCATCCCGAACGATCCGGGCGGTCTGCTGCGGCGCAAATTCCGCTACCAGTATCAGCGCATGGGGCGCGACCAGGACGGCAACAACCTCTGGCCCGACGACGAGGTGCAACCGTGGTGATTTCAGCGAACGGCCGATTGCACAGCATCGCGTGGTTGCTTGTCTCAGCGTTGCTTGCAAGCCCGATCACACAGGCCGGCGTGACCGCCAAGGTCGATCGCAATACGATCGATCTCAACGAATCGTTTCTTCTCGAAGTCGTCGTCGACTCCGACATTAATATCGAGCCGGATATAACCGCGCTCGAAGAAATCTTCGAGATCGGCCAGCGGTCGCAGCTCAGCAATACGATGTACGTCAACGGCGAGATTACGCGCAGCCGTACGTGGACATACCAGCTGATGGCAAAGAACACCGGTCAGTTCGAGATACCGCCGGTGCTGGTCGGCACGGAGCGGAGTCGGCCGATTCCCATCACCGTGCGGCTACCGACAAATTCGCCGCCCGGTGAGGCGGACGTGTTTATTACGAGCGAAGTCGACTTCACCGAAACCCATGTGCAGGCGCAGGTGCTGTATCGCATCAAGGTGTATCGCGCCGTGCCCACGCGGCAACCGGCATTGCGCGACCCGGTGTTCGGTGGTGCCGAAGTCCTGATCGAGCTTGCCGGCGATGAGCGCAGCTACGAAGCGCGTCTCAACGACCGCACCTACAACGTCGTGGAGCGCGTATACGCGCTGTTCCCACAGGAGAGCGGCGAGGTCACGGTATCGCCCGCACGGTTCGAGGCTCGCGTACTTCGTGATGGCCGCATCACGGGCCGCAAGGTATTCGAGTCCGAATCGCAGACGATTACCGTCATGCCGATTCCGGCGCCGCCGCCCGAGTTTCCCAACGCGGCATGGCTGCCGGCGCGAGATCTGCAATTGGGAGAGAGCTGGTCGCGGGAAGTGGACGAGCTTTCGGCGGGCGAGCCGATTACGCGCAACATCACGATCAGCGCACTGGGCCAGCTCGAAACACAAATACCGGCAATCGAACCGTCGTTCGTCGACGGAGTCAATGTTTATCCGGATCGTCCCGAACTCACCCGGCGAGTCGAGCCGGGTGGCATTCGTGGCATGCGTAACGAGCAGTACGCGATGATCGCTGTGAGCTCCGGGACCATACGACTGGCCGAACTGAAGCTGCCGTGGTGGGATGTCGCAACCGGCGAGTGGCGTGTCGCGAGCCTGCCGGGACGAACGCTGACCGTCGTCTCCTCCGGGGAGCCGGCCGTCGCCGACCCGGCACCGCAGATAGTTGTTCAGCCAGAGCCGAACGTCGGCACTGTCACGGTGTATTCCGGATTCTGGCGTCTCGTCGCCGAGATAATGGCGGTGCTGTGGCTGCTTACGCTAGTCGCGTGGTGGTGGTCGATGCGGCCGCGACGCGAACACGAGCCACGTGAATCGGTGCCCCCGCCACCGCACAAGCAGCAGGCGAAGTGCCTTAAGGCGGCCCGCAAAGCTGCGCTCGACGGTGACGGTGCCGGCGTCAGGCAGGCATTGCTCGAATGGGGCCGCCTGCAGTGGCCGACGGATGCGCCACGCAGCATCGGCGCGTTGGCGACGCGGGTATCAGCACCGCTCTCCGACGAACTTACGGCGCTATCCGACTCGGCCTATGGTTCGAATGGCACCGGCTGGAATGGCGAAGCACTGGCAAGATACCTGCGCTCGTTCGCGATCCTCGCCGACTCCTCGGGCACCGAGACAGACGACCCACTACCACCCCTGATGCCACAAACCTGAGTTGTGGGAGCTCGCCCCAGCGAGCGACCTGGGTATGGCGGGCTCCCGGCATGCTTTCTTACCCTCATGGCTCGCTGACGCTGCGCTTTACTTCGGGTAAGAAACATCCCGGGAGCCCGCCGCGGATAGCTAGCTACGATGTCGCCGGGGCGGAGTGCCGGGTGTTTGTTCGAGCGTCGTGCGGAGCGCCGCGAAGCAGGGAGCCCGAGCAAGCGGAGGACGATGCGAGCGAGACAGGGATGTCGAGCGAGGTTAAGTGAGAACAAATACCCGGCATAAACGCCCGTGCACAGATCTCAAATCGTCCCCGCAGCCCGCCCTCTGAAAACAAATACTCGGCATAAACGCCCGTGCGACTTACCAGTGGCCGGAGTTCTCCATCGAGGCCCAGGGTTCCCGGGCGGGCAGGTTGTCGCCCTTTTGCAGGAGTTCGATTGAGATGTTGTCGGGTGAGCGCACGAAAGCCATGTGTCCGCAACGCGGTGGGCGATTAATCGTGACGCCGGCATCCATGAGTTTTTGGCATGCCGCATAGATGTCGTCGACCTGGTAGGCAAGATGACCGAAGTTGCGGCCCTCGTCGTAGGCTTCTGGATCCCAGTTATGGGTCAGCTCGATCTGCGCTTCCTCGTCGCCCGGGGCAGCGAGAAAAATCAACGTAAAACGACCCTGTTCACTGTCGAAACGTCTGACTTCGACGAGCCCGAGCATGTTGCAATAGAAATCGAGCGACTTGCCAATGTCACTGACACGCACCATCGTATGCAGGTATTTCATTGGACTACTCCGGTTGAAGTCATTCGCTGAAAGGGATGACAATGGTCATTCATTGCGGCGTGGTGGGCAACACGTGTACGGCATACGTACGATCACTCTCGATCTTGACGACACGCTTTGGGAAATCGGTCCGGTTATCAGGCGCGCGGAACGGTGTTTGCATGACTGGCTTGCCGGCAACTTCCCGCGTGTTGTGGAGATGCATGAACCCGAGGACATCGTCGAGCTGCGCGCACAGGTGGTCGCCGAGTTCGAAGGCCGGTCACACGACCTGACGTTCGTGAGACGAATGGTCTTGTCGCGTATGGGCATTGCGGCCGGTTATGGCGACGGATTCGTCGACGAGGCGTTTGCGGTATTCGACAACGAACGCAACACGCTCGAACTATTTCCGGAGGCGCGGCCCGCGCTCGAGTCGCTTGCGACCCGGTATACGCTGGTCGCCGTGACTAACGGCAATGCGAGGCTCGACCGGATCGGCATCGATGATCTGTTCGACGCTTTTGTGTCGGCGCGCTCAGTGGGTGCGGCGAAGCCCGCGCGTTCGATCTTCGATGCGGCGGTGAGCGCAGGCGGTGCCGAGGCACACGAGACCTTGCACGTCGGTGACCACCCTGAAATCGACGTCAACGGTGCGCGCGCAGCGGGACTCCGGTCCGTATGGCTCAATCGCCACGGCCGGGACTGGCCGAGTGAATTCCCGCAGCCCGACGGCGTCGTCCGTAGCCTCGAGGAACTGGATCGCCTGCTTGCCGAACTGGAAGGTGCTCAATGACGGCGCCGCTGATTCTCTATGTCCCTGGGCTGTTGCCCAAGCCGGAGCCGGGAGTACACAGGGTTGCTTTGCGGCGTTGCCTGGTTGAGGGTCTGCGGCGGCTGGATCCAGGAGTCGCCGGCGAGATCGCCAATGCCGAGCGCAGCTTCGACATCGTCGCCTGGACCTACGATTTCTACCGCGAGCATCGCGACTTCTCACTCGATGCAGCGTCGATCGATGCGCTCGTTGAGCAAGCGGAGCCCACCCGGCAGGACATCGTCGAAGCATCGTCGAAAGGGAAACGACTGCTGCGCTGGATCTATGGTGTCGGCGACCTGTTTCCGTTCCTGATACCGCACCTTGCGAGTGAGCGCGTCGAATTGCATTTGCGCGATCTCCGGCGCTACATGCGGAACGGCAATGCCATCGGTGACCACACGCGGGAGATGCTCAAGATGCCGTTGCGTGCCGCCGCGGAATCGGGAAGGCCAATCTTACTGATCGCGCACAGCATGGGTTCTGTTATTGCTTACGATGCGTTGTGGGAGATGAGTCACGATGGCCGTGACGAAATCGAAATAAGCCTGTTATTGACGACAGGATCGCCGCTGGGCCAGAACTACCTGCAACGCCGCATCCTCGGCCATGACCAGTCCGGCGTGGCGCGGTACCCGACGAACGTCTCGCGCTGGATCAACCTCGCCGCTGCAGGGGACATGACTGCGATCGACCCGGTTCTGAAGGACGACTTCCGCGAGATGATCGAGCTCGAACTCGTCGACGACATTGAGGATATCGAGGTCTTCAATCATTTCCGGCTTAACGGCGGCCTGAACGTGCATGCCGAGTACGGCTACCTCGTCAACAAGATCATGGCCGGCATTGTCGCCGACTGGTGGCGTGCCCGGCGGAAGCAGGGCGGCTAGGCGTCAGGTAATGTCCAGATTCGGCTTGATGACGATGTCAATGCGGCGGTTCTTTTGCCGGCCCGTTTCCGTTTCGTTGCTCGCAACCGGGCGTGTCTCGCCGTAGCCGGTGGCGATCAGGCGATAGCTCGGGATCCGCATCGCGTTAATCATGTATTGCTGCACGGACTCGGCGCGTTCCTGCGACAGCTTCTGGTTGAGGTCGTCACTGCCGTGGGAATCCGTATGACCTTCGATGATTAACTCGCTGCGCGGAAAGACGTCGATCGCCTTCTCGACCTTGGCCAGCAAGTCAAAGTTCACGGGCTTCAACTGCGATGCGCCGCTATCGAACTCGAGGCCGACGAGACGCATGATGATCGTGTTGCCCTGGCGGAAGACTCTCGCTTCCTCGTTCCTGAACATCCTCTCGATTTGCTCGAATTGCTCCTTGATACGAGCTTGAGCCTCGATGCGCTGTATCAGGGCCGCGCGTTCCTCGGTCGCACCGCCCAGGCGCTCGTCAAGTACGCGTAGTTCCTCTTCCATGTCGGCGACACGGATAGCGTTCTCATCATTTTCCTGCTGCAGCGCTTGCTTTTCATTGCGCAGATTTTCCACATAGGTGGCCAGTTCGGCGGCGAGCCTGTCAGGTCCGTCATGCATGTCCGGAGTCACATCCGCGGCACCGGCTACGGTCCGCATCGGCACCTCCCACAACAGCACGAGCTGCTCGGCCGTGAGGTCCTTGTCGCGGACTCGAAGCACGATTTCCGAGAGATAGATGGCGTGTTTCGCCTCGTAGTTCGCCTGCATGGCGAGGCTGCGTGGCAGGTCGGTGTCGTAGCGATTCTCATTCAGTTCGCGTTCGGCGTCTGCGAGCAATTGCTTTGCTTTGCCTAGCGTGAGCGGCGCATATCGACCGACACGACGGCGATCGGCGTCAGAGAGCAGCTGTCGCGTCTCGCTCAGGTACTGCGCCTTGATGGCAACGAGTTCGGCGTCGCGATACAGGCTGGTAGCCTCGATCTCGCGTCTTTTCGCGCTCTTCAGGTTGCCAGCTTCCAGGTAACGGATCGCATCGCTGAATTTGCGTTGCGCTTGCGCCCAGAGCTCGGCCGAGAGTTCGGGTGCTTTGGCGTTTGCGGCATCCTGGCGACTCTTCAGCGCCTGCGCGAGGGCGGTTCTGGCGAGGCCCGCGGCGTCCGCAGCCGTCTTGAAGTAATTCCTGGCCTCAGCGGCATTGGAGCGTACCAAGTCGATGTTGCGGCCACGCTCCAATGCGGACTCGGCGTCGCGGTATTCCTTCATGCCGCGCTCATAGCTGCGCGGCGCCAGCCATTCGGCCTCGACGGCATCCGCCGCCGCCTTGGCGGCGTCGGCGTCCTTGAAGAAGGTGCTTCTCAGTTCGTCTTGCGCCAGCGCGCTGACGGCGCACAGTGCCAGTGTGCCTAACAATAAAAGTCGTTGCAGTGTCGATATAGCGACCATTTACCCGTTCCCCGGTTTGTTCGTCAGGAGAACTGCCCAAGCGAATGGCAGTTGCAGCCTGATATTACATATGCTGCGGCCCCAATTCTGTGCACCGCGTCGCCGATTTTCGCTGATTTTCCTACGATTTCCGGAATATTACGCCCGGAATCTCGTCGATGCATTACCAAGCGGACAATATGTTGCACGGCAGCAATGGACCTGTCCAGCAATCCGGCATGTGACCGATGTCACTTTTTTCCCCTGCACTGCGTCTTGTTCGGGATTTTGTGCTGTACCTCACAGTCGCCTATCTGCAACGGGCGTAGTCTGATCCCATGTCTGCCAAGTACTACACACAGTTCATTCTTACTGACACGCAGTATCGTGGCGGTAATGAATTCAGTGGTGTGGTCGAGCTGAACCAACCGATGGACCAGCACACGGATACGCGAGACATAGAGGCCGCACTGGCCCGGAATTTCGACCTGCACAAGAGCGCGGTAAAGCTCCTGAGCTGGTCAAGACTGCATTAGGTTCTTCTGGCGCGTTATCAGGATCAATGGATTCCCCCTGACTCTCCCGGCTTCGGCCGGGATTTTTTTTGGTGGCCGCGGGGCCGGTATTTGTTCTCACTTAACCTCGCTCGACATCCCTGTCTCGCTCGCATCGTCCTCCGCTTGCTCTGGCGTCCTGCTTCGCTGCGCTCCGCACGACGCTCGAACAAACACCCGCCCCGCGGCCTTTTTTCGTGGAGTCAGTCGTAATCTGTGCGAAAATGCGCGTCCGGCGTGAGGCCGGCAAGCGGACTTATGAGCAGCAGCAAACACAAATTTCGCGGCATTCCCATCACTGAGAGTGGCCGCAAGTACCAGACGGGCGAGGGTTTCCCGGCGATCAAGAACGGCGTTAAACATCGCCGTGATGCCGAGCCGGTCGTGCACGGCCAGAAACCCACATGGCTCCGCGCGAAGATGCCATCGGGGAAGGGCTACTCGAATACTCGGGATATCGTTCACGAACAGCGCCTGAGCACGGTTTGCGAAGAGTCCATGTGCCCGAATATCGGCGAGTGCTGGAACGCGGGTACGGCGACAATCATGGTGCTCGGTTCCGTTTGCACCCGTGCCTGTCGCTTTTGTGCCGTCGATACGGGTAACCCGAAGGGTTGGCTGGACGCCGAGGAGCCGGCAAATACCGGTCGCGCCGTGCGATTGATGGGCCTCGAATACGTGGTCATTACATCGGTCGATCGCGACGACCTGGCCGATGGTGGCGCCGCCCATTACGCGGCCTGTGTCAGAGAAATCAAGAGTCGCAATCCGGGGACGGCTGTGGAAGCGCTGACGCCTGACTTCAACGGCAAGCATGATCAGATCGAGACGGTCGTCGACTCCGGTCTCGACGTATTCGCACAAAACATCGAAACGGTCAGGCGGTTGACGTACCCGGTGCGTGATCCGCGAGCGGGTTACGAACAAACACTCGACGTGTTGCGGCACGCGAAGCAATACCGCCCGGACGTCCTTACCAAAACCAGCCTGATGCTCGGGCTCGGCGAGCGCGACAGCGAAATCGTGAAAACCATGGACGACCTGCGCGAAGCACATGTCGATATCCTGACCCTCGGCCAGTACCTGCGGCCGACACCGAACCATCTAGCCGTCGAGCGATACGTCACGCCAGAGGAGTTCGACGTGTTTCGCGCGGAGGGACTCGAAAGAGGATTCATCGAAGTTGTCGCGGGCCCGATGGTGCGTTCGAGCTATCGCGCCGAACAGGTCCTGCAGAAAAACAACGTCGGACTGGCTGTCGGCTGAGATCTGCACTTATCCCCACCGGATGTCATTATGATTGAGTTCCTTGCCGAGTACGGTCTGTTTCTGTTGAAGGTTGCGACGCTCGTCGTTGCGATCGTAATCGTCATTTCCGTGGCCGCTGCGGCCGGTCGCAAGGCCACGCAGGAAGGTCTGGAGGTCGAGCACCTCAACAAGAAATACACATCGATCGCGAAAGCGTTGCGCAACGCGGTGCAGAAAAAAGACGAGCGCAAGAAAGAGGCCAAGGCGGAGAAGAAGCGGCAGAAAGCCGAGGAAAAGGGCGCGGCGCGCCCGCGTAGTTTTGTCATCGATTTCAAAGGCGACCTCAAGGCGAGCGCCGTTCCGTCATTGCGCGAAGAAGTCAGCGCGGTGCTCGACGTGGCGACGCCCGATGACAAGGTCATCGTGCGTCTGGAGAATCACGGTGGGCTGGTGCATGAGCACGGCCTTGCAGCATCGCAGCTCGCTCGCATTCGGGATCGCAACATTCCGCTGATCGTGTGTGTGGACAAGGTCGCCGCAAGCGGTGGCTACCTGATGGCCTGCGTCGCGTCGAAAATCTACGCGGCACCGTTCGCCATTCTCGGCTCGATCGGCGTGCTGGCGCAGATTCCGAACTTCAGCCGCTTGCTCGATAGCCATGGCGTCGACTTCGAGCAGATAACCGCCGGCAAGTACAAGCGAACGGTGACGATGTTTGGCAAGAATACCGACGAGGATCGCGAGAAGCTCAAGGAAGAACTCGAAGACGTGCACGTGCTGTTCAAGTCGGCCGTCGGCAAGTATCGGCCCGAGCTGGATCTCGACAAAGTCGCCACCGGGGAACACTGGTACGGCACGCGTGCCCTGGAGCTGGGTCTTGCAGACGAGATATGCACGAGCGACGAATTGCTGCTCGAACTCGCCGAAGAGCGCGATCTCTACCACCTGAGCTACAAGATCAAACAACCGCTGCAGAAGCGCCTGATGTCGAATATCGACGGCGCTATCGAGAAGGTCGATGCGGCCGGCTGGCGCCGCCGCTTCGAGGCGCGCGTGCCGCGGAGCCCTTGGAACTGAGTCAACCAGGGGCGGTCCAAAGCGTTACGTTTGCGCGATTACGCGACCGCGCGAGCGGCTATAATGGCGCGACAGCCCGAGGAGCAGCCATGGCGAAGCGACACCTGAAGTACCTGATTCCAATGATTTTTGTG
>Ga0255052_10002501_pt1 | contig 13218 bp, 10 predicted proteins | sample JV7_2_21_MG_FD_188632 | JGI IMG/M metagenome (GOLD analysis project Ga0255052, IMG submission 188632) | Seawater microbial communities from Jervis Inlet, British Columbia, Canada - JV7_2_21 | ecosystem: Environmental > Aquatic > Marine > Inlet | place: Canada: British Columbia | collected... | reverse complement strand
TTCGCAACTTTGATGCCCCAGTTGTCAGTCCGCGCATCGAGCAGGTTCTGGATATCCGCGTTGAGCTTTTCGCGTTCCGAGAGCATGTCGTCGAGTTCGTGCTGGCCGAGTACCGACCGCAAGGTGGTCTGCGACAGCTGGCTCGTCGCCTCGAAGACGTTGGCCACGCGGATGACGGCCTTCTCGGGATCGACGATACGGAAGTAGATGACGGCATTGACCTTCACGGAAACGTTGTCGCGCGAAATTACGTCCTGTGTCGGAACGTCCATGACGACGACACGCAGGTCGACCTTGGTCATTTTTTGGATGCCGGGGATCAGGAGGATCAGGCCGGGGCCCTTGACCTTCTGAAAACGGCCGAGGAAGAAAACGACGCCGCGCTCGTATTCCTTGAGGATCTTGATCGTGTTGTATGCGATGACGATGAGCAGTGCACCGATCACGCCAAATGTTGCGAATTCCATCTGAATTCCCTCGCTATGTAATTTTTCTACGTATCGTCAGGTTTGTAACTGTGGGTCGTCGGCGCTGGGTGCGGATACCGGCTCGATTTCGAGCAACAGTCCGTCCATCGCCACGACGACGACATGCTGATCCTTCTCGACCGCTACCTTACTGTGCGCTGCCCAGGCTTCGCCCTCGAGCCAAATTTTGCCTTCGCCCGTGAAGTCGTGCATGGCCGTGCCGGTGCCGCCGATGATCGAATCCGATCCCGTGACGGCGCCGCGCCTGCGCAGCTTGAGTGCAAAACCGACCAACCAGATGATGGCCAGGGCCGCAACCAGTGCGAGGCCGATGACGAAAGCTATCGAGATGCCGAAACCGGGAATATCACTGTCGAACATCATGATGGCACCGAACACGAATGCGGCAATACCGCCGAGCCCGAGCGCACCGAAGCTCGGGGCGAACGCCTCCGCGGTCATGAGTGCCAGGCCGACAATGATCAGCGCAAGGCCGGCGTAGTTGACGGGCAATACCTGCAGCGCATACGCGGCAAGCAGCAGGCAGATGACGCCGACGACACCCGGCACGATAGCGCCCGGGTTCCAGCCTTCGTACATGAGTCCGTAGAGACCGATGATGCCGAGCAGTAACACGATCTCCGGGTTCGCGATCGCCGAGAGAATCCGGATGCGCCAGTTAGGCTCGAATATGTCGATTGTCGCGTGATCAGTCGCGAGCACAACCGCCTCCGAGTTCACTTCGATTTCGTGGCCGTTGACTTGTTCAAGCAGGTCGGAGTGGTCATTGGCGATGAATTCGATGACGTTTTGTTCGAGCGCTTCGCTGGCCGTTAGTGTTGAGGCGTCGCGCACGGCGTCTTCAGCCCAGTCGGCGTTGCGCCCGTGGCGTTGTGCGAGCCCGCGAATGTACGCGACAGCATCGTTGAGCACCTTGCGCTCCATCGCAGTGCCGGGGTCCGACTGCGGTTCGGCTTCTGCATCGTCTTCTGCGCCGTCACTTTCAGCATCGTCGGATGCTCCCTCGTCCTCCGCCTCGTCACTCGATTCCTCGACGGGATCGGGTGTGACCTGGTCCCCCGTCAGGGAGACCGGCGTCGCGGCGCCCAGGTGGGTCGTCGGCGCCATGGCAGCAACGTGACTGGCCAGCAAAATATAGGTACCGGCACTGTCCGCGCGTGCTCCCGCCGGTGTGACGAACGTGGCGACGGGAACTGACGAATTGAGTATTTCCTGGATGATGTCGCGCGTCGGACTCATCAGTCCGCCCGGCGTATCCATGTCGATGATCACGAGTTCGGCACCTTGCTCTGCGGCATGTCGAATGCCGTGTTGCAGGTACTCAGCAGTCGCGACGCCGATGCCGCCGTCGATTTCGAGCACGACGACCTTGTTGTCTGCGGCGCTGGCGCCGTGGGCGATGAGAACCAGCAGGAGGGCGGTGATTACGCGGCGGATTGTCGATTTCATGGCATCATGATAGCAGGCCGGCAACTGTTGATGCGGCCATTTTGGTGGCATGCTTGGGCCCATGTTCATCCGATTCATCACGACCGGCGGCACGATCGACAAGATCTATTTCGACGAACTGAGCCAGTTCGAGGTCGGCGAGGCGCAGGTCCAGCACATACTCGGTGAGGGTCTGGTGCAGTTTGACTACGACGTAGTCTCTTTGTTGCACAAAGACAGTATCGAGATGACAGATACCGATCGTGAGATGGTGCGTGACTACATTGCCAAGGACGATGCGAGCCGTTACGTCCTCACTCATGGCACGGACACGATGCCCGACATGGCGGATGCCCTGGTCGATCTTCCGGGAAAGACGATCGTGCTGACGGGTGCGCTAACGCCGGCACGATTTCGTACCACGGACGCGATCTTCAACGTCGGTATGGCGGTCGCCGCCGTGCAGGTGGCCGAGCCCGGGGTCTACATCGCGATGAGCGGGCAGGTGTTCGCGGCCGGCAATGTGCGCAAGAACCGCGACGAGAATCGCTTCGAGCTAAAATAGGGTCAGAGTCACATTTCCAGGAAATGCGACTCTGACCCTATTTTTTGGGGCTTAGAGGTCGAAATTGATGCCCTGTGCGAGCGGCAATTCCTTGCCCCAGTTGATCGTGTTCGTCTGCCGGCGCATGTAGGTCCGCCACGCATCGGAGCCGGACTCGCGGCCCCCACCGGTCTCTTTCTCACCACCGAAGGCACCGCCGATCTCCGCACCCGAGGTGCCGATGTTGACGTTCGCGATGCCGCAGTCGGAGCCCGAGTGCGACAGGAAGTACTCGGCGTTTTGCAGGCTGTCCGTGAAGATGGACGACGACAGTCCCTGGACGACGCCGTTCTGGATTGCGATGGCATCGTCAAGCGCCTTGTAAGGGAGCAAGTACAGGATCGGGCCGAAAGTTTCGGTCTGGACGATATCCCAGTCGTTGTTCGCGACGGCAATCGCCGGCGTGATGAAGTTGCCCGGTCCGTCGATCCGTTCGCCGCCACACAGAATTTCGCCGCCGGCATCCCGTACCGCTGCAACCGCCGCCTCGAGTTCGTCGACGGCAGCGGGGTTGATGAGCGGTCCCATCAGCGTATCGGGATCGAGGGGGTCGCCGATGCGTACCTGGCCGTAGGCTTTTACAAGACTGGCCTTGAGTTCCTCGAGACGGGACTCGTGTACGATGATGCGGCGCGTCGTCGTGCAACGCTGTCCGGCGGTGCCGACAGCACCAAACACGATTGCCGGAATCACGAGATCCATGTTGGCGTGCTCGTCGACGATGATGGCGTTATTCCCGCCGAGTTCCAAAAGGACCTTGCCAAAGCGCTCTGCAACCCGGGTACCGACTCCGCGTCCGACCCAGGTCGAGCCCGTAAAGGAAATCAGGTTGATCCGCGGATCGTCGACGAACTGGTTTGCGAGGTCGTGGCTGCCGCCAACAATCAGGTTACAGAAGGCCGGGAGCCCGAGGTCCGCGACGGCCTCGTTAACGATCTTTTGCACCGCGACGCCACACAGCGGCGTATTCGACGAAGGCTTCCAGATATTGATGTTGCCGCAGATGGATGCGAGTGTCGTATTCCACGCCCAGACCGCAACCGGAAAATTGAACGCGGTGATCGTCCCGACGATACCCAGCGGATGCCACTGCTCGTACATGCGGTGGAGTGGGCGCTCCGAGTGCATCGTGTTTCCGTAGAGCATGCGCGACTGACCGACGGCAAAATCACAGATGTCGATCATTTCCTGAACTTCACCGTCGCCTTCCGCCTTGATCTTGCCCATCTCGAGCGAGACGAGGCTACCAAGGGCGTCCTTGTGATCGCGTAACGCATTGCCGATTTGCCGTATGGCTTCGCCACGCACGGGTGCGGGTACAGCGCGCCATTCCTTGAAGGACTCCTGTGCCGCGCTGACGATACGGTCGTATTCGGCTGGCGTTGTGGAGCGTACGCTCGCAATCAATTCACCATTTGCGGGACTGGTTGATTCGACAATTCGCGCAGAGGCGTCTTCGCTGCTGTCACTACCGAGCCACGTGCCCGGGTTGACGGCGTCGAGACCCAGTGAATCAAGTATCTTCTTGGTCATTTCAATCTCCGGCGCTGACGCGCTGATGTCCTGTTTCGCCTCGCGCAACCATTTCGGCCGATTCGATATTGCTGCCGCCGTGGGCGTAGTAGAGGCCGAAGCGGTTGTCGAGGATTTCTTTGAGCTGGAATTGTTCCTGCGCGACGAACCCGCTGTACTGAGTGGGGTCCGAGAGCACGATATCAATGACACTGCAGACACCCGCGGCAGTCGTGATCTGGATCGCCGACCACAATCTGCCGGCGACCACCTGCGGGTAGACTTTGTTGACGTAGTTTTCCTCGCGGAACTCGCCGTCCTGCATGCCGTTAACTGCCGCATAAATGATGACGACATCCTGCAGGGTCTGCGGTACCGAGTTCTCGAGAATGCGCTTCAAAGTGTCACGGTCGTGATTCAGCTTCAGGCCGTTCATCAGCAGGCGCATTTGATCGCAGTGGCCGGGGTAGCGAATCGTCTTGTAGTTCATGTTGACGACACGGTCGCCGTAGGTTTCCCCGAGCGATCCGAGTCCGCCCGACGTATTGAACGCCTCGTACTTCGTGCCATCGATTTCGATCGACTCGAGGCCTTCCAGTGGCAGCACGCCGACTTCTTGGCCATCGACGATCGCGTTGCAGAGATTACCGTATTCGTTAATGACGCCGTCGGTCGACCAGGTCAGCGAGTATTTGAGTACATTATTCGGGTGCTGCGGGAGTGCACCGACCCTGAGTTTCACCGCCTTGAGTTCGTCGAAATGCTGAATGAGCTCATTCGCAGCGATGCTAATAAAGCCCGGCGCCAGCCCGCATTGCGGTGCGAATACCTTGTCGGCACCCTCGGCAATCTCGCGGACTACCTCGGTGACCGCGACGTCCTCCGTCAAATCGAAGTAATGCAGGTCTTCGGCGCGGGCAACATTCGCGACTACCTCATTGCAAAAGTAGGGCAACCCCGATACGAGGGCCGCAGGTTTGTGCATCTGCACGTGCTTTGTGAGCGCCTTTGCATCGCTTGCATCGAGGTCGAACGCGGTGATGGTCTCGAGCCCATGGGCGCTCGCCACCTCCGCTGCGGCGCCCTTGCGGGCATCAGCCAGTTGCACACGATAACTACCACTTTCGGCCATAAGACCGGAAATCAGCGCACCGATTTTGCCGGCGCCGAGTACGAGGATGTCTTGCATGGAGGCTCCTGAAAAACAAAACCGCCGGTGACGGGCGGATGAGAATGGCGCGCATTGTGCCAATGTCGCCGCAACCTTTCCAGATGAAAGCTTTGCAGTAGTGCAGTGCAGCATGGCATATTCCGGCTGATTCACAGGGAGCACCAATGACACGACCCGTTCCGAAGAGCGACTGGCATCCCGCAAGCTGGCAGGCGCTGCCGGCTGCGCAGCAGCCGAGCTATCCCGACAAGGCTGCGCTGGACCGCGTGGTCGCGGATCTGAGCCGCTTGCCGCCGATCGTCACATCCTGGGAAGTCGATTCCCTGCGCGAAGAAATTGCGCGGGCACAGCGCGGTGAGGCATTCATCCTGCAGGGTGGGGACTGCGCGGAAACATTTGACGAATGCACCTCGGAGAGCATCGTCGCGAAGGTCAAGATCCTGCTGCAGATGAGCCTGGTCATTCTTTACGGGCTCAAGAAACCCTGTATCCGCGTCGGTCGCATGGCGGGGCAGTATGCGAAGCCACGGTCAGCGGACACCGAGACACGGGATGGCGAATCCCTGCCGAGCTTTCGTGGCGATTTGGTCAATCGCAGCCCGTTTACGGCTGCAGACCGGATTCCGGACCCGCAGCTCATTCTGCGCGGCTATGAACGCGCCGCGCTGACCCTCAATTTCGTGCGCTCACTGATCGACGGCGGTTTCGCTGATCTGCACCATCCGGAGTATTGGGATCTCAACTGGGTCGGCCATTCGCATATGGCGGATGAGTACCACTCGATCGTGGCATCGATCTCGGATTCGCTGGATTTCCTGGAGACGGTCTCCGGGCAGCCCGTACACAAGACCCGCCGTGCCGATATCTACGCGGCGCACGAGGGCCTGCACCTTATGTATGAACAGGCGCAGACGCGCTATCTGGACCGGCGCGAGCGCTGGTACAACCTCGCAACTCATTTCCCCTGGATCGGGATGCGTACAGCGGATGTGGATGGAGCTCATATCGAATACTTCCGCGGCATCTCGAACCCCGTCGGCGTCAAGATCGGCCCGGGCATGACACGTGAGTGGATCCAGGAACTGATCGCCGTACTGAACCCCACGAACAAGCCAGGACGCCTGACGCTGATTCATCGCTTCGGTGCCAAGAACATCGAGGATCATCTTCCGGACCTGATCACGGCGGTTCGGGAGACCGGTTCACCGGTGTTGTGGGTCTGTGATCCGATGCATGGCAACACCGAGAGCACATCCGGCGGTGTCAAGACGCGGCGATTCAACAACATCATCGCCGAACTCGAGGCGGCATTCCGCGTGCACCAGTCGATGGGAACCATTCTCGGCGGCGTACATCTCGAGCTGACCGGCGAGAATGTCACCGAGTGCACTGGTGGTGCCCGCGGCCTGACCGATGGCGACCTGGCACGAGCCTACAAGTCGACCGTGGATCCGCGGCTCAACTACGAGCAGGCCATGGAAGTCGCCATGCTGATTGCCGGCCTGCACAAGTAGGAGACAAGAAATGGGGTCAGAACCCTTTTCCCAAAAAAGGGTTCTGACCCCATTTTATTTAGCTGAGAGTGGCAATGCGTAGCGAGACCATCTTCGATCGAGACTGCCGGGCGTGCCCACGCCTGGCGAAGTTTCTTGACGACGTTAACGAGCGCTATCCTGAGTACTATTGCCGGCCCGTGCCACCCTTCGGGGACGCTTCTGCGCGTTTGCTGATCGTCGGACTCGCGCCCGGAATGCACGGCGCAAATCGCACCGGACGACCGTTCACCGGCGACCATGCCGGCATCCTGCTGTACGAGACGCTGCACAAGTTTGGCTTCAGTACCGACGCTGAATCGCTGGCGGCCGACGACGATCTTGCGTTGCTCGATTGCCGCATCACCAACGCAGTGAAGTGTCTGCCGCCTGACAACAAGCCGGTGGGCGCCGAGATCAATACCTGTAACACGTTTTTGGCAAACGAACTGTTCGGCCTGTCGCCTGGCTCGGTCGTGCTCGCGCTCGGCGGTATCGCTCACCGCGCCATCGTCAAGGCCCAGGGATTGCGGCAGGCTGACTTCAAATTCGCGCATGCGGCCGTGCACGATCTCGACAGTTTTCGTGTCCTCGATTCGTATCACTGCAGCCGCTACAACACGAATACGCGCCGGCTGACGACCGAGATGTTCGAAGCGGTATTTGCAGCGGCGAGGGCGATGCTGGATAAATAGCGTATGAATGACGCTGCTGCATTCGACGCGAAGTCCTTTCTCCGCACGTTGACGCATCGCCCCGGTGTCTACCGGATGCTCAACGACAAGCACAAGGTTATCTACGTCGGCAAAGCGCGCGATCTCAGGAAGCGTGTTTCGAGTTACTTCCATCGCACCCAGACCTCGGTCAAGACGGCTGCGATGATAGAGCTGGTGGCACGTGTCGAGGTCACGGTGACCAACACCGAGGCCGAGGCGCTGCTGCTCGAATACAACCTGATCAAGCAGCACAAGCCGAAATTCAATGTCATCCTCCGTGACGACAAAAGTTATCCCTACATCCATGTCTCGACCGACCATGCATTCCCGCGGTTGCGGTTTCATCGCGGGCCGCGCAAGGGCAAAGGTCGTTACTTCGGGCCGTACCCGAGCACGAGCGCCGTGAGGCAGACACTCAATGAGCTGCAGAAACTGTTCCTCATTCGCAATTGTCGCGACACGTTTTTCCGCAATCGCACGCGCCCGTGTCTGCAGTACCAGATTCGGCGTTGCACGGGTCCCTGCGTGGGACTGATATCGGAAGACGACTACGCGAAGGACATTGGTGCCGCGATTCAGTTTCTCGAAGGCAGGAACCAGAGCGTCATCGATACGTTCGTGGAGCGCATGGACGCCGCGTCGACGGCGCAGGATTATGAACATGCGGCGCGCTTCCGGGACCAGATTTCGCGACTCAAGGAGATCGAGGCGCGCCAGCTCGTGTCGAGAAGCGCTGGCAAGGACCTCGACATCATCGGCTTTGCGTCGAATGGCGTGATCCATTGCGTTACGGTCTTGTTCATTCGTAACGGTGCCGTCATTGGCAGCCGCGACCATTTTCCGCGCTCGCAAGGCGATGCGGACAAGCAGAAGATCCTGAACAGTTTTGTTGCTCAGTATTACCTCGGCCGGGACGCACCGTCCGAGATTATCATCGACACTGATATCGAGGACAGGGAGTTGTTGGCGGCCGAGTTGACCGTGCGCGCGGCACACAAGGTCGAAATACGCAATCGGGTGCGTGGCGACCGCCTGCGCTGGCTGGACATGGCTCGCACCAACGCCGAGCAGGGCCTGAATCTCAAGGTTGCAAGCAACGCGACGATTCGCCGCCAATTCGCGGCGCTGGCCGAGGCGTTGGACCTCGAAGACCCGCCCGAGCGCCTCGAGTGCTTCGACGTTAGCCATACGTCGGGCGAGGCGACGGTTGCTTCATGTGTCGTTTTCAATATGGCCGGCCCGATGAAAAGCGACTACCGGCGCTTCAACCTGAAACCGGCAGCCGCCGGCGACGATTACTCGGCGATGGCGGAGGCGTTGAAGCGCCGCTACGCACGCGTCAAGAAAGGTGAGGTTCCGATGCCCGACGTTTTGTTCGTTGACGGCGGCAAGGGCCAGTTGTCAGAGGCGATGACCGTGCTCGACGAACTCGAACTCGACTGGTTGCAGGTCGTCGCGGTCGCAAAGGGCAGGGCGCGCAAGCCCGGCGCGGAACGCCTGTTCAGGCCTGGTAGCAAGACAGCACTGCAACTTCCAGCGGACTCACCGGCGTTGTTGCTGGTGCAGCAGATTCGTGACGAGGCGCACCGCTTTGCGATCATGGGCCATCGCCAGCGGCGGGCAAAAGCACGCAATACCTCGCGCCTGGAGCAGATTCCCGGTCTCGGGCCAAAGAAGCGCAGGGAGCTATTGCGCCAGTTCGGCGGCTTGCAGGGCGTGCTGGGAGCGGGTATCGACGATCTCGTAAAAGTACGCGGCATAAGTCGTACTCTCGCCGAAACGATATACAATGACCTGCACGTTGACGGCCAACTATAAAAAAGAGCGACATTTGCCGTGAAAATAAACCTGGCCATTCTGCTCACCCTGTTTCGTATTGCGGCGATACCCGCCGTGGTTATCTGTTTCTACAGCCCCATACCGAATGCCCGCCCGATAGCGGCCATCCTGTTTGGCATCGCGGCGGTAACAGACTTCATCGACGGCTGGGTCGCGAGGAAATTCGATCAGACGTCGCGATTTGGTGAATTCCTGGACCCGGTCGCCGACAAGCTGATGGTTGCGATTGTGCTCGTCATGCTTGTGCAGGCTGACTCTGGCTGGTTCGAAGACATCATCGCGATGATCATCATTGGTCGCGAGATTACGATCTCGGCGCTCAGGGAGTGGATGGCGACGATCGGGGAACGTGCCCATATCAAGGTATCGATGGCCGGCAAGATCAAGACGACGCTGCAAATGTTCGGCATCGCCTTCATGGTCTACCAGAATGACCTTTTCGGTATCCCGATTTACAAAGTCGGCTTCGTGTTGCTGGTGGCGGCCGCGATCATGACGATCTGGTCGATGTTCTTCTACCTGAAGGCCGCCTGGCCCTTCATCATGGCCGATAACGGGGAAGGGGAGACGGGCTGAGCGCCCGGATTTTGCCTTGACAGAAGGGCATTAGCGGCTACAATCTCGGCCCTCAGGACATAGCGGGTGTAGCTCAGCGGTAGAGCATCACGTTGCCAACGTGAGGGTCGTGAGTTCAATCCTCATCACCCGCTCCAAACAAACGCAGGGCCCCTTATGGGGCCCTGTTTATTTTGTGAGGGCCTCGACTGGCACGCGTGCGCTTGCGATACCGGTCCCATCGTCATCTGACTCGGTCCAGACGAATACAAGGTCTTCGCCGAGCAATGCCATCTGCGGCACCGAGCGAGCAGGCACATTCGACGCGATCTTGCGACGTGTACCCATGCGCCCGTCAGGAGTTACGTGACGGGCAAGCAGGTCGCCGAGCCCGCTCTGGACTGACTGCAACCAACTTACGACAGCCGAGCCGTCGTCAAGCAAGACAGTGTCGACATGACCCAGGGCGCCGTCAGTTGCCAATGGAATGGCTTGTTCGAAATTTGCGCCGCCGTTGCTTGAGAATCTGATCTGCACGGCCGATTTTTGCTCGGGCACCGAGAACCACGCGGCTGCAACTTGACGTCCCTCAGCTGCAATCGCCGGACCATTGACCGGGCAGCCGGCAATCTTCCAATTGTCGTTATTGAGCGGCACGCCGGCTTCCCACTCGCCGTCGACATTTCGTGTGACGAAAATGTCACGGACTTCGTCGACCTTGCGGTCGCGATAGACGGCCACCGGACCGGACTCCGCAACGGCAACATCTGTCTGGCAACAGTCGCAAATGAGTTCGTCGAGCAATTGTTCATCGTGAAGGTTGCCGTTCGCATCGATGACGGCGCCCCGCAACGTCATCCCTGATGTCGTCGGGTCGTCAGAGGATTCGTTGACAGTCTTGCGGCCATCGAGCCAGATGGCAGAGACATTGTCATCCTGCAGAAACAGTGAAACGAAACCGTGCTCTGTCGGCGTATCGTCGGTGTGAGGTTTGATAGGGTCGGACCAGGTAACGCCGCCGTCGAACGATTGCGATATGACGACGTGGTAGGAGTAGGTGAGGTCGCCTGCCATTTCCAGCCAGTGAGCGACCCAGTGTTCGCCACTCAACGGAACAACCGAGGGGAGGTCAGCCCAATTGACGAACATGTTCTTCCCGGATACTACAGATCGCCGCGGTTGCCAGCCGTCGTCGGCCAGCGTCGAGTACCAGAGTGTCGTGCCGGTCTCGTCGGCTTCCATCCAACTCAGGACAATGGTGCCGGTAGCACCGGCCGACAAACGCGGTCCAGCCGTATCACCGACACTGGGTACGGGAAGTGCATCGGCATTGTTATCAGCAGGCATGTCCGGCGGCGAACACGCGGCGAGGAGCAACAACGGGATGCAGCAAGCATGGCGGCGAATTTCAGGCACCAAATTGATTCTACCCGGTAGGACTGTATACTGCGACGCCTGCTCAGCACTGTGATAGTTTTGTACCGGCAAGGTATGAAGCCAGTCATCCCCCGAGGCTAGGTGGCAGAGTGGTTATGCAGCGGCCTGCAAAGCCGTGGACGCCGGTTCGATTCCGACCCTAGCCTCCATTTTTCTCTCTGGGCGTTTGCCCGGTGCGACCATTTTCAACGGGCCCGAGATCGAGGCAAATGGCCTGCCACTCGTGACATAATCGGGCATCGCAAACGCTTCAGCTGCGCAGCAAATCAACGCGCGTTGCGAAGCGGCAAACGGGGGATGATCGTTGAGCAAGACGGCGCTGGTCGTTGACGACTCCAGAACCGCGAGAATCGTGCTGCAGAGAATTCTCGAGACCCACGATCTCGACGTCGCTACCGCGGAATCCGCGGAGGCCGCAATCGCCTACCTCAGTGAGGTTCGGCCCGATATTATTTTCATGGATCACCAGATGCCGGGAATGGACGGCTTTGAAGCCGTATCGGCGATCAAGAACAACCCGGCTACTGCAACCATTCCGATCATGATGTACACCGCACAACAGGGCGAGTTGTACGTCGGTCAAGCGCGGGCGCTTGGCGCAATTGGTGTACTCCCCAAGCAACTTGAACCCGTCGAAGTGTCCAAGGTGCTTGAGTCGTTGCGCATCATTGACAAGGATGCGGCGTGGCGTGAGCAACACGAAATCGTGGACGCGGATGAACGCACTGGCGACTACCCGAGTCTCGAGTACGTGGATCAGGACCTGAGAGTCATGATCCAGGAGTTATTTGATCAGCAGCGCGCAATATTGCGCCGCGATTTACAGGACAGCCGTGACAAGATCGCGTCCCGCGTCGCTGATGAAATCCGGTCCCCGGCGATCACAGATTCTGATGTCGCGACATCAATGCCGGAACGTGTCTTGCCCGGTTCTTCGCAAATCTTCATCGCAGTGCTGATCGTGATCGCGACAGCACTCGCGTGGTTGTACTGGCAACGGGAGCAGAGTTGGACCGACCTGCAACAGCAAAACGTCGAACTGCAACGCGCGCTGAATGAACGCCAGGCCACCGCGACGCAGGACGGCTATGAGATTCGGCAACAACTGAACGAATATCAAGACTCTCTCGATGTCGCGACCAACGTTGCCCTGGATGGGTTGGAGTGGGCGGCGAATCAGTCGTCACAATACGGCTTTGATGAATTGCCGATGGGGGATTTTCGACTTTCGGTGATTCAGGAGCTGGTCAGCCACTTATCGGCACTCGATTATCGCGGTCTGGTGAGGATCGAGTCGCACGTCGGGAACTTCTGTATGACGATCGCCGGGCCGAGTGGTTATGCCCTCGCAGCCGCTGATCTGTCGGCAAGTCGGTGCGCGCAGATCGGATTCGAGCCGGGAGAGGCCTATGAGCTGGGGATGCGGCAGTCTGTCGCTTTTGCCAATTTCGTCAACCTGACCGGCGAGCGAATGGGGGGCGCGATCCGTTTCGAAATTATTTCGCTCGGAAATTCGAATCCTCTCCTGGATTATCCGGCGACGGCGGCAGGAGTGACCGCGTCCGCGTGGAACGACATTGCGGCAAGCAACAACCGCGTGGATATTTCGCTTTATCCCTATTTGCCTTAGGTGGATCGTATTGTGGCGTTGGATGCGATAGCCCATAATCTGCTGCGCCAATAAGAGGACGAGCAGGGCACAACCCTGACCTCAGAATTCACTGCACATGCCCGGGTGGCGGAATTGGTAGACGCTGCGGACTTAAAATCCGCTGTCCGCAAGGACGTGCCGGTTCGAGTCCGGCCCTGGGCACCAGTATAAACAGTTACTTAGAATGTATTCTTAGTAGTGTTTCTATTTATCCTCTTGCTTTTGTCTCAAATTTGTCCCATCGTCTACGCAAGCCAACACAATGTGTGGCGACTCGACATGGTG
>Ga0255052_10002500_pt1 | contig 13220 bp, 14 predicted proteins | sample JV7_2_21_MG_FD_188632 | JGI IMG/M metagenome (GOLD analysis project Ga0255052, IMG submission 188632) | Seawater microbial communities from Jervis Inlet, British Columbia, Canada - JV7_2_21 | ecosystem: Environmental > Aquatic > Marine > Inlet | place: Canada: British Columbia | collected... | reverse complement strand
CGAGCAGTGTCACATTGACTTTTACTTTGCTCTTATCGATACCAAGCACGCCAGCGACCGTCGCCTGTGCGCTTTGCGGGGCCTGGGTACAGGCCCAGACTTCGCAGCCACCATCTTCGGTCATGCGTGCGGTTGCTGCCGGCGGCTCCATTGGCGCCTGCGACAAATGCGGTGCGAAGTAGTCGGCTTCGTGAATTGTTGCGGCGTCCGCAAACGCCGCATCGACATCGCCTCTGTCCAAAGCTGTTCGGCCGCCTTTGCGGGCTGTCTCAGTCAGTGTGGTGCGATACTCGTCAGAGTGGTGTTCTCCGTTCGCACCAAGATCCCACTCAATCTGAAGCGCTTCACGGCCCTTTTGCGCCGCCCAGGTATTGCTGGCCAGCACAGCAACGCCACCGAGTGGATTAAATACGAGCGGAGTCGTCGCGTCAGGCAATTGCACAACGTCGCTCACGCCGGCAATCGCTCTTGCCACGGAGTCGTCCAGAGCAAGCAGCGTACCGCCGATCGTCGGACAACGCTCGATGGATGCATACAGCATGTCCGGAAGCGCAGTATCAATACCGTAATTGGCCTGGCCAGTGGTCATCGCCAGCCCATCGATAATGTCCTTTGACTTGCCAATGAAGCGGTAATCATCAGGCGACTTGAACGCAACATCCTCAGGCACGTTCATCCCGGCGGCAATACTCACAAGCTCGCCAAATACGGCCGATTTGCCGCTGGCCTCGTGGTGAACCGCATGTTCTCGCGTTACACATTCCGCAGGAGGCACATCCCATAAGCTCGCGGCAGCGGCAATCATCATCTCCCGTGCGGTTGCGCCGGCCGTACGCAACAAATCAAACTGGTTGCGAATGCTGGTCGACCCATCGGTGTTCTGATCGCCGTATTTTTCGTCGCCGAGCGCCTGAATTAGCTCAATTCGGTCCCAATCCGCATCCATTTCATCAGCAATGATCTGCGGCAAACAGGTGCGAATCCCCTGGCCCATTTCGGAGCGATGGCAATAGATCTCGACGACACCGTCAGTTCGAATATTGACATAAACATTCGGCGCAACACTTGCAGCATCGCTTGCCGTCTCTCCCGATGGCTGACAGGCCGAAGTCAGTGTCAGTGCGAGAACCAGGCCACCGCCAGCCTTGCCTGTGCGTTGCAGAAATTCGCGTCGGCTAATGTGCTCTATTGGCCTCATGACTGATCCTCCGCTGCGCGATGGATCGCCGCTCGAATGCGAGTGTACGTGCCGCAACGACAGATATTGCCGCTCATCGCATTGTCGATATCTGTGTCGCTGGGGCTCGGATTTCGTTCGAGCAATGCTGCCGCGCTGATGATCTGTCCTGACTGACAGTAGCCGCACTGTGGCACGTTCAGAGCGCGCCAGGCCACTTGCACGGGATGGTCGCCGTTTTCTGATAGACCTTCGATTGTCGTTACGTTCTTCCCCGCGGCAGCGGCAACAGGAATAACGCATGAACGCACAACCTGACCCTCGACGTTAACGTTGCAGGCGCCGCACAGTGCTTTTCCGCAGCCGTATTTCGTACCCGTCAGGCCGGCTACATCGCGCAGCGCCCAAAGCAAGGGCATCTCGGGATCAACATCGAGTGACACCGGCTGACCGTTAATTGTTAGATCGACTGCCATCAGAATCCCCTGCTCCATTTTGTCCAGGCTGCTGCATATCCTAGCACCAATGCCGCAACTGACCGCATAATCAGGTGATGCCAACTCTGCTGATGATTGCGCCTGTCGCCTTACCTGTTTTGTTTTGGGCTGCCTACCACTATCACAAGGACAGAGCCTTGCCTGAGCCGATTGGGCTCTTATTGCTAACTTTCGGGCTCGGCATGTTCGCCGTTGGCATTTCAGCCGCAATGTACGAGGGGCTGGGAATGATCGGCCTTAGATTTGATGCAGGTCACCTCGCAGACACCAACGCACTGGCCTTGTTTGCATATTCAACGCTCGTCATAGGACCCGTCGAGGAGATCGCTAAGTTGCTCCCGTTTCTCATCGTCGTGCTGCGTTTCAAAGAGTTTGATGAGCCTCTGGACGGCATTATCTATGCCTCATTTATCGGCTTGGGCTATGCGGCAGTAGAGAATTGGCAATACCTGGACTATCTGACCAGGACGGAGGCGCTGGCCCGCGGATTCGCGAGTCCCGTCATACACATATTGTTTGCTTCAATCTGGGGCCATTGGATCGCTCAGGCTCATTTGCAGGGCCGACCAATTGCAACAGCGGCGATTGCGGGACTGGCCGTCGCGGCAGGATTGCATGGATTTTATGATTTTCTTGTTATTTTGAATCCACGTAATGCCCTGCCAATTGCGGCACTCGTCATCGTTACGATCTGGTTATGGCGCCTCAAACTTATGCGCGCCATGCACGACGAAGCGTCTCAGGATCGTTAGCGGTTGTATGGGTCGCTTGAACGAGGATCTGCAACTGGCTCCTCGAGCGTCAATTCTAACGCTTCGGGTTCATCGATGAGCTCGTTGCAGCGCTTTTGAATCTCCTCGAGTTTCAACGACACGCTGGACTCTGACAGAGGGGTATCCATTACCTAAGTATCCTTACGGGGTCTTGCCCATCCTCTGTCGCCACATTGCGACAGTTCAATATGTCGCAGTATAGAGACAGGAGCGACCCCAAAGTGTGAGCCGAATCACACTAAAATTGGCGCAAACCCGGTTTCTGAAGGTTTTATGTCAGATTGTGCTGCATAAAGAAAAGGCTGCTTCAGAGAAGCAGCCTTTCTTGAATTCACCTTGATTCAGGTGTGGTTGGTTACGGTTTCAGTCTGTCGATGACGCCCAGAACAATCACGGCAGCAGCTGCGGCCATGAACAGACCATTCAAGCCACCGAGAGCTGTGGTAAGTAAAGGCCCGACCGTCGGAATTCCATCAAGACCGCCTTGCGCAACACTTAAGGCCACTGCTGCAATCAGGAACCTGGAGCGGTCGTCCTCAGCGATGTACCACGCGCCTGCAATACCCAACAGAGCCACGAGAACCGCGCTATACGGAATAGTAACGAAAGCGGCAACAACCGCCACCAAAACACCTACGAGTTTGACGATTTTATCAATACCCATCTCTTATCCCCTTGTGCTTCTTCTTATGTTGATGTCAGACGCTGTTCTTATTATTTTTTCGCAGCATCGCGCACTGCGATCGCCGACAGTCTAGCAGGTATCGAAAAATATTGTTTTTATAGCATACCCAAAGGGTTACGAGTTCTTTCTAGAAATTAATTTAGTTAGAACTGGACAATTTTTGAGGGCTTCCTGGCTCGAAATCAAAAGCGCACAAGCGCCGAGCCCCAGGTGAAACCTGCGCCAAATGCTTCGAAAAGCAGCAGTTGGCCGCGCTGAATCCGTCCATCGCGCACCGCTGTATTCAACGCGAGGGGGATTGATGCACTTGAGGTGTTCGCGTGCTTGTCGACAGTCACGACGACATGATCCATCGAGAGGTCAAGTTTCTTCGCGGCTGCAGTGATGATGCGAAGGTTCGCCTGATGTGGCACCAGCCAGTCGATATCGTGCTTGTCTATACCGTTGCCGGCCAGCGTCTCCCTCGCAATAGAGCCCAGTGTGGCTACCGCCCGGCGGAATACGGCATTGCCATTCATGTGAATGTAAGCACCGCCGTCACAAATGGCGTCATAACCGCTACCTATTCCTTGCGGTACGTGCAAAAGATCTTCGTACTGCCCGTCGGAATGGATGTGTGTCGAGATGAGGCCCGGCTTTTCGCTTGCCTGCAAAATTACCGCTCCTGCGCCGTCGCCGAAAAGAACCGCGGTGCCGCGATCTTCCCAATTGGTCACCCTGGATAGCACTTCGCTGCCTATCACAAGCGCTGTGGTCGCTGCACTTGTCTGAATCAGTCTGTTGGCGATATCCAGCGCGTAGACAAACCCGGAGCACGCAGCCTGGATGTCGAACGCCGGGCAACCATGAATACCCAGGCGCCGCTGAATGATGCAGGCGGTACTTGGAAATACCTTGTCCGGGGTAACAGTACCAACAATGATCAGGTCGATGTCCGAGACCTCGATCCCAGCCATTTCCATGGCCTGCCGGGCTGCAGCAAGCGCCATATCCGAGCAGGCCTCGTCGTCCGCTGCGATGTGGCGTTGGCTGATCCCGGTACGCTCACGAATCCACTCGTCCGATGTATCCATCGTTGCCTCTAGATCCTGATTGCTTACGACTTTTTCAGGCAAGTAGCCGCCGGTACCGGCAATTCGCGAATAGGTCATGGATCGAGTCTCTTGCTGATTCAGCGCCGCAGAAAATCTGCGATCTCGCGCAAAGTGGGAAAGTCGAAGATATCACTAATATCGAGTTTGCCGGGATATCGTTCGTCCACGGCGAGCGCGATCTCTGTCAGGGTCAGTGAACTGATGCCTACCTCAAACAGATTGTCGTCCGGTCCAATCAGACGCTCTTTCGAGAATTCGCGGCAAATCAGTTCAAGCTCGGCCACGAGCGCGTCGTCGTCGGTACCTTCGGTCGAAACTGACGGCGCCATTTTCTCCAGTACCTCGTCAAACTCGCCGTCCAGGTAGGCATTGAGCATGGCGGCGCGTTGCACTTTACCGCTGGTCGTTTTCGGGATCTTTTTGACCGGAATCACATGGTCCACTTCGAGTCCTGTTTGCTCACCGATTCGCACTACGACCTTGTCGGCGAGAAGCTTAAAAGTGTCCAGATCGCGTTTGAACAGTGCGAAAACGAGCAATTCTTCGTTCTGGCTTTGATGCGTTCTCGTCCCGGCGACAACGACCTTACCCAGCTCCAGGCCTTCAACTTCTGCAGCTATCTCTTCAATGTCGTGCGGATAATAGTTCTGCCCATTGACGATGATGATGTCCTTGGAGCGACCGGTAATGACCAGATCTTGATCGACGAATACGCCGCAATCGCCCGTCCGCAACCAACCGTCGGCCGTGAACAGGTCCTCAGTTGCCGCCAGATCACCGTATATTCGCTCTGTCACACTCCCGCCACGAAGCTGAATATTGCCAACCTTGCCATTCTCCAGGACTTGATCGGTGTCATCCGTGATCCGAATCTCTACATCCCGGATGGCTCGACCAACCTTGATGAAACTGACCGCATCACCGTCGCCCAGCTCGGCCTTTTGGTACTCGTCACCCACGCGCAGTGAGTGCCGGTGCACGACGATCCTCGAAAATTCCTCTCCGACCTGTGGCATGGAAACGCCAACTGTTGCTTCTGCGAGGCCATACACGGGAAACATCGCATTTCTTTTCAGGCCATAAGGTGCCATTGCTTGCAGAAACTCTTCGCACAATGAGTACGAGATCGGTTCCGCGCCATTCAGGATGAGCTTGACGCAAGACAGGTCAATATCCGGTAGCCCTTTGCGCTCGAACAGTTTCAGGAAATGCTTATAGCCGAAGTTGGGCGAGCAAAGTTGTGTGGCGCGCAATTCACTCGCCTTTATCATCCACAGCAACGGTCGGCGGACAAACGCGTTCGTGTCCATGACCGCAGTGTTCATCCCTGCGGCCATGACGCTCAAATGGTAGCCGATCAGACCCATATCATGGGTCAACGGCATCCAGCTCAGGCTTTGGTCGTCTTCATTCCAGTGCGTACCTTCGATATTCGCACGAACGTTGGTACAAACATTGCGATGCGTCAGGCACACGCCTTTCGGATCGCTCGTCGAACCGGAGGAATATTGGATAAAAGCCATGTCGTCGGGAGACGCTTTATACAGTTCTCCGCTGTTACCAGGTTCGACATCACTCATCAGCACTGTCCGCGAACTCAGTATCGCGGTCATATCATCCAGGCCCTGCTGTTTCGAGAAGTCCAGCAGGCGCTCGAGCAGGTCCAACTCCGTGAACAGGGTTGCCCGCTCCAGTTGCGAGAGAATACGAAACAGTTTGTGGCGATGCTCGTCGCTGATGCCTACAGCGACTGGCACAGGTACTATGCCGCCAAGGATCGCGGCCCAGTACGCGATGATAAAACTCTCATTCGATTTGCTGAAAATGACCAGCTCATCGCCATGCTGCATGCCACGTGCCTGCAATGATCCTAGTAATGCAATCGACCGATCCCAGAGATCTGCAAACGAAACCGTGACCTCATCGTGTTCGCCATCGATGAAGCGTATGTGGCGGTCTCTGCCACGAACATCGGCGAGGAGATCTGTAAGCGTGTCGTAGAGTTGCATGGCTTGCCTGTTCGAAAAGCAGGCGCAATATTACATTGACCGACAGCGAATCGATACTGCAAACTCGCTCGCTACAAGGTCGGCATTTCACAATGAGCCAGAAGCAACCAGTAGATTTCAAATCGGTGGATTCCCGCCGTAGTTCGCGATCAGATCGACGCATGACGCCGATACGTCGCCTGTACTATTTCCTTGGCATGCCGCTGCTACGTGCCGTTACCCGGCTGCTGACCTTGAGTTATCGATATCAGGTTGTTATTGGCGCGGAGCACATTGAGCAATTTCTCGATGGCGAAGCTGTCTGTGCACCAGCCTATTGGCATCAGCATCATGTGCTGTGCTCAGACCTCGTGCGGCAATGGATAAAACGTGGCTTCAAGGCCTGTTTTTTGATTTCGGGCTCGGTCGACGGCGAGGTTCCGGAACGCATCGCGCGTGCCTATGGTGCCGAGGTCATTCGTGGCTCAGCCAATGAGAGTGGCTCTCTGGCCTTGCGTGACCAGCATGCGATGATGAAAAAGGGCTACTCGATCGTCAGCCTGGCCGATGGCCCTCGCGGACCGAAGTATGAGGTCAAATCCGGTGTAATGATCATGGCCCGCGTTGGCGGCATTCCTATACTGCCCGTGTCCTGCGCGGCCGAGAGCGCCTGGTATCTTGATCGTTGGGACGATTTCATGATTCCAAAACCCTTCAGCCGCATCGTTCTGGGCGTGGGCGAGCCGTACACAATCCCTCGCGGTACAAGACTTGACGATATCGAGCCCCATCGCCTGAACGTTCAGCAAGCAGTCATGTCTCTAATGAGACAATGCGAGGACAGACTGAAAGCTGAATAAGGGCCCATTTTGATACGAATTGACGATACCCGCGTTGCGACGCTGTTCCGGTGCCGCCTGCTCGTTGTGCTGTGTACGGCATTGTGCTCTCCGCCTCTGCTTGCGGGGCCTTTACTGACGCCACATTCAGCCGTTTACGAGGTAAGGGTCAGCCTGGTGGGCGGTCAGCTCAAGACCAGACTCGAGGCAACGGCGGACGGCTACTTGGCGACGCATGTGATCAAGCCGACCGGCATATCAGGGTTGGTTGCAAGCGGACGGATAAGAGAGACCTCTGAATTTCACCTGGCCCAGGACGGCGTCCGGCCAAGCGAGTATTCCACCAGGGACACGTTGACACCCGAAAGAACCAAAGCGTCGATTCAATTTGACTGGGATAGCGGCGAGGCCCGCGGAACGGTGAATGGCGAGAACGTAGTATCTGTCATGAACGCAATCGCTCATGACCATGTATCGATCCAGTATCAGTTGATGCACGACTTGTTACAGGGAGACCCTGATACCCAATACACGATGTTCGAAATCGATCGATTACGAACCGTGAATGTACGCATCATTGGCAGCAAAAAGGTCGACGTACCGGCCGGCACATATGAAGCCATTGGCATCCAGCACCAGGCTGAAGGTTCCAAAAGGGTCACAACGCTGTGGTGTGTAGAGGAACTCGGTTATTTGCCCGTAGTTATCGAACAACATCGTAAAGGGGAGTTACGCGTACGCGCGACGCTCAGCCGGTATTCACCGCGCGCCGGGTCCAGTTTGGTCGGGTCAACGCAATAGTCAGCTGCATAAACAGAAAAATCGCAGCGGTAACAACGTCACTGAGGAAAATGCAGGCCACCCGAATCAGACGTGATCGAATACCTGCTGGATGTCCATCTGAATCTTGCCATCATCAAAAACCGTGATCGTCCTAATCAAACTGCGGCCATCATCCGTCAGACGGTACGTTTCAATCAGCTTGGCTTCGTCTTCGTCCAAGGTCTCAATGATGTAGTAGCCGTCTTGCCAACCAGATACACGGTCAGCCACGATAGGCCCTACATTGATCACCCGCTTCTCTCCGAAGCGGTACTCCTCAACGATTGCACGATCGAAGCTTATAAACAGGGCGTATTCTGTTTGCGTAATTTTGAGCGCCCTTCCAGTTTCAAGAAACACGTGCACCGTCGTGCCACCCGACGAACCCCGTCGCGAGTTTTGAGATTTGCGAGTCCGCACGAGGTCAATGCTTTCTCTGCCTCCCGCGGCCTCCACCTCCGCTTCACCAATTCGTCTTACCGTGTCCTGGCTCTCAGGTCGCAGTTGCCACTGCCCTGAAAGGTCAGTACCGAACGGGACAATCGCACTCTTTGCAATAAGTTCTTCCCTGGTCGCGCATCCCGAAACAAATGCGGGCAACGCAATCAGGAAAATCAGAATCAGCTTGTATTTCACGGGTCCCTCTATTTTGCCGGCAACGGAATGAAGTCTGTTTCGCCCGGAACATCGTCGAACTTGCCGTCGCGCCAGTCCCTTTTTGCCTGCTCGAGACGCTCGCGAGAGCTGCTCACGAAGTTCCACCACACAATGCGCTCACCTTCGAGAGTCGCACCACCGCAGATCATGACATGTGCACCGCCAGTGGTTCTGATAGTGGCCGCTGCGCCATCCGCCAGAACCGCGAGAACGCCAGCGAGCACGGCCTGCCCTCCAAGCTCTATGCTGCCATCCACAACATAGACGGCCAACTCTTCTGCTACTGGAAGCTCAAGGCTGGCACCCGACTCGAGAATGGCTTCAACGTAAAGTGTTTCACTAGCAGTTTTTACCGGTGACGCTTCACCATAAGCAGATCCAATGACAACCCGGATTTCAACACCGTCGCGATTCAGGGACGGTATGCCCTCAGCAGAGTAGTGTTCAAAACGTGGTTCGTCTTCTTCGTGTTCCAGAGGCAGGGCAACCCAGGTCTGAAGCCCGTGCAATCGCTGCCCACTCGCGAGCAGTTCGGTGGAGACCTTTTCGGAATGGACAATTCCTTTGCCGGCCGTCATCCAGTTGATTTCCCCGGGTCGAATAGCCTGAATGTAGCCGAGATTGTCGCGGTGCAGTATTTCGCCTTCGAATAGATACGTAATCGTCGCGAGCCCGATGTGCGGGTGTGAACGTACGTTCACTCCCGTGCCCGGGGGAAAATCGGCGGGTCCCATGTGATCGAAAAATATGAACGGGCCAACACGCTGACGTCGCTTGTCGGGCAAGGCGCGACGCACCGTAAATTCACCCAGATTTTTGATCGCGGGTTCGATCAGCAATTCGACGATGGCTGGGTTTTCCAAGACAGTCTCCTCTACTGGACAGTAGCAGCAAGCTCACGCGTGAAGCTATTCTTGCGTGAAATTTGAATGTCGTCCAGACCGAGCCAGTTCTTCAGTGCGTACAATTCTGCCGCGAGGCGATCGCAGCATTCTGCGGTATCGACCCCCTCCTCTTCGTGAGCATTAGGCACAAGCAGTCGTCCCGCTCGGCGGTCTGCTTTCAAATCCACTCGTGCAACGATTCTGTCGCCCATTCGAAATGGCAGCACGTAGTAGCCCCACTTTCTCTTGTCAGCCGGCACGTAGATCTCAATCCGGTAATGAAAACCAAACAGGCGCTCTGCGCGGGGACGGAACCAGACGACCGGGTCGAACGGCGACAGGAGTGAGGCGCCTTTTATCGCATGCGGTGCGCGGGCTGTCGATGCGAGATACGCCACTTCATTCCAGCCATCGACTTCGACCACGGAAAGTACGCCTGCATCCACCAGATCCTGCAACAACGGCCCCGCTTCCCGAGGCAGCATCCGATAGTAATCAGCGAAATCTCGCAACGTCCCTACGCCGAGTGCTCCGGCCGCCCGCTGCAGCAATTCACGTTGTGCATCTTGCCTGGATATCGATCGACGCAGATGTTCTTGCGGCAGTATGCGCTCCGGCAGGTCATAGACTCGCTGAAAATTGGGCAGACGATCGCGCACGGCAAGCGCTCCGCGCGCAAAGTGGTGCTCCAGCGCCCACCTGGCCATTGAGCGGTGCCAATCACCTGGATTTCGTTTTGGTCCGGGTGCCGGCGGAAGATCGCCTGAAGTCAGCCCGCCATCACGTTGCACTTGCTCCAGAACCGTATTCAGATATGCCTTGCGATTTTGAAGTTTTCGGAGCGGGTTGTTTTTGTGCAATTCATAAGACTGGCGCCGGTGCTCAAGCAACGGCCAGCTACTGGCCGGCACGATTGATGCCTCGTGTGCCCACTGTTCCGTGTACTCGCCGCTGCCATAGACAAAGCGCTCCAGCCGTCCGCGATCGTAGCTTCCGAGCCGCGACCAGAGCACAAGAAACTGGGCGGGCATGAGAACATTGACGAAGTCGAGCTGCAGCAATCCGAGTCGGCCGATAATACGGCGAAAATGACGAATATCGGCTCGACCCGCGGGGCGCTCGCGGTCAAATCCCTGTGCCGCCAGAGCAATACGCCGCGCAGCGGCTGCTGAAAGTCGAGTTCGTCCCACCTGCAATCCGCTAGCTCAGGCCTCGTAGAGGCCGTCTGAGACCCGACCGGCTGCCACCGCAAGGCGGCGGTCCACCGTGCTCGTGTATTCCCTGGACTTAACATCGTCAATGAGGTGCCACTCGCCCGTACATTCCGAAGACGTTAACGTCATGCACAACCAGCCACGACGGTCTGTTTCCATGTAGCGCAAGTTCGCATTGAGTTCCAGCGTGGCATCACGCACGGCACCTGGATGGCGTTCAGGCAGGTATTCCGCGAAACCGGGCGACGTTACTGATGTTGTCATGAATTCCACAGCGACAGGAAAGTTCTCCCCATGCCGGTGCAAGTTCCCGGCGATAGACGTATGCAAATCACCGCTGATGATCACCGGATTGGTCACCAGGTCTTTGAGATCGGTCAGCAAGTCCTCACGCGCCGCGGCGTAGCCATCCCAGGTATCGAGCAACAGTGGCGGATTGTTTTTGCTGAGGGCGATATTGTGATCAAGAACCTTGGGAGGAATCATTGACGGGCCATCCGGATCGAGTAAAGGCTCAAGATCCGGCGACCTGATTGGCGAGAAAAGAACCTGCTGACCGATAAGCTGCCAGGTTGTTTCCTGACCCTTCCTGAGCGTTTTTCTTAACCAGTTCTCCTGTTGTTGGCCCAACATGCGTCGCTTCGGATCTGCGAGAACGCTGTTGATCTCGTCGCTCTGCATCTCTTGTGTCAGCTGCGGTTGCTGATCGCGGCCATGAAGACGTGTATCGAGCATGATCAGCGACAGCAACTCGCCAAAACGGAACTCCCTGTAGATCTTCGTCCTGCTGCCACGCGCCTTACCCCGTATGGGCATCCATTCGAAATACGCCTGAATTGCCGCATCAAGTCGCTCCTCCCATAGCCCCTCATTTTCATCATGATCCGGCGATCCGTCCCGCCAGGAATCATTGACGATCTCGTGGTCGTCCCAGACCGCGATCACAGGATGCGACGCATGCATGGACTGAAGATCCGAGTCCGTTTTGTATTGGGCATGCCGCAGCCGATAGTCCTTGAGCGAGACAAGCTCATGCAACGGATCGGGAACCCTGTCGAGTTTCTCGGCGTTCTCCGTTGCGTAACCACCAAGACCATATTCGTACAAGTAATCGCCAAGGTGAATTACAGCGTCGATGTCATTACGATCCGCAATTTCCCGATACGCATGGAAAAAACCGCTCGGGTAATTGGCACAGGACAATACGGCGAGACGTGCCACAGAAACATCGCCTGTTGGCGAAGTTCTGGTCACACCGATTGGCGACGTGACACCATTGATGATGAACCGGTAGTAGAGTTGCGTACCGGCCGGCAGGTTTTTTACATCGACCTTTACCGTATAGTCGCGCCGTCCGTCCGTCACAACCTGCCCTGTGTGCAGCACTGACCGCATTCTCACATCGCTGCCAATCTGCCAGTCGACACGAACAGACTCACCATTGGCACCGCTAATGCGAGTCCAGATGATGACGCGATCAGCCAGTGGATCGCCGCTCGCCACGCCATGCCTGAACCGGTATGGGCTCCCCGCCTGCGCACGGCGCGAACCGATACCGAACGCAGCGAAAAAAACGCCATTGACGAGCAAATTAAGAAAACGCCGACGTAGCACTGTTCTTCCCGACCCCTGATTCGCTAGTATTCAACCATCAGAGCATCATACTTATTGGATCTTATGATTCCATCATTACGTTATTGCAGCATTCTCCTGGGCCTGATTGCGCTTAACGCCGGGGCGGGTCAAGACGACGTCGCAGGCCGCTGGTTGAGCGGTGATGGCGAAGGCTGGATCGAAATTCAAGTCGTTGGCGACAGTCTGATCGGGGTAATCGCGGGATCCCCCGATACGCAAGCCGGAGACCCACCGCGATACGATGACCTGAATCCCGATCCACAGTTACGCGATCGCCCGCTCGACGGCATGACCATCATGTCCGGCCTCACCTATGAAGGTGGCGGCCAGTGGTCCGGCGGCACGATCTACGACCCTAACAGCGGCAAGACCTACAAGTGCACATTGACCCGGATAGACGCGAATACGGTGAAGCTCCGGGGATATATCGGTATATCGTTGTTCGGGCGCTCAGACACCTGGACACGCGACAGCAAATAGCTCACTCAGCAATAATCGCGTCTGCCTCAATTTCGACCAGCATTGCCGGATCAATCAGACGCGAGACTTCGACCATCGTAGTTGCGGGCATCACATCGCCGAAAGCCTCCTGATGCGCACGCCCAACTTCAGCCCATCGCTCGATGTCTGTCACGTACATGCGTGTTCGCACTACGTCCTGCAATCTCGCGCCAACTGCCTCCAGTGCTTCCTGAATGACCTCGATGCAGCGGCATGCCTGGGCATACGCGTCGCCCTCACCGACGAGATTACCGTCCGGTCCAACGGCGGCAGAGCCTGTAACGGCGATGAACGGACCCATTCGAACAGCGCGCGAGTAACCAACGATAGATTCCCAAGGGGCTGCCGAGCTAAATGTCTCTCGATGCATAGTCATAACTCACTTTAATAAACCAATATTATCTATTGTTTTATATAGTATTTACTGTTGTTTTTTCTTGTGTTTTGGGTCGCG
>Ga0255052_10002499_pt1 | contig 13225 bp, 26 predicted proteins | sample JV7_2_21_MG_FD_188632 | JGI IMG/M metagenome (GOLD analysis project Ga0255052, IMG submission 188632) | Seawater microbial communities from Jervis Inlet, British Columbia, Canada - JV7_2_21 | ecosystem: Environmental > Aquatic > Marine > Inlet | place: Canada: British Columbia | collected... | reverse complement strand
GATATGTCGTTTTCCCTTCTCATTCACACGAACTTTTCTACCAGGCTTTGCGTAGGTGTTATCGCTTCCAACAGAAAAGGAATGTCACTTGTAATATTGTGACGAGTGAGGCAGAGTCTAGGGTGTTAGCTAACATGGTGCGAAAAGAGAGACAAGCAGAGGAAATGTATCGGGGGATTGTGCGAGAGATGAATCACTCGTTGAAGCAAAAGAATGGGGATGGTCAGTCAGTAGAAATGGAGTTGCCAGAATGGATGTAGATAAACTCCCTATTGTGTTTTGTGCAAACAATCCTGGTACAGCTAACTGTCTTGATAGGGAATTTCCAGGAAGGCTTGGGGTATTGTTGACGCCGGGACATTGGAAACATCCTGGGAATGTTCCTTTTGTTTTGGACAATGGTAGGTACTCGACATGGTCTAGTAGTAAGGCTTGGGATGAGGATCAGTATATTGACTTTCTAAATTTGGCTTGTGATGTTGGGGTAGATCCTGATTGGATAGTTGTTCCTGATGTTGTTAAGGATGGTGAAGGAACATTGAAGGAATGGGAGTTGTGGTATGATAGGTTGGAAGGTTATGGGTGGAAGATGGCTTTAGCTGTTCAGGACGGAATGACTGTTGATGATGTATTAGGGTTGAATGACCAACCTGATTTGATTTTTATTGGTGGTTCTACAGAGTGGAAATGGAGAACAGCTAAACAATGGGCAGGGTCCTTTGACAGGGTGCATATTGGTAGGGTGGCCACAGTAAAGCGATTGTGGATGACACAGAGAGCAGGGGCAGAGTCATCGGACAGCAACATTTGGCGTCCGATTGGTGGTCACTTGGATAACTTACGTCGGTACTTGGAGGAGTCGGAGAAGAGGATTCCTGAGAGTAGGGGGTTTGGTTTTTGAGCTTCACTATCACAAGACGATTTGAGTTTGATGCTGCTCATAGACTTTTTGGTTATGATGGCCCTTGTAAGTTCATTCACGGACATCGTTACATTTTGGATGTGTCCTTTACGTCTGAGGTGTTGGATGATTCAGGAATGGTCTTAGACTTTAGTGTGATTGGGAGGCGGGTTGGTGGTTGGATCAAAGAGAATTGGGATCATGCTTTCATTTACAATGGGGATGATCTGGATGCTTGTGAATTGGGGCGTTGTGGCAAAGGGTATTTGATGGTTGGGAATCCTACTGTAGAGAACATGGCTATGGAGTTGGTTAGTGTGTTTGCTGTTTTGTTTGGGGATGTTGTTAAGCTAAGTTCGATTCGATTGTACGAAACTCCCGATTGTTGGGTTGATGTGATCGTATGAAGAAGTACAAGATCAATGAGGTATTCGGATCGATTCAGGGTGAGGGCCATTTGGTTGGCTCTTACGCTGTGTTTGTCAGGTTTTCTGGTTGTAATTTGGAATGCACAAAACAGAGTCATGGGTTTGATTGTGATACGGATCATGACTGCTTTGTTGAGATGACAATTGATGAGATAGAAAATTGGATTGATTTAATAATATTGCCTCCTGGTGGATTGATTATCTTGACAGGTGGGGAGCCTTTGTTGCAAGTGGATGATGTGTTGTTTGGTAGGTTAAAGGATAGGAATTGGCGAGTTGCTGTTGAAACTAATGGAACTATTCCTGTGAGATTTTCTTTTGATTGGTTGACTGTTAGTCCGAAGAGGGGATCGGTCATAAGGCAGAAAAAAGCTGATGAGGTCAAGATTGTTTTGGGAAAGGACCAGAGTAATTGGGACTTTGGAATAGAAGCAAATCACTACTTTGTGAGCCCTGCTTTTGATGGGGATGATTTAGATTGTGATGTACTTAATTGGTGCATAGCACAAGTGCAGGATACTCCGGGGTGGCGTTTGGGTGTTCAGACTCATAAACTGTTGGGGATAAAATGAAACAAATCAAACAGGTAATTGCTGATCTTTTGGAGTGTGTAGGGGAAGACCCTAATAGGGAAGGTTTGATGGATACTCCTGCAAGGGTTGAATCGTCATTGGGTGAGTTGTTGAGTGGATATGGTCAGAATCCTAAGGATGTGTTGAAGTCATTTGAGAATGTTGATGATTACCATGGTATGGTCTTGGTTCGTGGAATTGAGTTCTATTCAATGTGTGAACATCACCTACTGCCATTTTTTGGGAAGGCTCACATAGCTTACTATCCTTGCCACAGAGTGATTGGGATTTCTAAGTTAGCTAGGGTGTTTGATCTGTATGCCCGTCGTTTGCAACTACAAGAGAGATTGTGTAAGCAGGTAACATCGGCCATTGATGAGTGTTTGGAGCCTGTTGGATCAGCTTGTATCATTGAGGCAACTCATTTGTGTGTGTCAAGTAGGGGCATTAAGAAACAGGGCATGAGTGTGGTCACCTCAAATTTTACTGGTATGTTTGATGAGGATAGTGTTAAACGTGTCTTGTCTTTAATTAGGGGATGATGGATGGGTATAAAACATCAAGTAGTGAAAAAACACTGTGCTCTTTACAATGCTGATTGTTGTGAAGTCATGCCGAGTTTGCCTGACGAGTCTGTTGATTTTGTCATCTTCTCACCCCCGTTTGGTGACTTGTATTCTTACAGTGATGACTTGGAGGATATGAGCAACGCTGAAAGTTATGATCAATTCTTCGATCACTTTTCGTTTTTGATAGGTGAGTTGTATAGGGTTCTTACACCTGGCAGGATAGTTGCTGTTCACTGTATGGATTTGCCCATCTTCAAACGTGATGGTGGGATGATAGGTTTGAGGGAGTTTCCGGATGATATAGTCAAGGCTTTCAAAAATGTTGGATTTGCTTATCATTCCCATCACGTCATTTGGAAAGACCCTCTGATTGCAGCTACCAGAACCAAGGCGATAGGGTTAGCGCACAAGCAGTTAGTGAAGGATAGTTCAGTTGTGAGAGCAGGGATTCCCGATGAGATAGTGGCTTTCAGAAAGCCAGGAGAAAACCCTAAGCCGATACAACATCCAAACTCGTTGACTATCTATCATGGTTCTCGTTCGATACCGAAGAACTTGGATCGTTTTATCACAGAAGAGAATCCAAAACTGAACAAACGATCCCATTGGATTTGGCAACAGTACGCTTCGCCGGTCTGGTTTGATATCAATCAGACTGAAGTGCTGCCTTATCGTAAAGGCAGGGACAAAGATGATACCAAACATATTTGCCCTCTTCAATTGCAGGTGATCGAACGTTGCATGTTACTTTGGTCCAGGGAGGGTGACACTGTCTTAACACCATTCATGGGTGTGGGGAGTGAAGTGTTTGTTGCTGTTCAGAGGAGAAGGAAAGCGATTGGAATTGAACTCAAGACAAGCTACTACAGGCAGGCGGTAAGGAACGTGAAGCAAGCAAGGAAGTTATCGAAGAATGGGGAAGGGGCTGGGCTCTTAGGTGATTAACCCTTTTAATTGATTGGAGGTGTGTTATGGCTCGTGTTCGTAAGCGAAGGATTCGGACGGCAGTATCGGAGGAGTTGGCACTGATGAGTGTGGAGGGAATTCTGTTAAATCTATCAGATGATGAGATTGTTGATTTGCTTTATCGGAGAATTAGGGAGAAGGAACCAGGGTTTCCTTGGATGATCTTGATGCAGATCATCATCCGGCTTCTGCCGTTCGTTCTACCATTCATTTTGGCAGAGCAAGAGAGGGTGAAAGCAGACATAGAGGATGGAATACTATGAATCGATCAAAACTGCTATTAGTGTTTTTGCTTTGCTGTTCGTTCTGTTCAGCAATAGGAGCAGAGCCACAGACTCTAATCGTACCGTCACCACAACTGGTCGATGCCGTTACGCTTGACGGTCCGGACCAAGTAGGTCTCGGTCAGATTCTAGCGATTGAGGTAGGTGGTCCCGATGATTTGCGGGTGACTTGGATCATCGAACCTCCGCCGTCTGAGGTGAAGTATTACAACGATGGATTGGTTCTGATAGTGTCAACCGATGAGAAGGGTGAACACCTCATTATTGCTGCCACTAATCAGATTGACTTGTCCGATGCTCCTATCGCTCTAACTCATCGAGTGGTGATTGGGGATAAACCAGAGCCGGAACCCGATCCAGACGCTCCACCATCAGCAGAAATGCAAAAGCTGGTGGAGCCAGTTACTTCTCTGTTGGCCGCTCAATCCGCCACTCCAGAACATTGTAAGGGCCTTGTCACTTTCTATGGTGACTTCGCAAGAGTGGTCAAGGATGATAAGGGCGAATCCATTAAGACAGTGGGCAACTTTCGTGGGGCCCATGTCAAGGCTTTGCGGTTGGCATTTAGTGATGGTGATTTGGTCGGGGCTTATCCTGGCTTGGGCCCTGTGATTGACAAAGCAATTGATGGGGCGATAGGCAAAGCGGTTGAAACGGAACCAGACAAGGTTCTGTCTGATGCTTTGTGTGGAAGATTGATAGAAGTTTTGCGAGCCATATCATGGGCTTGTGGGAGGGTAAACCAATGAATTTCCAAAAACACTATGAGGCTGGTTCACACTATTGCTTTGTCGATGTTGATGGTGTTCCTGGTTGGATGCGTAAGATTGAGGCTAGGGCATTAGCTGAATTCACTTTTAATGTGGATAATCCTGCATTGTCTAATGTCTTCCCTTCTGAGTTATACGGTACTGGCAAAGGAAAGAGGGCAACAAACTATCGATACTATACCAAGGCTCACACCGATGCGTGGAAGATGTCACAGAGCTATGGTAATTGCACCGCCGTAAGTTTGGCTGAGTTGATGGGAGCCTCTTGGGAATTCGATAGGGTGGTTAAGGGCGAAGCTCACATACCAATGGAATATCGCCCTGGATCGGCTCTCTATTATGCTGCTCGTGGACATCGTGGACAGGGCATGGCTTTGTCCACTGCCGGTAACTGTGCTGTTAAAGTTGGAATCTCGTTGCGTAAGCCTTACTGTAATGGAGAGTATGACTTGACGGATGAGAACGTTGATGAGGCTTATGGGAACAAGTGGTATCGAGGTGCTCCTGATTGTGTGGTTGATGAGGTAAAGACAGGAGGGAAGATTGCAACTTACAAGCGGTTTGATGGTGATGATCAGACTGTGCTTGACACTCTCTACAATGGGGCTTTCCTTCACAATGGCAGTACGAATACGGGTGGTGATGGTGACCCTGTTGGACGATTGAAAAGGATTGGAGGCCATGCCCAGGGTATAATAGGGTACGACGATACGGATGAATTCAGAGAGTTCTATCAGGAGAAAACAGGGAAGAGATTGCGTGAGGCTGTGGTGATTTGGGATCAGACTTGGGGTAATTGGAATAGTGTTTCCAATTGGCCGGAGCATCTATGGGGTGAGAAGCCTGAGGGTGCTTGGGTGATTACTCTATCTGATACAATGAAGATGGTTCGACAAGGCACTTACGTTTGTTGGGATGTGCTTGGATTCATCTTGGATAACTTGCCTAACTGGGGAGCTACGGAGGTGTTAGGGTGAATGGGTGTCGGTGGTTATTGTATCGTTTGTAGTGTCCCGTTGTTCCTAGAGGGAACAGAAAAATTCTATTGTTCATACCATATTCCGGAAGATCTTGAGGAATGTGCTGAGTGCCATAGGGAATTTGGTCTTAGTGATTTACATCTGTGTTCTTACTGTCATGAGTATGAGTATGTGTGTGAGAAGTGTTGGGGTTTTCATTGGTTAGAGGATGATCATGTAACATGGTCTGCTAGTGAAGATAGTTTGAATGATCGGAGGTGTTAGGATGAATGATTTGGTAACCGATTTAGGTGCTGATTGGGAACTTAACCACGACAGTTATGAGAAACTTTCCAAGGCGGAATTCGATCAGCGATTCCGCAAAGGGGAGTTTGAGAACAGTCCACTAGTAGCAAGACCATCGAAGTGGATGAATGAGCTCGGACCATACAATCCTGAGTGTCCTGCGTTTGGGATTCTGAAGGATGGACGGCGAGTGTGGTGTGATACAATGGAATCTGCTAAATCGTAGGGAGGTAAGTAGTGAAAATCGAAATAGCAAAAGACGATTTGTTTTTTATACGTGATGCAATACACCAAGAGTTTGTTAGTCTTGCAAATACCCCAGCAGCCACAAGTAAGGAATTCCGTCCGGCTGTAGGGCGCTCTTTGGATGCGTTAAGGAAATTTGGCGTCCGATTGAATAGGGCTATGATCCAGGTGCATGGTCGAGGTTGTTTTCAGGAGTGTTTCGTAGAAGGGGATGTGCGATGATAACCCTCTCATTATTGTTAGCTTGTGTTGTAGTTACTGGTGACTATCGATCGTTGATTGCTTGCCAAGTATCAGTGATAGGGGAAAGCCAATCGTCGATGGTGGATTGGGATTCAGTTTTGTCTGGTGTGAAAGATAAGCCTATCGAGATTGTGATTGAAGAGCCCAAGCCTAAGAAGAAATTGATAAGGCTTCCGGGACGAATACACTACGGCCCACACCCAGGTTGTGGGATGTGTCTTCGTAATCACTTGGTTGGTTCCCATGGAATGAATCGTTCTGAATTGAATAGGATAGGGTATTCACAGTGGCTCACATTGCATTCCAACATACACAATAGGAACAGTACCAAACCCACCATGGAGCCCTCTAACCTTGGGAGACAGGCACAGTATCCCATGGAGCGGGGCTCCCTATTCAGACGATGGAGGAGACGATGAGATATACGATTAAGGATATTGAAAGATTGCATGATCGTATCGCTCAACTTGAGGAAGAAATCAAGGATCACCAGGAGTTGGAGGAATGGGCTTGGGTCCTTATCGCTAATGCTTTCGGTGGTGACTGGACGTTGGCAATCCAGGAATGGCGAGAAGTTGCTGAACGATGGCGAGATAAATATCATCCTGACTCGCAAGATGTAGAGAAATCGCTTGTCGAAGTGGCGGGAGGTGAGTGATGGGGAAACGATCGTGTCCCGTGTGCGGCGGTGCTAAATCGTCATTCAGGAACCCATTATCCGGGGAGGTCTCATTGCCGAATCGCCAGCAACGATGCCTAACGTGCGGCTTGAGAGTGGAATATTGGCCGGTAGTCGAACGTCTGCGAGAGGAGTTGCGGCTTGCTCATGGAGAGTTGACACCATCCGAACGTCACAGTCAAGATTTTATTGATGGTACGTTTGATGCCCAACAAGACAATGCTTAGAACCACCGAAGCATCGGGAAGTGAATGATGAGCAATGTTCTATTAGCAATCGCTTTTCTATTGGCCCCACCTGCCGACGATTCGTGTTATGTTCCTACTCCAATGGAAGTGGTGGATAAGATGATGGAGGTGGCAGAGGTTGGGAAGGATGATGTCGTTTACGATCTTGGTTCAGGCGATGGTCGGATCGTTATCGTTGCTGCCGCGAAGTATGGTTGCATGGCTGTGGGTTATGAGCTTGATCCAGAGTTGGTAGAGTTGTCACGCAGGAATGTTGAACGCAATGGGGTGAGTCATCTTGTGACGATAGTACATCAAGATGTGCTTACTGTTGATCTGAAGCCAGCTACCGTAGTGATGGTGTATCTGTCTTCCGAATTGAACAGGAAACTTTTGCCTCAGTTGAAAACGCTAAAGCCTGAATCTCGTGTGGTGTCACATGCTCATAAGATTTTTGGCTTGTCACTTGATCGAACCGTAAAGGCTCGATGCAAGGATGGATTGAGTCGTGCAATCTATCTATATCGGATTAAGGCTGGTGGTGGTCTTGCTTCATGTCTTACGCAGCCGAGGGTCACCACCGGTTCTACATGAGGAAGGTAATTCCTGTCTATCGAGACGATAGACAATCAAACGAATTAGGAGAAACTTACAATGAGTAGTTGTGATCGACTATGGCCATCGAGTGAGAGTGAAAGAACACGAAAAGTAGTACCAGACTCAGGTGTAAAATACCCGCCACCTACAACTGAACCACCTACCCCACCGCCCTCACCTCCTCCGTTGAAGGACTCTGATTCGTCTGAAGTAGGTGAACAGATCATCGAAGGTCTTACAGACTTTGCGGATCAATTGAAAGAAATCAATGATAAGCTGGAGGATTTTCAACTCACACCACAAGAGAAGTCCATTTTGGCTGGTAGATTGTTGGAGAATAGGTCAAGCAAGAGATTAGGGGGAATCCTCCCAGACAGCAAACGCATTGACGAGTTGGTCAATCGCTTGCATAAGTTGTTGGATGAGTTAGACAAGGAAGGCGAAATTGTTATCACTATCAAGTTACCAGGGGCAAAAACGAAAGGCGATTGAAGATGGGTAATCTTCCGAAAGCGTGGTATGAATCGAAGTTGGTTTGGTTGGGTGTCCTTCAGACTGTCCTGTCCGTTCTGTTATTGCTTCAGGGCGAGGCGTGGTTGGCAGAGTTGTCGCCTCAGCTTGTGGCTTGGATTGGAACTGCAATCGGTATCCTGACTGTGTTCCTACGATTCGTTACTGGTAGACCAATTGCGATTGTGAAACGAAAGTGATTCGTTTCTGATTGGGGTATAATAGAGTAGGGGCTTTTGTTATCTCTTTTGAGAGAGAAGGGGATTTTAGTGGAACTCTACCGCAAACACAGACCGAAGAAGTTCAAACAAGTGGTTGGGCAGGATGATGCTGTCAAAACACTAATGGATTTAGTGAAGCGTGACAGTGTTCCCCATGCCCTTCTCTTCCAGGGCCCAAGTGGTTGTGGCAAAACAACACTGGCCAGAATCCTCCGTAAGAAACTTGGTTGTTCAGACGAAGACTTTCGAGAGATCAACGCTGCCGATTCTCGTGGCATTGATATGGTGAGGGACATTCGCCAGAAGGTTGGGCTCGCTCCGCTTACTGGCGAGTGTCGGGTGTGGTTGATTGATGAGGCCGCACAACTCACAACGCAAGCTCAGGATTCTTTTCTGAAGTTGTTAGAGGACACACCCTCCCATGTCTACTTCATGTTGGCGACTACTGATCCACAGAAGCTAAAGAGAACAATCATTACTCGTTGCACCCAGATCAAGTTGGGATTGATTCCCGATAAGGTCATTTCTGGTCTGGTCAAGGATGTGTGTGCAAAGGTATCATCTAATTTAACTAGGGAAGTGTTAGACAAAATCGTTGACATAGCGGAGGGAAGTGCTCGCAAAGCATTAGTGTTATTGCATCAAGTGATTGGTCTTGATAGTGAAGAGGATCAGCTTGCGGCATTGGCGAAAGCTGACAGCAAAAGACAGGCGATTGAGTTGTGTCGTTTGTTATTGGGTGGATCATTGTGGCCAGAGATTGTAAAGGTCCTGAAGGATGTTGATGATGAACCTGAGTCTTTGCGTCGGATGGTACTGGGGTATGTGAGCAAGGTTTGTTTGGGTGGGAGAACAACACAAAGGGCAGTCGAGATAATGAATTGCTTCCTTGACAACTTCTACGATTCTGGCAAAGCTGGTTTGATCGTTGCTTGTTGGAATGCAAAGGACTGATTAGGGTGTATAATAGAACTGGAGACAAAGATGATGGAAGGTCCGAGACTTGAGATTGATAGATTCAAGCTTGATGAGGAATGGGTGAATCAACCCAAGCTCTATCGGGAGTGGGCAACGAAACATGCTGATACAATCTTGGAGGTTGATGAGGCAAAGGCTAATCTTGATGCGGTTAAGTCTATTGTAGATGCTCATATTCGTGCCGATCCAGAGGCTTATGGGATTAAGAAGATAACGGAGAATGTTGTTGCTAGTATAGTGCTTGGGGATGAGGACTATCACAAAGCGTTGAAACAGCTCAGAGAAGCTAAACACAAAGCAAACATCATTGAGGCTGTCGTTACTGCTCTTGAGCATCGCAAGAGGGCTCTTGAGAAGTTAGTGGATTTGCACGCAAGAGATTACTTTGCGGAGCCAAGAGCATCCAAGAGTTCTCGTGATGCTGTTGATGACATGGAGAGAAGAACAGCAAGGAACAAAGTGCGGAAGAGTCTGAAGAGAACTAAGGCGAGAAGAGTTGATGACTGATTTGTTGTATGCTTTGTTGATCTTAGTGATTGCCCTATTCGGTTTGCCGTTCCTGATTTATCTGTACGTCAAGCTAGGGGTATACGCATGGTTGCAAGGCAGACGTGACTTTTTTGACAATCAAAAACAGGAGTCAAAAGATGGTAAAGAGTAAGCGAAGAAAACGAGAAGAGCGTAGGCAGAGAGTTTGTGCTAAGAGGCGGGCTGAAACTCATAAGAGTGGTTTTGATCCGAGTTCAGTCAAACTTCCTGAAGGGGTAAATTTCTTTTCGGTTAAGAAGGCTGGGGTTTATCGATTGGAGATAATTCCCTATATCGTTCCTGAAGGTGCAAGTAATCCGGAGGCTGAGTCTGGGGATTTATATTTTGAGAGAACTTTCTATGTGCATCGGGGTGTAGGGGCCGATAGTGATATGAAGGTTTGTCTTAGCAAGACTGCTGGTCTTCCTTGTCCGATTTGTGAGTATCGTACTCGCCTGACCAAGGATCCCGAAGCTGATGAAAATCTGATTAAGGATTTGTCGCCGAAGGAAAGACAAATCTGGAACGTTTACAATCATGCCGAGCCGGAGAAGGGAGTGCAGGTTTGGGATGTAAGTTTCCATCTGTTTGGAAAACAGCTTGATGCCAGAGTTAGGAATGCTGATGATGACGACAATTATCGATACTACGCTGATCCGAAGGATGGGATGACACTAAAGGTTGGTTTTGCTGAGAAGAGTTACGCCGGCAATACTTACTATGAGACAGAGTCAATTGATTTCAAGGTGAGGAGAAAAGAACTTGACCCTGATCTGTTTGAAAGAGCTCTTGTGCTCGATGATCTTTTGGTGATCGAACCTTATGACAAGCTCAAGGCTCTGTTTTTGCAGACTGACGATGACGGCGACGAAGATGAAAAGTCTAAACGAAAGAAGGGCAAGCGTACTAAGGGAAAGAAGAAAGAGGATAAGGAAGAGACAACCGCTGACGAAGCTGGGATTAAGGTAGGTGATGAAGTTATGCATGATGAGTTTAATGTTTGTGAAGTTGTGAAGATCAGCGGTGATGGAACTTCATTGGCTTTGGAAGATGATGATGGGGATGTTCACAAGGGCATAGGAGTTGATGAGGTTACTTTGATCTCTTTTACGAAGCCTCCCGAGGATGAAAGTGATTGGGACGATGACAACGATGGTGATTGGGGCGATGATGAGAGGGAGGACTGAATAATGAATAAGGTGAATGTAAAGAAAGCTGATTTACTTGAGAAACTCAAGCTTAATAGGGGTAATCACCACAACATCTTTCTGGAGGCACAGGAAGGCTATAGGAAAGCTGTCATAGCAGAGTTAGACAGGATGTTGGAAGATGCTCGCAAAGGAAGAAAGATTCGACGACATATCAGTCTACCAGAACCTCACGATCATACGAAGGATTATGATGTTGCAATTAAGATGGTGGAAATGTCCGTTGATGAATCTATTTGTTTGTCGATGCATGACTTTCAGAACTTCGTGTTAGATGTATGGGATTGGAGTGAATCCTTCAGTTCAACCAGTATGTCTTATTCGTCTTCGTCATCGTCTTCATTGAGTGAGGATGACGACGATGTAGGTGGTTGGGATGACGTTGACGGTTTTGAATAATCATTGAGTAAAGCAAGCGAGATTGAGCAGATAATAGATTCGTTACGGAGGCCACGGTCTATGCAACGGAGAGAACTTCAACCATCCGATTTCCTCAGCACGGGAAGTACACTGCTCAATCTCGCTTGTACTGGCAAGGTTCACGGAGGCTTTGCTAAAGGTTCTTATTTCTTTGTGGTTGGAGATAGCGTTAGTGGAAAAACGTTTCTTACTCTGACCTGCCTAGCTGAAGCATCTATTAACAAGCACTTCGACGATTATCGTTTCATTCATGATGATGTTGAGGGTGGGGCGTTGATGGATATAGAGAGGTTTTTTGGTAAGGGTGTTGCTGAGAGGATGGAATCTCCTGCCATGGAAGGCGATCTTCCTATCAATTCTGAAACGATAGAAGACTTCTACTTCCACCTCGATGATGCTTTTGAGGAAGGAAAACCATTCATCTACGTGCTTGATAGTATGGATGCACTATCAAGTGATTATGAGGGGAAGAAATTCAAAGAGAAGAAAAAGGCTGCTAGGAGTGGGAAGCAAGCCAAGGGTGATTATGGGGATGGGAAGGCGAAGATCAACAGCGGATGGATTAGGAAGGCTAGGTCGGCGTTGGAAAAGACTGGTTCGATTCTGGTTGTGATAAGCCAGACAAGGGATAAAGTTGGTGCCGGTCTGTTTGAATCGTCGAAGACTAGGAGTGGTGGAAGGTCATTAAGGTTCTATGCGACGTTGGAATTGTGGTCGAGTGTAAAGGGAAGACTGAATAAGTCAGTAAGGGGAAACAAGAGACAGGTTGGAATCGTTTCTAAGGTGGAGGTGAGAAAGAATCGGGAGACTGGTAGGGAGAGAACTGTCGAGATTCCAATTTACCACAGCTATGGGATAGATGATGTTGGGAGTTGCATTGATTATCTGGTAGGGGAGAAGCATTGGACGGCTAAGAGTGGTGTGATTAAGGCAGAGGAGTTTGAGTTTGAGGGGAGAAGAAACAAGCTGATACGGATGATAGAGCAGGAAGGATTGCAGAAGGACTTGAGAGAACTTGTGGGGGAAGTGTGGAGCGAAATCGAAACCGCTTGCGAATTGAAAAGGAAGGGACGATACTCTTAGAAAGGATGGTTGATTATGTGGTTAGTGGTTTTCAAAGTGGTGTGTAGTGTGATTACTTTGCTTTTCGTTCAGAGTAGTTTTTTTTCGTTGTTTGTCTGGGCAGAAGATTTGCTTAGAGAATATGCTAGTCTTGGCATCGTCAATTACGGGACTGATCTGGGCGTTTGGTTTGTTCAATTAACTCAAGGAGGTTAGAGACGATGTTAGTGTTATCACGTCAAAGGAACGAAGATGTCATTATAGGTGATGATATTGTAATCAAGGTAGTGGAGATTAGGGGAGACAAAGTGAGGTTGGGGGTAGATGCACCGAAGGAGGTGACTGTTCACAGAAGGGAGATTTACGAAGCGATTCAGAGGGAAGGTGAGAGAAAGGAAGTTGATTGATTATGTGCCGTGAGAAGTGTGCTTTTTGGTGTTGGTTTGGCTGGCATTGGTGGAGTCTTTGGAAGGATGTGGGAAAATGTGAGGATGCGGGGAATGCTCCTGTCCAGGGAAAACGATGTTTGGGTTGTGGGAAATTGAAGCTCA
>Ga0255052_10002498_pt1 | contig 13225 bp, 9 predicted proteins | sample JV7_2_21_MG_FD_188632 | JGI IMG/M metagenome (GOLD analysis project Ga0255052, IMG submission 188632) | Seawater microbial communities from Jervis Inlet, British Columbia, Canada - JV7_2_21 | ecosystem: Environmental > Aquatic > Marine > Inlet | place: Canada: British Columbia | collected... | reverse complement strand
GATATTTTTTGAACCACTCTGGTCAGCGATGGGATTTCATAAAAAATCCCATATATGGGAAACAATATTGAAACTGCTAGACACACGAGGAGAATGTTTCTCAAAAGCGGCGTTTTGAACATGTTTTTCAAAATCGATCTGTTTAAAGCAGTCATCGCAGGTTCCTTCCATAGATTGTCAGATAAACACAACAATCAAAATTTCGTTTTTGATTATCCGTCTAAACCGACACAAGTGCGGATCTTCAGGAAAAATGCAAAATTGTAATTATATTGTGCATTCTATTGAATTTGTATTCAAATGTCAAAATATCAGAAAACGGAAGTCCCAAAAATGAAATATCTGGGTCAGGGGAGATTTTCTTTGATTTCCGAGGAATGATTCCGGCATTGCTCGCGTTTGAAAATCAGGAATATTGCACATTCATAGACATAAGGTGCACACTCGGGTACCCGTTTTCGGATTGAAAGGGCATAAAATACAGATCTATTTTATATCCAGAATTTCCCTCAGTTTTTGTGATAAGTCCTTCAGACTGAACGGTTTCTGAATAAATCCATTACACCCTTTGGCCAAGATGGTTTTGGCAAGGCCGTTGATACTATAACCGCTGGAAAGAAGCACCCTGATGTCAGGATTGATCGCCTTCAGCCGGTCATAAGTTTCACTGCCGCCCATTACCGGCATAATCATGTCAAGGATCACCCCATCGATCCTGGCCACGTCCTTCTGATAGATTGCGATGGCCTCTTTACCGCTTTTTGATGACAATACGGTGTAACCCAAACTTTCAAGCAGCTCTCGGCCGACTTCAATAATCATCTCCTCATCATCGATGAGCAGTATGGTCTCCGTCCCTATTATTACCTCTCCCGATATTTCCTTCTCTTTCTTCATTTCTTTTTCAGATGTTGGCAGATAGATGTTAAAGGTTGCCCCTTTGCCTATCTCACTGTAAACATTAATGAGACCATCATGATTCTTGATAATACCATAAGCTGAAGCAAGCCCTAACCCCGTCCCCCTGCTTTTTTCCTTGGTGGTGAAGAAAGGATCAAATATCTTTTGTTGAGTGGCTTTATCCATACCTATACCGGTGTCGGCCACCGATATTTTCACATATCTACCCGGTTTTACACCATACCGTTTCACGAAAATTTCGTCTAATGTAACATTTTTGGTCTTAAGATGAAGTTTGCCAGTTCCGGACATGGCTTGCCATGCATTGACATAAAGATTTAACAGCACCTGCTCAATTTGGGTTTGGTCCACTTCCACAGTCCAGAGCTCTTTCTGGACCTCTCTGTGGATAGTGATCTCCTTTTTTGTCCGGCCAAAGATTTCAGAGCTGTCATTGACGATGCTGTTAAGATTTACCGGTTTGACCTCATATTTTCCGCCTCTTGCAAAGCCCAAAAGCTGTCGTGTTAGATCGGCAGCACTTTTGACATTATCCTCTATTCCCATGAGGTGGCGAAAATGGGGGTGGGAAGGGTCAATCTTAATCAACATCAAAGAGGTATGCCCTTGTATGCCCATCAGCAGATTGTTAAAGTCATGCGCGATGCCTCCGGCTAAGGTGCCGATGGCCTCCATTTTCTGGGCTTGCTGAAGCTGGGCTTCAAGCTTAGTTTTTTCTTCTCCCATTTTTTTTTGTTCTGAAAGATCTCTAATCACACTCACGATACCAATAGGATTTCCTTCTTTATCTGCCATGAGGGAGGCGGTATGTTCGCTCGGGAAAATACCACCATTTTTTCTTCGCATCTTAAACTGAAAGTCGGTTATCTCTCCCTTATGAATAACCTCCTTCATCTTTTTACCAAATTTCAGGTGATGTTCATGATCTACATGGACTATCTCTGAAGACACGTTCAAAAGCTCCTTCTTGGTGTATCCGAACATCTTCTGAGCGGCTTCATTCATATCTAAAAATATTCGATCAGGAGTGATTACAAAAACCGATTCATTTAACGATTTAAAAATATTGCGCACCCAAAGTTCGGATTCTTGCGACGCCTTCTGCGCCAGTTTGACATCTGTAATGTCTGACATAAACCCTTCGTAAATGATTTTTCCTGGGGTGTCTTTTATTACCCGGGCATTGATCTTTATCCATATCGTTCGGCCGTCTTTGTGTCGAAATTGGGCTTCAGCGCCATCAACAAAACCTTTTGAATTCATTTCATGCAAAATCGGGAGTCTGTCTTCCGGACGTAAGTAAAGTTCGGAGATATTTTTAACAATGGATAAAAAATCATCTGGGGATTTGAAACCAAATATACGGGCTAACATTGGGTTGACCAGCGTAAATTTTCCTTGATCTGTAACCTGATAAATGCCAATTGCAGCATTTTCTATTATACTTTGCCATCTCTTTTCACTCGCCCTAACGACTGCCTCCGCATGTTTTCGATCTGTAATATCTTTTAAAAAGCATAGTGTGGCAGGCCTTTCCATCCACTCAATAATTGCAACATTCAGTTCAACCCATTTGATATTTCTATTTTTGTCAAGTATCCGGAAGTTGTACACAGAAGGAGGATTTTCACCACTGATTCTTTTTTGATGACGTTCTTTCACTATCCCTCGATCTTCTTTATGAATAAATTCAGTGAGCGGTTGTGATGATAGTTCCTTTTGTGAATAACCAAAAAGCTGTTCAGCTCGGGGATTGCAAAATTTCCATTCCAAATCTTGTGCTACTAAAATCGCTTCGTTAGCATTTTCAAAGAGAGTCCGATATTTATTTTCCATCTCCTGCAGGTTTTTTATAATATTTTCTTTCTCTCGGATCATCTCCCTAATGTCATCGACCATCAGGGCTAAACCGACTTGCAATTCCGTAAATTCATTTTCTTTCTTAGGGATATCTACGGATGTGGAAAAATCGCCCAATGCATATTTCTGGAAAAGCAGAGTGAATTTACCAAGTTCCTCGGATACGTAATCCTTATATACTTCTATTTTTGATTTTCCCATATTATTCAGCCTCTCTCATCCAATTAAGAGCAAGTTCTTCTGTCGAAAAATGTTTTGCATTCTTCTGTCCCGCAGCTGCCACAATAAAGTTTGCTACAGTCCGAATGAATATTGATGCACCAACAAAGGCATACTTGTTGATACTCGGATCGGCGGTAATTTCGACTAGTATCTTTCTTGCTCGAGATGTGGCTTTTGTCATTTGACTCAGGTCGATGAGCCAATCTAATTTTTCTTGTCGTGCTCTTCTTATCTTGTCGGTTTCTTCCTTAATTTGTCTTGCCGTCTCCTCGTCAAGCAACCCAAACGCTTGAGCTCTGGCAATTTTCAAATCCTCATCCCACCAGATTTTAAATTTATTTTCTATAATCATTATTTAACCCTCTATCTTACCCAAAATGTAATGTATAGACAAAGAATTCAATCTACCAAAATCATTAAAATTATTCCATAATCCAAATTGACACATGTAACCTATCGCATTTTTGCGTTTAGTGTCAAATTAGAGAACCGATTTTATCAAAAAAGTGAATATCACAGGTTTTGGGGGTGAACATTTTGAACGTATGTATGGAGGTATGCGCACAAAACATAGGGCGGAGACAGTTGGTTTTAAGCTGTTTTCTATAGTAAAGATCTTACTCCTCCTCCAGCGTCTCTCTCAGTATTCGCGACAGACCTTTCACATTGAAAGGTTTCTGGATAAAGCCCTGCGCTCCGTCATCCAGAATTTCCTGAGCGGCTTCAATTGAAAATCCGCTGCAGACAATTACTTTCAAATCTGGTCTCGCTTCCATGATTTGCGGGTACACTTTATCACCTCGTATATCCGGCAGCTTTATATCCAACAGGGCAAGATCGATATCCCCATCAAAGCTTTTTGCTATCTCAATCGCTTCTTTTCCGGTCTTGGCTTCAAGCATGTGGTATCCAAGTTTATCAAGTATATCCCGAATGACATTCCGTACCGCCTCTTCATCTTCAATCACCAGTATGGTCCCCTCGCCGGATGGCATTTCAACAGGAGGTGGTTCAGCCAGTTTTTTCTTCACTTCAATCTCAATTGCAGGGAGGTAAATCCGGACTACTGTCCCTTTGCCCAGTTCAGAGTTAACCGAAATGCAGCCATCGTGGTTCTTAACAATACCGTAAACCGCAGACATTCCCAAACCGCGGCCCATAAACTTGGTGGTGAAGAAGGGGTCAAATATCTTGTTTAAAGTCGCCTCATCCATCCCTTCTCCAAAATCTTCAACCGTTAAGCATGCATAGCGCCCGGGTGTGAGTTCAGGCTGACTTTTTGCAAACTCCGCGTCAATCTCTTCGCTGCTGGTGATGATTCTAATACGGCCATCTCCTTCTAAAGCTTCTATTGAATTGCGCACCACAGCAGAGAGCACCATCTGCATTTGAACGGAATCAACATTCACTTTAAAGGTATCTCTCGGTAAATCGGTATCTACATGGATGGAAGGTCCAATACTGGGCTTAACAATAGAGAGCGTGTCTTCCACAAAAATGCTTAAGGATATGGTTTTGTCCTGGTATCTCCCTCCACGGGCATAGGCCAGAAGTTGACTGGTGAGGTTGGCCATCCGGTGAGAGGACGGCATCATTGCCTCAGTATATTTTTTTACAGCTTTGTTGTCGGCAAAATCCATCTCCAGCAATTGAATGTTTCCAACGATGCTCGTCAGGGCATTGTTGAATTCATGGGCAATTCCACCGGCCAAGGTAGCAATAGCTTCCATTTTTTGAGTTTGGCGAAGCTGAAATTCAAGTTTATCTCTTTCCTCTTCCGCCCGCTTCCGCTCTGTGATGTCAGATAAGATGTGCACGGCACTGGTTATATTCCTCTCGACATCAAAGATGGGGTCTACCGTCACATTAAACCACCGGTCACTAATTAAAAATTCATTATTTTCCCTTCGTAGTGTCACCTTCATGAACTGGTAAGGGCACCCTTCAATGGGTTCTGATGTGCCGTGAACAAGCTCCCAACATTTTCTGCCGATAACCTCACTAAATTTCTTCCCAACAAGATTTATCATGGCCTTATTGCATTTTTGGATCGTTCCGTCTGGGCTTATTGTAGAAACAGCATCGCTAATAGCATCGAAAGTACCATTCCATTCTTGAGCAGAAACTCTCAGTGTCTTTTCGGCTCGCTTGCGCTCGGTGATGTCATAAAATGAGCCAAACATATATGCTGGATTACCAGATTCATCTTTAAAAATGTTTGCCGAAAACTGGACAGTGAATAGAGACCCATCTTTTCTTTTCCCTATGTCCTCACCCGAAGCATTCCCCTTTTCCTGCAATTCTTTTATATTGTTAAATATTTCATCTCCCTCCCAAAATTCTTGTAAAGGCCTCCCCAGCATCTCATTCTTGTTGTCATATCCCCACATTTTTAGGCAAGAATTATTGACATAAATGAGTCTTCCCTTTAGGTCCGTAATTCCTGCAGCACTTATAGACAATGCGACTGCATCATCCTTTATCTTCAATCTCTTTTCCCTCGATCTAAGATCCTGGGCTTCTTTCTCCAGTTCCTCATAAGTTGGTTTCTTGGCCATTAGAAAATCCTCCGAATGCTGTTCAAACAAAAAAATCCATGCATTTTAATGCCAAAAAATACGACGCATGGGCCACTCATCCTCAGGGATTTCATCCTAAAAGATTATATTTAACCGGAATTCATAGATGCCGTTCGTAGACGATTTGGAGGATCAGAACTGGATACAGATTTCCCCGATGCACAGAGGAATTAGATCAGATTTCAGCGCAGATGTAGAATAACTTTCCGATTAAGAATTTAATAACACAGAAAAAGCAAAAACACAATCTTTCGTCGGTTCATTTAGCCTCTTAGCTCTCTGATGGATTATAGACGGGTGAAGATGTAAATCGGCCTGATTTTATCGTTCAATAAGTTCAAACAGGTAGCTTTCTCGCTTCTTTCCAGATGCTGCACGTAATATTGTCCGGATTGCCTGAGCTGTTCTGCCCCGTTTGCCAATAACTTTTCCCATATCCATCTTTGTTACTCTTACTTCCAGTATTATGGTATGGGAACCTCCAATTTCGTTTACAGAAACCTCATCCGGTTGATCAACAAGTGCCTTAACAATTTCAGTGATCAGATCCTTCATAGCTCACCTTCACTGTTATCTGATGGATATTGGGGCTACTGTTCCATTGCTCATGTTGCCCTCCCTCCTTTCAGCCAGACTGACCCACTGGCACTCGGTTTGAACATGGATATTTGAAGCAGAATTTCTTAACTCTGTTCGGCATTAATACGCATGCGCGGTTGTCTTTGAGCCTTTCGTTCTTTTATAGTCACCGCACCAACCATCGTCCCGGGTAAGTGGCCATTTCGCTTCATACAATTCCGCAGGGCTAATTTCCCATTGTGGCACAATTATGGGTTGTGGAGCATACTTTCTGCAATAAGCATAATCGCCTACTTCTATTTCCTGTTTTGTCCAAAACCCACAGGTTTTACATGTTCCATTGCTCATGTTTCCCTCCTTTTCACTTCACCAACTTTACAGGCAGTACGTCTGACCCCCTGGCACTTTGGTCTTGTAGGGATATTTGAAGCAGAATCTATTCACTATCGGATTCAAGTCTTTCCAAACGCTTAGTTAAGTTGTTGATTTGCTCTTCAAGTGGTTCTATTTTTTCTTCTAAGGTCCGGTTAATCAAATCAACAATTTCATTTTCCCGCCACGGTTTTTTAGTGCTCCTGCTTCCCTCCTTTTACGAGTCTCAAAACCTTCGCTGGCTCTTGCTCATAAAACGGTGACATGCCGAGCATCTTTCTCAAACGGTCTATTTCTTAGTTCTTGTCAGTTATTGTGGCAGCATACTCGTTGTGATAACCCTCTATGTCTCTATGCAATGCGGCGATCTCGCGGTTTCTTCCTTCCATCATTCCCAGCCATCTTTCCCTCTCTTCGTTTTGAGTCATGCCGCTTCCCTCCTTTTTGCTTCTGTGGTTTCAGATTGAAATACAAGGCAAACTCTTCCGGTGTCACCGGCTGGCCTTTTATGTGAAACCTGGCATCAATCATTTCAGTGGTGGCCATCCATCCTGTTCAAAGTCGGAAACCTTTGCAGCTGATCTATTCTATACATTTTAGCTGTAGGTCGACTACATACGCTTGGTCAATTTATCTACCAAACTTTTCAATTCGAGCAGTGTAATGGGTTTTGTTAAAGCGCCACAAAAACCGTATTCTTGATAATTATAAATAACATCATCAAAGATATAGCCGGTTGTAACAATCCCTCTAACATCGGGGTCGATTTCTTTGAGCTTCTGAATCGTCTCTACTCCTCCCATGCCGAAATCTACGGTTAAATACAAAATAACGATATCAAAAGAATGACCTGTTGCCTGGGCACTCTGATACAACTCAATCGCTTCTATGCCGTCTCTTGCAGAACTTACTTCATAGCCGTATTTGGTCAGGATCTTTCCAATCAAAATTCTGACTTCCAAGTACTCTTCCATCACGAGAATTTTACCGATAGCCCGACCTTTATTTCGAGGTTCATTCATATGCAATTTCGCTGGAATATCAAACTATATTGATGTGATATACGGACGATCCTTATTGAAACCTGTGTGGATATTAGATTAAAAAGATAGGACTGTAAACGACAAAAATAGACAGTTAAATAACAGGTATAAACTGTTATCTAAGAAGAGACAATAGATGAGAGCCGAGGTTTGCTTTGCGGTTGCTGAGGCCAAGCTTTTTTCTGATGTTTTGACGGTGAAACCCAATCGCCCTTGGCGTTGAATTCAACAAACCAGCGATCTCCTTTGTGGTCTTACCCTCTTTAATAAGATTTGCCACCCGAATTTCAGAGAGAGTCAAGCCAAGGAATTTGGTATGAAGGGTTTGGGAAAACGGGGATACAATATCTGATAAAAAGCTTTCCAGGATATTCACATAACCGGTTTGATTTTCATCCAAACCGCTGTTTTGCAGGTTTTCTATCAATGGTTCAATGAGTTCCTTGACATTAAATAAAACCTTTTCTTCAATCAGAAGTTTATCCTCGTCTCGCTTTTTTAGCATGACATTGAGCGCGGTATTGATTTCCTCAATACGCTTTGATTTGCGTCTCAGGTCCTTCTCCTGGTTTTTCAAAGCTTCCTGGGCTTGGATACGAAGGATGACTGAGCCTAGTTGTCTCCCAAAACCTTCCAGCACCTCCACCATATGCAATGGAACCATATTTTCTTTTGGATCGGCCACATGGAACAATCCAACAATTTGTCCATTCACGCGGATCGGCACCAGTGCGACGGATTCATATCCAGCCTCGTTGCACGTGTTTCGCGTTTCGCCCTTTTCTTCTTGGAAAACGGAGGCTAAGCATTTTGTTGTCCCGTTCATGTAAAAGGAACCGCCTTCAGTGTAAAATGGTAGCTTTGAATCAAACGTCCCTTTGATGACATTGATGCACATGCATTTGTCTGATTTGATCGAAAGGGGGCTTTCCAGTTCGTAGAAAACATGGCTGAAACCATCATAAGCCTGGTAGGGGATGTTGCCTTCTGCATCTAAGAGCCGGATTCCCACAGCAGCACAGCCGGTGAAGTTCTTAAGCTCTGATACCGATTCCCTGAGCATGGGTATTATATCATCTTTCCCGGCCAAGATTTCGAGCAGGCGATTAGAGGTCCTCAGCGCTTCCTCGGCCTGCTTGAGGTCAGTGATGTCTCTTCCCACTGCTTGCGTCCCGATGATGTTGTCCTCTTCATCTTTAAAGACGACCACGTTCCATGCCAGGGTGATTATCCTGCTGTCTTTGCTTATCCACCTGTTCTCGTATTTCCAGAAATACCTACCTTCCTTGACTACGGTTTCATGGGCCTTTTGCGTGGATACAATATCCTCAGAGAACATGAAATCAAAAGCAGATCTGCCAACCATTTCCGCTGGATAATAGCCTAAGATCTTTTTGACTGAGGGGCTTAAGAAAGTCCAATTGCCACTTTTATCAGCTGTGGCTATGATATCGTTCGAATTGTTAACTATATTCTTGTATTTCGCTTCCGATTCCTTCAACACCGCCTCGGCTTGACGCTGCTCGGTAATATCATGCACTGTGCCGATTAATCCTGTAGGTTCGTTGCTTTCGTTAAAATCCATTTTGGCAATGTCCCGAAAAATGAGAAATACGGTGTCCTGATGGACACCCTTCTTCTCGCATCTATTTATTTTTCTAACTCTTCTTTAACTGCGAGTCCAATTTTTCCCATCGTGTACGGTTTCTTTATATACTTTCCTGCCCCTAATTTCTGAGCTTTCTTCACATCCGTTGTTTCAGAAAATCCGCTGGCAATGATCGCCTTTTGTTTTGGATGGATTTTTATGATTTCCTCATAGGTTTCCCGCCCATTTATTCCTTTGGGCATGATCATATCCAAAACAACCAAATCCACAGATTGTTTCTTCAGATATTCCACTGCCTCTTCGCCGCTTGAAACCGCTTCAGCTTTATAATCCAATCGAACCAAAATATTACAGGCGATCTCTCTTTGTTGTTCCTCATCATCCACAACCAGAATCCGCTCACCATGTCCAATGTAATCCTTCATGGAAATATCTATTTTTTCGGCAGCTGCTTCCTCTCTGGTTACCGGAAAATATAATTCAAATGTAGTCCCCTTCCCGCTGGTGGTTACGTTTATGTATCCGTTGTGATCCTGGACCGTATTCCATACAACAGCCAGACCTAACCCCGTACCGCTCCTGCCCATTACCTTTTTGGTATAAAAGGGCTCAAATATCCTCTCAAGATCATCACTGGAGATGCCCGAACCATCATCGGATACGCTTAACACCGCATATTCGCCCTTTTTAACATTTTCATACCCTTTTAAGGGTTCATCCAGATATCGATTCATGGTTGAGATTTTTACCATACCGTCACCTTTAATAGCTTCAGCTGCGTTCAGGGTCAAATTTACCAGACTTTTTCTGATATGGGTGGAAGAGCAAATGATATTTAATAGATCGTTATCAAAATCGGTTTTAAACGTGATAAATGAGTGCATCGTAGTGAGGTTTTGATGTTCTACAGAATCTAAATATTCTTCAACCATGCTGTTGAGGTTTAAAACCTCCTTACCGCTGGCAACCCCCCTTGCAATGGTTAACAAATCTGAGACCACATCTGCAGCCCTCATGCCGGAATCCTTTATGGTCTCAATAGGCTTTCGGAGCTTGCTGTCTTCCGGCAAATCCATTAAAATCAATTCCGGATAGCTGACAATCCCGGATAAAATGTTGTTCAAATCATGGGCTATCCCCCCAGCCATAAGTCCCATTGATTCCATTTTCTGGGAACGCTGAAACTGGGCTTCTAATTTTCGCTTTTCTGTAATATCAAAAGCATAATGTAAATATAGATCTTCTTGAATGGGGAACCAATGGGCATCCCAAATGATATCCAGCGCACCAACCTCCAGATGCTGAGCTTCGTTTGTTTCCCAAACCTTCGGCGCCAAGCACCACGGGCATGGATCATCTCTTTGTGCCCATGTCCCAAAGCAGGTCTTGCCCGGAAAAGCACCCGCCTTTCTGGCTGCCGCATTGGATGCAACAACTTCACGCGTACTTGGCCGCAGTAACAGGGCAACACATGGCAGAGCATCGAGAAGGGTTTGGTTAAAATGTGTCTTTTCCTCTATCTCCTTTTCAGCCTTTTTGCGCTCGGTGATATCCCTTATCACCCCACAAAGAACGGTTTCTTCTCCTAGCTTCATGGTTGAACTCGATATCTCTACGGGGAATATTGTCCCGTCCTTTCTTTTATGATAGCGAAGCGGAATTCTAAGGATTTCTCCGGCAATGGTTTGTTGGATTGTTTTATCAGATTCCTCTGGTTCTGCCGTGATATCAGTCTGAGTTAATTTTAAAAATTCCTCTCTGCTGTATCCATAAAGATGCAAGGCAGCATCATTGACATCCAATATTTTTCGGGTGTCTGGGTCGAAAAGCATAATTGAGTCAGTGACAGTAGCGAAAAGTTGCCGGTATTTCTCTTCACTCTCCCGCAGAGCCTCCTCCACCCGTTTCCGCTTGGTGAGATCTTGGATTGCCGCCACTCTTACAGGACGCTCTTGGAATTGAATCTGCTGACCATGCACCTCAATGTAAAGGATGGAGCCATCTTTGTGGAGACCCTTAAACTCATAAGGTTGATCAAAACCTGACCGAATATTCCCTGACACCAACTCCCGATCTTCATCGGCAACTAAGTCAATGACTTCTTTGCCAATCAATTCATCAGGTTCATATCCGAAGATATCAGCAAATTGACGATTAAAGTCTATAATCTTACCTTGATCGGCAATCGCTATGCCTTCAAAAGCTGCAAGGTAAAAACTTTTTAAGCGTTCCTCACTTTCTCGCAACGCCTCTTCTGCTCGCTTGCGCTCGGTGATATCAGTAAATAATGTGAATACCTGGTATGGTTTAGATTCTCCAGCCTTAAATTGTGGAACAGCGTTGATTGATATCCAGCAATAATCCTCTTTGCTGGGATTAAATACTCCCATTATAACATTGTTCACCAGATTTCCTGTTTTTAGTGCGACCATCGAAGGATGTGTCTCACCCGGAAAATCAGATCCATCCTCGTGAATGGATTTCCAGCGGGGATCAATGGAGGTTCGGCCCCGCATCTGATCGAGGGTAAGCCCTAGGATCCGCTCGGCTGTGGGATTGGCCGAGAATACCTGTCCGTCGGCATCCTGGTAAACTACGCCCTGCACCATGGTTTCAAATAAATTCCGGTGCTTCTCCTCACTCTCCCGCAGTGCTTTCTCAGCACTTTTTTGTAAAGTTATGTCATGCAAGATACAGTGAGTTTGTTTGAAGTCCCCTTTTTCATCTTTTCCGATTTTTCCATTGATAGATACTAAAATAAGGGATCCGTCTTTTTTAACCATTTCAAACTCGACACCAAGAATTTCACCCACAGCCTTGAAACGAGGAAAATTCTCTTTGAAATGGTCAACCCACTCTCGATGAAGAAAATCACCAAATGATCGGCCGATGACCTCTTCCCGGGTATAGCCTAATGAATCTAACCACGCTTGATTGACTTCGATAAAATTACCGTTTTCATCCAAAGATTGGTAACCCAAGGGGGCTCTTTCATAGAGTAGCCTGAACTTTTCCTCGTTCTTTTGAAGGGCATCTTCAACCCCTTTCAGTTTGAAAATTTCTTTTTCCAATTCTTCATAAGATGGTTTTTGAGCCATTAGAATACCCTCCAAATGTCATAAAACCTAAAGAGCCCATACATTTTAATGTCGAAAAAATACGATGCATGGGCCACAAATCCTCATGAGATTTCATCCTTAAAGATTATATTTAAACTGAATTCATAAATGCCATTCGTAAATGTTTTGAAGGATCAGAACTGGAGATAGATTACCCCGATGCCCGGGCGAACAAGATCAGATTTCAGCGCAGATTTAGAATATTATTCCATTTAAAAATTTAATAACACAGAAGAACCAAAAACGCAATTTTTAATGGATTCGTATTAGAGGAAGCCAAAGTTGCCACCCTTATAAAATTTGGTTGAGCTATGCACCTAATCAGCGAGCTAATTGATGCGATAAATTGCTTGGGATTAATAGAAAACCAAATATCTCGGAACCTGAGATAGTATGAGATAAACACAGAAACGCCATAACCTTAGATATCATCTTTTTTTCAACGATATCACAATAATTATTGGGTTCCAAAAACCTGTAGTTTGTATAGAATACATCAGGTTTTAAAACAGATAGAAAACATGCTGTACAAAGCAGACAAAAGCATTTCATAAGATCATCGATAGATATAATTTTAGCGGCATTATTATTCTCGTCAATCTAAAAATTTTTGCAACACCGTCTTGTCGTACCATCTTCCTGATGCCATAACCCCAAGAATTTTTTTGATATTAGCTACGTCCTCAAGTGGATTATCTTCTACCAAGATTAGATCAGCCCTTTTGCCAATCTCAATTGTGCCGAAATCTCCGTTCCCATTCATCTCCTCAACTACTATCGCTGCATTGACTGTTCCCGTTTTGATGGCTTCGTAGGGCGTGAATCCATTCTCTGTCAGAATGCGTAATTCATCATGAATTGAAAAACCAGGCACGAGACCCATCCATCCAGTACCGGCATCTGTTCCCAGCACGAAAAACA
>Ga0255052_10002496_pt1 | contig 13239 bp, 14 predicted proteins | sample JV7_2_21_MG_FD_188632 | JGI IMG/M metagenome (GOLD analysis project Ga0255052, IMG submission 188632) | Seawater microbial communities from Jervis Inlet, British Columbia, Canada - JV7_2_21 | ecosystem: Environmental > Aquatic > Marine > Inlet | place: Canada: British Columbia | collected... | reverse complement strand
GTGTTGTTCTTTTATTTGTCCCGGAAATCACACCCTAACCAATCAACGTTAGATAATTATGTCGGGACAGAGCATCATTTTTTTTAGAAAGGATATGGATTTTTCTAAATTTTAAAATTCAAGGGGGGGGAAAAGATGAAAAGCAAGAAGTTTATAGGGTTAGCTTTATTAATTTTATTAATGGTCTTCGGGGGTTTTAGAGTCTCTCGGGCAGATACTGTTCTCATTCCTGTCATAGCGGTAAACCAGCCGAATGTTACCACAATTGTTTCAGTATTTAATTTAACCGGTTACAACTCAACTCACCTTAAATACATTTACAGGTATAAAGACAGTTCTGTAAGCGGCTCTGCAAATCATACAGGAACATGTTCAACAAAAACCATTATCAGGCCGACTTTTAACAGCGACCTCGTGAGCTTTGATGCATCCGGCGTTTTAAACAGCGGTAATGCACTTTTTAATGACTCAAACTCATATGGCGGCAGTTTTGATTTAGGCCTTACCGGCGCTAATAGGGCATATTTGTTAGTTACACACTCTGATGCTTCAGGAAACCGTGTAGATTTGGGCGGTGCTTTCGGCTCTGAATCACTTGGCGCTGAAGCAATTATAATGGACATAGCCTTTGGCGCAGCGTGGGGACTAAGGGGGGTTAATGAAGCTCATCAGGAAGATTATGATTTTACTATCAGTGGCGTAGAAACTGTTTTCGGGTCTTTTGGCAAGGCGTTTTCTTTCTTTCCTACAAATGAATGGACCACAAGATTTTTTATAACTCCAATAGGAGATAACATGGACACTGCAAATCTAACAGGAAAGGTTAGCTTGTTCGATGCTGGTACTGTCTTAAATCCTGGTTTGGTCACAAGGGACGGGACAACTCATACCTTTGCCGGCAAAACAATCGATTTAACCTGTACAGCAGGGGTTACCCTGACAGATATGCTGGATAGTTCACTCCTGTCCGCGGTTGAAAACAAAGGGGGATGGGCCTTTTTACATCATCTTTCAGCACCGCCAATAACAGCTTCAGCCAGTCCTTTGATTGTGTACAAACTGGAATTTGTTGTTGAAGATTCTACCTATGGAGGCACTAATAACAACGGGGTTCTGTTGTCAAATCGTGATGGCCGCCTTTTTTAAGGCATTAAGAATGAAATTCTGTAAGCATCAGGGACAAATTAAAAAGCTACGAAATATATAGGGTATATATCATTTGCTGTATGCACCCGGTATTTTTCAGCTAAATCATCAATTTTAGCCTGGCTACAGGTTAAAGTTCTGTTATGTGAGATATAAAATAGAGCAAACTCTGCACTGTTTCCATTGACTTACCCCTGACTTATCCTTAAACTTATTATGCATGAAACAGGAAGCAGTCAAGGTAGTTCAAAATGCCCTTAAGTCCCTTCAAAAGCAGTGGGGCCTTGACCGCATCCCTGAAATAGAAATAGAAATTCCAAAAAACGAGTCACTTGGGGATGTTGCCACAACAGTGGCAATGAGTCTCACAAAGACCCTTAAAAAGCCGCCAAAAAAAATAGCTGAAGAACTCCTTGCAAAGATAGTTGAACAGTCCGGACCTTTTGAAAAAATTGAGATAGCAGGGCCGGGATTTATCAACTTCACATTCAAAAAAGAATACTTCCATAAAAAACTTGAGCAGCTTTTGAATGAAGAGCATTCATTTTTCAGAACCAATCTTGGACAGGGCAGAAAAATACAGGTCGAATTTGTAAGCGCAAATCCCACAGGCCCGCTTCATATAGGGCATGGAAGGGGCGCTGCGGTTGGAAATGCCCTGAGCAACCTTCTTCAGGCAGCCGGCTTTAACGTACAAAAGGAATATTACATAAACGATGCAGGCCTGCAGGTAAAACTCCTGGGACAGTCTGTGTATTCAAGATACCAGCAGCAGCTGGGAAATAATGTTCCATTTCCTGAAGATGGCTACAAAGGTGACTACATTGAGTTGATTTCAGGAGAAATAATTAAAAGAACTGGGAATAAATACCTTGATAAACCTTTTGAAAAATGTGGGGATTTTTTCTCAGACTACGCCTATAAGATGATGCTTGCTGATATTGCAAGAGACCTGAAGGACTTTGGCATTGCCTTTGACATGTGGCAGAGCGAGAAAGAGCTTCATGAAAAAGGCAGTGTAAAAGACTCGTTGAACACACTCCGTGAAAAAGACTTCCTTTATGAATCTGACGGTGCCCTCTGGTTCCGGTCAACCAAATTCGGAGATGACAAAGACAGAGTAATAGAAAAAAAAGACGGTGTACACACTTATTTTGCCTCTGACATTGCCTATCATAAAGATAAACTCAACAGGGGCTTTGACACAATTATAAACATATGGGGGGCAGATCATCACGGGTATGTACCGAGGCTCAGGTCAGTGCTCGAAGCATTCGGTTTTCAAAAAGAAAAATTCAGGGTCATACTGGTACAGATGGTAACCCTGCTCAGGCACGGAGAGCCTGTGCAGATGTCAAAAAGAACGGGTAAATTTATAACTCTGCGCGAGGTCATGGACGAGGTCGGCAGTGATACTGTAAAATTTATCTTTCTTACGAGGCGAGCTGACAGCCAGCTTGATTTTGACATAGAAGTTGCAAAGGAGCAAACAGCTGAAAACCCTGTTTTTTACGTTCAGTATGCATTTGCAAGGATTTCAAGCATATTCAGGCAGGCCATGGACCGTACTGGCCATGAACCGTACTGGTACATGGCTGGTACATGGCAGACAGAGTCAAAATCAGGGGTCAGAAAAATAGAAAAAGAAAAAATTCAGGATATTGACCTCTCGGTTCTAAAGGAGGGTGAGGAGATTTCAATAATTAAAAAGCTTCTACAGTATCCAATGGCTTTTGAAGGTGCTGTGCTTTCCTTTGAACCTCACAGGATAACATACTATATTCAGGAACTGGCAGGAATGTTTCATTCATATTACAACAAACACAGGGTTATATCAGATGATAAAACACTCACAAATGCAAGACTATGCCTGTGCAAAGCTGTCCAGGTTGTACTTGAAGAGGGCCTGAAGATTCTCGGAGTCAATGCCCCGGAAAGGATGTAGTTCGACAAGCTCACTATGACAAGTTCGCCAGAGGCGGGTAAGTCCGCCTAAGGCGGATAAACTCACTATTTAAACTTTTGTTAGGGGGTGTGAACATGCTATATGTCGCGGCACTAATCATTCATGTGTTTTCTATTGTTATCTGGATCGGGGGGGTGGCATTTGTCACAATGATAACTTTTCCCATGATACTGAGAACAAACAACTCCCTTGAACAGGTCATGATGTTTCAGGGGGTAGAGCACAGGTTCTCAAGTATTGCAAAGGTGATGGTTATCCTTGCAGGGCTTTCAGGGCTATACCTGATTTATGACAAGTATGGATTTAATTTTAAAGATTTAGGCTTCGGCGTCTGGATAATGATTATTGTATGGGCTTTCTATGCATCCCTTTTATTCGGACTTGAAAAAATTATATTCAAAAAACTTTTTTCAAAACCTTCAGGCGAACAACATGATATGAAAAAAGTCTTCAGCCTTCTGCAGGGGTTTCACTGGTTTGTCCTGTTTTTGAGTTTCTCTGCAATTGCGTTAGGGATATGGACAGCACATTATTAAGACGGTTGACAGTACACAGTTAACAGCTAACAGTTTAAAATATTTAATATCAATTTTGCCTTTAATTTTTATATGGTGATCAATTTTGAGCTCAAAAAGAAAGACGGTCCAGCAAGAACAGGGTGCATCCATACTACTCGGGGCAACGTAAACACTCCTGCTTTTATCCCTATCGGCACCAACGCAACAGTAAAGGCAATGAACCAGGATGAATTAAAGGAGCTCGGTTCTGAAATAATCCTATCCAACACTTATCACCTCTATCTGAGGCCCGGGCATGAAATAATCAAGAAACTCGGCGGGCTTCATAAATTCATGAACTGGCACGGACCAATCCTTACAGACAGCGGGGGCTTTCAGGTTTTCAGTCTCTCGCCACTGAGAAAAATAAACGGGGACGGTGTTACTTTTAAATCGCATCTTGACGGTTCCACTCACTTTATAACACCTGAGACAGTTATGGAAATCCAGGGCGCTCTGGGCTCTGACATTGCAATGGTTTTTGATGAATGCACCCCATACCCTGCTTCAAGGGAATATTCACTGAATTCCCTTGAATTGACAACCAAGTGGGCAAAGAGATGTCTTCAGGTAAAAAATCACAAGCAGGCACTTTTTGGAATTGTCCAGGGCAGTGTATATAATGATTTGAGAAAACAAAGCGCAGAGCAGCTAATTGAAATGAATTTTGACGGTTATGCGCTCGGAGGTCTGAGCGTGGGCGAACCCAAGGAACTAATGTACGAGACAGTTAATTATACAACCCCCCTTCTGCCGCACGAAAAACCAAGATATCTAATGGGCATAGGAGACCTTCTCGACGTGATTGAAGCTGTTTCAGTAGGGATTGACATGTTTGACTGCGTGATGCCCACAAGAAATGCGAGAAACGGGACATTGTTTACAAGTAAGGGCAGGGTGAGCATAAAACGCGAGGAATTTAAAGCAGATTCAAACCCGCTTGACCTGGATTGTGACTGTTACACATGTAGAAATTATTCAAAGGCGTACTTAAGGCATCTCTTTATGAACAGAGAAATTCTTTCTATGAGACTTAACACCTTACACAACCTTCATTTCTATCTTGAGTTCTTTAAGAAAATGAGGAACGCCATTAATGACGGGGTGTTTGAGAATTTTAGAAAAGAACAATCGGTTATACTGCAAAATAATTTTCACTGAGATTAACGTCAAAATCATCCCCCCCTGCTTTCTTGCGAAAGCAAGAAGGGGGGGCTGGATTGATTTGTTAACTGGCTATTTTTCAGTAAAACTGAGACCCATTTTTTGAGAAACATCATCTAGTTTTTTGTCTATTGTCCAGATTAGAACTTCTGTCAGTGATGCAGCAGCCAGCAAGTGAACATCAATGTAGCCTAATCCCTTTCTCATCAGTTGGTTATTCTCTATAAATTTCATAACTTCATCATGTTCTGCTTGTATCGACATTGGAAGTGCTTGAAGCAAAGAAAGTATTTCGGATCTATTCTTAAGGTTTCCACAAGCCAGTTCGCCAACGATAAATGGATGACAAACAACATACCCATCATTCAATAATCTTTTAAGATTAGAATTTCCCTTCCGTAGATGGGATACCCATACTGAAGTGTCAACAAGAACCAACCTATTAGCCGCCTGTTCTTCTGCGCGGTATTATTCTCAACTTTTTTTCAGTACCTCCCAATCGGGCGAGCCTTTTACTGCTCTCCCTGGCAATCAAAGCTTCCAAACCAAGTCTTACCAGCGAGGTCTTTTCTTTGACACCGGTCAATTTTGAGGCCTTATTAAGCAATTTATCTTCTAAATTTAAAGTTGTCCTCATACTATCCCCCTTGATTATATGCACATTTATATGTATTAGTATGCATATTTAATACATATTTGTCAAAAATTTTTTAAATTAATTTCCTCAGATAACATCCCTTTTTATGCGTTTGTAATGTTTAATAAAGTCTATGAAAACTTAGTGTAGATGTCAACGATAAAGAGATTGTTTCCTTTGTTAAAAATACGCTATAACACCCTATATATAAAAGGGTTTTTATGAAGAGATGGAAAATAATATTTGTTATACCCGAACAAATGTGATATAAGGACAATGAAGGAGTTACCCGGCCATAGGCACAGGGGGGACAAAAGAAAATACAAATATTTTGTATCCATTAGTTTAGCTATGAATATCCTCATCACTGGCGGCACAGGCTTTACCCCAGTACCAGCTTCTGTAAAATTTGATAATATTTTTGAGTATACAAATTTTTCAAATAGGCGGTTAAGATGAATATATTAATAACTGGCGGTACGGGGTTCACCCCGGTACCACCACATATAAATAATTCTGGTGATATTATTTAATATGACTCTTTAATTGAGGCCTGGAGTTGAATATATTAATTACAGGGGGTACGGGGTTCATAGGCGGGGCACTATGCAGGGAGCTTAAAGACTCCGGTCATAACATCATCATTACCACAAGACGTCCTTCAGATTCAAAAGAAAAACTCATATGGAACCCTCCCGAACTCATACCCCAAGAGACGATGTCAAAAATTAACGCTGTTATAAATCTTGCAGGTGAGTCTATTACAGCAGGACGCTGGACAAAGGAGCGAAAAGAGCGTATCATGACAAGCCGCGTGGCTGCAACACACGCACTTGCAGAATCAATAAAAAACACTGATCCAAGGCCTGAAGTCTTAATCAGCGCCTCTGCCGTAGGATATTATGGCCCTCATGGTGATGAGAATGTTACAGAGACGACACCACCAGGCACAGATTTCCTTGCAGATGTCTGCAAAAAATGGGAGGCAGAGGCCTTAAAAGCAGAAGCATCAGGTGTACGGGTTGTAATTGTCCGTTTCGGAACAGTACTTGAATCTGATGGGGGTGCCCTGCCTAAAATGGCAAGGCCTTTTAAGTTCTTTGCAGGCGGTCCCATAGGCAGCGGAAAGCAATGGTTTCCCTGGGTTCACAGGGATGACCTTATTGGTTTCATTCAATATGCTCTTGAAAACAATACTAACACAGGGCCCTTTAATGTAACTTCACCACAGCCTGTAACAAATAAAGGATTCAGCTCTGCACTTGGAAGGGCCCTTGGCAGGCCTTCATGGCTTCCTGTGCCTGGTCTTGTTCTTAAAATAGCCTTTGGAGAGCTCGGGAGCGTGCTTACCACAGGACAGCGTGTAATACCCGAAAGGATTTTAAAGACAGGTTATCAGTTTAAATATCCTGATGTTGACAGTGCACTCAGAGCTATATTTGGTAATAAGCAGAAATCACGTAAAACTTGAAATTCCACCTTTTTTCTTAATAAATTACTTTAGATTCAATCTGTTATAACTTATCAAAATCTTATTGACAAATATTTACTAAGCATATATACTTAACAATAATGTTAATTATATATGCTTAGTATGAACTATTCTAATTTAAATAAATTAGGGAAAAGACAATTCTTCACTGTAGCAGACATACAGGATCTATTTGGAATAAAACTTGAATCAGCATGGGTTTTATGTACCCGTTACACCAAAAAGGGGGTTTTTACAAGACTAAAAAAGAATTTATATGTGTTAAACGATAATTGGGAGAATTTTTCTCAAAAAGATTTTTTAAAGATTTCTAACTTCTTACAGGTCCCTTCATATATTTCTTTTATGACAGCTCTTTCTTTATATGAAGTGACGACTCAGGTTCAAAGGGATTATTTCGAGAGCGCATCCCTAAAACGTTCAGTTAAATTTGAAATTAAAGGAGTAACATTTAATTTTTATAAACTTAAGAAGAAATACTATTTTGACTTTACAAAAAATAACGATATATTCCTGGCATCTAAAGAAAAAGCATTTATAGATTCAGTCTATCTCTATTCCTTCGGGAAATATAAAATTGATTTCAGCTCTCTTGATCTGGACAGGTTGGATAAAAATAGAATTAAAAAGATTCTGGATATATATCCACAAAAAACCAGGCGTATTATAAGGAAAAAATGCAGGATTTAATAAAACAAGAACAATTCGAACTGGAAGTGCTGGATAGATTAAACAGCAAGAGAGTGCTGAATGATCTTATATTTGCCGGTGGAACGATGTTAAGGCTATGTTTTGGTCTGAACAGATTTTCAGTAGATCTGGATTTCTGGATAATAAAGGATACTGATACAAACAAATTATTCGGTGATTTAAAAGAGTATCTTTCCAGTTATTATGAATTAACCGATGCCAACAATAAATTCTACACATTACTGTTTGAAATCAGGTCTAACGATTACCCGCGGCGATTAAAGATAGAAATAAGAAAAGAAATAAAAAAATTCAAACCCGAACAGGCAATAGCTTACAGCAGATACTCTAATGTGCAGGTTTTCCTGAAAATAGCACCTCTCGAAGTAATGATGAAATCAAAGAGCGCAGCTTTTTTGGAGAGGAAAGAGATAAGGGATATTTATGATATTGAGTTTTTATTGAAGAAAGGTGTCAGCATAGATATCTCAGATGAAGATATGAAAAAGATTATTAGAGGAATTGACTCCTTCAGTAAAAAAGAGTATTCAGTAAAACTCGGTTCTCTGCTGGATGAAGAACAGAGAAAATATTATGTTAATGAGAATTTCAAAATTCTTAAATCAGCAATATACGAAAAAATAAATAGAAAATAATAAGCTATCCCTTCAGTTTCTTTAAAAACTTCTTATTCTCAAAAAACCACTTCACGGTCTTTTTTACCCCATCCTCAAGGGATGTTCTTGGTCTCCAGCCAAGCAGTTTTTTAGCCTTTTGTATATGTGCCCATGTGGCTGTAACATCAGCAGGGTGCCTGGGAAATCTTTTGATCCTGGCCTTTTTGCCGAGGTTCTTCTCAAGGAGCCTGATCACATACTTGAGTTTTACAGGGTGATTACCTCCGAGGTTGATTATTTCATAGCCCATGGGTTTAAGCGCCCTTATTGTTCCGTCAGCAATATCATCTATATACGTAAAGTCCCGGGTCTGGTTCCCGTCTCCAAAAACAGGAATGGGCTTTCCGGCATCCATGTTTTTAATAAACTTGAATATACTCATATCTGGCCTGCCTGCCGGCCCATAGACTGTGAAATATCTCAATACAGTAATATCTATACCGCATAGGTAATGGTATGCATAGCATAATGTCTCTGCCCCCTTTTTTGTGGCAGAGTAAGGGGCTAAAGGCGTATCTGTCCTTGATGTTTCTTTAAACGGCATATCCAATGAAGCATACAGACTTGAAGTAGATGCCAGTATAAATTTTTTGACTTTGTAATCTTTGCAGCATTCCAGAAGGTTTAATGTCCCTTTTGTGTTGGCATCAAGGTAAACCCATGGATCTTCAACAGATGCCCTGACACCAGCCCTTGCAGCAAGGTTAATAACCGCATCGATTTTACTGTTTTTAAAAACATCCCTAAGCTTTTTATAGTTCGCTATATCGATTTTATAAAAACTGAAATGGGCAAAGTTTTTTAAAGATTCGAGCCTCCATCTCTTAAGGGCAGGGTCATAGTAATTATTCATATTGTCAATGCCCGTAACCCTCTTTTTCATTTTGAGCAACTGGTGGGCAACCTTCCAACCGATAAAACCGGCACACCCTGTGACAAGAATATTCTTCATCTTTAAAGTCTCCAGTAGTGAAAACCCGCTTTTACTGCCTGGTCCTTGTCAAAAAAAGCCTTTACATCTATCAGTACGGGATTCCCGCTACAGAGTTTTCTTAAATTTTTAAGTGTAAATTTCCCATATTCATCGTGTTTTACAGCCAGGATAATCCCGTCATAAGGTTTTTTGTCCCCGGGTTTTTCAATCATGGAGATTTTATATTCTTTAAAAACATCTTCCCTGTGAGCTTGAGGGTCGTGTACAAAAGTTTTAATATCATATGCTTTTAGCTCATTATATATATCGACAACCTTTGTGTTCCTGATATCTGTTATATTTTCTTTAAAAGTAAGCCCGAGGATGAGGATCTTGCTCTTCTTCACAGAACGGCCGGAGCTTATCAGTTGCTTTATCGTGTGACCTGCAATGTATCTGCCCATGTTATCGTTAATCCTCCTTCCCGACAGGATTACTTCGGGGTGGTATCCCACGGCCTGGGCCTTAAAAGTGAGATAATAGGGATCAACACCAATACAGTGACCTCCCACAAGACCGGGCTGAAATGAAAGAAAGTTCCACTTTGTTGCTGCAGCGGCAAGGACCTCTTTAGTGTCAAGACCCATTTTATTGAAAATAATAGCAAACTCATTTACCAGGGCTATGTTTAAATCTCTCTGGATATTTTCTATGCCCTTTGCGGCCTCGGCGGTCTTTATATCGGGCGCCCTATGTATCCCTGCCTTAACCACAGAACCGTAAACCTTAGCAAGCAAATCAACGGTCTTTTTGTCCTGGGCTGCCACTACTTTTACAATATCCGGCAGTCTGTGCGCCCTGTCACCCGGATTTATCCGTTCAGGGGAATAACCTATTTTAAAGTCTTTGCCACAGGCCATCTTTGACATTCTCTCAATTATCGGTACGCAAATCTCCTCAGTCACCCCGGGATAAACTGTTGATTCATATACAACAACAGCACCCTTACAAAGATTTTTCCCGACGACTTCGGATGTCAATCTGAGCGGGGCAAGATCAGGGATTTTGTGCTCGTCTATGGGGGTAGGCACCGCAATAATTATCATTGAAGCCTGTTTGAGCCTGCCAGGGTCACTAGTAAAATCTATTCCTGAAGCCTTTAACGCCTTTTTTGAAATTTCGCCGTTTCTGTCAATTCCCCTGCAGAGATTATCTATGTGCTTTTTATCAATATCAAACCCGGTTACATCAAAAACCCTCGCTAACTCAACTGCCAGCGGCAATCCCACATAACCGAGCCCCACAACAGCGATTGACCTCTTTTTCCTTAAAAAATCCTTAAACATTCAGTACCCTTTTACGGCATTATGCAACAAAAGAATCAATATCGTCAGTCTGTTATAATACAGCAAAAAATAAGCAAAAACAATAACATCCTGTTGATTCACATTTTAAAGATTAAGCCTTAAGATGTTATCATAATGACTGAAATCTATTAGTCGGTGAATCCGGTAATATAACGTCCCGATGAAGTGATAAAAAAAATTTAATACTTTCAAAAAAGACGAATAATCCTGAGACTTTTTTACAGAAATAAAGGAGGAGACAAATTCCTAATTTACCCAATTTAGATTATGACACGTTTTTAAAAAAATTAGAGGAACTCATTAAGGACGTCCTGACAACCAGGGAAAGGGTTTTAATCTCAGTTGTAGGAAGCGGTGGAACCGGAAAAAGTTTTTTTGGAAAATATATACGAAATAATGGACTCGGTCAATTTAATAAAAGGGTTATTGTAGTTATTGATGACAAAACAATGTGGCGTGAAGTTTTATATTTTTTCCGGAGACCGGTAAAAATTCCATTTAATGGAGTAGATGAGCTTCAGCCGTTTTTTAAAAAAATAAGTAAAAAGAAAAGGATAATTTTTTATTTAAATGCTACTCCCTGGCAGCGAATCTCAGAAGCTGACATCCTGTTGAAATTAACAACAGATGAAGATATTAGAAGAAAAAGGATAAAGCATAGATACCGAAATGACCCGGAAAAATTAAAAAAAGCTTTAAATAACAGTGAACAAAAAAACCATGAAATACAATATTCATATTTATTGGAAGCAGAGGTTTAGCAGTTTATAACAATGATAGGGATTGGTTAGAGGATTCTCTTTTGCTTAAATGAGAATCTTTATAAGTTTGTTTTAGTATATGTTTTACTTGAAATATGGGATGTAGAGAATACTTATTTCTATAAATTTTCGATTACAATAATAACTAAAGATGCTTAAATACTTGGAGCGATAATATTGCAACGTATTAGTGTTTGCTGTCTAACCTTTAATTCAGAACGTACTATCAGAAAAACATTAGAAAGTGTCGAAAAAATTGCTGATGAAATTATAGTGGTTGATTCTCTAAGCACTGACAAAACACTCGAAATAGTAAAGAATTTCACTGACAAGATATATCATAAGACCTATAAATACCATGGGTTGCAGATGAATTATACTATTGATCTGTGTTCCAATGATTGGGTATTTTGTATTGATTCTGATGAATTTTTAGATGAAGATATGATCAGACATATCCTCAGGCTGAAAAAAGACAGATTGAATGACAAAGAGGCATTTCGTCTCCATAGAGAGTGGCTTTTCCTTGGCAAGCCAGTACATGCTTTTTATCCTGTATCATCTCCAGACAAAATCATTAGATTTTTTAACCGGAAAAACGTCAGGTTCAACGAAAAACCTGTACACGACAAGCCTATCGGATTTAATAATTATTCTTGGCTTGAAGGTAGATTAGTTCATAATAGCGTATTATCTTTACATGATTTATATGATAAGCTTAACAAATATACAAGCAGATATGCTCAAGGTTATGCTAATGAACCACGTAAGGTAAAATTTATTAATCTCTTATTAAATCCATGTGTAGCATTTATAAAATGGTATTTCTATAAAAAAAATTTCCTGGACGGGGTTCGAGGATTTATATTAGGTACTTATGCAGCAATGTATACATTTCTTAAATATGCTAAGACGTACAATATAAAAGCTAAAAATAAATATAAATCTTGTTTAGATTAAGAAAGGATAACATTTTTCTCCTTAACTATTATACTCAATAAATTTGAAAATCTTTATATCAAAATAAGAAAATATATAATTTGGAATAAACATCTTCATACAAAAAACCTTGAAGCGATAGGGTAGAAAGCAAGACAGAGTTTTTTCTGAAGCAATTAGATTCGCTGAAAGAGTCCGTGGAATTATTAAATGTAAAAAATATATTATAAGTAATGCTAACACGCTTCAGAACTACTCAAAGTCGGGGTTACCACTTTTTGATAGATCAACGTGATCCCAAAAAGTCTCTCAAAAGCGATTATTGCCCTTTTAAGTGACCGAAATAAGGCAGAAAAAATGGGTTGCGAGGGAAGAAAATTTGTGGAAACCCATTACTCAATGGACAGCATGGTTAAAAAAATGCATAATCTTTACACTTCACTTCTTTCAGAAAATAAAAAACAGATGTAATAGAGCGTCATTGGATCAAAAAAATGGATAACATGTACTTAACTTCAAAATACAATTCAAAGTCCAGATGGTTGAGTTACTGGTATCAGATTTCAGAGACACTCGAGGTTTCGCCAGCAAGTGTTCTTGTAATCGGCAAGGGAAGCGGCTTCACTGAAAATTCAATAAAGCTCCTCACCAATAAAAAAACAAAGGTCTTAACACTGGATATAAACAGTTCCTTAATTCCTGATACAGTAGGGAACATAACCCATCTTCCATTAAAAAAAGAGAGCTTTGATGCATCCTTATGCTGTCAGGTCCTGGAGCATATCCCATTTGAACAGTTTTCCCCCGCATTAAGTGAATTACACAGGGTTACCAGGAAAAGAGTGGTGCTTTCCCTGCCCCATGGCAGAAAACATATCAGAATTTCATATAACGTTTCTAAGTTAGGAGAAAAAAATATAATTATAAAAA
>Ga0255052_10002495_pt1 | contig 13240 bp, 12 predicted proteins | sample JV7_2_21_MG_FD_188632 | JGI IMG/M metagenome (GOLD analysis project Ga0255052, IMG submission 188632) | Seawater microbial communities from Jervis Inlet, British Columbia, Canada - JV7_2_21 | ecosystem: Environmental > Aquatic > Marine > Inlet | place: Canada: British Columbia | collected... | reverse complement strand
GCTGCCGATTATCAATACCTTCATCAGTGCCGGAAGTGTCGCATGCCCGTAAACACCATGGCCAGACCGTGTTCATTCGCGGCCTGTATGACCTCGTCGTCGCGCATCGATCCGCCGGGCTGGATGATCGCGGCGATGCCGGTTTCTGCGGCCGCATCGATGCCGTCGCGGAATGGGAAGAATGCGTCAGACGCCATGACCGAGCCCTTGACCTCAAGTTCTTCGTCCGCGGCTTTGATCGCCGCGATTTTGGTGCTGTACACACGGCTCATCTGGCCTGCGCCAACACCGATCGTCATATGGTCCTTGCAGAAGATGATTGCATTGGACTTGACGTACTTGACGACGGTCCAGGCGAACAGCATGTCCTCAATTTGTTCGGGCGTCGGTGCCTTGTCGGTGACGACCTTCAGGTCATCGGCTGTGATTCGGCCCATGTCGCTGCCCTGAACGAGCAACCCGCCGGAGACTTTCTTGAAGTCGAAACCGCCGGTCGATTCCGCCCACTCGCCCGTGCGCAGAACCCTGACGTTCTTTTTCTCCTTGAGTATCTCGGCTGCATCGTCGCCGATCTCCGGAGCCACGATAACCTCAACGAACTGACGATCGATGATTGATTTTGCGGTGCTCGCATCGAGCGGTCGATTGAAGGCGATGATGCCTCCGAATGCCGATGTCGGATCAGTCTTGAATGCCTTCTCGTAGGCCTCAAGGATGCCGCCGGCTACGGCGACACCACATGGGTTGGCGTGTTTGACGATAACGCAGGCCGGTGCGGTGAACTGCCTGACACATTCGAGGGCCGCGTCACTGTCAGCGATGTTGTTGTAAGACAGGGCCTTGCCTTGCAACTGGTCAGCTGTCGCCAGCGATCCCGTTGCTGCCTGTTGATCGATGTAGAAGGCCGCTTCCTGGTGCGGGTTCTCGCCATAACGCATGCGTTCCACGAGACTGCCGGAGTACAGAATACGGTCACCCAGCGGATTCTGTTCGAGTGAATTCGACAGGTACTTCGTGATGGCCGTGTCGTAACTCGCTGTATGTGCATAAGCTTTGGCTGCGAGCGTACGGCGTGCATCGAGTGACAGCTGATCGCTTTTGAGCGATTCAAGTACATCATCGTAGTCATCGGAGTCAACGACGACAGCCACGCCATCGTGGTTCTTCGCAGCAGCGCGAATCATCGCCGGGCCGCCGATGTCGATGTTCTCGATGGCATCGTCGATCGTCGCGTCCGCACGGGCGATGGTCTGCTCGAACGGGTAGAGGTTTACGGCGAGCAGGTCGATAGGCTCGATACCGTGCTCTTCCATGACAGCTTCGTCGGTTCCACGTCGGCCGAGCAGCCCGCCATGAATTGTCGGGTGCAGCGTCTTCACGCGCCCATCCATGATCTCCGGGAAGCCGGTTTTTTCGGAAACTTCGATAACGTCGATACCGGCGTCACGCAGTGAGCGGCAGGTACCGCCGGTGGAGAGGATTTCAATTCCGAGCTTGCCAAGGCCTTCCGCAAAGGGAATCAGGCCACGCTTGTCGGATACGCTGATTAGCGCACGTCGCACGGTAAACATCAATGCACCTGGGATAAGTTACTGAATTAAAAAGAATTAGTGAATCAGAGAATAGGACCTGAGTTTCTTGCGTAGCGTGCCGCGGTTGATGCCGAGTATGCCGGCCGCCTGGCTCTGATTGCCGTGTGTAAAGTCCATGACGGCTTTGAACAGCGGTCGCTCTACCTCACCCATGACGAGATCGTAGAGATCGCCCGGGCGGTCGCCGTTCAGGTTGTCGAAATACTGGCTAAGTGCTTCTTCGGTGTGCTTGTGGAGTGGCTTGCTCTTTCTTGAGGCTTTGAGAATCGGGTTAATTTTGTTTTTATTATGGGCCACGTTGGTCAATCCTGTAGCGACTACGCTGCGATGGAAATACCCCCTCCCTCTCGATCGAAGTACTCCCGCGTAAGTCGAAGTTGTTCTTCTGCACTTCCGACTCGCACCACCTCGTAGCGAAATTCGTCAGCGTTGACGAGACTCTGGCAATACCAGGTAAGGTGCTTTCGTGCCACCCGAATACCTGTCGATTCTCCGTAGAATCGGTGCATGTCTTCGAGGTGGCCGAGCATAATATCACGCAATTGACTTTTTGCTAGAGGGGCAAATACGGACCTGTTTTGCAGGCCGTTCCTAAGTTCTTGAAATATCCATGGCCGGCCCTGCGCGCCGCGACCGATCATCAAGCCATCTGCATTAGTTAGGCGCAAAACTTCAAGCGACTTCTCGATAGAGGTGATATCGCCATTGGCGATGACCGGAATCGATATCGATTCCTTGATGCGCGCGATCGTGTCGTACTCCGCCTGTCCGCGATAACGGCAGGCTCGCGTGCGGCCGTGAATGGCGAGCGCCTGAATGCCGCACTGCTCGGCAATCCGGGCGACCTCCACACCATTCTTGTTCTCTGCATCCCATCCGGTGCGTATCTTGAGCGTGACTGGCACGTCAACGGCTGCGACGACCGTTGCCAGGATGTCTTCGACCAGCTTCTCGTCCTGCAGCAGGGCCGAGCCGGCCAGTCGCTTGCAGACCTTCTTGGCCGGGCAGCCCATGTTGATGTCGATAATCTGGGCGCCGCGCTCGACACAGGCTCGTGCAGCCGTGGCGAGTTGCTCCGGCTCCGATCCGGCGATCTGGACGGCGACGGGTTCCGCATCAAGGTCGAGATCGAGCCGACGACGGGACTTTGCGGTCTGCCAGAGGCTGGTATCGGCCGTCGTCATTTCAGAGGTCGTCATGCCGGCACCGAACTGGCGGCATAATTTTCGAAAAGGTGTGTCTGTAACGCCCGCCATCGGCGCGAGCACGAATGGGCTCGCCAGGTCATACGGGCCGATTCTCACTTGAAGTCTTCTGTCTTGCAGCGCAGCTGGCCGCTTGCCATGCGGTAGCACATCATCAGTTTGAAGCCGGTCGCGTCGGCTACCGGTGCGTCAACCGTAATCATCGCATCGACAGTGTCGCCCGGGGGTACGAGCCTTCTTGGATCGGCGTTCTCGGGCAGGTACTCGCCCGGCTCGAGTACCGTGCTGCCAATGATGTCTTCGAAACGGTCGGTCAGAGCGAGATGCACGATCGGGTAGGGCAACGCCGCGTCCGAGTTGTTACCGATGCGAGAGTAAATCGTCAGCATTTCACCGGTCTCATCCGCATCACCTTTTGTTGCTTCAAAGCGCCAACCGGCGATATCCCAGGTCGGTGTCAGCGGCTTGCCGACCATGCGATAGATTGGACCTACAGCCGAATTGAAGGCCGGCACGGTGGCCAGCGCCTCGCGTGACTGGTGTATGGCCTGCGCCGCGAGCAGCAGGACAAGCGCCACAATTCCCGCGTAAATACCGGCGCCGGGTGGTCCGCCTGATGCCTCGCGACGGCGTGCATAATCATCTTTGACTTTAGTGAGCGGTATCGAAAGGCCAGGTGCACTGATAGTGTCCGAGCTAGCAGTGTTGTCAGCGGTCAGGCGTTCCTTGTCGAACTCGTCGAGAACGAATTCGCCCTCCATAATAATGGTCTCGACAGCGAGAGGAGGCTTGCTCTTTAGATCCTCTTTCTCTTCCTCGGGTTGCTCTTCGTTTACTCCGATTTCTGCGTCGATCTTCTTGTTCGGCTGCCGCTGAACAATCGTCGATGCGAACCCATCCTCATCTTCGACCGAAATATTGAAGAGTTCCTGATCGATCATCATGTTGATCGTCTTTTCCTCTTCGGTCATTTCCGGGATCGCGTGTTCGTCACCTGGTGCTTCGACGGTGTCGTCGTCTTCGGGCTCGTCATCCAACGACATCGAAAGCGTCTCGATCATCTCCTCGACATCGTCGTCAAAGCCCATGGCGATGTCCTCGACATCATCCTCGGCTTCTTCCTCATCTTGAGGTTGCAGGTCTATTTCGAGTTCGTTGTCCTCGTCCTCGACGTTCTCTTCAAGGTCTTCTTCAAGGTCTTCGTCGAGGGCTTCTTCGGAGGCCGTTTCCTCGATCGCCTGCACAGCAGCCTCAGCTTCGAACGCAGCTGCTATCAGGTCTTCTTCAATCGACGTCTCGGGTTCTTCGTCGACGTCGTCATCCGGCTGCTCGTCAACTTCCTCGTCCGGGTCCTCTTCATTCCCTTCGCCGCCCTCATATTCCGCGGTCTCATGTATGCCGCTCAGATCAATGCCCATTGCCTCGGCCTGGAGCGCAAACTGCGTGTCCATGTCGAGCGGATCATCGGCTATGTCTTCCTCGTCGCTTGCCGCATCAGCCGTTTCGAGGACTTCCTCATCGACCACCTCTTCCTCGGCAGCAGGCTCAGCAAAGTCGCCCAGCAGGTCTTCCCACTCATCGGGCTCGCTCAGATCAAGATCAAACTGTGGTGCCTCGGGTTCCGGCTCCGGTTCAGGTGGCGGTGCCTCGACCAGCCGGGCCGGCGAAGGTGCAACGACAACCTCGTCGAAATCGTCGGGTAGTACCGTGTCGTCGTCGAAGCGCATCTCATCAATGACATGCGTCGGTTCGTCCGACGCCTGCTGAAATGCTTCTTCATCAGCGGGTGCGTCTTCTTCGCTTTCGATGATGAACTTCATCGAGCCCGTGTCGCCAATCAGCTCGAGCGCAGCCTCTGGTTCGGGCTGATCATCAAGCTCGTCGTCTCCGTCCTCCTCGTCGTCATCAAGCACCCGCCATTCGACCCCAGTATCCTCGATGCGAATGTCCTCGCCGGCGAGCTGGTCGAGTGTCTTCAATAGCGCTGCACTTTGTTCGGCGGAGATTGTTTGTGGTGGGGTGTCAGCTTCGAGCTCCCCGGGGGCGTCGGGCTTTAGTTCAGGCACGTCGGAATTGGCAGCCTGTTCGTTTCGGGCTGGCGCAGTGGGCTTTTGTTCGGACAGGTGTTCGAGCGCATTAAACGCAATGCCACAGCCGCCGCAACGGACTTTGCCGGCCGCCATTTTTAGCACTTCCGCAGTAACGCGAAATGCAACGCCGCATTCAGGGCATTGGGTATACATCGCTCAGCCCTCGGTCCTTCGACCGGTTAATCGTGCCCATATCTGTCCGCCCTGTTCGCGTTTGACGGGCTCGTCAAACTCAATCCATGGTGCGTAGGCCTCGAGCACCTCTCCAACCTGCTCGGAGAGTATGCCGGATAATCCGAGTAAACAACCGCTTTTGACCCTTCCGGCGATGCTCTCAGCGAGCTCGATCAAGGGTCCTGCAAGGATGTTCGCGATGACGATATCAAAATCACCGTTGACGTCATCGGCGTTCAACGTTGTTGCCAAACTGTCCTGCACGTTATTGTGCATTGCGTTGTCATTCGTTGCTGTGATGGCCTGCCGATCGATGTCTGTCGCAACGGCCCGGTCGCAGCCGAGTTTCAGGGCCGCGATAGCGAGTACGCCAGACCCACATCCGTAGTCGAGCATCGACTTACCGTCGAGTGACAGGCTATCGAGCCATTCCAGGCATAGCGCCGTTGTTGCGTGGGTACCGGTGCCAAAGGCCAGGCCTGGGTCAAGTCGGACCACGACCGCGTCCGCGTCATCGACGACGGAATCGCCCGGACATATCCAGACGCGCTCGCCAAATTGCATCGGGCCGAAATCCCGCAGCCACTCGCGCTCCCAGGCGCGGTTCTCGAGTTCCATGATTTCGTGTGCGGGCAATACGTCGATTTCGAAAGCCACCCTGAGGTCGTCCTGCAATGTCGCGAGGTCCGCCTCCGGCGTGAAAAGGCCGCATATGCGCGTATCACGCCACATCGGCGTTTCGCCCGGCGCGGGCTCAAGCACCGGCTTGTCGCCGGCGTCGGTGTAGGTAATCGACTGGGCGCCGTGGCGCGCGAAGATTTCCTCGACCCTGTTCGAATTGAGCGTTTCGAGATCCATGACAAATTGTCGCCAATCCATCGCTAATTCGGTGTGCTCCCGATCACACTAGGCCGAGCCTTTTCTCCAGGTAATGAATATCGGTACCACCCTGCTGGAAGGCGGCGTGCTGGAAGATCTCCTGGTGTAACGGCACGTTGGTCCTGATGCCCTCGATGACAATCTCGGTGAGCGCGTTTTTCATGCGGGCGATCGCGGCGTCGCGGTCTGAACCGTGTGTGATCAGCTTGCCGATCATCGAGTCGTAATACGGCGGAACGTTGTAGCCGTTGTAAATATGGGTGTCGATGCGGACGCCGGGGCCACCAGGTGCGTGAAACAGACTGATCGTCCCAGGAGAGGGCATGAACGTCTTCGGGTCTTCGGCATTGATACGGCACTCGATTGCGTGGCCCAGGATCTTAATGTCTTCCTGTTTGAAGCTGAGCTTCTCTCCGGCCGCCACGCGTAATTGTTCGCGCACGATATCGATGCCCGTGATCATTTCTGTGACCGGGTGTTCGACTTGCAAGCGCGTGTTCATTTCGATGAAGAAGAACTCGTCGTCCTGATACAGGAACTCGAATGTTCCGGCACTGTGATAACCGATTTCCTGGCAAGCCTTAACGCAGCGCGCACCGATTCGATTGCGCTGTTCTTCCGTGATCCCCGGCGCAGGCGCCTCTTCAATGACTTTCTGGTGTCGGCGTTGCATAGAGCAGTCACGTTCACCGAGATGAATGGCGTTGCCGTGCGAATCGGCCATGATCTGAAATTCCACGTGACGTGGTCGCTCGAGAAACTTCTCCAGGTAGACCGTGTCGTTGCCGAAAGCGGCCCGGGCTTCAGCCTTGGTCACCGTAATGGCGGCAGTCAGTGATGCTTCGGCGTGCACAACGCGCATGCCGCGACCGCCACCGCCGGCCGAAGCCTTGATGATGATCGGATAGCCGATCTCGCGCGCCATCTTGATGATCTCGTCGAAGTCATCTCCCAGCGGCCCGTCGGAACCTGGTACACAAGGGACCCCGGCGGCTTTCATGGCCTGGATAGCGGACACCTTGTCGCCCATGAGCCGGATTGCACTCGCCGGCGGGCCAATGAATGTAAAGCCGCTTGATTCCACGCGCTCGGCGAAGTCAGCGTTCTCCGACAGGAACCCATAGCCCGGGTGTATAGCGACCGCATCCGTCACCTCGGCTGCGCTGATAATTGCAGGCATGTTGAGGTAACTGTCGGTCGAGTTCGGCGGACCGATGCAAACCGTTTCGTCGGCAAGCAGAACGTGTTTTAGATTATTGTCTGCGGTGGAATGAACTGCGACAGTCTTGATGCCCATTTCGCGGCACGCGCGCTGAATGCGCAGCGCGATCTCGCCGCGATTGGCTATTACGATTTTGTCCAGCATGTTTGGTCGCCCGCTTAGTCGGATTGCCGTTGATCGATGACGATCAGAGTCTGGCCATATTCGACGGGCTCTCCGTTTTGAACACGAATCGACTTAACGACACCCGATGCGTCGGCTTCGATCTGGTTCATCATCTTCATCGCTTCGATGATGCACAGTGTGTCACCCTCGTTGATGCGATCACCGACCTGCACATACGGTGCGGCGCCCGGTGATGACGCAGCGTAAAACGTGCCGACCATTGGTGCCGTAACGAGGAACCCGTCATCTTCGGGGTCCGGTGCAGCATCCGCAGGAGCCGCGGCTGCCGGTGCGGCTGCTACCGGAGCGGCAATGGCGACTGGCGCAGCGACAGGCGCCGCTGGTGCATTTGGTGAATAACGGCTGATACGTACCGACTCTTCACCCTCGGTAATTTCGATCTCTGCAATACCAGACTCGTCCAGCAGCTCGATCAGTTTTTTTACTTTTCTTATATCCATTACTCTTCCTCGGCATCAACGACATACTCGCTGGCGGCAAGAAGCGCCAGGTCGTAGCCGAAAGCCCCAAATCCGAAAAGACAACTCACAGCGATGTCGCTGAAATAGCTGTTGTGCCGGAATTCCTCTCTCGCGAACGTATTACTCAAATGTATTTCGATGAACGGGATATCAACGGCCAGGAGCGCGTCACGAAGGGCAATGCTGGTATGCGTAAACGCACCCGGGTTGAACATGATGAAGTCGACACCGTCTTTTGCGGCTTTTTGCACCCTGTCGATCAGCTCATGTTCGGCATTGCTCTGGTAGCAATCCAGCGCATGTCCAAGTTCTTCGGCCAGTTCAATGCAGTTGGCCTCGATGTCATCGAGCTGCGTGGCACCGTATACCTCGGGCTCGCGTGAGCCCAGAAGATTTAGGTTAGGACCATTGAGAAGCAAGAATTTGGACATGTCTCGTCGATTTCGACCCGTTTCCCGAAGATGGCGGCAAGTTTAACCCTATTCGGGGACTTTAGTGCAACTTTTGGCCCGAAATCGTGTATAAGGCCGCATGGGTTCCGCTACGCCAAACAACACGACCGGGCCGGTTTCGGGCATGCCACTGCTCGCGCTGGGTTTCCGTCCTTTCTACTTGTTAGCCGCAATTTTCGCGATAGTTGCTGTCCCGCTGTGGGTGTTGTCCTTTCTGGGCGAGGCGCAGACGGGAAACTACCTGCGCGGATTGACCTGGCACAGCCACGAGATGATCTTCGGTTTTGCCCCAGCGGTCATTGCAGGCTTCCTGTTGACTGCAGTGCGCAACTGGACAGGGCAGCCGACGCCGACTGGTATGCCACTCGCGGCGCTGGTTTTGTTGTGGGTTGTTGCGCGCGTGTTAATGCAGACTGGTCCGGCAGAGGCGGCAGCGGTCACCGATATCTTGTTTCTGCCCACACTCGGCATCGCGGTTGCCATTCCGATCTGGCGCAGCAGGAATAGGAGAAACTACAAAGTACTTGCTGTGCTCACGATACTCACGCTGGCGAATGTTGCTTATCACCTGGCGAGCCTGGGTCTGATTCCGCCCGGGTATGCCCGTGTATCAATGACAGCTGCCCTCGATGTCATCGCCATCCTCATAGCCATCGTCGGTGGCCGGGTTATTCCTGCGTTCATCGGCAATGCCATGAAGGATTCAAATCCTCGCTATATCCGCAGTGTTGAAGTTGTATCCGTCGGCGCATTGATCGTTATTCTCATCATTGGTGTTCTCGCGCCGTGGATGCCGGTCGCAGACAATGTTTGGCTACTGCTATTTGTAGTTGCCGCGGTCGGGCAACTCGTTCGCCTGCTGCTCTGGCAACCGCTACGCGCGCTGGGCAATCCACTGTTATGGATGCTGCCGGCCAGCTACGCTTGGTTGCCGATTTCGCTAGCGCTTCGTGCGCTGGAGTTACAGTCCATCGTTCCATCCGGCGCAGCCACCCACGCGTTCACGGTTGGTGCAATTACATCGCTGATGATCGCGATGATGACGCGCAGCGCGTTGGGCCATTCGGGGCGACCGTTGGTTGCAGGCCGGGCAGAGATCGGGGTGTTCGTCTTATTGCAGCTTGCGGCGATCGTGCGCGTTCTTGCAGCACCGATCATGCCTGGCGCCTACCGTGAGGCCATGGTTGTAGCAGGCATCCTCTGGACACTGGCATTCGCTGTGTTCCTGATTCGTTACTTGCCAATCCTTACACGACCGCGAATAGACGGGAAACCAGGATAGGGTCGGGCAATCAGGCTATAAGAAGTCCAGAGCCTTTCGAGCGCTTGCCTTGTCGATCTCACCGTTGTCGAGCATCGTCAGCACTCTCACGATGTGCTCGAGGTGCGAGTCCATGATCTCGCCGATATGCGTGTTGATGAGTTCGCCGTCGGCGGCAACGATCATCGTGAATGGCATGCCGATAAACTCAACTCCTGAGGTTTCGGCGACAGCCATCGCATCTTCCTGCCCGACGAGTATCGGGTAATTGAACTCTGCTTCTTCGGCATAGGCGGCTACCTGGTCCGGAAAGTCGACCGCGATGCCGATAACGACAAAGCCGTTTTCTCTCTGCTCATCCTGGAAGGTCTTGAGCAACGGAATTTCGCGCCGGCATGGTGCACACCACGTGGCCCAGAAATTCAACAGCCGGTGCTTTCCTTGCCATTCCGAGAAGTCATGCTCGGTTCCGTCAATGTCCACCAGCGTGAATGACGGGAACACCGGCGCGTAGGCAGACGGATCCACCGGTTCGGCAGCCACGATGGGCTGGGCATGTTCGACAGGAATCCTGGCCGCATAAAACAGGGCGCCAGCCATTAGCAAGATGAGCGCGGCTGCGAAAACGAGAAACGATCTTTGCACGGGTGGCTCCTACGAACCAAATGCCTGGTTCAGGTGATCGGTAAATTCCTTTGCCTTCATATAACCAACGACTTCATAGCCGTGGCGTTGCTGGCCATCCGTGCCAAAGAAAATAATCGTCGGTGGTCCAAAGACCCCGAAGCGCTGCAGGAGTTCCTGATCCAGCTCATCGTTTGCCGTAACGTCAGCCTGCAGCAATACGGTGTCCGCAAGCGCTGCCTGCACACCCGCGTCGGTAAAGGTGTATTCCTCCATCTCGATGCAGGACACGCACCAGTCGGCGTAGAAGTCGAGCATCGCGGTCTTGCCTGCAGCAGCTGCGGCAGCAATTTCACGATCGAGATCGCCAACGGATTTGATGCGCTGAAACTCGAGGTGTGATTCCTCTGCCACCATCACTCCGCCGCCAAAGCTGACCGTCGCGAGTGGCTTCATTGGATTGCTGCCGCCCGTCAATGCGCCGAGGAATAACAACAAGCCGTAGAGAATGGCGAGCAGGCCGAAGCCCTTGCCGAGCTTCTGCGCGATCGATGAGTCTGATGCCAGCGAGGTCAGGCCGCCCATGAACACGCCCGTCATGAAAACAAGCGCTGCCCACAAGGCCAGCGTAACGCCGCCGGGCAGGATGCGTGACAACATCCACACGGCGAGTCCAAGGAACATGAACCCAAACGCGCCTTTTACGGCCACCATCCAGCTGCCCGCTTTCGGCAGCAACTTGCCCTGCGCTGCGCCGACCGCGAGAAGCGGTGCGCCCATACCAAGGCTCATTGCAAACAGGGCCGTACCGCCACGCAGCATGTCACCCGTCTGCGCCATGACCGTAAGCGCCGCGATCAGGGCCGGCGCAACGCACGCCGTGACGACCAGTGCCGACAGCGATCCCATGACGAATGCGCCGATCATCGTGCCGCTCTTCTGGTTGCCGCTGACACCGGACATCTTGCTTTGGATCGAACTCGGCATCTGCAACTCGAAGGCGCCAAACATGCCGAACGAAAGGAGCACGAACAGTGCGGAAAACAGAATCAGTACCCAGGGCTGATTGAATGTCGCCTGCAATTGCAGCCCGGCTGCAGCAGCAGCCACCCCGGCCCCCGTGTAGACCAAGGCCATACCCATGACGTAACTGAAGGCCAACGTGAAACCACGTGACGGGCTGACGTTGTCACCTTCGCCTGCGATGATGCCCGACAGAATCGGTACCATCGGCAAGACACACGGGGTGAACGCCAGGCCGAGACCGGCGACAAAGAACACGCCGATCGTCACCCAGATGCTCGAGCCCGTGATTACCTGCGCGAGTTTCCCCTGCTCGGACACAGGCTCGTTGCGTGCCGGAAGTGACGCGATGTCTGTTACGGCGGTCGCTTCGGGAAGTCGCGTTGATACAACGCGTGTGGTCGGCGGGTAACACAGGCCGCCTTCGGCGCAGCCCTGGAAATTGACCTCGAGCTCGAGATCCATTGCCTCGGGGGTTGCCCTGGCCAGCGGTAACGTGGCAAAGACGTCGTCAAAATAGACTTCGGACTCGCCAAAAAATTCGTCAAATTTCGATTTGCCTTTTGGCAGGTCGAGTTTGCCGAGCTGCACGTTCTCGGAAAGAGCCGCGACCGAGATCTTGTCTTTGTAGAGGTAGTAGCCGGGTGTCACCCGGAATGTGACCTCGACCGTATTGCCGTCCACAGGAATCAGAATCGGTTTGAACGCTTCGTCGACCGGAACGAATTGACTGTTTCCGAGTCCGGAAGAACTACCGATTTCGCTCAGGTTGAGCTTTGTCGTCCCTGGGTCCCTCTTGAGCTTGACCTCTTCGGTCCAGGTCTGTGGGGGATAACAGAGCCCACCGTCCCAGCAGCCCTGGCTCTTGATAACGAGCTCCATCGTGTCTGGCCGCTCGCCATCGACACTGTAGGGAATGCTGACGTAGAAATTTCCGCGGTAAATCTGCTGCTTGCCGAAGTACTCGTCTTCGTGTTCCAGCCCCTCAGGAAGGCGAGCGTCGCCAAATACCACAGCGTCAGTGTTGCTCTCGAAGCCGAGCTTGTTGCGGTACAGGTAGTAGCCGTCTTCGATGGCCCAGTCGATTTCAATAGCGTCGCCGGTATCCGTCGCGACATAGCGATAAACATCCTCGGGTCGTTGCGGCTTGTCATCCTGGGCCACGGCTGTGGAGGCCATGGCAAGTAGCGATAGCAGCAACAGGGAGCGAATGTGAATCAGAGGTTCATGCATGAATAGAACTGCCAGCTAAATCCGACACTTGTGCCGAAGAAGACCGTGGTGGGACCTTGATTATTACCGTATTCAAGGCTATTGCGGCGGAGGATACCGGGGGCAGGGGGTGATGTCATCGACCCAGGTCGGCTTTTGACACCTTTTCGGCGTCAATAGCGCTTGAAATTTGTTTGGCCATGCCTATTATTAGCACTCCTCGTGGGCGAGTGCTAACAGCCCCCGAACAGAATGCCGCCAAAAGTCGGTTATTAATCAATAGTTTATAGGAGATATGCCCCATGAAGATTCGTCCGCTTCATGATCGAGTCATCGTAAAACGCATGGAGGAAGAGCGCACATCCCCCGGCGGAATCGTCATTCCAGACGCCGCGACCGAAAAACCGATCAAAGGTGAAATCGTTGCAGTCGGCAACGGAAAGATCCTCGATTCCGGCGAGATCCGTGCCCTCGACGTCAAGGCTGGCGACCAGGTGCTGTTCGGCAAATATGCCGGCACCGAGGTCAAAGTCGACGGCGAAGAGCTACTGGTGATGAAAGAAGACGACATCATGGCAGTGATCGAAGGCTAAGCGCCCGATACCTGCACTAACGAATTCAAGTAGAGGAAAGAGATAATGGCTGCTAAAGAAGTACGTTTCAGCGACGACGCGCGCCAAAAGATGTTCGCAGGCGTGAACGTCCTGGCAAACGCCGTCAAAATAACGCTGGGCCCGAAAGGCCGCAACGTTGTGCTCGATAAGAGCTTCGGCGCGCCGACGGTCACCAAAGACGGTGTCTCGGTCGCGAAAGAAATCGAACTTGAAGACAAGTTTGAAAACATGGGCGCACAGATGGT
>Ga0255052_10002493_pt1 | contig 13251 bp, 16 predicted proteins | sample JV7_2_21_MG_FD_188632 | JGI IMG/M metagenome (GOLD analysis project Ga0255052, IMG submission 188632) | Seawater microbial communities from Jervis Inlet, British Columbia, Canada - JV7_2_21 | ecosystem: Environmental > Aquatic > Marine > Inlet | place: Canada: British Columbia | collected... | reverse complement strand
CAGGAACGTCCGGTGCGGGCGGGGGCGGCCCATGGTATCTACGTCAGTACATGAGGGAGCAGTCACGCACCCTGATCCGTTGATCAGTCAGCCTCGAGACGTATGACCAGACCATCCGGATCCACGATCTCGAGTCCAAGTGAGGTAGCGGCCGGGGACACTCCGGTGTTGTTGAGGTGGTCCTTCCAGCTCTCCACGTCCTCGACCTGGAAAACGAGGGCATCAGGACGAGCAATTCCACCCTCGACCAATTCGATCTGCTGACCCGGAGCCGCCTGAACCACGGCTGCGCCAACGCCTTGAGATGTTGACCCAACCTGATCAAACCCGAGGACCTCCCCGTAGAACTCGAGGGCATTCGAAAGCGATTGGACTCCCACCGAGGTGCGCGTTGAGCTGATTCCCCCGGGTGCCCGCAGCGGACCGCCTCCGGCGAGAACTTCTTTCGCCTCCTCAACGGAGAACCGGCCTGCAGTCACTTCGCGACCCACGATTAGCCCTCCCAACCGGCGACCGTTGGCTTCCAAATGGAGAAGGCTCCGGAGGTCCTCGAGATCCCTCACGCCGCCGGAGGCAATGACCGGCTCTTCCACGGTGGACAAGGCCTCGGCCAGGATTGCCAGGTTGGGTGCTTCGCTGAGAGCGTCTCTTCCCGCCTCGGCAACGAGAAAGGCGACAGCACCGGCGGAGGACATCTCGATGAGAACCTCTTCGAGGAAGCGACCGCTGTTCTGAGTCCAGCCCTGGGTGGCGATCTCCTCGTCGGGTCGGACATCGAGTGAGACGACGATTTTGTCCGGGTACTCCCGGCAGAGGTCCCAGACCATGATCTGATTCTCGATTGCGGCAGTGCCCATGACGATCCGCCAGGCGCCGGCCTCGATCAGCTTCTGCGCTTCACCCTCGGAGCGAATGCCACCGGCCACCTGGACCGGGATCCTCAACTCTTCGACCAGTTCGGCAATCAGGTCGCGGTTGCGGTCGTCGCGGTAGGCGGCGGCGTCCAAATCGACAATGTGGAGGTAGTCCACCCCCTGCTTGGCCCAACCCTTGGCACGCCCGATGGGGTCGTTGTCCAATGCGATGGCCTCATCGAGACCACCGTGCGGCAGCCGGACCGAGAGACCGCCCAGAATGTTGATGCGGGCGTATAGGTCCATCCTCCAACCCTACTGGCGGTCTCTGACTGCGCGATCAAACCCTTTTCGCGACTCCCGCAAGGGTGGACTACGAGATGCCCAGCGCTTCTTCGGCAGCGTCAAGAGTCTGTCCACCTTCGATGACCGGCGCGAACAGATCTCCAAACCGCTGCAAGCGATCCCATAGGTTGGCAATCGTGACGTCCCCATTGGAGAAGGTGCCGACCTCCTCCCACGTCAGCGGGGCCGACACTGGGGCGCCGGGCAACGGTCTCACGGAGTAAACCGAGGCCACCGTCTGACCACTCGCGTTGCGGTTGTGATCAACGAACACCTTCCCGTTTCTCCTTGGCTTGTCCCAATCCATGGTGATGTCGTCGGGATTGGCAGCGGCAAGATACTCACCGACCTCTCCGACGAAACGCCTCACTCGGGCGTAGTCGTGTATCGGCTCCAAAGGCACATAAACGTGCAGGCCCTTCGAGCCCGAGAGCTTGGGATAGCCATCTAGGCCAAGCTGACCCAAGGCGACCTTCAGTAGCTTCGCTGCCACGACGACCTGGCCCCAGGTCGAGCCCTCGGCCGGGTCGAAGTCGAAAACGGCATAGGTGGGCATATCAGGATCTTCCGCCCGGGAGTGGAATGGATGAACCTCGATGCAGGCCATGTTGGCGAACCACATCAGAGCTTCACTCGAGTCGGCGAGCAGAAAGTCGACAGCCCCACCCTGAGAATCGGACACGACCGGCACGGTCTGCATCCAATCCGGCTGGTGGCCGGGAGCCCGCTTCTCGTAGAACGACGATCCGCCTATCCCATCGGGGTAGCGCGACATCGAGATCGGCCTGCCCTCGAGATGAGACAACAGGACAGGTGCGACCGACGCGTAATACTGGATCAGGTCGCCCTTGGTGTAGCCATCCTCGGGGAAGAAGACCTTATCGACGTTGCTGAGCCTGATCGGTCGGGCCAGATCACGGGGTGTGAAGTGCTTGCTGTCAACGGTTCCCCTGACCGGTGAAGGAAAGTCGATTGGTGCCGAAGCGACCATTCTTTGTGATGTGTTGCCCGCCGATCCGGTGTGCCTTTGAACTTCCTCCCAGATGAGGCCATGACTCTTGGTGTCCCTTGCCTCGGAGATGAGGACCATCGACATCGCCATCTCCTCCGCCGCATCGACCAGCGGACCGACTCGCAGACTGCCTTCGCCATATGGGATGTGCCGGATCTCGCCCGATAGGCCGAATTCATTGTCGGAGAACTGGACTTGAAGGGGCTGGATCATCCATCCGGGGAAGCTGTCGCGGATGAAGCTCAGGACCGACGTGAACGCTTCCTTGGACGTCAGACCGCCGCCGGTCATCGCATGGACGTGGGCCCAGTCGACGACAGGTCGCACAAAAGAGAATTCTGAGGCGAGCTGAGCGATATCGCCCAGGCTCCCAAAGGACCTCTTGTTTCCGGCAGTCTCGAGACCCAGCCCGACGCCGAGTGACTCGACTTTGGGCGCGATACTTTCGAGACGGGAACGGATCCGATCCATGAGGACTTCAGGGTCTTCGTCGTAGTTGGCACCGAAGTGGGCCACTATCACCGACGCACCAAGCCAGTTGCCCAACTTCATCGTGTGTTCCAGAGCGGCCAGCGACTGCTTGCCCTTGTCCTCATCTTGAATCGTCAGACCGGCGAAATAGGGAGCGTGAACTGACATTCTGATGTCACGCTCGGCAGCAAGCACACCGAAATGCTCACACCGCTTCCGTTTCCAGGGAAACCCGCCTGTGAACGGCAACTCGAGGGCTCGATGCCCCTGATCGACGAGCGAGTCGATGTACTCCCCATCGTCACCATCGTCAGGTGGGAGATCTGAGATGCCAAAACGGATCACACTCATTCGAACAGATCCTGCCAGACCCCCACTTCGACTGTGTGCAAGCGACGCGTGGGAATTACCCTCATGTCTCCAGGGTCCCTAGCTCAATTGGCAGAGCAGCGGGCTTTTAACCCGAAGGTTGTGGGTTCGATTCCCACGGGACCCACTGAGAACCGTTCGGTGCGTGTTGCACTTTGATAAAGCACAACGTCGAACGCTTGTTTGGGCAAAGGGCTGATGGTCACCATTTGGTCACGTCGTGACCCCGTAAGCATCGCCCAACGCCTCAGCCGCCTGGTCGAGCATCTCGTCACGGACATGCCCGTACACAGCCATGGTGAATGCTTCCGACGCATGGCCGAGACTCCTGGACACAAGCGTCGGATGCACTCCGCGCTCCATCATGATCGTTGCAGCGGCATGCCTCAGATCATGCAGCCGAGCATTGGGCACTCCGACGCGCCGTGCCAAACGCTTGAACGCCTTGGAAAAGGCATCTGGGTCAATTGGTGAACCATCACCCTGTTCACACACAAGCCCAAGATCCTCCCAGGCTTCGCCAGCGACAAGCCGACGTTGCGCCTGCTCTGCCTTCCACTGTCGTAGCCGGTCAATCGCGATAGTCGTACCACTCCCAATGGAAAGGTTCATTGTGATGTCCCAACCGAGCCTCCGCGTAGTGGCCGGGGTGTTCCCGTGCGAGCAATTTCCCTGCAGCCTCAGGGTCGAACTGGCGGGAGTCCTCAGTCATCCTGACTCGCGCACGCATCTTGAAAGCTCGACAACCCTCTCGGGATTAGCTGGTTTCGATTCGGCGGCCGTTTCCTTGACGCTGTCTTGGGGGTTGTGAGCATTGGGCCCGCCAGGCGAGGTTTGAACCGCTAAAGCAGAGGCTGACCCACGCATGTCCCGCCAATCTTCAGGAGCTCGGTTGTACAACCAGACCTGCTGGGCGGTGACGTTCCCGTCTATCGCTGCCCTAAACAACGCATCTTCTACCAGTTCGTTGGCGCGCATTTCCGCGTGGTTGACCGCCGTCTGGAATTCGGTGTCCGACTGCATCGCCCTCCACACCGTCGAGTAAGCCACTCCGACAGCTTCAGCGGCCGACATACGTCTGGCGCCGCCTCGTAGATGAGCTAAGTATGTGTCGCGCTTGTCTGATCCGAATTGAGCCATCGTCCTAGGACAGCAGGTCGGTGGCTTTTTAGATGGCATTGCTTTCGTTGCCTCGGAGGGTCCACTAGAGCTCACCAGCCCCCACATTTAGACCCGAGAGGCGGGGTGCGCGTGACCGGCACAGAGGAATACCCGACCACCCCAGAACCGCCATCTAGAGGCATCTACGCGTTCTTAGTGGGCCGCACATAATGCCTGCGGTCTCAGGTCGTCATTGCAACGTTTCGGCGAGTTTCTCTGATGATGTCTTCCATCCGAGGGTTTGTCTAGGCCTTCCGTTGAGTTGGTGGGCGGCGAAGTCGAGGTCGTCTTGGGCGAAGTTGACGCCGGCCGGCACTCTGCCCTCGACTGCCGCGAGGTCGGCCCCCATGGCCGTGAATGCCGGTTGCACGACGTTGGTGTCGTAGCGGTTCAGGAAGGTGACGCTTTCGCCGCGGGTTACCCCGTCGAGGGGCGCGAACTGGGTCGGGGACTTGCCGGTGGTGATCTCGTTGTTGAACGCCCACTCGACCGGATCGGCGTAGAACGCCACGTCGGGCACGTCGGGCACGTCGGGCACGTCGGAGAAGATATGCGTCGCGAACGCTGTCGCCGGTGTGATGAGCGCGACGGCGAGCACCGCGATGGCGAGGTGAAGCTTCCGGATGGTGATGGTCATGATGGTTCCCCCGGATTGTGATGACCACCACCATTGACCAGATCACCTGCCGGCCGCCACCGCACCGTGGCACCGCCCGAGTCGCTCAGGCGTCTTCTACAACGTCGGCAGCGGAATGTCGGCCGCGAGGTCGGTAGTGCGGTCGTCAGGGTCGGCCTGGTGATCCGATCAGAACATTCAGGCCCTGCTCGAACTCGAGATCCAACCCGTCGAGGAAAGCCGTCTACAGCGAACTGAACCTCGCCGTCGTCCAACACAACGACGGCCGCTTTCAGGTCACAGCAGCACCCGACGCGTGTACTAGCAGTCGACGCCCCCCGGGCTGGATGCGACCAAGCACCGTGGTGCGAGTCTCGAACCCGGTCCGCTCGGCGAGGAGATCCCCGACCAGCTCGCCGAATCCGCCTCGCGCCCGCCTGCCCGACGGCTGGACCGCCCTGGTGGTCGGCTCACTCCTCGGCGCGAGGCAGCGGGAAGACGCCAATGTGGAGGTGGTCGTGGTGCACCTGGTTGGTGAAGGTGTGGGCGACCGCGTCGTCAAACCGCCACGGACTGCCGAACTCCTTGAGGTCGCTGCGCGACACCAACCACTCCGACAGTGCGTACGTGGACGATGTGACGTCGTCGGCGTCGATCACGAGTTCCGACCCGACCATGTAGATGTCGACTGCTCGCCCCACAGTGTGATTGCTCAACCGGGTTGTCCCGAACACATGGTGCGGATGCCCGGTGTGCAACACGACGACGGAGTACGAAGTGCGCTCCGCGAGGTCGAGCATCGTCTCGAGCAGGACGTGATCGGTGTGCCCGGAGTAGATGTCCCAGATCGCCGAGTCGGGGAGATCGATCCGTGGGTTGTCGACGACCGAGGCGGCCAACGGCGCCAGGTCGGCGGGTCGCTCAACCGGTTGCCCTCCCGCCGAGGCGATCTCTTCGAACTCCCACGCTCCCGATTCCCCTCTCATGAGGCGCACATCCACCGTCCGGGTCTCGGTTCGCTCAGGTTCTCCGCTGCCCTCGACCCCCACCTCCTGGCGGACCACGACCACGATCGAGATCCGGCCGTCGAGGTGGCCTCCGAGCTGGGCATACTCCACCGTGCCGCGAGACCACATGCCCGGCTGATGCACCGTGTGAACCTCCAGAGCCAGAGCTTCGGCGCGAGCAGGATCGCCGGGAAGAGTCGCCAGCACCTCGGTCAGCGACGAATCGACCTCGTAGTTCGTGATCACGTAGGCCGCCATGGCGCCCAGCCGCTTGGCTTCCGCTTGCACCTCGTTGGGCGCCGGCTCGAACGGGTCTGGGAACGGGGGAGGTTCTGCCGAGGTCGCCTGCACGTCGCCTGTTGGCTCGAGCGGAGCGGCTGCGTCGGCGGCGGTGTCGGCGGAAGGCCCCGGACTCTCCGCTACCTCGGAGCGGTCCGCAACCTCGGCCGCGATCGTCTCTTCGGACGCCGGGGCCGTCACATCCGGCCTGCCGGACACGTCGCCCTGATCGACGGAAACGTCTGGCGATTCATCGCCACCCGTCGTCAGCGTGACCACCAGCAGCATTCCCAGAACAAGGACGTTCAGCGCTGCCACTCCCAGCACGAGCCGTTTCACGATGATGAACGTTCTGCTCACACTCGCCCGCCTACCGTGCAACGCCGGACTGGTCCCGAAGACCGACGGATCCACAAGCGCGCCGTCGGGGTAGGACGGCGCTTTTCCTCGATGCGGGACGCGTTCGCTCCCGTCCCGCCCATCCGTATCGACTCCTGCACGCATACTCACTACGCGTGTCAAATATACTACACAGAGTGCTCACAAGTGCGTCGGCAGTGCGGTCCGACGAGAAGTGCTGCTCCGATTTCGGAGCTTGGCATCGAGACGCAGGACCGGCCGTTCGACGAGGAACCACGAGGCGCCGGTCGCGGCGGCGGTGAGGACGAGGGCCGTCCACAGCGGGATGTCCGAGCGGATGAACACGTAGTGCCAGAGGTAGAGCCCGAAGGACACCTCGGCGACTCGCACCAGGACCCGGTGCTCCAGCCATGCCGGGCCGGTCGACGTGTACTTAACGGCCATCGCGGAGAGCGTCAAGGCAACGAAGCCGCCCCAGAGGACGGCCCGACCGTCGTCGCCGAACACCGGCAGCAACATGAGCGCCAACAGGCCGGGAACCGACCACTTGACGACAGCCCGCGAATTCGTCGGCCCGGCAACCGCCAAGTAGCCGCCCACGAAGAGTGCCGCCGCGTTGGTGTCGGTCGCGTTGTACACCCAGCCCGGCGACATGACGCCGATCGCGACCGCCCTCCAAAGGACGGCCACCAGCGCGAGGCCCCCAACGACGCGGATCCGATGCCGGGCCGGGAGCCACCCGATGACCAGCGGCCACAGCAGGTAGAAGTGAGCGATCACGGCAATGAACCAGGTGTGCGTCAGGCGCCCCAGATGGAGGCCGTCGATGCGTGCATAGTTGGCGTACAGACCAAGCGTCGGAACGACGCGTGACCACTCCGCCCCCACTGCGACCATCACCAGACAGACGGCCAGAAGGGCCGGGAAGAGGCGAAGCAGGCGCTTGCGGTAGAACGAGCCGAGATCGAGGCGACCGGTCCGATCCACCTCGGCGCAGAGCGAGCCGGTGATCACGAACCCTGACAGGACGAAGAACAGGGTGACCCCCCAGTGCCCGGCGGGCACGACGGTCTTGTCGATGTGATACCCGACGACCATCGCGATGGCGACGGCGCGCAGCCCATCGAGAGCGGGAATCCGCCCCATGCTCAGCGAGGGTCGGTGGCGAACCACCGTGCGCTCGCGTTGTAGACCATGTCGTGGCCTGACTGGAAGTAGACGAGCAACACCGAAGCCGACTGCCGGGCGAAGACGGGAGCGGGATCCCCGTGCCCGAAGTACGTCGCGGTCGTGGTCCAATCCGGAAGACCGCCGGGCACAATTCCCCGACCGAAGAGGTCCACCTCTTCGGCGCTGAGGCGGTCCTCGGGGTCGGCCAACCGGTTGAACACCTCGGCGGCGACTCTCGGAGGCACGAACGGATCGCGGATGCCCTAAGAGATGAAGACCGGGACCTCGTGGTCACGGGCCGAGTCCAGGTAGGTCACCGGACTACGGGTCAGGCACTCGTCTTGAACGGGGCCGGCCACTGTCGGGTCACCCCCGCAGGCCCGCCGGATGTCGTTGGCATAGCCCCGGCCCATCCTTCGCGAGAAGTCGTAGAACTTCACGAGGTCGTGGGGCGGTCCCCAGGCCGAGACCGCGGTGACCTTGTCGGGGTGTCGGCCGGCAAGGAGGAGCGCCATCATCCCGCCGCCGGAGTAGCCGACGACGTACACGCGATCGGCATCCACCCCAGGCTGGGCGACGGCGTAGTCGATCGCATCGGCCGCGTCCTGGACCGCCAGGTGGGATCCGACCGCGCCGGGGTCGTCGTTCCTGCCCCGGAAGTTGGGGGCGATGACGGCCCAGCCGTTCTCCTGGGCCCACATGGCGAAGGGAATCCCAGCGTGCTGGGTGTACGGGGCGCTCCAGGAGTGCAGGATCACCAACAGTGGCTGATCGACGTCGCGGGTCGGAGGGAGCCAGAAGGCGGGTTGCTCGGCACCGTCTGCCGTCGAGTTGATCCGAATGTCCTCGATACCGGGGACCGACTGCTGCCACCGGGACGAGCCACTGGCCACGAAGCTGGTGAAGTCGCCGATGGTGTTGATGCCGTCGAGCGACTCGAACGTCACACATCCGGGCGACTCGTCGTCGATGTCGACTGCGGGCGAACCCTTGTAGCGGTAGAGGAACGTCGCCAGCTCGCCCCTGGTGACCGTGTCATCAGGCGAGAACGCTGTCGACGATCTGCCCGTGGTGATGCCTTGTTGCAGCATCCACCCCACCGGTGTGATCTGCCAAGCCTTGACCACATCAGGAAACTGAACCGGGGGCGGAGGCGCAGGAGAACCCTCCAAGCGATGCAACAACACTGCCAACTGACCCCGAGTCAGATCGTCATCAGGCGAATAGGTCGTCGCCGTCGTACCAGTGGTGATGCCGTTGTTGACCATCCACGACACCGGATCCTGTTGCCACGGGGCCACTACATCACCAAAGACATGGGCAGCAGCGGGGGCCGGGGAACCCTCCATACGCCACATGAACGCCGCCGCCTGACCACGCGTCACCGGATCATCAGGGCCGAAACACGTCGGGGAAGTGCCGGTGGTGATGGCGTTGTCGACCATCCACTGCACCGGAGCGGTGAAGAACCTGTCCGAATCGACATCGCCGAACCCGACCACCCCCGCAGCCGGCGAAGAAACCGACATCACGCCCGTCATCGTCATCGAAACAGCGAGGCAGACAGCCAGTGTTCGACGCTTCATACTGTGTACTCCTCCGGTTGGTGCCGGATCAGCTGCCGACGTTGGATGTGGTGGTCGGTGCCGGCGTAGTCGTCGTTGTGGTCGGTGTCGTCGTTGTGGTCGTGGTCGTCGTTGTGGTCGTGGATGTGGTCGTCGACGTGCTGGTCGGTGACGCTGCCGCGGTTGTGGTGGTAGACGCCGCAGCGGCCGACGGCGTCCAACCGACCTGGAACCGGCACGTCCCGCCATCCTCGTCGGACAGGGTCACGCCCTCGCCCGCGTCGAGCACCCAGGCGTCCACGGGCTCGGTGCCATCGAGTGAGAACAAGGAGTTCGTTGATCCGTCCTTGTTCAGGACATCCACAGCGCACTCGACCGGAGGAGCACTGATGAAGACGTTGATCTCCCCCGGAACTCCAGCAGTGAGGGTGACAGGAGCCGTGTAGAGGCAGTCCGTTCGATCACTGTCGATAGCCATCTCTGCCGAGAGGCTCGTGGGTGTCGCTCCGTCACAGTTGGGGTCGGGCTCTGCGATTCGAGCGACCCCCTCGGCAGGCTGACTGTCCGAAGGAGCGTCGGCCGAAGGCTCACTGGCAGACCCACACGAGGCAAGCAGCAACAAGGTCGAAAGCAGACCGACGGCGGCGGCGGTTCCACGCCATCCCCGGTGGCGAATCACATGTTCGCTGGAAGTCCCTCTTGTTCTACGCATACCCGGAACCATCGGTCCCCTGAGATGCGTCTAAAGGGATTGAGTCCGTCGGGCGGTGTAGGTCAGACCCCGGAGCATTCGGGTCCTTGGAACACAAACGGCCCTACCGCCGCGACATCGCCCGACGGGCAAGTGCTGCCCGGCTGCCGCCTCTCTTCATTTCTGAGCGTGAGGAGTTGTGGGATCGGTGGGAGGCTGGTGAGTCGCAGCGGTCGATCAGCCGTCGTCTTGGTCGGTCTCCGTCAACGGTCCGAACCCAGTTGGTTGGATCAGGTTGGAAGCGTCCGAGTTCTGGGGGTGAGTGGTGTTCGCTGCGGTTGTCAGCGGTGGAGCGGGAGGAGATCTCGAGAGGTATTGCCGAGAACAAGTCGTTTCGGTCGATGGCGTCGAGGTTGGGGAGGTCCCCTTCGACAGTGTCTCGTGAAGTCAAGACCAATGGTGGCCGCCGCAGATATCGGGCCACAAAGGCTCATCGGGCGTCGAGGAAGCGAGCGGAACGCCCCAAGGTGACGAAGTTCGCTGAGTGTCCTCGTTTGGCTGACGCTGTTGAGAAGAAGCTCTTGTTGTGGTGGTCGCCTGGTCAGATCTCACGTTGGTTGGTTCGGGCAGCCCGAGCGATAATGCCCACCGCACCACCCGCATGGAAGTCCATTTGTCCCACGGGCTTGTTCGAGTCGAGGTGTCGGTAGAGGTTCCAGCATCGGCGGTCATATCGAATGAGGATATCCAACCAGTACGTCGGGCTTTGCCCGACCCTCGGGCCTACAGCCCTCGGACACACGCAGGGCCGCCATCGAGGCCGCACATAACGGCACTTTTGGGCGGCCTTGACCCACGCATATGTCTCGTGACCAAACTGTGACCAAGCCCTCAGAATAGGGCCTTGACCAGGGCCGTTGAGAATGGCAGCGGATTGTTTATCCGCTGGATCAGTGTGCTCCTTCAGGGTGTGATGCCGAGCGATGTCAGATAAGGCGCCGACCGGCTCAGGAGTTCGGGACCTGCGGCCCGTGCTTACCGGGGATAGCGCGGCATGGAAGGCCGAGGCAATGCCCTGGTCCCCGTTCGATCGCTCTATCTCAACATATGCAAGACCGGCTGCGTAGTGCTGAAAGAGGTGCCGAGCATGCTCTGTGTCCTATCGAACTCCTTCCAACGGGGCCTATGACTGAAGGACTATTAACACGATGATCAATCCCAGGGCGTGCGAGCCATGACGATTCCTTCCACGGAGCTCGCTCCGCGCTCCATCAAGAATCTGGCGACGCGGTCGAGCTGTAACCCTGTTGTGCAGACATCGTCGTAGACGAGCACGCCGAGCCCATAAACGTCTAGCTCGGGGTCCAGTTCAAGTAGTGGAATGAGGGAGTCGGCCTTTGCCTCCTTCTCCGCATAGCTTGTGCCGTGAGGCGGAGTGGTGGCGGTCTTCCGTGGTCCCGTCGGCCAGAACTCCCAGTTTGTGTAGATGTCCTCCTTCTCGGCGGCCTTAACGACAAGCTCGGTATGACCGAGGCTTCCATCGGTCATGAAGGTCGGATTCGGGACAATTACGTCGGGCCGTAGTCCGCTGAACATTTCGATGTTCATGTAGCCGAGAACTAGACGTCCGAAGATAATCGACCAGCCCCACCGCGTTCCGCTCTTGAGCGAGATGATCGACCTCTTTAGGGGCTGTGAGTAGACAGCGATAGCGCGGATCCGATCGATCGACCTGTCCGGATCGTCGCACAGTGAATTACGGCACGCACCGCTCGCGGTTAGAGGCTGTGAGCAGACTGGACAGAGTGGCGACTGAAGCTGCGTGATTGTCTGGTGAGCACACGCACCACAGACTCCAGGTGATCCGTACTGAAAGTAGTAGCAAGCCTCGCAATCGGGGAACCCAAGAGGATCTGGAAGATCCCTAGTAGTCAACGTCTAGCCCAGATCTAGTGCGAGCTGAGCAACCGATCTCCTCTGGTCCGCTACTGCAATGACTCGCTCGGGCTCAGCCAGGAGTGTGAGCACTTGCTCCACATCGTCGACCTCAACTGCGCCCCGGTCCAGGTATCTCCGGGCCCACGGCTGATCTGTCACCAGCGAGCTCAAAAGGAAGACGCGCTTGTGGTGCTCGAGAGCGAGCCTTGCTTGCATCTTGGCTCCCGACGTGCTTGATGCCTCAATGACGACCGTTCCTTGAGCAATCCCGGACATGACTGCATTTCGCCGTGGGAATGTCCATTTGGCCGGTGACGAGGTGGGCCAGAACTGAGATACAACAGCTCCACATTCTTGGATTCGTTGGGCGAGCTTCTCGTTCTCGCGCGGGTAGACCGACGTAATCCCATTGCCTATGACTGCAATGGTGCGTCCACCCGCATCAAGGGCTGCACTATGGGCGGAGGTATCGATCCCGCGGGCTAGACCTGAAACGACAGTGACTCCCGCCTCGACCAGGAGTCGAGCCATGTGGCGAGCTCTTTGGAGGCCAGGCTCGCTGGCCTTCCGTGTTCCAACAACACAGACTGATCGAAGGTCCACCGCCCGGGGACCGTCACCCAAGATGAATAGGAACGGGGGGAGGTTTGGTATCAATCTGAGATTGGCCGGATAGTCATCGTCGAGCACGGTCACGAGGCGCGCACCCACCTCCCGCGCGGCCTCGATCTCTTGAGCCACTCGCTCGTGCGCTTGCTCCGAGTGTTGTAGGCCCCTCTCGAGAAGAGGTCGAGACTCGGCAGCGACACTGGACGTTTCGCTAATCATTCCCCGCTCCAGCGAGTCCAGGCCACCCGGTCGTGACGCCTCTCTGGCGACCAGTGACCAATCGACGCTTTGCCCCTCCTCGCGAATGGCACAGAGAGCCAAGAGCCTGGTTTGCTTGGAATCTACGGACATCCCTCTACTCTCTTTCGTCGAACATATGTTCGATGAACTCAAAGTTACTACGCATCAGGTACAGATTCGATCATATGCCGCGCAGTCGCCCACCTGACTCCTACGGGCTTGGATTGTTTCCCGCTCTTCGCATCCCTGGTTGTGGAGAGGGAGTCGGCACCGTGTTCGAGTCTGGCCAGGTCTGGTGGTCACACGATGGTCACCCAATTCCAGCAACAAGCAGCAACATGAGGACACGAGGCCGTCGTCAAATAGCCCGAATCGCGTGGACGAGCTTCGTTTCCGGCCACTATGGGACACAGACGTACCCGAGCACGCACGGGCTTTTAACCCGAAGGTTGTGGGTTCGATTCCCACGGGACCCACTAGTCAGGTCTTGGCGTACCTACTTACCCCCTGAGCGTGACGCTCAGTGAACAAGTCGAGCACTTCTCCCGGATCAGCATGCCGACC
>Ga0255052_10002492_pt1 | contig 13251 bp, 13 predicted proteins | sample JV7_2_21_MG_FD_188632 | JGI IMG/M metagenome (GOLD analysis project Ga0255052, IMG submission 188632) | Seawater microbial communities from Jervis Inlet, British Columbia, Canada - JV7_2_21 | ecosystem: Environmental > Aquatic > Marine > Inlet | place: Canada: British Columbia | collected... | reverse complement strand
GCCAGGATCTCTTCATCCGTGGCGGCGTTCGAGGCCATGAAGTCGGAGGCAACTGCCTGGGCAATCGTGCCTCGATATTGAAGCTCGATCTGCGCCTTGATTTGCGGATCATCCGCAAATTCCTTCCCGCGTGGCTGTGTCGTCAACAGGTAAATGTCTACAATTTCCTGCTCTACGATGGCACGCTCTTCGGCCGAGGCCTGGGCTGTTGGTTTCTGAAACCGTGATTCCAGGTACGTATCGAAAACAGTGCTGTCGATGTCTACGCCATTGACCGTTGTAGCGGTCTCCGCCGAGGCGGTCGAAAATCCTGCTGTCATGAACATGGCGACAGCAACGAGTGTTCCAAGATATCTGGAACGCAAGATGAAAGTCATGATGAGTCCTTATAGTGTCTCTGAATGGTAGCCTTGGGTGCGTGTACCGCGGTTGTCGTACCTGCTGTGGGGGCCAGGAGACAGATGCGGCTGGGCGCAGGCAGCGCACATCATAGACTAAAAGAGGCGTTATTAGTCCAATTTATCGCTCGCCCGGCGCGAACGCGTGCACGCTCAGGGCGTGAATATCGGTCTGCATCAGGTCGTCCAGCACCTCAAACACCATGCGATGGCGCTGGATTCTGCTCATTCCCTCAAAGGCCGCTGCAACGATCTGGACCTCGAAGTGGCCCTTGCCATCCCGGGCACCCGCGTGGCCTGCATGCAGGTGGCTTTGGTCCTTGACCAGGATATCCTCGGGAGAATACGCGGCCACGAGAAGGCTTTGTATTCGATCTTTGCGGTCTGTCGTCACGGTAATACGAGCTTGAATGGCTTGACCACAACCTTGCGATAGACCCCCGCATTAACATAGGGGTCTGCGTCGGCCCAGCTCTGTGCTGCCTCGATTGAGGCAAAATCGGCTACCACCAGGCTACCGGTGAAGCCAGCCTCTCCCGGATCATTGGCGTCGATGGCGGGATGTGGGCCTGCAATAAGAAGGCGTCCCGCCGCCGCAAGGTTCTGCAATCGGGCGACATGTGCATCCCGCGCCCGGGCTCTGAGCGGGAGGCTTTCTTCTACATCTTCACTGATGATCGCGTACCACATCAGTCCGGGTCCGCCGCGTCAGTTGCCGCTTCATCTCGCCCGAGTTTGGACATCAGCCAGACGCCCTGTCCGAGCATGAATGCGAAGGTCAATGCCAGAAGCCCGAATACCTTGAAATTGACCCAGAATTGTTCGCTGTAATTGTAGGCAACGTAGATGTTCGCGGCACCCATCGCCGTGAAAAAGACGACCCATACGAGATTCAGCGTGCGCCACTCCTTTGCAGAGATTTTTTCTGTAGGCAATTCGCCCGTCATCTCGAGGAATCGTCGGACGAGCGGCTTTTCGCCGATCCAAAGGCTCAACAGGAACGCGATCGAGACAACCCAGTAAAATGCGGTCGGCTTCCAGTAGATGAACTGGGCATTGCGAAAGTAGAGCGCTGCGCCACCGAATATCAACAGAAATGCGGTTGACCACATGTACATCCGATCCACGCGTTTGGTTCTGATGTACTTGATCAGAAACCCGACTGGCATCGCGATCATCAATGTCGCGATGGCAGCGTAGATACCTTTGTACATGTACGCGCCCAGGAACAGGACGAGAGGCAAGAATTCGAACAAGACGTGCATTGCGAGCCTGGTGCGGTGGCCGAAGGAGGACGAATGATAGCGTGATCCGGCGTTTCGAGGGCATGAAATGAAGGGTAGGCGCGGGCGTTATTGTTCCCTAAAATCCGCGCGTGGCCAGACTCATCGAAATCCATCCGCAAGATCCCCAGCCGCGGCGCGTGGCGTCGATCGTCTCAACCATTCAAAACGGTGGTCTGATCGCTTATCCCACGGATTCGAGCTACGCGTTTGGGTGCCATATCGGCGATAAGCGAGCGATGGATCGAATTCGGCGCATCAGACGCACCGACAAGAAACACAATTTTACGCTGGTCTGCAACGATCTCTCGGAGATCAGCACGTACGCTCGCGTTGACAACTGGGCTTTTCGGATGATCAAGTCCATGACGCCGGGTCCGTACACGTTCATTCTGCCCGCAACGCGTGAAGTACCGAAGCGCTTGCAGAATCCGAAGCGACGCACGATTGGACTGCGGGTCCCCGATCACATCCTCGTACATGCGGTACTTCAAACGCTCGGCGAGCCAATTATGAGCTCGACGCTGACACTGCCGGGCGATGACAGGCCACTGACAGATCCCCTCGAGATTGAGGAGCGCATCGGCCACCAGATCGACCTGATCATCGACGGCGGACCCGCAGGCATCGAACCCACCAGCGTCATTGACCTGTCGGGTGGCACGGTCGAGGTTCTCAGGGCCGGTCGGGGCGACCTCAGCGGACTGCTTTGAGCGTGGTGAGGATGCCCACGTTGGGAAAGCAGGAAATCGCGGCTCCATGCCTGAATTGAGCTAAAATGCGCCCTTATCGCTTGGTATAGCCCATGAAACCCGATCTCAAAGTCCTGACGCCGGAAGACGCCCAAAAACCTCCCCAGGACGAAAAACAGAGCCCAGCGCAGGGCGAGATGCCGTTTGCCGTCGTTGATGGTGAACCGGTAACGACGTTACCGCAGGACTTATATATACCGCCATACGCGCTGCAGGTGTTCCTGGAGGCCTTCGAGGGGCCACTCGACCTGCTTCTGTACCTGATTCGACGCCAGAACATCGACATTCTCGACATCCCGATCGCTGAAATCACCAAGCAGTACGTGCAGTACATTGAGCTGATGCATGAAATGCAGCTCGAGCTGGCCGGCGAGTACCTCGTCATGGCCGCAATGCTCGCGGAGATCAAGTCGCGGATGCTGTTGCCGCGCCCGGAGACCGAGGAAGAGGACGAAGACGATCCACGTGCCGAGCTTGTGCGCCGGCTGCAGGAGTACGAGCGATTCAAGCAGGCCGCGCAGGACATTGCGGATCTGCCGCGCCTCGAACGGGACGTGTTTGTCGTGCAGGCGGACGCGCCCGAGAGAAAAATCGTGCAGAAGTTGCCGGACGTCACACTCAAGGAACTCCTGCTGGCATTTCACGACGTCCTGCGACGTGCGGAGATGTTTTCCAATCTACACATGACCCGCGAACCACTGTCGGTACGTCAGCGGATGTCCGAGATCCTCTCCCGCATCAAGGCTGGCTCTTTCACGGGCTTCGCCGAGTTATTTGACCCGGAAGAGGGTCGCATGGGCGTTGCAGTAACCTTTATTGCCATACTGGAGCTCTTGCGCGAGTCCGTGATAGAGGTCGTGCAGGCCGATGCGTTCGCGCCACTGCACGTTCGCGCCGCGTCATCAGTTAGGCTGGTTACCGACGACGGCATCGAAGAGCCGTCGGCCGATACCTCGCAGACCTGAGACCCAAAACCAGATGGACGAGACACAGATCAGATTTTTTATCGAGGCCGCTCTTCTGGCTGCCGGCCGACCGCTGAGTATCGAGCAACTGCATGGCTTGTTCGACGGCCGCTCGGCACCACCGAAGGCGGACATTCGCCAGGCCATTGCCGCCCTCGTCGAGGAGTACGAGGGTCGGGGCGTAACCATTTCAGAGGTCGCGTCCGGGTTCCGCATTCAGATTACGGCAACAATGGCCGAGCAGCTCCAGAAGCTCTGGGAAGAACGCCCACCGCGTTATTCGCGCGCATTGTTCGAGACGCTCGCGTTGATTGCATACCGTCAGCCCGTTACGCGGGGTGAGATTGAAGACATTCGCGGCGTATCGGTAAGTCCCAATATCGTGCGGACATTGCTGGAGCGGGACTGGGTCCGGGTCGTGGGTCATCGCGACGTACCGGGACGGCCGGAAATGTTCGGTACGACAAAAATCTTTCTCGACTACTTTGGGCTGAAAAAACTCGACGACCTGCCGCCATTGGCCGATCTGTCGGACTGGGAGAGTCTGCGCGTGCAATTGAATCTGCCCGCAGTCGAGGAAGATCCGACGGAGGAACCAGACGCAGTATCGGACGTGCCGGTGCTGTACCCGGAACTCGATGCAGAAGACGCCGACGTCGAGGAACTGCTTGTCTCTGAATGGCCTGACCCCGCTGAAACATCATCCGTCGCGTCGTTGGAATCGCTTGACGATGACGATGATAAGGACGCTTCCACCGGCGGCTGAGGCGTATTACCTTGCCTGAACGAGTGCAAAAGATTCTGGCCGGAGCCGGACACGGTTCGAGGCGCCAGGTCGAACAGTGGATTCGCGAGGGGCGGCTGCAGATCGACGGTCGGCCGGCACAACTTGGTGACACGCTGCAGGGTGACGAGCACATTACGCTCGATGGACGCAAGCTCGCCATGCAGACCGTTGCGCCGTCGCATCGCCACATTGTCTACAACAAACCCGACGGCGAAATCGTCGCCCGATCTGATCCTGAGCGACGCAAGACAGTTTTCGAGGCTCTTCCCAAACTCCGAAACGCCAGGTGGGTATCAGTTGGCCGGCTCGATATTGCGACGACAGGCCTGCTCATCTTTACCACCGATGGGGAGCTTGCGAATGGTCTGATGCATCCGTCGTCAGAACTCGTGCGCCGCTACGCCGTTCGTATTCATGGCGATCCGTCGTCCCGGGACCTTGCCGCTCTTCGACAGGGGATCACGCTGGACGATGGCCAGGCGCATTTCGACAGCATTGAAGCGACCGGCGGCGACGGCAGCAATCGGTGGTTCAAGGTCGCGCTGAAAGAAGGGCGGAACCGTGAGGTCCGTAGGCTTTGGGAGGCCTTGGGGTACGTGGTCAGCCGTCTGATTCGTATCGGCTTCGGACCACTGGATTTGCCGCGAAAATTACGCCGCGGCAAGTACGAGGCACTGACACCGGCGCAGGTGAGGGCGCTGTATCTGGCCGCTGGCCTGCAGGTCCCAGCTGTCCATAAGCACCCTCGGAAAAATACAAAAAAACAACGAAAAAACCGTTAGATACGAAATATACCTAATGTCATTTCACTGCGCATCCAGGCTCTTGCCGGTGACACCCTTACTGTCGGGCCCGAGCAGATACATGTAGGTCGGCAGAATCTCCGCAGGCCCTTTCAGCACATCGCGATCTTCGGCGGGATAGGCGGCACGGCGCATCTCGGTACGCACCGGGCCCGGATTAATGCAATTCACACGCAGATTACCGTGTTCTTGCTCGCTCGCCAGCACCTGGGAGAGGCCCTCGGTTGCAAACTTGGACACCGCATAGGCGCCCCAGAAGGGTTTACCCTGCCGTCCGACGCCGCTGCTTGTGAAAATGATCGACGCATCGTCCGATTGATGCAGGAGTGGCAGACACACCTGCGTCAGCGCGAACGCGGCCGTCACATTGACGTGCATCACCTGTTGCCACATACCGGCATCATATTGCTCTATCGAAAACCGCTCGCCGAGCATGCCCGCGTTATTTACCAGGCCGTCGAGCCGCCCAAATTCTTCGGTGAGGCTCTCCACGAATGTGCGGTAAGCGTTATCGTCGGCCATCGCCAGGTCCATGACCGCGATGGACGGGCGCGGGGCACCTTCAATTGCCTCGATTTTGTCGTAGAGTTCTTCGAGTTTCTTGACGTCGCGACCGTGCAGAACGACCTGCGCGCCGTGCTCAGCCGCATGGACTGCAAGAGCGCGACCGATTCCCGCCGTTGCGCCAGTGATCAATAATACCCGGCCACGCAGCAGATCGTCGGGGTAAACGTAGTTTTGATGATCCATAACTTGGTCGATTCGTTCGGTACGGCGGGCTGCAGCCTACTGCAGGGTCTTGTCCGGTGTCTTGGGGCCTTCGTCACCGGCGGCCTCATCCTCGGCGCTGCTTTCTATCATCGTGCGTGGTACCGGGTCCAGCGTTTCGAGTTTCGCGATTTCTTTTTTCTCATGGATGCCGAGATCAACGAATTTTCGTGCGCCCGGCAAGACGTTGCGCTCGAGCGAGCCTACGGCCTTGTTGTAGTTTTCGACGCTGCTGGCCAGTTGCCGGCCCATACGATTCATGTGGGTAACAAACGTGCCCAGCCGCCCGTAGAGATCCTCTGCCAGGATCCGAATCTCCTTGGCATTGTCGGCCAACGCGAGTTGGCGCCAACCATAGGCCACGGCTTTCAGTAGCGCCACAAAGCTCGTCGGCGTGGCCAGAATGATTTGCTGAGAGAGCGCATATTCAATGAGGTCCGGTTCTTCGTTCAGGGCGGCACTCAGGAATTGATCTCCAGGTATGAACAGGATGACGAATTCGGGACTCTCGTCGAACTGATCCCAGTAGGTCTTGGACGAGAGCATTCGAATGTGTGCGCGGACGTTTTTTGCGTGCCGTTCCAGTCCGAGTTTGCGTTGCGCGTCATCGCTGGCCTCGACAGCCTCCAGGTAGGCGTCCAACGGTGTCTTGACGTCGACAACCAGCTCGCGCTTGTCGGGCATGCGCACGATCATGTCGGGTCGTATCGCCTGGCCTTCGCTGACCGTGTGCACCTGCTCGACGAAATCACAGTGTTCAACCATTCCGGCAAGCTCGACCAGCCGGCGGAGCGTGATCTCGCCCCAGCGACCGCGAACTTCCGGTCGCCGCAGCGCTTTGACGAGATTCTGGGTTTCCTGTGTCAGCGACTTCTGGTCGGCTTGCATTGCCTCCAGCTGCGTGCGAATGCTGCCGTAGGCTTCGCTGCGGGATTTCTCCAGCGCCTCGATCTGCTGCTGCGACGACTGCAGAGCGTCACGGATCGGTTTTACGAGATTCTCCACGGCCTGTTCGCGCTCGCCGAGCTCGCGCTTTGCCTTCTCGTTCTGCACGTTCATTTTCTGCTCGGCCAGGCGCAGAAAATTCTCGCTGTTCGATCGCATCGAGCGGTTGGCGAGCTCGGAGAAAGAGCGTGCGAGTTCCCCGGATGCGGCCTGAAATGCGGCCTCACGTTCGGACTGGAGGGCTTCCTGGTTCTTGATGCTGTCTTCGAGGTTGCTGATCTCGGCTTCGAGCCGTGCCCGCCGGCCTCTCGCAATCAACCAGGTGACGAGGGTCCCGATGAGGATGCCAGCGAGCAGGGCGGGCCCGCCGATCTCGACCCAGAGCGAATTTATTTCCAGCGACATCATCAGGCGTCCAGATTAAGCGCTTTCCGGACGATTTGGGCAAGTTCTGTCGTATCGGCAGCGATTCGGTCAGCGCCCCAGCCCGCGGGATCATCGTCCGGCGTTACGTAGCCGTAGGCGGCCGCAATGGTGGCCATGCCCGCATTCATGCCGGCCTCGATGTCTCGCGAGGCATCGCCGACGTAGATTGTTGTCTGCGGCTCCAGGTCGGCGAGGTCACAGGCATGCAGCAGTGGCGCGGGATCCGGTTTCCGTGCGGCCAGCGTATCGCCGCTCACCGTGCAGGCGCTGCGCGTGGCAAGGGACAGCCCTTCGAGCAACGGATCGGTGAGGTAAGCGGGCTTGTTGGTTACGACGCCCCACGGGCGATGCGCGTCATCCAGCTCGTCCAGCAAGTCATGCAGTCCCGGGAATACGCAAGACGACTCGCAGATGCGCCGCGCGTAGCGTTCGAGATACTCGAGATGCAGGGTACTGCCGAATTCGTGGCTGAGGTCCGGGAACCCGATTCCCAGGAGCCCGAGTGCGCCGTTAGAGACATGCTGACGGCCAACGTCATAAGGTACCGGAGGCCGGTCATGTGCCTGTTGCAGGTCATTGAGGACCGCGACCATGTCAGGTGCCGTATCGACGAGAGTGCCGTCCAGATCGAAAAGCACCGCCTTGCAGAGGCCGTTCTCGAGAGGCTCCAAGGTGTTTATCCGCTCACCGGCCGACGAAAATGCATCAGGTAATTCACATCCAGGTTGGGACCGAGAGAATACTCCCGGGTGAGCGGGTTGTAGTGCATTCCAATGCTTGTTCCCAATAACAGTCCGGCATCGCGCGCCCAGGCGTCGAGCTCCGAAGGCCGGATGAACTTCTGGTATTCGTGAGTGCCGGCGGGCAGCAGCTTGAGGACGTACTCCGCGCCCACAATCGCAAAAACAAACGATTTCGGATTACGGTTGATCGTCGAGAAGAACACGTCGCCACCTGGCTTGACGAGCTCGGCACAGGATTGAATCACTTCGTGCGGCGCTGGCACATGCTCCAGCATTTCAAGGCAGGTGACAACATCGAACGCGTCGGCTTGCTCTGCGGCCAGTTCTTCGGCGGTCGCCTGCCGATAATCGACCTCGATACCCGATTCCAGCTGGTGCAGACGTGCCACTGCCAATGGCCCCTCGGCCATGTCGACGCCCGTTACGTCAGCGCCAGCCGATGCCATCGACTCGGCCAGAATGCCGCCGCCGCAACCGATATCGACGATCTTGCGTCCCGCCAGCTCAGCGTGTTCGCGAATCCAGTCGAGGCGCAGCGGGTTAATCTCATGGAGCGAGTGAAAATCGCCTTCAGGGTCCCACCAGCGCGATGCCAGCGCGTCAAATTTGGCAACTTCTGCCGCATCCACGTTGTCGCGCAATGTCGTTGTTTGGTTCATGTCCTCAGGTCCTGGTTGTCAGGATACGTGTTTGCCATTCAGAACTGCGTCTAAACAGGCTTTCGGTGTCTATGCCTGTCAGATGACCGTTGTCGACCTGGTGTCGTCCTGCGACCCAGACATCAGTCACCTGATCGGCACGCGCCGTGTAAACGAGCTGCGAGACCGGATCGTACACCGGCTGGCTATTGCAGCGCGTGAGATCGATACAGGTCAGGTCGGCCCATTTCCCGGCCTCGATGGATCCTATCTCGTGATCTCGGCGCAAAGCCCTGGCCGCAGAAATCGTGGCAAGCCGCAGAGCCTCCATGGCACTCAGCGCCGAGGCGTCAGAGGTGGAGACCTTGGCAAGTAACGCGGCCGTGCGCAGCTCCGCCAAGATGTCCAGCACGTTGTTACTGGCAGCACCGTCCGTGCCGATACCGACCGTAATTCCCGCTGCGATGAAATCCGCGACCGGCGCAATACCGCTGGCAAGTTTCAGGTTCGATCGCGGACAGTGTGCGATGCTGACACCTGCAGTGGCCATCTGCTCCACCTCGAAGGGCGTCACGTGAACGGCATGGACGGCGAGCAACGACGCGTTCAGCATCCCCAGTTCCGCCAGCCTTTCCAGCGGTCGTTTGCCGGTCTTTTCCAGAGCGTCGGCGACCTCGGCGGCGGTCTCGTGCAGGTGCATCTGTATCGGCACGTCAAGCTGGTCGGCGAGTACCCGTAGCACGGTCATCGACTCATCAGATAAGGCGTACGTCGAGTGCGGCGCGAAGCACGTGGAAATCAGCGGATGGTCGGCGTATCGATCGTGGACCAGCTCGGCCCCCTTGTTCAGGTATTCCGTCGTGCTATCTGCCCAGGCGGTTGGAAAATCGACGACTGGCGTGCCGACGATAGCCCGCATATGGAGGTCGACCGCCGTCTCCGCGACCATTTCCGGAAAGAAATACTGATCGCTGAAACAGGTGATACCGGCTTTGAGCATCTCCGCGATTGCCAGCTCGGTTCCGTCGCGGACCATTTCGGCACTTGCCCAGCGCTTTTCGGCCGGCCAGATTCCATCGCGTAACCACGTCTCGAGCGGCATGTCGTCCGCAAGCCCCCTGAAGAGCGTCATCGCGGCATGCGTGTGGGTGTTGATCAGCCCGGGGATGAGGACATGCCCGGGCCGCTCCACGAAGACACTGGGCTGAAATGCCTCCCTGGCTGCAGCGAGCGGCAGTACGTCGACAATGCGGTCATCCGAGACCGCCACGGCGTAGTCCTCGTAAATAGTTGCAGCGGAGTCGACCGGCACGCACCAGCGCGGTGCAATCAGGGTATCGCAGTGTTGCATGTCGCTCGTGCGGGCTCTTTTCGGGGCGGGATGCGGTGAAAAATCACAGGGCAGTATACCCTTCGTGAGAGTACGCGCCAGCACGCCTGCAATAGTGTCTGAAACGCCCGTAAACGCTGCTGTTACGGGCGCTCATATGGTAGTATTACGGCCTTGAAACGGCTCGTATTCGGGCTGTTCCGAGCCCGACAATTTCGACAAATTTTATTCGTATTGAACCCGCTGTTTCGCGCTCTCTGGATTCCGCTCTGCGATCGGAATTGCGCTGAGATTATGAGCTGAGAAAGCAGGCTAGGAAGTAGAAAGGTATGGCTGAAGTTGCCCAGGAATTGCTGTCCGTCACTCTCGAAGAGGAGATGCAGCAGTCCTATCTCGACTATGCAATGAGCGTCATTGTGGGGCGCGCGCTGCCGGACGTCCGCGACGGGCTCAAGCCCGTACACCGGCGCGTGCTGCACGCCATGCGCGAACTCGGCAACGACTACAACAAGTCCTATAAGAAATCGGCGCGCGTTGTTGGCGACGTCATCGGCAAGTACCACCCGCATGGCGATTCCGCTGTCTACGACACAATCGTGCGCATGGCGCAGCCGTTCTCGATGCGTTACATGCTGGTTGACGGGCAGGGCAATTTCGGATCAGTGGACGGTGACGCACCGGCGGCAATGCGATACACGGAAGTGCGCATGTCGAGGATCGCGCACGAGCTGCTTGCCGACATCGAGAAAGAAACCGTCAATTTCGTTGAGAACTATGACGGTTCCGAGAGCGAACCATCGGTCATGCCGACGAAGGTTCCAAACCTGCTGGTCAACGGCTCGTCGGGCATTGCGGTTGGCATGGCGACCAATATTCCGCCGCATAACCTCAATGAAGTCGTCGGTGCCTGTCTCGCCCTGATTGAGGATCCGAACATCGATATTCCGGCGTTGATGGAGCACCTGCCGGGACCGGATTTCCCGACTGCCGGCATTATTAATGGTGCGCAGGGGATCTACGCGGCTTATCGCACCGGGCGAGGACGGGTGCATATCCGTGCCCGCACTCATATCGAGGAATTCAAGCCCGGTCGCGAGGCCATCATCGTTACGGAACTCCCGTACCAGGTTAACAAAGCACGCCTGATCGAGAAGATCGCCGACCTCGTGCGTGAGAAGCGTATCGAGGGAATCAGCGAGCTTCGGGACGAATCTGACAAGGACGGCATGCGCGTCGTTATCGAACTTAAGCGCGGCGAGACCTCCGATGTCGTTTTGAACAATCTCTACAAGCAAACGCCGATGCAAAGCGTTTTCGGCATCAACATGGTGGCCCTGCACGAGGGGCAACCGAAGCTAATGAACCTGAAGCAGGTTCTCGAAGCATTCCTTTCCCATCGTCGCGAAGTTGTCACGCGCAGGACGATTTTCGATCTCCGCAAAGCCAGGGATCGTGCTCATGTGCTCGAAGGTCAGGCGGTCGCGCTGGCCAACATCGATGAAGTCATTGCGCTTATAAAGGGATCGCAGTCGCCGGCTGAGGCCAAGGCGGGCCTGATTGCGCGGTCCTGGGAACCGGGTACGGTCACGGCCATGCTCGAAAGAGCGGGCGAAACCGACACCCGCCCGGACGGGCTTGGCGCGGACTTCGGCTTAATCAAGGGCAGCTACCATCTGTCAGCGGTCCAGGCGCAAGCCATTCTCGATCTGCGTCTGCATCGATTGACTGGACTTGAACAAGAAAAAATACTCAATGAATACAAAGAGATATTAGGTAAAATTAAAGTACTTTCTGATATTCTCGGCGACCCGGACAAACTGCTCCAGGTCATTCGTGACGAGTTGGGCGAAATTCACGATCGCTACGGCGACGAGCGGCGCACGGAAATTGTCCAGGACCATTCCGACCTGCAGGTTGAAGACCTCATTCCGCAAGAAGAAGTTGTTGTAACTCTCTCGCACGGCGGCTACGCGAAGGCACAACCTATCGGTGTCTACCAGGCGCAACGCCGCGGCGGTCGTGGGCGTTCTGCAACCAAGGTCAAGGACGAGGATTTCGTCGACAAACTGTTCGTTGCAAATACTCACGACACCATGCTCTGTTTCTCAAGTCTGGGGAAAATGTACTGGCTCAAGGTCTACCGGGTACCGCAGGCCAGTCGGGGCTCGCGTGGCAAGCCGATCGTCAATCTGCTACCGCTCGATGCCGGGGAACGTATCAACACGGTACTGCCGATCAAGGCATTCGATCAGGACAGCTTCGTCTTCATGGCAACGTCTGGCGGCACGGTTAAGAAAACGCCGTTGAGCCAATTCTCCCGACCGCGCGCAAGCGGAATAATCGCGATTGACCTGCGTAATGATGACAAACTCGTCGACGCCGCTATAACAGGCGGCGAGGCCGAGATTCTGCTCGTCGCCAGTTCCGGCAAGTGCATTCGCTTTCATGAGGACGACGTCAGGCCCATGGGTCGTGGCGCAGCCGGGGTCCGTGGCATCAAGTTGCCTGCTGGACACGACGTCATCGCCTTGTCGATAATCAGGGACGGACTCGTCCTCACGGCAACGGAGAACGGCTATGGCAAGCGAACCGAGGTAGCGGACTTCCCCGTGCAGGGACGCGGAGGTCAGGGGGTCATCGCCATCCAGACTACGGAGCGCAACGGTCGTACCGTCGGCGCGGTGCTTGTGGCCGAAGATGACGAGATCATGCTGATCAGTTCCAACGGTACGCTGGTTCGCACGACAGTCGACGAAATCTCCATACAGGGGCGCAATACACAGGGCGTACGCCTGATCCGCGTCGAGTCCGGTCAGCGCCTGGTCGGACTGGCTCGCATCGAGTCAATAGGTGACGAAGAATAAGCAAGGACCCCAGCGACATGTCTCGCGTCTACAATTTTAGCGCCGGACCGGCGGCGTTACCCCTCGAAGTTCTCGACATCGTTCGTGACGATATTCCCGACTGGCAAGGCACGGGTATGTCTGTGATGGAAGTCAGCCACCGTGGCAAAGACTTCGTGGCGCTCGCAGCGCGCGCGGAGGCAAATCTGCGGGATCTGCTGGCCATCCCGGATGACTACAGCGTTCTATTCACGCAGGGCGGCGCAACGATGCAGATGTCGATGGTGCCGATGAACCTGGTCGGTCCGGAAGACACCGTGGACTACGTCGTTACCGGCAGCTGGGGGAAAAAAGCCGCTGGTGAGGCCCGCAAGTTTTGCAACGTCAACGTGGCAGCCGATGCCTCGGACCAGAAATTCACTTACATCCCCGACGAGTCTTCCTGGCAACGCAGCGCTAATGCCGGCTATCTGCATTTCACGCCCAACGAGACGATCGCGGGAGTCGAGTTCCATTTTCTGCCGTCGGGCGACACGCCACTCGTCGGCGACCTGTCCAGCACCATTCTGT
>Ga0255052_10002491_pt1 | contig 13253 bp, 9 predicted proteins | sample JV7_2_21_MG_FD_188632 | JGI IMG/M metagenome (GOLD analysis project Ga0255052, IMG submission 188632) | Seawater microbial communities from Jervis Inlet, British Columbia, Canada - JV7_2_21 | ecosystem: Environmental > Aquatic > Marine > Inlet | place: Canada: British Columbia | collected... | reverse complement strand
GCAGGCATTCGCCGGTTTTAGTAACAGCGCAGTCATAACTGTCTGGGCCATGTTTATCTTGAGCGACGGGCTCACGCGCACGGGCATCGCCGATGTCATCGGGCGGCAGGTAATGCGGCTTGCCGGCCGCCGCGAAATCCCGATGATCATCGTAATCATGATTACGGCCGCGGTGTTGTCTGCATTCATGAACAACATCGGTGTCGCGGCGCTGATGTTGCCCGTTGTCGTCGACGTCGCCCGGCGCACGCGGATTCCTGTTTCTCGGCTCCTGATGCCACTTGCCTACGCGACCTTGCTAGGCGGCCTGATGACCCTGATCGGCACGCCGCCCAATCTGCTGGTCAGTGAAGCCTTGACACAAAATGGTTATGAGACGTTCGCCCTGTTCGACTTCACGCCGGTCGGCGGCGCGGTGATGGTGGTGGGCGTGATATTTGTTGCTGTCATCGGGCGGTTGATGCTGCCCAAGACCCGGGCAGAACGCAGCAAGCACCGAAGCCAGAGAAGCCTGCGATCGACTTACAAGTTGCAGGAGCGAACATTCATGGTGCGCGTGCCGGTCGACTCGGTACTCGTCGGCAAGACGCTGGCCGAAACGCGTATCGGCGCGTCTACCGGCCTGATTATTCTTGCACTCGTAAGATTCGGGCGCAGTGAGACGCTGCCGAGCCGGCAAACGGTGTTGCGTGCTGGTGACCAGATTCTGGTGCAGGGCCGCCTCGATCAATTCACAGAGCTGCAGCGGCTGAGCGGTCTCGTCATCGAACGTGAGGCGCCAGTGCTCAAATCGATGGTCGCATCAAAAATCGCCTATGCCGAAGTGCAGATAGCAGACGGCTCACCACTGATTGGCGAACTTGTTCGGCATGCGGGGTTCAGGACGCGATTTGGTGTCAGTGTCGTCGGCATACATCGCAGAGACACATACCGTCTGACCAATCTTGCCTACGTCCCGATTCGTGCCGGCGACCAGATTCTTGTGCAGGGCGAGGTCGAGCAGGTCGCCGAGCTCGACAAATTCGGGGACTTCTCGGTGGTGCAGCTGTTATCCGGCGATGAACTTTCCGAACAATACCAGGCAGACGAACGCATGTTTGTCGTACGCCTGCCCAAGTACAGCGAACTTGCGGACGTAACGCTGAGGAAGAGCCGGCTTGCCGATGTCTTCGACTTTCGCGTCGTGTCCATATTCCGCGACGGCAATTTGCAGGTAATGCCACGCGGTGACGAATTGCTTGCCGGCGGAGACCTGCTATTGATCGAGGGACAGCCCGAAGATCTCGAAGTACTGCGTGGCTTGCAGGAACTCGAGATCGATACGAAAGTGTCACCCAACCTGGGCGCTTTCGAGTCTGAACGACTGACATTGATGGATGCGACGCTCGATCCACGCAGCCGCCTTGCCGGCAAGACGGTCGGTGAGCTCAATTTCCGCGAACGCTACGATATCGAGTTGGCCGGAATCTGGCGCGAGGGCGAGACCATCGGAACGGAACTTGCCGACGAGCGCCTGCAGATTGGCGATGCATTGTTGTTGCTCGGCCCGCGAGAAAAGCTCCAACTGCTCGACGACGATACGGATTTCCTGATCCTGACACCGCTTGGGCGAAAACCGCCGGATACCCGGCGCGCACCACTCGCATCACTGATCATGCTCGGCGTGGTAGTCAGTGTGATGGCGGGCTACGCACCGATTTCTGTCGCCGCTGTCGTTGGCGGCACCATCATGGTCCTGACCGGTTGCCTGAACATGGAGCAGGCCTACCGCGCAATCGACTGGCGGGCGATTTTCCTGATCGCGGGCATGCTTCCATTGGGCACGGCGATGCAGGAAACCGGCGCAGCTGCCTATCTTGCCTCTCAGGTTATGGAACTGCTTGGCGATGCGGGGCCCTGGCCGGTAATCGGCGGACTCTATGTCGTAACTGCGGTGGCAACGATGATTATCCCGACCGCGGCACTCGTCGTTCTGATGTCGCCAATCGTACTTTCCGCAATGGGCGATCTCGGTCTTGCGCCGGAGACGGCGATGATGGCGATCGCGATGGCTGCGTCCGCTAGCTTCACGAGCCCGATATCCCATCCCGCGAACATACTTGTCATGGGCCCGGGTGGATATCGTTTCGTCGACTACCTGAAGATCGGTGTTCCGCTGACTCTCATTATTTTCGTGACCGTTATGGTCTTACTGCCGATCTTCTGGCCGTTGACGCCGGTTCAATAGAAAAGGGGACGGACTCGGCGGAATCCGCCCCCTTGATCAGCTAGGGTATGAGAACCGTCGATCCAGTAGTTTTCCTTGCTTCCAGATCCCGATGCGCTTGTGCGGCATCCTTGAGTGCGTATGTCTGGCCGATGCGAATATTTACTGCCCCGTTTGCTACGACTTCAAACAGTTCATTGCTTGCATGCAGTAACTCATCGCGCGTGCCGATGAAGTCGAACAGGATGGGACGCGTAAGGTATAAGGATCCCCGTTTGGCGAGTTCGGCCGGCGCGATCGGATCAACGGGTCCGGATGCGTTGCCAAATGTCACCATCGTTCCATGGCGTTTGAGACAATCCAGGGATGTCATGAATGTGTCGCGCCCGACGGAATCGTAAACAGCGGCGACGCCCTCACCGTCAGTCAGCTTCCTGACTGCTCCCGGAATATCGGCGTCATCCGCCATGATGATATGTTCACAGCCCTGGGCGCGCGCCTGCTCCGCTTTGTGGTCCGTGCTGACAACGCCGATGACCGTCACGCCAAGATGCTTCGCCCACTGACTTGCCAACGAGCCGACGCCGCCAGCCGCAGCATACAAAAGTACGGTATCACCCTTCAGCACTCTGTAACTGCGCCGCAGCAGGTACCAGGCCGTCAGCCCTTTGAGAAAAACCGCCGCCGCCTGCTCGTCGGAGATACCGTCGGGAATCGGCACGAATTGTCGGGCAGGAAAATTTCGAATCTCCGAGTAAGCATCGGCCGGCCTTCCCGTATAGACAACTCGGTCGCCGATACCGAGATCAGCGGCGCCCGGACCCACATTCTCAATGGTCCCGGCAGCCTCGCTGCCGAGGCCAGTCGGCAGGTCAACCGGATAAAGCCCGGTCCGATGATAGGTATCGATGAAATTCAGGCCGACAGCGCTGTGTCGGACCTGCGCCTCGCCTTCGCCCGGATCGGGCACTTCGATCTCTTCCCAACTGAGGACCTCGGGCCCTCCGAATTCACGCATTCGTATTGCGTTGGCTTTCATCGCTGGCAATCTCCCGAAATACTGCGACTAGGATAACTGAGCATGCAAGGATAGACTAAATCGAATGGGTCGCGTCGATAACAAGATCGCTTTGATCACCGGGGCAGCGCAAGGGCTGGGCGCATCAATGGCCGGTCTTCTTGCACGACACGGAGCCAGGCTCGTATTGACCGACATCAATTTAGAGGGCGTTCAGAAGACAGCCGATGACATCAACGTAACTCATCCGGACGTGGCAATCGCTCTCGAGCAGGACGTCAGCAGCGAGACTGTGTGGCAACAGACAATCGACTCAACTCGCGACCGGTTTGGACGACTGGACATACTCGTTAACAACGCCGGCATCGGCTCGATCGCAAGCGTCGAGGACGAGACGCTCGAAAACTGGCGTCATGTGCATGCGATCGATCTGGACAGCGTGTTCCTTGGCTGCAAATACGGAATACCTCTGATGGCCGCAAGTGGTGGAGGTTCGATCGTCAATGTGTCATCGATTTCCGGAATTATCGCCGGACACAACCTTGCGGCGTACAATTCTGCGAAGGCGGCTGTGCGCCACCTGAGCAAGTCGGTCGCTCTACACTGCGCACATGAGAAAAACAGTATTCGTTGCAATTCGGTGCATCCGGTTTTTATCGATACACCTATACTTGATGGTCTTACGGCCGGGCAGGACAGAGGGGCGGCGCTCGATAAACTCGGCAGGCAGGTGCCGCTGGGGCGCGTCGGCAAACCAGACGATGTCGCCTATGCCGTGCTCTATCTGGCGTCAGATGAATCACAATTCGTAACGGGTTCGGAAATCAGAATTGACGGTGGCATCAGTGCCATGTGAGATAGCAAATGGGTGAACGGGTTGTAATCGTAGGCGGGGGGCATGCTGCCGGGCAGGTAGTCGCGACGCTCCGCCAAAAAAAATATGAAGGATCGATCTGCCTGATCGGTGAGGAAGCATACCTCCCCTACCAGCGGCCTCCGTTGTCAAAGAAGTATCTTGCGGGCGAGCTTCCCGCTGAGCGCCTGCATTTCAAAGCCGACAGTTTCTACGATGAGCCGAACATCGAAGTCCATCTCGACACAACGATTGACAATATCGACCGCGCAGAGAAGTCTGTTCATGCGAGCGGCGGCGGCACGTTTTCATATGACAAGCTCGTCCTTTCCCTCGGCGCACATCCCCGGCATATCGATTTGCCCGGCGTCGAGCTCGGCGGCATTCATTACCTCCGGACAATTCAGGACGTTGACCTCATTCGCGAGCAAATGAAATCTGGCAGCAGCCTCGTCATCGTCGGTGCCGGCTATATTGGTCTCGAAGTCGCCGCCGTAACTGCCGAGCTCGGACTCGACGTAACGGTGGTCGAAATGCTCGATCGGGTTATGAGTCGCGTAGTCTCGGAGCAGGTGTCGGAGTTTTACCAAAATGAACATGCAGATCATGGAGTCAAGCTGCGTTTGTCGACCGGTATCAAGGGCTTCTCGGGAGACAGCACGGTGCACGCCGTCGATCTTGCCGACGGCACTCAGATTGCGGCTGATCTGGTCATCATCGGCATCGGCGTCGTACCGAACACCGAGTTAGCCGGCGATGCCGGACTCGACGTCAGCAACGGTATCGTCGTTAACGACCGGTGCCAGACGTCCGATCCGGACGTATATGCCGTCGGTGACTGTACCTATCACCCGAACGATGTCATCGGCCGCCAGGTCAGGCTGGAGTCCGTTCACAATGCCCTGGAACAGGCCAAGACAGCCGCGGCAAATATATGCGGTGAGGATTTGCACTATGCACAGGTACCCTGGTTCTGGTCGGACCAGTACGACCTGAAATTGCAGATTGCCGGCCTGTCGCAGGATTACGATCAGACGATCATTCGAGGAAGTCCGGAAGACCGGTCGTTCGCCTGCCTTTATTTGCATGAAGGCAAACTGATCGCGTGCGACGCGATCAACAGGCCCAAGGACTTCATGCAATCGAAAAAGCTGATCGCCGACCACGCAGTCATCGATCCGGCCCGTCTGGCCGATTCAAACCTTGAACTGAAAGAAATGCTCTGAGCCCTAGAGCGGCTCTTCCTCTGCGTGCGGCAACGCAATCGTCAGATTGCCGTTCATTCCAACCGGGCCGGAAGTGGCCGAATAAGCTTTGGCACTGATTGACTCCACCGCCTCGGCTTCGACGCCCATCAGTGATCCCGTGCTGCCGGTGACCCTTGCCGTACCGAGAGCACCGGGCCCGGTACTCATGATTCCATGCCAGGAACCCCGCCAGTTTTCGCCTGAACTCAGGCGCGCAGGTATGACGATGTCGCGGAGATAGGACCAGAAATTCTCGGTCTGATCTACAAAGAGAGTGCCACGGCCCGGTAAATAGATATGCCAGATGCTATCGACGAGTACTTCGGCATCCATCAACGCCGTTCTTTCGGAATCGGAGGAAAACTTCACTCCGATCCCAGTGGCTTCACCACGACTGTCGTTAAGCGTGGTCACGAATCCTCGCGTATTCCTTACGGTGGGTTCCCACAACTGGAGTACTTTTGATGGGTACGGATCGACGCGGGATTCCCCGTCATTGGTGAACACGATCGATTCGCCGGGAACCTGTGAGTACGATAAATCGACGAGGTCGAGGTCCGAGATCGCGAGAGGCGACACGCTTGAATTTCCGACAAACGGGTTGAAGTAGATACCCGCGACAAACAGCGCCATGCCAATGACCATGCCGATGAACAATGAAATTACGTATTTCATTCCAGTTCCTCCGCCGGGCCGACCAGGGCTGCGGCCAGCTCGATCCGTCCGACAGTGCCTAATTCCGGATCATCTTCTTCCCTGACGAAACGCTCGAGAACCACACCGTTCAGGGTAAGGAATTCACGAGTGCCCGCCCGGAGGTTGCCCTGTCTGTAACCATCCGGTGACGGGCTGACCGCCATTTTTACGAACATCGTTCCCCGTGCCGGCAGATGCACGACCCATTCGACAAATGGCCCGTGCTCTTCCATCTCACCGGACATACGGCTTGCGGCGCCGACTACGACGCCGCTTTCATTGCGAACCTTGAAAAGCTCGGTCTGAATATTGGCGAGAAAATCGTAGTCGGGCCAATCGAGTCCAGGCGGCGTCGACCGCGGCGCCCCTTGCACGCCAGCCATGATCCGGTCCTCGGGCAAGCTGATATGAAACAACTCCGAATTGCCGCCATTCGCATGAACCGAAATAAGGGATTTCTCCCGGTACTGATCCACGACCGGAAAGGAATAGACGATCGCCGCTGCCAGCGCGATACCGAGAACAATTCCGAGATTGAAGCTCTTAAACAAGTTTTACCCCTGCGCATCCTCATTCGCGCCGGCGAGCCGGCAGACTGACAACATTGAGTTTAGTTAAATTGGCAGGCCCGCACATCATCAGGGGGGTGATTTGTGACCCAGCGCACAATCCTCAGGCTATTCCCTCGCGAACCATTGTTCCAGATACTCCTCGAGACTGATCGTATCGGCTGCCTCGATGTCTTGTTGGCGCCGTAACGAGTCCGCGGCTTCTCTCGCGAATTCCGCCTGCCGGTCCGCTGCGAGCGGCACCAGATCGGCAAAGTATTCCTTGTGCCCGACGGCGCAAGCCATCGCAAACTCGAAGAAGCTGCTGTCTGTCTCCCGCAACTCCGCCAGCAGCCGGGCGGAAGGCGTCAACCCGGAATCTCCGACAAGGAGCGATTGAGCATCGACAGCCGGCACGTAGGCCTCTGTCTCCTCCCCATCGTCTAACAGCTCGGCAACTTCCCTGACGCTCTTCATGATCTCCGCTGCCCAGCTCATCAATCGGACCTTTTCTCCACCCCGAAGCAATTTGAAAGATGGATCGCGGCCTCGCTTTGCCGTTGCGGTGTGATTCCACGCGGCCTCTTCGTAGTCCTTCTTCGCAAATAGCGGGCTTTCCTCGAGCAGGCAGTAAATAAGGAACGCCTCCATGAAGCGCATTACATTCTGGTTTATTCCGACCGGGTCAAATACGTTCATGTCGAGAGAACGTATCTCCACGTATTCGACCCCACCACGACTCAACGCAGCCGTAGGGCGTTCACCCGGGTAAGCGACACGCTTGGGACGAACCGGGCTGTAGTATTCATTTTCGATCTGCAACTGGTTGACGCTCAGCTGACGATACTCGTCCCCATCCTTTAGACCGATTTCCTCATACAGGGGCTCCGGTGTATTCATCGCCCGGACGAGATCTTCGATATATTCATCGAGATCATTGAGCGAGATGTTCAGTCGTGCCTGCGTTTTATTGCTGTAGCCGAGATCGCTCATGCGAAGGGAAGTGCCAAACGGTTCATACATGGTTTCACCGTCGAAGTCCTCCATTGCCGATGTTGCAACACCGCTGAACGACTTGCAGACGGCCGGAGACGCGCCGAAAAGATAAAGCACAAGCCACCCGAATCGCCGAAAATTTCGAATCAGCCCGAGATACGCGCTCGATCGAAAATCACCTTCGTCGTGCCGGCTTTCTTCCTGCTCCTGATAGGCCGGCCAGAAGTCTATCGGCAGCGAATAATTGAAGTGAACGCCTGCGATCGTTTGCATCGTCCTGCCGTACCGATACCCCAGGCCGTTACGATAAATTGTTTTCATGCGACCGATGTTCGACTCGCCATAATAGGCAAGCGGAATCCTTCCATCTTCGGGAATTCGGCAAGGCATGCTTGTTGCCCAGAGCAATTCGCCATCCATCGACTCGTAACTAAACTGGTGCACGTCACATAGGAATCGAAGTGCTTCCCATGTATTCGCAAATGACGGCGTGACGAATTCGAGTAACGCTTCAGAAAAGTCGGTCGTGATATAGCGGCTGCTCATCGCGGAACCGAGCGCTCGTGGATGTGGCCGATCTGACAAATAACCATCCGGCCGAACACGCAGTGATTCCTTCTCGATACCCTTCAGGCCGCCCGACAGAATCCCGGAGCGACTCGCCACCGCTAATTTATTGATCCGTTGTTCAAATTTCTTGCTCAAAAGCAACGATCTCCGGGCAGCCCGTGCCGGGACTATATCAGCCAAACGTCGGGGGTGTGAGCCAGCGGCCGGCCTTTTAGTTTAGTATTGGCGATAGAACTATCCGGGAATTCATATGCATTTCACGGCAAAGCTGGTGATTTTAGCGGTGCTGACCAGTACCGCGTTATTGGCAAGTGGTGCTGCTCATGCATTGCGGTGCGGCAGCCAGTTGGTCAAGGAAGGAATGCATGAAATCGAGGTCACGGCGATTTGCGGAAAGCCTGTCTTCGAGCGCAATCTTGGATACGTTATTCGGTCTCATTTCGATCGCACGCACGGCTCGACCACCACGCGCTACTATGGTGGCTATCGCCGCGAGGTATTGCTAACAGAGCTCGTATTCAATTTCGGCCCCAGACGACTGATGCGCAGAATGCGTTTCGAAGGCGGCAGACTCGTCTCGATCGAAACCGCCGGATATGGCTATCGGGATGATCGCAATTGATCGAATGCCAAGCAGGTCACACTCTTATCAAATGATCGTACTATGATTGCCTGAGACCCTCGAAGAAACCCGGAGTTGGACATCCTATGAGCGATTCAAGCAAACGCCGCTTCAACGACAAGTCGATCGGACCGGCCACACTGATCAGCGAGGGCTGCAAGGTTTCCGGCGTTATTTCCGGCGATGGGGACTTTCTTGTCAGCGGCGAGGTCGACGGAGAGTGTGAACTGGGAGGCTCCCTGACCATCTCACCAAACGGATTCTGGAAGGGAACGATCAATGCGGCATCAGTTATCGTCGCCGGAACCGTGGAGGGCGATATTATCTCCGGCGGCCGGGTCGAAATCAGCGATACGGCCAGAATCACCGGTACGGTAACCGGCGAAGCAATCGCCGTGGCCGAAGGAGCCGTCGTCCAGGGAAATATGAAAACGACCGGCAATGCCGAACCGGTCGGATTCGTCGAAAAACGACAGTCCGAAAAAGTCGAAAAATCGGCCTAGCGGCCAAAGGGATCGATACTGATTTCAACCCTGTTGTTCTGGGCGGCGATTTCATTCCAGAAGCCGGCGGTTATGCCCGGCGTTGTAAGCGGATAGGGAATCAGGGGCTCGGTATTGCCGCGCGAGAAAATACTGATCTGAATCATCCCACCCGACTCTACGTCGACCGTGTTCACGAAATTTGCGAACGCAACCGATTGTTGCAGCCCCATCTCGTATGCCTCGGTAGAGTCAAAGCCTATCTGCTCACATTGCTCAGCGATCAGTATAGGGGGAGCCAGATCGTATCCGGCCGACCCACCACCGACCATGCAGAAATTGCCGACATGCGTTTCCAGCACAAGTCGGCCGGCGAATCCCATGTCGAGAAGATGTTGCACGAGCCCTTCGACCAGTGCCAACCTCACATCGCCAAGCGGAATTTCGCCGAACGTATAACGGCCAGACTGATTGACACCCCACTCAACAGCAGCAACCGCGGTGGCGAAAGCCGATGTCAGCGACAGTTGGTACTGATTGAGTCGTTTTTCTGCCTCAAACGCGCCCTCGGCTTCAATAGACTGTTGTTGTGCCAGCGCGTTCAGCAGGTTTACGTTTTGCAGCTGCACTTCTCGCCAGCTCTGCTCCCGTTGCCAATACAGCCATCCGAATATTGCTATGATGACGACCAGCACAGACACAACGGCCACGAATCGCACTGGCAAGCGATTTCCTGACTCGGCCGATGATGCAGCTTCTGCTTGCTTGTCCGGTGCACGTATTTCGTCTGCCACACGTGCAGCAATCGCCTCGTAACTATCGAGTAAGTCCCTCCGCAATATTGCGCGTTGTTGATCGAACAAATCCTGAATCAGCTCACGCAAATCCTGATCAATTCTTTCGAGGGCTGGATAATCACCACTTGCTTCGCTGTCATCCGGATCGTCACTCTCCTTGCGTTGCGGAGCTTCATCGCCGATGACGCGAAGCGATTCCAGGACCTTGGATACTTCGACGGGCTCTACCTGTTTCGGCAGGACTCCAACGGCACCAAGCGCCCGTGCCTGACCTACATACACTTCGCCTTCTTGTGATGTATACATCATGATCGGAATCGTTGCCGTATCGGGATTGTTCTTGATCGCGGTAACGGCCTCGAAACCGTCCATACCGGGCATCAGATGATCCATAAAAATCACGTCCGGCCGGTGTGCATTTAGGTAATCGAGGGCGGATTCGGCGGATTCGGCCGTGTCGACATCCAGGTCATGCGCCTCGAGCATGCGTTTCAGCACGACCCTTGCGGACTTCGAATCATCGACAATTAGCGCAGTCTTATTCAATGGAATTCCCGGTCAGACGCCCATTAGAGCCCAAGCGAGTTGTTAATCCTTTGAATTATGTCACTTAAATACAAAGAATCCGGGAACTTCTTGCCAAGTTTAGTAAGAAATATTAAGGGCTAATACAGGCACTTCGCCCATATAAGGCTCCCCCATCGCATCAAAAATGGCAGGAATGGTAAGCTTGTGGCTGCGTGCCGGCTGTATCCGGTGACCCGGAATTGGCCCCAATAATAAGAAGAGTGACCGGCGGCCTCGACGAGACAGCGATGGAATGAATCTGTCGCGGTCGGCGGAGTCAAAAATAACAATGATTGGCAGAGTACTTCCCAGATACCTGATACTAGCTGCAGCGCTGGCTTTGGTCGCTGTCGGCCTGCTGCTGACCCTTTTCTATGGCCAGTATCGCCGGCTGGCGACCGATATTGTGACCAGCAGTGTCGAGGAGCACAACGCGATTCTCGAGGGTAGTTTCGAAGGCCGGGCAAGAGCCCAATTGCATCGCATTGCCGATGCGCTCGCGGCGAAACCCGACCTGAACGACGTCGCGTCAATTTCCCAGCTTCTCGAAACGGCAAGGGCTAACAACGAAAACCTCGCCGGGCTGAAACTTATAAGGCGTGAAATGTCCGATGTGCAGACCGGTCACTTGCCAGTCGAAGCCGGCCGATCAGCAACACAATGGGAATCGGACTCGCTTTACCTCACATACCCGGTGACCAGGGACGAAGTACAACTCGGTATACTGGCGGGCAACTTCACGCTGGCTAAGCTTCGGAGCGAATCGGCAGAATTTCAGAATCAATTGCTCAGCAAAGGCAATGAGCGCCGGCGCATCAGTTTCGCCTGGGTGGGTATCGCAACCCTGATCGTGTTAGCGCTATGCACCATTGTCATTCTCATAATCGTCCGCGCGCAGGCTGCGCGTATTCGCGCGCTTCAGGTTGAGGCGGAGAAACTCAGTGATGCTGATTTTGGCGAGCCTCTGCAGGTGCTACACGGCGATGAGTTGGGTGATCTTGCAGAAGTGTTCAACAACATGCGCAAGAAACTCAAGCGAACGACGATTTCCCGGGATTATCTCGACAATGTGCTCGCAAGCATGAACGAGGCGATCATCGTTACAAGCGCAGACGGGATAATCAGACGTATCAATGACGCTACTGCCAGAATGCTCGAATACACTGACGAGGAATTGGTCGGTCAGGATCTGCAAGTGATCGTCGACAAGCGCAAGAGCCGTGTATTCGAAGCCGACTCACCGTCCGGTGTTCCCCGCGAAGGATTTTTGCTTACCAAATCGGGCGAATCGGTACCTGTCTCATACACTGCCTCTGAGATCAGCGGTGATGACATTCATGCCGAGGGTTGCATATTTGCCGCTCAAAACATCACAGAGCGCCGACGCGCCGAGCAACGCATCCGGTACCTTGCGCGCATCGATGCGCTGACCAAGGTACCGAACAGGATGCAGTTTCAGCACTTGCTGCAAAGGGCCATTGCACGCGCCCGTCGCAACAAGAAATCACTTTGCCTGTTCTATGTCGACATCGATCACTTCAAGGAGATCAACGATACCTTCGGTCATCTAGCCGGGGACACCACGCTCGAAACGGTTGCCGAGCGATTGACTGCGGTTCTTCCTGCCGGTTCGGTCATTGGCCGACTCGCAGGTGACGAGTTTGCCGTGATCGTCAATCACATCGAAGGCGGCGACCTCCTCGCCAAGCCGAAACTGGATACGCTCGCCAGGAGCCTGCTCGATCGCCTTGCCGACCCTTTCTATGTTCAGGGACACGAAGTCTTCATGACTGCCAGTATGGGCATCGCCTTTTATCCTGAGGATGCGCCAAACGTTATCGATCTCATTCGAAACGCCGATGCCGCGCTTTACAACGCAAAGAAAGATGGCGGTAACATATTCTCCTATTACGTGCCGGCGATGAATGAAGCCGCGGTCGAGCGTCTGATGACCAAGAGCAAACTCAAGCGTGCATTCGAGCGCGACGAGTTGCTTGTACATTATCAACCGAAGTACAACCTGGAGACTGGAGAGATATGTGGCGCCGAGGCGCTCGTTCGATGGGAACTGCCGGAAAGGGGCATTATCCTGCCATCGGACTTCATTCCACTCGCCGAGGAGACGAACCTGATCGTCGAAATAGGCGAGTGGGTTCTCGATCGGGTATGCGAAGATTTTCGATACTGGCAGCGATCCGTATCAACGCCGGGCCGGGTGTCAGTCAATCTATCGCTGAAGCAGCTTCGCCAGAAGAATTTCATACATCGCATCAGCTCCATTCTTCGGAGCTACCAGGTTTCACCCACGTCTCTCGAACTAGAAATCACGGAGACGACATTGATGGAAAATCCGACACGGACTATCAAGCTTTTGGACGAGCTGTATTCCCTCGGCCTTCATCTTGCCATCGATGACTTCGGTACCGGTTACTCCTCCTTGAGCGCTTTGCAACAATTCCCGATCAGCACACTCAAGATCGATCAGTCATTCGTGCGCGACGTTGCCACCAACGCTGACGACGCAACCATTGTTGGAACCATCATTCACATGGGGAGAAGCCTGAAAATGGACGTGATCGCAGAAGGCGTGGAGTCCGAGGAACAGCTTAGTTTCCTGCAGACTCTCGATTGCAACTACGTACAGGGCTTGT
>Ga0255052_10002489_pt1 | contig 13266 bp, 13 predicted proteins | sample JV7_2_21_MG_FD_188632 | JGI IMG/M metagenome (GOLD analysis project Ga0255052, IMG submission 188632) | Seawater microbial communities from Jervis Inlet, British Columbia, Canada - JV7_2_21 | ecosystem: Environmental > Aquatic > Marine > Inlet | place: Canada: British Columbia | collected... | reverse complement strand
AGGTCCACGTGACCGGAAGCATGACCAGAATCGTGCCGCCAAGGCTGGACGCGAGAAATATAGCAAGAAGTCCAATCTGACCAGCGGTCGGCGTCCGCCTGGTACCCGCGTCTTCCGCCGGCATTAATCGGTCGATGAAATTTCGCTCGTTGCGCTCAAACTCCAACAGCTCGAAGGCGTCAGTGCCGCCCAACGGCATTAGGGACAGCGCCTCCGGCTTCATCAGCCCAACGGCCAGCAAGGCGCCGAATAGCAGCGCAAAGTAGGCCGTGAGCTTTACTAACAAGCTTCTTGCGCTGGCGGCATTGTGAGTCACTGACATTAATCAGTAATAAACGGCCGGCAGATCCCGTGGTGGCACCGTGTTCTCGTCTGACACCGTAATGATGACTCTGTCGAGCTTCCCGTCAAACTTGAAGATACCGGTATACAAATCGGAAACCTGCGTACCGGTGTCCCTGCCGATGTCGAATGTCTCAGCCAATGAGTAAGTCGCAATATGCATCTGCGGCATTTCGACTTCGTCGACTTTCTCGCCGTTGACGTAGAGTTCGCCGTCGCCGCCAAACTGTTTAGTCTTGATGAAGTTGAACTTCAGGTCGGTCCTGCCTTTGGGCAGCGGCGATGACCTCAGTATGTAATGCACGCCATCGAGGAAGTTGTAGTCGTAATAAAGTCGATGATCCTTGATGAACATCGTATAGCCGCCGGTCATGCCGCCCACTGCAGCGATAACGCCTTCCTCGTCACCCTTGAGATCGATTTGAGTCTCGATGGTATGAGCACGATTCTTGACAGGTGCCGATGACTTTTCAGCAATGCGTACCGCGCCTGGTGAGAAATAAACGAATTCCTTTTGATCACCGAACAGACGGTCCTGCTGTGCGCCCAAGCGCTGGATCATGTCGTCGTACAGCGGGTAGACATTGTACTTCCAGGCTTCCTCATCGAACATTGCAATCATCTCAGCTAGCTTCTCAGGATATTCTTCGGCGAGGTTCGTGCTCTCCGAGAAGTCCTCTGCGACGTTGTACAACTCCCACTCGTCATTTTCGAATGGCAGTACGACGTTGACGTCCCACGGCATGCGATTGGCGTGCAGCGTGACGGCCTTCCAACCATCGGCCCAGATAGCCCGGTTGCCGAACATCTCGTAGTACTGGCGCTCTTTGGCGTTCGGCGCATCCGGGTTGTCGAACGAGTACATCAGCGAGACGCCGTCCATGGGTTGTTGTGGCACGCCATGGTGTTCCTCGGGTACTTCGATACCCGCGGCTTGCATGATCGTCGGCGCGATATCGCTGATGTGGTGATATTGATTGCGAATCTCGCCCTTGGCTTCAATGCCGTCCGGCCAGTGCACGACCAGGTGGTCTGCTTGGCCGCCACGGTGTTCGCTCTGCTTGAAATAACGGAACGGCGTGTTGCCCGCCATCGCCCAACCCGCGTGATAATGCGGATAGGTGTTCTCACGACCCCAGTCTTCCTGGGCGCGCAGGTTTGCCTCGAGTGACGTTTGCAGGCCGTTCAGGACGTAAGTTTCGTTGAACGTTCCGGCAAGACCACCCTCACCACTGGCACCGTTGTCCGCCGTGACGAAAATTAGCGTGTTATCGAGTTCGCCGATGCGCTCGAGTTCCGCGACGACACGACCGATCTGCATATCGACCCATTCCATTTGGCCGGCGAACACTTCCATCTGCCGTGCATACAAAGACTGTTCTTCGGGTGACAGCGAGTCCCAGGCCGGAATCTGATCGATGCGTTCCGTCAGCTTCGTGTCGGCCGGAACGATGCCCAGCGCTTTTTGCTGCTCGAGAATTTGCTCCCGGGCCTTGTCCCAGCCCATGTCGAACTTGCCCTTGTACTTGTCGATATGACTGTCAGGTGCGTGGTGCGGGGAGTGCATCGATCCCGACGCCCACAACATCATGAAGGGCAGGTCGGGTTTGATGGACTTATGGCCTGTGATCCACTCGATGGCGCGATTGGCCAGGTCCTGGTCGAGATGGACTGACTTTCTATACGGCTCAGGGGTGTGGTCATTCCACATGACGGGAACAAACTGGTGCACGTCGGCCGCCATGAAGGTGTAGGCATGCTCGAATCCTTCACCGCTCGGCCAGCGGTCAAACGGACCGACCTGTGACACTTCGTAGAGCGGCGTGTGATCCCATTTGCCCAGCGCGTAATTGACGTAGCCCTCCCTCTGGAGGTAATTGGCTACTGACTTTGCTGACTCGGGCATGATTGCGTTGTAACCGGGGAAGCCCATCGCGGTTAACGCATGGCTGCCCAGGCCAATGGAGTGAGGATTGCGACCGGCCATTAACGTAGCTCGTGAAGGTGAGCAGAGCGCTGTCGTGTGGAAGTTGTTGTAGCGCAGGCCGTTCGCCGCCAAATTGTCGATGTTTGGCGTGTTGATTAAGCCGCCGAAACTTTCTACCTGGGCGAAGCCGACATCATCGAGCAGGAAGATGATGACGTTCGGCGAACCTTCGCTCGGCCGCTCTTCTGCCGCCCACCACTCCTGAGAGTCACTATAGCTTTCGGCTATAACTCCACCAAATCCATCAACATTTTTTGTCTTAACACCAGAGTCGGAGACCGAGAATTCCTCAGTGGCAGAAGACTCGTCGCTGGCTGTATCTGTGGTGGACTCACCGCCACAGGCTGCAAGGAACAGGGCAGCAACACAGGTAGCCGAAATTCTTAGATCGCTCATGGAGAATGTCCTTGGTTAGAATTGTTCTAGGCAGCCAGCAATATACACGATCGACCATTACGGGAATGTAATAAATATCGTTCCAGCCTGGCACTCGCCCCCACGCACTGACGCAATGCGGATAGCATCTCGAGAGGTTTCGGCAACGTCTTGTTGTGGTACGTTTCGTTAGCGAATACGGGAAAATGCTGGAAAGGAATGACGCACCGATGTTATCGATGAAGAGTCATGGTGAAGTGCTGACATTGACGAGTTCACTCTCGGCGCACATCGCGGTTGCAGCTGCAAAGCTGATGCTGAGTTGTGCGTCGCTGATCGTCATGTCGGCGGCAGTCGCGCAGGAGAGCGTTGAATCGAACGACGCGGTTGCTACCGCCCCTGACTCAATTCCAGATATCAGGGAGGATAAGCTTAAGCTGAAAATCCAGGAGCGGAACTGGTTTATCGTTCCGGTCCCGGTATCCAATCCGACGACCGACACGGGCCTGGTCTTGGGCGGTGCCTATTTCCATCCGCAGACTGAGGCGGAGAAGAAGGTGCAACCGCCCTCAGTCACCGGTGCGGGTGCTTACTATTCGAGCAACGATAGCTCCGCATTCGGCATTGGCCATCAAAGCTATTGGAGTGGCAACAAATGGCGATTCAGTGGCGTTATCGCTCATGCTGACCTTAGCCTGGAGTTGAGCGCTCCTGGCGTTGGGGGTACGACGACGACTGATTGGTTCGTTGATGGAGATGTGTTTGCCGCGATCATCTCACGAAAAATGAGCGGCAAATGGTACGGCGGCGTTTTCGTCCGTTACATCGACATGCACCAGGAATTCGGCATCGACACGCCGAGCGATGAATTCAATACGGACGCCGATACGGTCTCCGGCGGCGTCGGCGTCAAAATGGAGTACGATAGCCGCGACAAGCCGACAAACAGCAAGGCAGGGAGCATTTTCGAACTCTCTGCACTAGTCAATGGCGGCGATCTTGGTAGCGACAATTCCTACAATACCTACAGCGCGAGTTATCGCTCCTACCATGCTGTATCGCCTTCTGTCGTGCTGGCGTGGGAAGTGCAGGGGTGCCACAAAACCGGTGAAGCACCTTTGTGGGACGCCTGCAGAATCGATCTTCGCGGATTTCCTGCGACCGACTACCTCGGCAGATCCTCTGCATCGGGGCAGGCTGAAGCGCGTTGGCAGTTCCACCCCAAATGGGGGGCAGTGGCATTTGCGGGCAGCGGGTACTACAAGAACTCGCTTAGCGAGGTTCGCGAGCGGGAGTCCATTCCGAGTTACGGAGTTGGCCTGCGTTTTATGGTGCTCAAGTCACAACGCATCAACATGCGGCTCGATTATGGACGATCGAAAGACAGTGGCGCTGTTTACCTGTCGGTCGGCGAAGCGTTTTGACGACACCCGCAAGAGTCATGATGAAGACGAAGGAGTTGGAATCGACGAGCATCAATCGCTAGAAATTGAATTTCAGGAACATGAGGCCGCCCGTGTAATTCCAGTCCAGTACGCCTTCGAATTTGCTCTTCGATGCGTCGACATCGATCGATACGCTGTTGAAGCCGAGACCTACGGACAAGTGGTCCAGCACTCGGTAGTCGATGCCCGCGTAGAGATCGACCAGCGAACCCTCAACGTCTTCGTATTCGATGAAAAAGAATTCGCCGCTAGCGCGGAACGACCAGCGATCCGATAGGGCGTACTCGCCGCGCAGCCCGATGACAGGCAGCGGTGCTGTTACTTCACCCACCTCAGCCGGTCCCAGGTTCTCTTCTCTGAGGCTTGCCTTCCAATCGGCGACATAGAAGCCGAACGTCGCGCCCAGGTAACCGCTCTCGCGATCGAGAAACGAGTAGGTGTAAGCAGCCTTGTAAATCGACAGATCATTATCGGTTTTCACCACGGTATCGATGACGAAGAGCGTATCGCCCCATTGGATGTCCGTGGTGATTTGATTGGACGAAACGCGCGACAGGTCGAACACAGAAAAGTCAACGCGGTGGCGTTCGTTGAAACGGTAGTAGCCGTCAACCCGAAACACGGAGTCAGATCCATCCAGGTCGAGATCCTTTTCAAAGTTCGTCCTGGTGCCGTCGACGACGGAACCGTCAAGCTGGGCTTCGGTATCACGATCGGTGAAAAACACGCCGAGGCTCAGGCTGAAGCGATCGTCGTCGGGCGGCTGGGCGTTTGATTGCGGCACCGCAACGCTCATTGCGGCCACAAGACAAACGCTGAAAAAGCGACTGTTCATTGAAGAGCATATTACAACGTTGCATATTGATAATAGAAGGTTTGATATCTGATTGTGCCGCCGCTACATTATCCGTCCTTCAGAACTTCCTCGATACGGAGTCGACGACATGAGAATTAGAACCCTGGCATTGGGGCTACTGGCGCTACCGCTCTTTGCATCTGCACAAGTCAACGAGCAGCTCGCCGACATGAACGATACGATCGAGATGATGCGCAGTGTGTCGGCGCTCGAGCGAAAGGCAGTTATCACCAGGGGCCTTCAGCTGAGCGGTGAAGAAAGCACAGAGTTTTGGCCGATTTACGATGACTACGCCGCCGAAAAAAAACGAGTCAACGACCGGCTGGTCAAAATCATCACGGACTACGCGGCCAATTTCGAAAACCTGTCCGACGAGTTGGCAACGTCACTTGTCAAGGATTCCCTGGACGTGCAGGGCGACTTGCTCAAGGTTCGCAAAAAGTACCTCAAAAAACTCAAAAAAGTGCTACCGCCAAAGACACTCGCACGCTTCAATCAGATCGAGAACAAACTCGATGCGGTGGCAAACGTGACGATGGCGCAGGGAATTCCGCTGGTCATGGATTAGTCCAGGGGCGATAAGCCAGGCTCATCACCGCTCCAAGAGCGTGAATTTGGAGGTCATGCGCACGAATAGATCAAGATCATCGCGTTTATTCTGCGCCGTCAGTAGCGGGTCCAGATCATCGCGTTGCCTGACCCTGATTTCGAAAGTCTTATTATCGACGTCAATTTCGGCGGTATCGTCGTCCGGCTGCTCCTCCGCCCCATAGGCCACCACCATAGGTGCCAGGACGGCTATTATGAGGCCAGTGCATACAAAACGCATACTCACGGAACTAAATGACTACGCCCAGAATCCGGCAACACGTTGGATCACCCAGAAACTCGCGATGCTGCCAATAATGTAGCTTGCCGGCGCCGTCAGCCTCGACCAGTGAGCCTCTTTGTCCCTGGCCGATCGTATCAACAGCATGAACGCCGGTCTCAATATGAAATATGCAGCGATTAGCAACAACACAAACAGAATCTGGCCAATTTCCACGCCAACATTGAAGAACAACAATGCCGTCGGCAACTCGATCTGCGGCAATCCGATATCACGTAGCACGGCCGCAAAGCCGAAGCCGTGTAGCAGGCCAAACGATGTTGATACGGCCACCGGGAAACGATGCGTCAGCGACGTCTTATCGTCCTTGACGATTTCCCAGGCCATGAATACGACACTCAACGCAATGGCAGCTTCGACAGGCGGCGTGGGGATCCGGACGATATCCAGCGTGGAGAGCGCGAGCGTGATCGTGTGCGCCACGGTGAAGCCCGTGATCGTGATTAGCACTCGTCGCGGTGTTCGGGCAATGAATAGCAGGCACGCGACGAACAGCAGATGATCAATGCCGATCCAGATGTGCTCGATACCGAGAGCTGTGTATTGAGTCGCCACGGCGAAGCGGTCCTCGGCATCGGGAACGGTCCATTCGGTCTCGCTGGGTTTCAGGATTCGCAGATGCTCCTCACCGTTCGCAAGCCGGATCCTGTACAGCGTTGACAGGGAAGGATTGACGATGGGAAACTCGATGCCGACTATGCGACCCGAAAGGCCCGCGTCACAGCGAAACAGCTGCTGGCCGACGTATTCGCCACCGGCCTGTTGCCAGGCTGGTTGACGATCAGCCACGCAGCCCTCAGGGAGCGACGGGTAGGGCAACGCAGCACCGGGCACGCTGGCCGGTACCTTCCACGACACGCTGAAGGTATTCGCCTCAGTCTCGGTGATCTGCACGAAGTTCGGCCGCGCGTCGTGTGCTCTCGCCGTCAGTGCACAAAGCATCAAAAGGATTGTGAAAACGAGACGCACAGGTTTCATTCCTCAGATCCAACGGTTTGTTGCTCGAATATGCGACGTATTTCGTAGGTATCAACAATCGCCTGAATCGCCTTGTCTTTCTGTGCGGCGATTGCCTTGCGCTCGGCGTCGTCGCGGGCGCTCAGCTCGACTTCCGCAAGTTCGGGATAACGACCTTCGGCTTTGCGTGTCAGCATCACGAGGTGCGCGCCATATTCTGACTCAAACGGCCCGTGCCAGGTGGACTCACTCGGCTCGATCGCGAAGACACTCTGTGCCATCGGCGCGCCGAAATGACTCACGACGAACTCGGGCCCGCGCTCAACGTAGTTGACGAAGAACGGGAAGCGGTCACCGTGGCGTGGTGCATCGCTGAATACCACTTGTTGATCGTTCAGCTCGGCTACCTTGGCTGTTGCCAGCGTGTTTGCCTCGTCCCGACCATGGCGTTCGGCGTCAAAAAACACATGCGTGAACGTCACGAAAGAATCGATGTAGTAGTCCTCGCGGTTGGCCTCGAAGTAAGCCTCGACGTCTGCATCGGATATTTCGACTGCCGCCGTCACAAAGCCGTCGGTAATGAACTCTATCGACTGGATCATGCGGCGTTTGATGATGTAGTCATTCTTGTCCATGCCGAGTGCCAGCGCCTCGCGGTGCAGCGCCTCTTCGCGCACATAGTCACTGATCATGCGCTCAAGCTCGTCTTCGGTCATACCGTCCAGACGCGCCGCCGCCATGCTTGGTTCGAACGCGCGCGAACGGTATTGCACAAACGTGAGCAACGCGTCGCGATCGACATTGATGATCTTGCTGTCGTACATGGCGTCATCGCTGGCAACCAAATCGAACAGCACGAACAGGCCGAGGCCCAACGCCAGGAAATGCACAAGCGGTTCTTTGAAGAGTTTTGTCATATCGGTACGTTCACTCCGGAACTTTCAATAAGAAAATATGTGGTCAACCGTGGTTTGCTACCAGGTCGGTAGCTCGGCCCAGACTTTTGCGAATTCAGTCTGTCGAAACTCCTTTTGCAGCGCGGCAAATTTCACGAGCTGTCGACCGATATTCAAAAGGCGTCAGAATCGTTCATTCTCTTCCCATCAGGTTAATCAGATAACCGAGCGCAAAAAACGCAAACGCGACAAGGCTGATCGGTGGCAGTCCACCGTGCCAGCCCGCGGGATTCAGCCAGCCCTCGTAACCCATGAAGAACAAGTGCAGGCCGCCGAGCACCAGCGCGAACAGCAATACCTTGCGTGATGTAATGAACTGAATGAATTTCGCGTCTTCTCGCAGGAATGTCTGAAAACTCAGGTTGTATCCCCAAAGAAACACGAAACCGAGCACGCCGAACAGCATTGCGAGGCCGCCGAGTAGCGTCAGCGACCCGTTTTCTGCGAAGAACTTGCCGTAGATTGCCGGGCTGAACAGCATGAAGCTTATGAGCGCATGAATCAGTACGAGCAAGAAGCCGGTCATGCCGAGGGCCTTACGCGAGTTCAGCCAGCCCTGTGATACGGGCACACCGAGGCTATTGAGCGGTCCCAGGGTGAAATTAAAGGTCAGCAGGATGAAGCCAGCGAGGCACAGTCCCTTGTTCAGGATAAACATCGGGAAGTCCTTCCAGGGCACCGGACCCACAATGTGATAACGCAGCACCGAGTAGCCGATCGCCAGCAACACTGTAACCAGGATGATGGTACTCGCCGAATTCTTGTTGTTGATCGCTTGCTCGTTTATCTGAAACCCCCACTGCGCTCGAACGCGAGGCTCGAAATACGCTTGCAAATGATTGGTGCCAAGGGAGGCACTCTCTCAAACCGCCTTATCGTACAGATCAGCCCTAAATGACAATATCCGAAAATCGCCAAATTCACGTGGCCAGCCGCTCACCAGTCCAGTGCGAAACTCAGGAATACGTGATCACCCTCGAGCCTGTTGTCGGCGTTGAATTCGTGCAGCCATTTGGCAATGAATGATACATCCTGATCGCCGAATTTTGTGCTCCAGAGCAACGCGGGTCCAATGGCCGCCGCCTTGGCCTTGAAATCACCGAGCAGGGCGCCGCTGCCGCTGTCGGCCGTGATTTGCTTCAGGTAATAAGCTTGGACACCGACGGCAAACGTGTCCGAGAAGAACTGATTGAAAGCGACATCGAAATGCAGTTCCTGACCGGTCTGATAGTCCGTGTCGCTGTTCTCGGTATTGTAGATATAGCCAAGATTGAAGGAGAGGTCCCGTCCCGTTTCCGGGTTCAGATAGGTCAACGCGAAATTCGTGTCGAAGCTCCAGTAGTTGAGGCCGTTGTTTATTGAATTGCTGACGCTGTAATCGCCCACCGGCGTAATGATGAACTCGGCGAAGGACATATGAATGTTGCCTTTGGTCCAATAAAGCGCAATCGGCACCAGTGCAACATCGCCCAGGCCTGATGCGCTGTCACTGTTGCTGACCGTCGTACCGCCAACAGACAGGTCCGCGTCAATATCCAGGTTCACGAGTGGCACGAACACGCCGGCCGCGTATTGTGCGCCGAAAAGTTCGATGTCGGACTTGTACAGCAAGGTCGTGAAGTTCATCAGGAACGTGAGATCCGCGCCGACTTCAAGGTTGCCGGAGCGCAGTGACAGGCTAGTACTGGCGTCGTAGTAGTAAACGTCGTTGCGCAGCGTCCATTTTTGCGTCGGCGCCAGGGCCATGCCGAAATCACCATAGCTGCCCGGAATGTAGTTGCTGTAGCCGCCCTCGGCGGCCATGGTGGCTTGCTGACTGAGCACATTAATCAGTCCGGCCAGTATCAGGATACGCCGCGTCGTGCTCACTTCGCCCTGTGCTTCTTGATCAACTGCTCGCGAAGGTCACGATCCTCACTCGGCAGGCGGCCGAAGTGGTTCCGGTACTGCCCGGAAAATCTCCCCATGTGGGTGAAGCCGCTATCCATTGCGACAACGGCAATCGTCTCGGAGTTGAAATTATCGTCCCACAATCTGCGGCGCACGTCGGTCAGTCGTGCGGCCAAGATGTAATCCCTGGGACTGATGCCTAACTCGCGATGGAACAAACGCTGCAGCGTGCTGAGGCTCACGCCACAGTGCTCGCAAAGGGTCTCAACGCGAATATCATCCCCAAGATTGTCGTGAATGTAGTTTCGAGCATGCCGAACGATGCTGTGTTTTTCGGCGCGCCCGTATGGATCTCGGTTTTGCTTCTCCATATCCTGGCTTTTCAACGTACCGAGAAGGGTCGATATCAGTGTCCAGTCAATGCTTTCTGGCTCCGGCAGGATCGCGGACGGTGTGAGCGTCGCAAGGACCAGATGCCGAATCCCATCGACGTTCATCGCCGGGCCCGAATACCATGTGGGTTGGGACTTGATATCGAATGATTCCTCGGCTCCCAGTACCGTGGCGTAATCGTCAAACTTCGCGGCGGGAATTTGGATCGTCAACACGTCGCACGCGGCGGAAGGGACGATCTCCAGCTTCGTGCAGGGAGGTGCGAGTAGCAGGTCGTTCATGCCCAGTTCTCGCCCATGAATTCGACCTGCTGACCCGCCGGCGCTGAGGACCAAGCTGAAGATTTCGCACGGCGATTCCGTCGAACTTGTAATCCGTCCGCTTATCAATTCGCGAAAGAATTCAACATTGCCAACGCACCGACCCATCACGGTGATTTCGATCTCGCCGGGTTCGATTTGGCGAAAGTCGGCTTGCCAGCCGTTGGCGGCATAGAATGCGTTCAGCGCCTCGGGGGTGTTGAATCTCTCGACCAACAAGCCGTCGTCGGCTGCCAACGAATGCGTAATCTTCTTTTTTGTCTTATTCAGCAATTGCAACTTCGCTTCGTATTGGCAAGTTTGGCACTGGATCGATGCTTCACCGATTTCAGTTGTAACCAACTTCGCTTGTGTTCCAATTGTATCAGATCAATTGTCACTTATGACGGAATCTGGATATGAACAATTGTTGCCGGCAAGTACCATAATCATTAGGTTAAGAGTTGGATGCGACTAGTACAAGCGTGTGTGTTCCGCGGAAATTACCTGTGGATCAGGGCGATGTGCGGGCGTATCAAGTAAGTGCGTTTGGGTCCCGAGCGTTTGCAGCAAACGCATATTCAGATTTCAGAATAATAAGGAGAACAGTAATGATTCGGCATGGATTTCTCTTGAGTATGATCACTCCGGTTTTTGCGCTGGCGTGTGGCTTTGCCACAGCGCAGGAGAACACGGATTACAGTCAATCGTCGACCTGGCGATTCGAGTTTGCCAACGACCTTGTTTCTGATTCGGACAACCAGTTCACCAATGGAGTTTCTCTGCAGAAGCACGGTCCGCTGGCCTTGAGCCTCGATGAAACAGGCGGTACGGCGGCGATCGGCAAGAGGCTGGCGCGGTTTTTCCTGCCGGATAGTGAGGGATTGTACTACCGCGAAGCGTGGTCGTTCGGGCAAAATATGCAGTCCCCGGACGAGATCGAGAACCCCGACATCATCCTGAACGATCTACCGTACATGGGAATGATGGGTTGGCACAATTCGTTTATCGCCTTCGATGACCAGAGCTTGACGGGTTTCGGCTGGATGATTGGGGTGGTCGGCGAGAACTCATTTGCCGAGGAAGCTCAAGAATTCGTTCACAAACTGACCGATGCGGAAGAGCCGGAAGGCTGGGAACATCAGCTCGACAACGAGCCGATACTGAGTCTCTTCTATACGAAAAAGAAGAAACTCTGGCGCAAGTCGAATTTTGATGGCGCAGTTTCTTTTAACGCCGCAGTCTCGAACTTCGTTTCCTACGGCGAAGTGGGTTTAGAGATGCGCTTTGGCCGCATGCCTGAGGGTTTCGCCTACGTACCGGACCCCATAGGTCGCGGGCTCAGTTACCACGCCGAGCTTCCCGCAAAGGATGAGAGCTTGTTCTACGGAACCCTGATCGTTCGCGGTACCGGTTTCCTCGTCGATATGCTGAGAGAGGGCAATACCTTCGTGGACGACAACGAGTGGACCGAGAACAACATACTTGAGCCGAAAGACTTTAAGTCGCAGGTGTTTGTCGGGATCCATTACGAGCGGCGGAAATGGGCGTTGCGCTTCAACTTCTGGTACGGATCGGACTCGGTGGAAACCGACGTGTTACCGCTTGAACAAGATCCCGAGAACAGTGGCGGCACCATTACGTATGAATGGCGATTCGATTGAATGGCTCTACCAGCGACGGACGCGACCGGTATCGATATGGACAAAGTCTGAGCTGGTGTAATAACCGACACTACCCGAACGCTGGCGCAGCATTTCGTTGGTGGCCGGAGACCGGTATGCCGAGATGACCTCGTAGGTGCCCTGGCTGTCCAATGTCTCACGAATGTCGTAAATCAGGTCAAGGAGCTGCGGGTCGATTTCTAAGATGTCACCGGTACGGAAGTCAGACAGAATAACGTGAGTCTGGAGTAATTTCCTCGCAGACTGGCGATCGGTGAAATTGACGGAAATCGGATATAAGCGCCCAGACGCACCAAATACTATCAAACTAAGGTGAACTTCCAACGCTACCTGGAGAGTCAAAATGATTACAACGCGTACTAAATTACTGGTTATTCTCGCCGGAGCGGGTCTGGCGGCCACAGCCTCGGCTCAGGAACTGATGGTGTTCCCCAATGACGGCCAGGATAAGGCACAACAGCAGCAGGACGAGTTCACCTGTTACAACTGGTCCAAGGGCGAGACGGGATTCGACCCGATGGTCGTCCCGACGGCGACCGCGCCGCCACCGAAGAAAGAGGAACCAAAGGGAGGCGTTAGGCGCGGCGCGGTTCGCGGCGCAGCTCTTGGAGCGATCGTTGGTGACAATTCCGACGATGTTTGGAAAGGCGCGGCTGTCGGCGCCGCGACGGGTGGTATGCGCCGCCAGGACCAGAAGCGCAAGGAAGACACCGAGAGCCAGCAGTGGGAGCAGGAGCAGCAGCAGATTTACCAGGAGAGCCGCAATCGCTACAACCGCGCCTATGCAGCTTGCATGGAAGGCAAGAACTACACTGTTCGCTAACAGTACCGGAGAAACATCACTATGAATTCAATAACACGAAAAATGCTCGCAGCCACGGCAGGTCTTGTTTGCGCCACAGCAGCGTCGGCCGAATTTGACGGTTCCGAGCCGTTGATGTGCTCCCTGGGACAAATCATCGAGTGTGACTACGGCGCCGAATGTCACGCCGTAACAAACGATGACATCGACGCACCCGATTTCATCCGCCTCGATTTCAAGAAGAAGCAGTTTAGTGCGATTACGGCAGGTGAAGCCACGGAGCCGGATGCTATTGACACCGTCGAGGATCTCGACAATCACCTGATCGTTCAGGGCGTGCAGGGAAGCAGACCTACCGACCCATTGGGCTGGTCGCTGTCAATTAACCAG
>Ga0255052_10002487_pt1 | contig 13277 bp, 5 predicted proteins | sample JV7_2_21_MG_FD_188632 | JGI IMG/M metagenome (GOLD analysis project Ga0255052, IMG submission 188632) | Seawater microbial communities from Jervis Inlet, British Columbia, Canada - JV7_2_21 | ecosystem: Environmental > Aquatic > Marine > Inlet | place: Canada: British Columbia | collected... | reverse complement strand
CATGGGTACATTGGTTACAGTGCGTCCCGGCCGCCGGACCGCTCCGTCTACAGCGCGGGCATGGGGTTTTATTCCGCCGTCTGGCCGCTGATTGCCAAACCGATTGCCCGCTTTCAGATCGGTCTGCCCAGCGCCTGGATCACACCGGACAACTCTGACAATAAGGACACGCCGCTGGCTCCGATCGGAACGCACGCCAGAGACAACTGGCCGGAGCGGGGGCCTACCTGGGGCAGCGTATTCCAGACCGTCGAGGGAGGCCTTGGCTATTGGGCGCGAAATCGGTTCCGTTACGGGCCTCCGAAATTCAGCATGAACGCCACACCGCAATGTTACGACTACGAGGTCGGATCGCCCGGGTGGTCTTTCTTCTACAGCAGCAAGGCTCTGCCTGACGATCGACTGGGAATCGCCCAACTGAGCAACCGACTGCTCATTCCGCCGGACGCGCTGCCTTTCGAGGGCAATCCCAACGGCAAGTTCCTCGGCTATACCTACATGGCCCTGCCCTTTACCGAACCAACCACCGCCGAGCCGCCCACCGGAGATCAGGCCTGGACCTGCTTCCTGAGCGCGGCCAACTTCAAAGGACCGATGGCCTATTATATCCCGGAGACCTGGAGCAAAACCGGCAAGCTGTTCAAATATCCGTTTATCTATGGACGGGGACTCGACGCCCGGCCGGGCAGGATGGGCGGCGGCGCCATGGAGATCAACACCGTGCCGCGTTTCGAATCCAAAGATGCCCGGGGCGTGGTTTATTCCAAGCTGCCGAAGTTGCAGTTCCCCGCAGACGACAAGGGAAGGACGCTTCTGGTTCAGGACGTGACATATTACTCCAAGGCGGCCCTCTACGATGCCTTCAAGGCATGGCGGGACGGAGGTCCGGCATGCTCGGGGCGGTTCGACGAGAAGGGCGCCTGGAAGTCCACGCTAACGACGCGCACCACGCGTTTCGACCAGGCCGGCAAGAGAATAACCGGCGTCGAGAAGGTCTTTGACACCAAGATATTCGAAGGCAACGTCTGGGGTTTGAAGTGGTTCGACGGCACTGCCGGCGCCAATGGCTACTTCCCGCAGTATTTCAAACATGTCGGAGACGAGCGCGTGGCGGTATCGGCCGCGGATGTGCCGGCGGAGACGCAGCTTCTGAAAGCCCAGTTCAAGCTGGCGGGTCGGGGCCAGCCCTATACCTCGCCGACCGGCGGCGCCTGGGGTAATCCGGGCCCGTCACGCGGACCCTGCAAGGTCGATCTTGCGGACGGCTCGACCGTCACCTACTCCTGGTATCGTTTTGTCGATCAGCCGTCTTTCCAGCAATACAAATGGAGTGACGCCAAGAATGCGAAGTTGCAGTTATTCGTCGAAAAGGTACACGCCAACTGGCCGATCGACACCGACTACATGGCGCCGCCCAGCAGCGGAAAACTGGCGACCCTTGACCCGGCCCTGCTGGTGATGCCTCCCGAGGGTCTGGAAGTCGGCTATGTGCCTATCGTGACACATCAGGAAGATGCGGGTGGGTAATGTAGAGCATGCAGTGGGGCATATGGAAGGACGGTTTAAATGAATGCGTTACTTTCGCGTCGAGACTTTCTAAGGACATTAGGGGCCGGGGCGGCTCTGTTGACAATGTCGCCATTGGGATTCTGTGGCGATATGAAAGAGCAGAAACCCAATATCATTATTATTCTGGCTGACGACCTTGGCTGGGCCGACGTGGGATATCACGGCGGCAGGATATCCACGCCAAGCATCGATCGCCTGGCGCGAGAGGGCGTGCGCCTGGAGAACTTCCACGCCTGTCCGCTTTGTTCGCCGACCCGGGCCGGGCTGATGACCGGGCGCTGGCCGATTCGTTACGGCATGGGGGAATCCGTGATTACGCCCTGGCGCAAGTACGGTCTGCCCACGAGCGAGCGAACGCTGGCCGATCTGGTGGCCAAAGCCGGCTACGAACGCCGCGGAGCCATCGGCAAGTGGCACCTGGGTCATTACAAGAAAGAGTATCTTCCCCTGAACCGTGGATTCACCCATTTCTACGGGCACTACAACGGGGCGTTCGATTACTTTACCCACAAACGCGAGGGCCAACTCGACTGGCATCGCGACTTCGAAACGTCTCGCGACGAGGGCTATTCGACAGATCTGATTGGTCGCGAGGCGGCGCGGTTCATCGACGAAAGCCCCGTCGGCAAGCCGTTCTTTCTCTATGTGCCGTTTAACGCGCCTCACCTGCCGCTGCAGGCCAAGGAGCAGGACATTGCAAAATACAGCGACATCGACAACGAAAAGAAGAGAATCTACGCCGCAATGGTCGATTCCATGGACCAGGCAATTGGCAGGATTCTCAAGGCTGTTGACGCCAAAGGGATAGCGGATAACACGTTTATTCTCTTCTTCAGCGATAACGGCGGAACAAGTTACGGCGACAACAGACCCTGGCGAGGCGGCAAGGGCGCAGTTTACGAAGGCGGTGTCCGCGTGCCCGCCGTGGTGCGCTGGCCGGCCGGAATTTCCGGAGGGCGCAGAGTTGACGCTATGATGGGCTACATCGACGTCTACCCAACAGTCAAACGCATCGCCGGCGTAACCGAGGCCGATCCTAATCCGCTGGATGGTTGCGACATGCTCGATGTGATCCGAGGCAGAGAAAAATCGCCGAAGCGTGACTGGTTCAGTTACATCGCCCAGGGCAACCCGGACAAGACGGCTATTTGCGACGGAACCTGGAAACTTCTCGTCATGGGCGGCAGTGTGCTCGACGTGGCACTCGATCGAGCCACTCAGCCGGGCGATTCGAAGGCCAAGCCGTCGGTCGAGCTGTTTCGCCTTGACCGCGATCCGGGCGAACAAACGAATCTCGTCGTCAAACACCCGGAGATTGTCGCGCGACTGCTCGAACGGCTGAAGGAATTTCGCCGTCTGAAAATCAGTGGCGTGCCCGATTATCGGGAGGGCCGAAAAGGCTTCAAAGCGCCGAAGGATTGGGTGATCCCGCAGTAGCACAGGACAAAGTGTTCACGAGGTCAAGATTGAATCTCTTGCTAAGGACAATGTGAAACCTGTTGAAGGCAAGGCTCTGTTATGCGGTGCGATTCTAAAGCCCGTGGTTGACCGCCCGTGACATGTTCTCAGTGACGTGCCACGGACATTCTGCCGATATATTAATATCGACAAACCCCTTCCGCATACGGTTGGTTACAGAGATATGCGCTGAATATAATCGCGAAAAACCCAACTAACCGACAAGAGAGAGCAAACGATCCCGCACAAGAAGGCCCAATATTGGGCGGGCCTTTTCGCGCTTTTAATTCTTGCTGCCTGGTTAGCCCGGGATAACGTTGGTCGCGCAAGGACCCTTTTTGCCTTGTCCGATTTCAAACTCGACTTTCTGGCCTTCATCGAGTGTTGCATAGCCAGTTGTCTTGATTTCGGAGTGGTGGACAAACAGATCTTCGCCGCCGTCATCCGGGACAATAAAACCAAATCCCTTACTTGAATTGAACCACTTTACTGTACCTGCACTCACTGAAACTTCTCCTTGGCCCGTTTACAGGCCACTAAATAAAATCTCTCATTTCTCAACTATCACGTGTATACTCTTGAGAGACGAAAGAATATACGCTGCAAACAACCTAATATTATGGAAGGGACGGCGAAAATTCAACAAAAAATAAATAAAATTTAGCGTGTGGTTCCGCGTACTCGTCTGATGCCTACCGGCGGCTCCCGTCACCGTGACTCCCTGAGGGGCTCTGCGAGACGCCGGGAAAGAAGAACGGGACAATGCCAGCAGGGTCAGACTGGCAGAATACGCGGATCCTTGACACATTTTTCCAAACAAACCCGGTCGTCGGCAAGTACATTCTACCGAGGCTTTTGTAAACAGGGTTTAAGGAGTCCAGGCATGAAACTAGGAAAGAATATGAGAGTTTTGTGGTTTTTGCCCGTCTCGTTTCTTTTAGCGGCAATGCTCAAAGGCGGTCTTCGAGAACAGCCGGACAGTTCCGGGACAAAGACCGAAGGATCGCTTAAGACTGCGGCGATAGATGATTTCTCGGCTGTTAAATCGAGCAAGATAAGCCGCGCAAAGTGGGAGTTCGTAAGTGACCGTGCGACCGGCGGTGCTTCTGCGGGAGCAATAGAATTCACAAAACACGACGGTCGCCCGTGCCTGCATATGACCGGCTCAGTATCGGCCAGGAACAACGACGGATTCATCCAGGCCAGGCTCAGCCTCATTTCGAGACGCAGGAACTTCGATGCCGGTATGTTCAAGGGAATAAGGTTGCGCGTCAAGGGCAACGGGGAGCCTTATGCCGTTCATCTGCGAACGGCGGACACGAAGTTGCGATGGCAGTTCTACAGGGCCGCTTTTGCGACAAACAGAAAGTGGCAGGAAATTGCGATTCCTTTTGCACGATTCACGCCGAAGTCTTTGGCGAGCCCGCTTGATGCAAAGTCGTTAAGAAGTGTCGCCGTCGTGGCAGCGGCAAGGCAATTCGACGCGGACATCTTCGTTGACGAGATCGCCTTCTATGGAGACGAGATCATGTACAAGAAACTAACTCCCGCAGAAGAACGGGTCATCATCCACAAGGGGACAGAGAGACCTTTCAGCGGCAAGTACGACAAGCATTTCGAGAAGGGCCTGTACACGTGCAAACGGTGCGGCGCCAAGCTCTACGAGTCGTCCACCAAATTCAATTCAGGTTGCGGCTGGCCGAGCTTTGACGATGAACTGCCCGGAGCGGTAAAAAGAGTCCCCGATAGAGACGGGATCCGCACGGAGATTACGTGCGCCAAGTGCGAGGGGCATCTCGGCCATGTGTTCACGGGCGAGCGATTGACTGCCAAGAACACCCGTCACTGTGTCAATTCGATATCGATGGATTTCGTTCCCGCCGAAGAACTCAAGACAGAGCGGGCGATTTTTGCTTCAGGCTGTTTCTGGGGTACGGAGTACCATTTGCAGAAAGCCCCCGGCGTCATCTCGACTGCTGTCGGCTACACAGGGGGACGTGTGTCGAATCCGACCTACAAACAGGTCTGCACCGACAGGACCGGCCACGCCGAGGCGGTCGAAGTGACCTATGACCCATCGAAGACCAGTTACGAGAAGCTGGCCCGGCTGTTCTTCGAGACCCATGACTTCACCCAGTTGAATCGCCAGGGGCCCGACATTGGCAAACAATATCGCTCCGCCGTCTTCTATCTGGACGAAGAGCAGAAGCAAACAGCCGCCGAGCTTATCAAGACACTCAGAGAAAAGGGTTTCGCCGTCAGGACCGAGGCCACCAAGGCAACGAAATTCTGGCCCGCAGAGCTATACCATCAGGACTACTACAAAAAAACCGGCAAGACCCCTTACTGCCACGTCTACAGAAAGATCTTCTGATCTTCCCGACATCACCGATCGGTCCGCGTTGCTGCAAAGTTCACAACCATATCCGGGTAGTGGCGAGAGTCTCGACCAAACGATATGGCCGATACAAGACACTGTGAATGAAACGAGGAGAATGGCGTATGGCGTAGAGCGGAAATGGGAACAGGGGGAAAGTAAGAAGTAAAAAGGAAAAAGGAGGAAGGGAAAAGACAGTAAACCAGGGAACCAGGATAACAGGGGGTGGGTGATCAGGACAGCAGGGAATCAGAGAGTAAGGAGGATTTGAATATCCAATACTGAACAAGGAACATCCAATGTCGAAGTGTAAGTCAGTGCCTCTTGTAATTGATTATTGACTATTGATTGTTTCTCTGCGTTCTCTGTGGCCTCTGTGGCTATGTCAGTTGCGCAAAACAAAGCCAATTTGCGAAAAGCCAAGATGAACGTAAGGTCAATGTGTACAAAGTAGTACATAAAGAATCGCGATCTCGGAGCCCGAAAAACAAAGCCTATTCGCAGAGACTTTTGCGCAAAACAAAGCCAATTTGGGATTGCAGCAAGCATCTGCAGGCATTATAATTGTCCGAGTCTCGTCCCCGTAGCTCAATTGGATAGAGCGTTGGCCTCCGGAGCCAGAGGTTGAAGGTTCGAATCCTTCCGGGGATATACTAAAAAGCCAGTTCTGAGCATTTTGGCCTTGACGATCCTCACTCTACGATGTATATTTCATATATGTGAGCGGGTTTACGTTGGCTTTTTGGGGTCCACCACTATGGCCCTTATTCTGCAGAGCAACCTTCTCATGACGCTTAGGGAAAGGAGGCAGCGGCGCTGTGGGTCGCCCGTGATACGTTTACTAGTAAACATGATCTGTCGTATGGGTGTGTAAAACGGTAAGTTGCCGAAGTATCCGCTCAGATTTAGGTTGGATTTGGTCGTGATCGATTGAGCGAAACCGGAAGCGTAGCGGGCCGGAGCCTGTCCCGAAGCCGAGGGATCAGGATGTCGCGATTGAGGAACGGCCAAAGACGGCCTGAAGATGAGATGGAGAATCGGTAACTTATTGTTTTGCGCGGCCTATGCTGAAGTGGCTGATGGCTCGAATGCAGAAAGGAGCACAGAATGGCTACCGAACTGGCGCATGTAGGGACAGAACTTGTCAGGCTAATTCCCTCGATTCTTTGTTGCATTACTGCTCCAACATCGTGATAATGTGTGTCAGTAGGCGAATATCGAGACGTAGGGGACCCAGAATTCAGAGGCCAGCGAACCATCTTGATGATGTCGGATGCGACATCCGATTTCCTGGCAGTGTGTGTGTGTACCTCACTATGGCAGTTGAGTGACTGCCATGTGTTGCTCTGGGACGACTGGGTTATCGAAACTGCCCGGGCCGAGAAATGCAGGTGTCAGATTCTGTTCCGTCCCAAGGTATCGCAAAGACGAGATTGGAGGCTATTTGGACTCAACGCGTGAACTCAGGAACGGCCAACTTGGCCGCTGGATTTGTCCAGTGCGTTAGGTGAGTGTATTCTGTGCAAGAATGGTAGGAAAGGGAGAAAGTCATGAAAGCGAAACCTAAAGTGAAACTAGTGTTTGCCGCGATGAGGATGTCTTTGATTCTACTACTTACCGGCGCGCTGCTTAGCAGCGGCGGGGTCTTTCCTGGAGGGGGAGACCCTTTCGATCCGGGCATAGTGGTAATACCACAGCCCAGGTTCCCACAGCCCATACTTCCAGTCGTACCATTCCCCTTTTTGCGCCTCCCGGATAACGGTACCATCACTGAGATGCCACTAGTGCTCCTGTGGCCATCAGAGGGGAGTGAGGTTCTTTACGACGTATATCTCGGTACGAATAAAGACTTCACGGCGGCGAATCTCGTTGCAGAAGATGTATCGTCAACCTACTTGGAAATCGATGGGGGCACACCTGGCGCCACCTACTACTGGCGTGTTGACTGGGTCACCAGCGGCGGGACTAGTAACGAAGGCGTAGTCTGGGATTTCCATGTCGAACCGCTCACGACACTGTATCCCGACCCAGCCAATGGAGCGGTGGATGTCAATTTGCCGCTATTGCAGTGGACGGCCGGTGACGGTGCCAAGTCGCACAACGTCTATTTGCGCAACACGGAACTGGGGGAAGACTTCGAGAAGTTGAACTCAGAGGTGTGGCTACACGAGTTTTATTTCATTCCCCTCGATCGGCAACTTGAAGTGGGTACGACCTATGAGTGGCGAGTTGATGAGATCCAGGAAGATGGAAGCAGCATCGAAGGGACGATTTGGACGTTCACGACCACAGAAACAGAGAGGTCTGCCGATTACCCGAGGCTCGCGGCTTGGTGGTCGTACAACGAGGGCTTTGGATTCTCTGCCTTGGATTTGGTCGGATTGCACGAAGGCGTCATACAGGAGCCGTCGTGGGTAGATGGCCATGACGGGTCGGCTCTGGAATTCGACGGCGTGGGTGCTTTTGTCGAAGCGCCATTCGTGCGGAGTCCCGGCGATGGATCGCTTAGCGTCTTTTGCTGGATCAAGCGATACACCTCCTTCTCGGGTGGGGTGATCGCTTCTCAGCAGAATGGCGTGAACTGGCTGATGATTAGCGACTCCGGAGAGTTGATGACAGAACTCCCAGCGGGGACGCTCGTATCCTCCGAGTCTTGGATTGAAGAAGACGGAGACTGGCACGAGGTCGGCATAGTATGGAACATGGCCGAACAGCAGGTGGAGTTTTATGTGCATGACCAATGGACAAGAAAGAAGGTTGATGTTGGGGACGATGGTGTCGAACCCTCGTTAGGAGCTTTCTATGTGGGCCGTGGGAGCACAGAGGGCGGGGAGTTGTACTGGGAGGGCCTGATCGACGACATGCAAGTTTACCGTGATCCGGTGACGGTGACGGACGTAAGCGAAGGGAAGCTTATCAAGGCCAAGGAGAGCGCTGCTAATATCGTAGAGGACAGTTATCAGACTGGCCTGGCTGTGGATGAGTCACAACTAGTAGCGATAGACCTTAACTTCAATGGAGCACTGGGCGCAGTAACCAGACCGGGAGTTACCAGAGACGAGGCCATAACGTTCGCTGCGACGCTGGGGCTTCAGGTCGTGGAGTTCGACGAACGTGGCAGAATCGTCAGGCTGGCACTACCCTATGACACCTCGCGTCCGGAGGTCGCCAAGTTTGCGGGAGCCGCCAGACAGGTGCTGGACGACAGCCCCCTCGCGGAGATTGGCCTGGTTGTTACCCCGCCGGGGGCTCGGAGCCCGATGATACTCACCCATCAGGTCATAGTGCAGCTTGATGACAAAGATCCAATTGACATCAATGAACTCATTGAGGGCGATGATGCAGTGACGACGTTTAAGACGAATCCATACAGGGAAAACCAGCATCTACTCGATCTGGATCCGAACGCAGACTTCGATGCGCTGCAGGTGGCAAACATCTACCATGAGGATAACAGAACCCAATATGCTGTGGCCAATTTTGCCATCGTTCCGGAGTTTCGCGCACTAGCTCTACCCCCCCAGTGGCATCTCAACAACGAAAATAACGATGCGGACGTCGATGCGCAAGAGGCCTGGACGATCGCAGAGGGTAACGGCGTGGTCATCGCAGTCATTGATACTCCCGTTCATCACGAGCATCGCGACCTGAAGGGCAATCTCTGGAACGGAGAAGGCACGAACCATTTCGGAAGAACCGACAATCCGCCCCGCTGGCACGGCACGGCCGTAGCCGGGTGCGTCGGTGCGAATGGAGCTTTTGATGTCAAGGGCAGTTGCCCACACTGCGAGCTTATGCTCCTACGCTGCAACCTGACAAACTACGAGCAACATCTGGCCTTCAACTACGCTCAGACGATGGGCGCGGATGTCATCTGCTGCAGTTGGGGGTATGCGCGTGGAATCATTGCGCCCGTTGATGTGAAGAAAGCGATCCAGGAGGCGGCTGAAGAAGGACGACCGACATATGGACCAGATCCCAACCGTGGTTGCGTAATCGTGTTCGCGATGACCAACGATAAAGTGGACAACAGCTCCGACATTTCTTCTCTGGAGCACGTCATCGCTGTCAGTGGTTCTACTGACCAGGACCAGTCCAGCAAGGCCGGTTTCGGTGATTGCATGGAAGTCCTTGCTCCCACGGCGCGTGGCACGGGCACGCGATCGATTGTGACCACGTATGCTGATGACGACGACCAACATGACGATAGTTGCGTGGAATCCGAAGCCGGTTCCTACTACACGTCCTGTTTCAGCGGCACGTCCGCGGCGTGTGCAACCACTGCCGGTGTGGCGGGCCTGATCCTCTCTGTGAATCCGAATCTAACACGGGAACAAGTCCAATACCTCCTTCAAAACACGGCGGACAAGATTGAGCCTTTGAGCGCGGAGTACGATCTGGTCAACGGTTTCAGCCTGGCGGCAACGCACGGGTACGGCCGTGTCAACGCCTTCGAGGCCGTTCGCGTCGCGGCCCAGGGCGTAGACGTATTCATGCGCGACAACGTGTACGACTGGGGCAACACTGAACAGCCCAGCAGTACGCTGTTTGAGAACCGGCGTGTCTTCACCCCCTATTGGGAGAGCGTAGATGTCAAGGTGGACGCGCCGCCACTCATACACGTTCCTCGGCCCAAGGGGCTATCACTATCCAAGTTCGAGGAACTGACTGATGAGCGTCCGGCAGCGGGGGGAGAGAATCGCGTGTTTGTGCGCGTGCATAATCGTGGCGTTATCGCTGCTCTATCCGTTGATGTAGAGCTGTACTGGTGTTTCACGGGAACAGTGATGCCACCGTTTCCTTCGGATCAATGGACAACGCTCGGAACGAAGACCGTTAGAGTTAGGTCTCCGGGCAGTCCGGGAGTTGCTGAAATCGGAGGGGCCGCGGCGATCGTCGATTTTGACTTCATCCCTCCGAATCCAAGTCTTGGCCAGCCGGACGACTACTGCCTGCTGGCGATGGCACAATGTGCCGAAGACCCCAGGTCTTCCCATGCAGAAATGTCGGGCAGAGTCGATGCCAATACCCCCAACGACAACAACACCAGCGTGCACAACGTTATTGTGGTCGATTCCACACGGTCGGAATTCCGGTTTTACGTCCGGAATCCTGATCCCGACCGTTCCATCACTATCATGCTGAAAGATGATCGGCCGCCAGGGGTGAGCTTCCGCAGCCCGAGTCCAATACCCCTCAACTGGCCGTATGAGCTTGGTCCCAATGCAATGATTCTCGAAACGATCGGTATTCGTGGCCAACTGCCGGGAGCTAAGCGTCACGCGACTGTCAAACAGGTCCGCACTGACACCGGTGAGATCATGGGTGGGCTGACCCTTGGACTCCAACGGTAGAGGCAGCGCTTTTTTCCAAATCCCGGCCGAAGTATAGTCAAGAGCCGGGCATTAGGTTGGATACGGGATATGTATGGTGTCCTTGTGGGAGGATTTTGTATGGAGCTTGACCTGGTTGTTGCGAATGCTGGAAGGTTTCCGGTGAAGGAAACGATTGCACTGTTGTGGGCCGTGAACTGGGCAGCCATCGGCCTGTGTTTGTACGGTCGTGATGCTATCGGCAAAGGAGTCCTCGGAATCGTGCTTGGGTTTGCATTTGCCGGGGGCCTTGCTATTGAGTTGCATGGCGTTGTCAAACGTGTCAAGGCAGGCATCTTTGAATTCGAGACTGCCGTCGAGGGGATAAAGGAGCAAGCCGTCGCCGAGCTCAAACAGGAGGTCGCCGAACAACGTGAGTCGGTGAATCGGGTGGTCTCGGAGGCGGAACAGCGGGAAGAGAAGCTCCGAGAGGTCGTGAAGATGGCCAAGCCGCCGGTTTTGTCACTTATGGATGACCCGATAAACACGAAGATCAAGTCCGGCCTTTACGAAGCACTGTTTGTTTTCAGACAATCGAAGCAGGTGCCTCCCGGGGCTGTTGGATTCAGAATCCGTGCAGACATGGACGTCGAGGGCAGGATAATGGGAGTTGTTTCGGAAACCATAGAGAAGCTTGGAAAGGAGAAGCTTGAGATTACCGAGGGAGGTAAGCTGGCACTGCTTAGCTATCAGCCGGCAGGTGCGACCGTTCACCGGCTGAAAGTGACTGTTTCGGGTCCGGTGTTTGTCGAAATCTCCGGAAGCCACATTGATAAGGATGAACCGGTCGGGTGGACAATTGAGTAGGATCTTGCTCGACGCGCACAGCGCACGACCGCAGGCGATCATCGGCCCACACGCTTCCAGAACAAGCAGGGCCTCGACAACTCCGTATGTGCCAGAAGGGATATCATTGGCTCTCTGAGCCGGTCGTCAAGCTGTCTGCCGGCTCGCCATGAATCTTGTCGAGAAGCGTATCTGGATGTGATGGATCCGCCTTCCAGGGTCATCATGTCGCCGCGCCTAGTCAGTATCCCTTCTGGGGGCATGCCTGATCCGTACACGCGCACCTGACCGGCAAGAATCGGCCCTATGACTACTCTCTTGCTCGCGGTGCTCGTCGCTCCCGGCGACGCTGACGTTTCGCTGACACTCACGGAGCCCTCGGCAGTGCCTGTGATCTTGACGATGTGGTTGGCGTACATGCTGATTTCAAATGGGCGACTTGGGTCCACATTAATCGTTCGAAACCATATCTTTCCGACCACTAAGGTTATACCCTGAGTGCGGATCTTGATGCGGGTTCTTGGCTCCATAATAATCTGCGCATGATTGCCGAACTCAACGATGCCTCGCGCGGCCTCCGGTGTTTCGATGATATCATCTTCCATCAGGGCCGAGGCTTCTGCAGAGCCCGGTTTTAGCCGGCGAAATCCGCGGAGAACCAGGACCTGCAATGGCTTGACTGTGACCAGGGGCGGCTCCCTGTCTCTTCTTTCCTGTTCTTCAGCCCATTCCGGGAAAGACTGAGTCTCCACATGCCTGCCCAAGAGCGATGGCCAGTTGTCCTCCACTGTCGGCAGCGTCAGTCTCCATCCCTCTTTGGGTTTGGCAAAGAATTCTGCGAAGGCAAGAACCTGACCCGGTGTTCCCCCTCTCAGCACATACTTCGATGAAACCAGGCCGGAATCACCATCTTGAAGATTGCTCTTAGGCACAATGTGCTGGTCAGCGGCGTCCATGATCCAAGTGGGGACCTTGCCCTCAAGCATCTCCCGGGCGCCGGGCAAGGCTTCATATACTACCGCTTCAACCAGGGTCTGGGATGCTCGTGAAACAACCTCCAATCTTGGGAAGCCAAAATCCACCCAATGTTCCGCAAAAAGATCGCTGAAGTCCACTCTCTCCCTTGCATCGACGACCATGGCGCCGCCACCATCGTCGTAGATACTGACTTGGGAATCTATGGTCACATCGTGGCCCGTGCTGGCTACATAGACAGAGACGTCGATTGGATCTCCCGCTCTGTCATAACCGGGCGGGCCGGACAGGAAATGGACGCCATCTCTATCGTCCCTGTCTGTGAACTCAGGTAGGGCGTCGTCTCTCCTCCTGTAAGTGCTCAGTTGCCCTTTTGGACCGAGGTGGAGACTGTCGTGGCTTATGACGACGATTCCTGCCCTGCCCTCGCCACCGGGCAACTCCACGCCCAAAGGTTCCGCAGCCCAGAGGTCATCGGAGTATCCTGTAATCGAGACATTCAGGGTCCCGTCAAGGGCCGAGTAAATCCTCCCCACATCGGCCAGAAGCTCTACGCCCCCCCCGGGGGGGGCGGCGTCCAAGTAGGCATTGATCTCGCCATTGACAATCAGGTCGCCACTCGTTGAATGCACGCTGATGTTCCCTGATCTTGTCCTCAACGCATCAGTGGTGATGTCGCCGGCCCCGTGGAGCGTAATGCCGCTGCCAGCGTCGGCGGGTCCGCGAACCGTCACTTCGCC
>Ga0255052_10002485_pt1 | contig 13282 bp, 11 predicted proteins | sample JV7_2_21_MG_FD_188632 | JGI IMG/M metagenome (GOLD analysis project Ga0255052, IMG submission 188632) | Seawater microbial communities from Jervis Inlet, British Columbia, Canada - JV7_2_21 | ecosystem: Environmental > Aquatic > Marine > Inlet | place: Canada: British Columbia | collected... | reverse complement strand
ACTTAAGAACAAAGCGCGCTGGCTACACCGATTGCAACAATATCAGAGTGAACGAGCAACGTGGCGACAGATAATCCATGTCCTCGAAGATCACTTCGGCAGAGAGAGCCTTGATCTCATTCCCGCGCTGACAAACCTCGGCAAATCCTATTTGTTCGTCAGCGCATCAGAACTCGATTATCGGGCAGAAGTCACGTCGACTTCCGGTGAGGCTTATCTTCGCCGGGCGAATCGCATAGCAGAAAAAAACCCTGATGCGGACTGGCGAGTTGTCGAGAACACGCTGTTATCGCTCGGTGACTACTACACCTTGTCAGGCCGACCGAATCGGGCCGCAAGAATTTACGAAGAGACCTGGCTAATGCTGTCAGAGGGCGAAGAACCGGATCGCATAGGAGCTCGCTGGCAACATTTGGAACAGGTTAATGTCCTGCAGAAAGTTTTTCCGCCAAAGTACTACAACAGCGGTCGTAAGGATGATGGTCGGCGGCCACCTGATAATTTCGAAACAGGCAGCATGACATTTAGTTTCACTGTGGCACCTACTGGCAGAGTTTCCCAAATCACCGTCCTCGAAACCGAACCGAAAGAACTGAAGGAATTCGGACTAGTTGTTGGACGCAGTCTTACGCGCCTTATCTACAGGCCACGCACCAACGAGGGAAATCCCGTCGCGACACATGACGTCATTTATGTACACGATTTTTATTACCGGCCATCAGACGTTCCGTCCAGTCAGCCTGCCCCGGTGGTCGAAGAAGCCACCGAGCAAGCACCATCTTCCGAAGATGAAGAGTAATTTCAGGTTGACCCACAACCTGAATTTCTTCTAACGTGTCCGTGAAGAGACAGCATGCACAGCGGACAATGATGAGCTATACCGGAAAACTCCTCACAAAGTTGAATCAGATCACCGCTGCCGCGGTGATCATGCTGTTATGTCAAAATTTCGCGTGGGCGAAATGCGATGATGACTGGCTCGCGGTCGACAAGAATCGCGACGGTGACATGCTTGCACTTTACGCAAGGAATGTCGGCGATTTTCCGATTACTTATTCGGTGAGAATTAAATCTGAATCCAATCGATTCAGTCGCCCAAGGAGAGCAAGCGGGACACTGGAAAGTCAACAATCCGCACGACTCATAACCTTACCCGATCAAGATGGTAATGCTGGCGATAACATTTCGATTTCGTGTACGTGGACTCTTGGCAGCAGGGATGCATCACACGATGACGATTATCTCTACCTGATGCCCTATGCCAGCGGAAAGAGTTATCGCGTTATTCAGGGCTTTAATTCACGGTTCAGCCACAGGGGTGTCGAGCAATACGCTGTGGATTTCAGGATGGAAATCGGCACACCGATTCATGCCGCCCGTGGCGGCGTCGTTGCTCGCGTCGAGGAGTCCAACGACAAAGGATGCTGGCAGGACGGTTGTGGAAAATATGCCAACTTTATTGTCGTGATGCACGACGACGGAACGACGGGTGAGTATTACCATTTGCAACAAAACGGCGCACTTGTAGAGGTCGGCGAGCGAGTCGGGGCCGGCCAAAAAATCGGCCTGTCCGGTAACACCGGACACACCGCATTGCCTCACCTTCATTTTGCGGTTTACAAAGCTACCCGGCGCGCCCGTTTCCAATCAGTTCCGGTAAACTTCATTACCGCCGACGGCGTAATCTTCAGGCCCCGTAGTGGCCATCGTTACCTTGCCGTTTCCAGTCAAAGGGTCGGAGACTAAATTGGCAGACCATTTTGAAGCGCACTTTGTCAACGGTAATCCGATTGCGGGTCCGTTCCCCGACGGATTGCAGCAAGCGACATTCGGCATGGGCTGCTTCTGGGGCGCGGAGCGCCGCTTCTGGGAAACCCCTGGCGTATACAGCACAGCCGTTGGCTATGCAGGCGGCACAAAACCGGACGCGACTTATCAGCAGGTTTGCAGCGGTGATACCGGCCATGCCGAAGTTGTCCTGGTCGTGTTCGATCCTGGCAAGATCAGCTATCAGGAGCTGACTCAGATTTTTTGGGAGAACCACGATCCCACACAGGGAGATCGCCAGGGAAATGACGTCGGTACACAATATCGATCCGCCATTTTCACGACCTCGGATGAACAGGAAGCAGAAGCCAGAGCATCCTTGCGGTCATATCAAAGCGAGCTACAGCAGGCAGGCTACGGTGCCATAACGACTGAAGTCAGACCGTTGGACAAGCTCTGGTACGCCGAGGACTATCACCAGCAATACCTGGCGAAGAATCCGGGGGGCTACTGTGGCATTGGCGGAACCGGCGTCAGCTGCCCGGCTGGAGTGACTGCCGGCGTCTAGCCGCCTGTTGAAAAAGTCTCAGGTGAGTGTGCAATCCGCCCAACATCGCGAAAACGGTACAATGACTGGTGCGGATTGATCTTTAGTGCCAAGCAAGAAATAAACGAGCCGCCGCCGCTCTCGCCATTCGTGGGTTGCGTCGGGCGTCCTGCCCTCCGCCCTGCGGGACAACACCTGTGGTGTTGGCCAAAATCGCTCCCGGCGATTTTGTCGCGGCATTCGGACTCCTGTCCAGCAACGCCGTGGCGACGGTAGTGCCAAATACGCCCAATCTGCCCAATCCGCCTGAGACGACGAACGCAGCCATACGATCGGTGCGGATTGATCTTTAGCGCTGTCAAGGAATGGCTGCGTTGACGCCACTACTACAATCGCTCAACGGAATGGGTGCAGATTGACCGGCGACATCGTGTCGCCGGCCCTGCGGGCGCGTACGCGTCCAAATTCGCTCCCGGCGAATTTGTGATCTTTAGTGCCATTCTGAATTGGGAAGCGGCAAGTTATCAATGACTTGACGCCGTATCGTGCCGCATGAGGATTTTTCAACACGCTGCTAGCCCGACTACTGGCTGGTATTGCACCTGATGGTGGCTGGCAGAATTCATTGGCACGACGAGGTCGTCAGTATCCGGGGCAAACACCAATTAGCTGCATTTGATTTTTCGACCGGTACTTTGTTGCTCACCGAAGCGGGCAGCAGGAAGCGAGCGTCGCTATTCCTGGTTCGTGGCGAAAACTCATTGACGGAACACGACCCTGGCGGCATCGAACCACTCGAATGCAGGTCTGACGAATTCGCGAGTCGACTGATCGCTGAAAATCGAACAATCAGACGTGCGCTAACGAACCCAAAATCGTTTAGCGGAATTGGCAATGCCTATTCAGACGAAATTCTGCACGCTGCACGCCTTTCCCCAATCAAACTGACCGGCAAGCTAACCCGGGAGGAAATCGAGGCCTTGTTTACGGCGACTCGACGCGTACTTAGTACGGCGCGCGAGCGACTTCGACAGCAAACTGGCAAGGCATTCCCGAGAAAAGTGACTGCGTTTCGCAAGGAAATGGCAGTGCATGGAAAGTACGGCTTGCCCTGCCCGGATTGCGGCGCACCGGTCGCCCGCATTCGCTACAAGAACAACGAGACCAACTACTGCCCCGGTTGTCAGACCGGAGGACGCATATTCGCGGATCGCTCGCTGTCGCGACTGTTGAAGGACGACTGGCCGGATACGCTGTAGTATTCTGCATCTCCACAAATATCGAGGCGACAGGACTTGGCCATCACTAAGAAAGGAAGTAAGCCCAGACGACCCAGCCGCAAGAAAGCCGAGCAAGCAGTCGAAACTCTGCTCCTGTGGGCTGGCGAAGATCCGCGCCGTGAGGGTCTTATTGACACGCCCAAGCGCGTTGCAGTTGCATACGAAGATTGGTTCAGCGGCTACAAAGATGATCCGGTCTCCGCTCTGCAACGCACTTTCGAAGAGGTCGATGGATACGACGAGATGATCGTCCTTCGCGACATCTCGTTCGAGTCTCACTGCGAACATCACATGGCCCCCATTATTGGTGTCGCCCACGTCGGCTATTTACCAAGCAATAAAGTCGTTGGCATCAGCAAGCTTGCACGTGTCGTCGAGACCTTCGCGCGACGGTTCCAGGTTCAGGAAAAAATGACGGCACAGATCGCCAACTGCATCAAGGAAGTTCTGAAACCCAAAGGTGTTGGTGTCGTCATCGATGCGGTGCACCAGTGCATGACAACGCGTGGAATTCACAAAGTCGGCGTGTCGATGGTCACCAGCCAGATGCTTGGCTCTTTTCGACGCGATGCCCGAACACGTGCCGAGTTTCTGCGCATGATCGGCAAGAGCGGATAGAACATGAGTGCGGTGCGATCCATCGCCGGTCCCGTCGCCGCGTTTTTTGTTGCACTGCTCCTCTATCTGTTTCTCTGGCCAGTGCCTATTGACCCGGTTTCCTGGGATGCGCCAGTCGACGCAGGTCTTGTTGATCCATTTGATCCGAATAATCGCCTGTCGAGGGCTCGCCTGATCGAGCTCGGCGCGCATGAAGGACCGGAAGATATTGTCGGTGGACCGGATGGTTATATATATACCGCCACCAATGACGGGAATATTCTCCGTTTTGATCAGAATGGCAACAACATCGAGGTGTTTGCCAACGCTGGCGGCCGTCCGCTCGGTCTGGAATTTGATGCCGATGGAAACTTGCTTGTTGCCAACGCCTACCTCGGCCTGCAACACGTCACGCCAGATGGCACTATCGAAGTACTGACAAACAGCATTGCGGGACAACCGATTGAATATGCCGATGATGTCGCCGTCGCCAGAAACGGCATGATCTATTTTTCGGATGCAAGCTCAAAATTCGGTGTGGGTATCAGTGGCGGTTCTTACGAAGCCAGTTTGCTGGATATCATGGAACATGGTGGCCACGGCCGCATTTTTCGTTATGATCCGATGAATGGGGAAACGGCAATCTTCGTTGATGATCTGAATTTCGCGAATGGTGTCGCCGTTAGTGAGGACCAGCAATATCTCTTGATAAATGAGACCGGCAGCTACCGGATTTTGCGTTACTGGATCGACGGTCCAAACACCGGTAAGCGCGAGGTAATCATCGAAAACCTGGCGGGATTTCCTGACAACATCAACAACGGACTGAACGGCAGGTTCTGGGTTGGACTCGTTGCACCGCGCAATGGAATGCTCGACAAGATGTCGAGTAAGCCCTGGCTCAGGAAGTTGGTGCAACGCCTGCCGGCTGCTTTTCGACCGAAGGCAGAACCATCATCACATGTCATCGCCATCAACGGTGACGGCGAAGTACTTATGAACCTGCAAGATAGCGATGCACGTCTTCCGGCGCTGACAGGTGTCTATGAAACGCAAGACGCACTCTGGATGTCGACATTATTTGGCAATCGCGCTGGCCGGTTCGACAAAAAAGATCTCGCCAATTAAGACAACTCCCTGTCGATTGACTTGCATCTCAAGGTTTCTAATGATCCGTTTATGAATAATTACTGGCGCTGGATCGGTGGCTTCGTTCTTCTCCTGATCCTGATCGGCATTGCAATGCCGTCGCGCGTACACATTGAACGTGAACAAATGATCGATGCCCATCCGGCAACGGTATTCGCATTACTCAATGATTTCCGGCAGATGGAAAAGTGGTCACCGAAAGCGGAAGAAGATCCGAACGCCCGAATCGAGTTTGCAGGTCCACCCCGCGGCGTCGGTGCAAGCATCGCGTGGAGTGGCCAGATAGTTGGGCAGGGCCGGCAATTCATCACGGCGAGCAACCCATTCGACAGCATCACTACGGTTGTCGATCTTGGCGACGGTAACGAGGCAACGGTCTCTTTCGCGTTGGAGAAAATCGACGATATGACGCGTGTCGTCTGGTCCTGGGAGCGCGACTACGGGTGGAACCTCGCAGGACGTTTTTTCGGCATTATGCTAAACAGCATCATCGGCGAGGACTATGAACAGGGCCTCGCGAACCTCGACGATCTCGCGGCGCGCCTGCCACGTGCCGATTTCAGCGATCTGGAAGTAGAACAGATTGTCGTCGAGGCCATCGAAATTGCGTACCTCCGGACCACCAGCATTCCCGAGGCCACCGCGATCTCCGAGGCAATGGGCGACTCCTATTTCGAAATCCTTAGCTTTATTGACCTGTTTGATCTTCAGGAAGCTGGCGCACCGATGTCGATCACGCGCACGTTCCGCGGATCAGAGCTCGTCTTTGACGCCGCCATTCCCGTGCGGGGTTTGACCGTGGCGACACCACGAGCAGAACGAGCGGTCAAAATCGGGTCGACCTATGAAGGCCCGGTGATCAGAGTGAGGCATATCGGGCCGTACGGCACGCTGGGACAGACTCACAATAAGATCGCCGCGTACCTTGCGGCAGTGGGTATTGAGAGAAATGGAGACGCCTGGGAGTCATACATCAGTGATCCGACCCGAACCACCGGGTCTGAATTGCTGACCTATGTTTATTATCCGATCCGAAGCCCGGATTAGGAGTTATGTAACAGGTCGACCCGCGGAAACAGCCCCCGGCGGCAGCTAGTTGGATTTGATGAGAAAGGGGGGTACCAGCGGCTCATCACCGACATTTAGTGGCAGGGATTCCTGCGCATGGTCCTCAAATCGAACCATGTCGGTATAAAGATCGATCATCATTTGCGCGCACTCTTCGGCCTCGATGATTGACATTTTGCGCACGGTCGCCCGAATACGCCCTTCGCCGTTCAGCGGCTCCACACCACTCATCATTGTGCGCAAGTCGGCGAAGGTCTGTGTCACCACAACCGGGACTTCATCATCCTCGATTGTGGAGAGGTTCTCCTCAAATGCGTGTATAAGTCTTTGTTTTATATTGCCATGGCCGGCAAGCGCCGACACGGCGGCGTAGAACCGATTGAGGTGGTTGGACATTTCCACTCCAGCATTATTCTTATTGATGTGCCGCTTTTTTCCTCTCAGAGCGACTTCTTACGCTTCAGAGTCCTGCTGCCTCCTGCAGCTTGCGGATGATTTCCCTGTCTACTCCTTCGGTATCAAATACCTGCGTCGCTTTTTTATACCAGAACATCGGAATGTCGCGCAACTTCGGTTTTCCGAATCAGGGCCGGCTAATCTCGATTAGCCATTTTTCGTCGTCCAGCGTTCGCTCCTCCTGGTAGAGGGGATCTTGCTGCCCAACGGACCAATCCGTCGCCAGCGTCTCAGCCATCAGGTAGTCACGGTACTCCTGCAATGCCGTCTCGACGACTGGCGAGCCTGAGACCCCCAGCGCGATCCGGTCTGACACCTCGAGGCCTGCCTGCTTACGAGCTTCCTGCACGGTTCGAATCAGCTCCCGCGCCACACCCTCGAGGATCAGCTCATCACTCAGGCTGGTATCGAGAGCGGTCAGGTATCCGCCATCCTCACCACAGGCATAGCCTTCAGCCGAACTCGTCTCGATGAGCACATCTTCCTCTCCGAGCGAAATCATCTCGCCCTGTACTTCGATTTCGAACTGCTCTCCACGCGCAACTGCGCCAGCGATCGCCGCACCATCGGCTTCATCGAGCGCTTTCCTCACCAGCGGCACCAGCTTGCCGTATTGCTTGCCGATCCGCGGCAGATTGGGCTTGATGCGGTAGGTCACCAGGCCGGCATCGCGTGCAATAAACTCCATCGATTTGACGTTCAGCTCCTCAAGCACCTGGTCCTGATGACCCTGCAATGCCTTCGTCGCCTTGTCGTCCGGTGTTCTTATCAATAAGCGTGACAACGGCTGGCGAGTCCGCACACCTGACTGGCTTCGCGCCGCACGAGCCAGCCCGACAACTTTTTGCACGACGTCGATTTCGTAGAGAAGTTCAGCATCGTCGTATGTCTCGTTTACCTCAGGCCATTCACACATGTGTACGCTGACAGGCGCGTTCGGATCCATGCTTCGCACCAGGTTCTGATAAACCTGCTCCGCAAGAAATGGCACAAACGGCGCCATCAGCCGGTGGACCGCGTTCAGGCACTCGTAAAGCGTCAGGTAGGCCGAGCGCTTGTCCCTGGCGTCGGTCGACTTCCAGAAACGGCGCCGGTTTCTTCGCACGTACCAGTTGCTGAGCTGATCGATGAATGACTCAATGGCATCGCCTGCCCGCTTGGCATCGTAGTCGTCCAGCGCCTCGGTGCAGGTGCGTATCGTCTGGTTAAGCGAAGCAATCGCCCAACGATCGATTTCCGGCCGCTCATCGACCGGTATGTCGTCAGCCAGATCGAAGTCGTCGATCCGCGCGTAGAGCACGAAGAAACCATAAGTGTTCCAGAACGTGTTGATGAAAGAACTCGCGACATCCTGAACGATTTCCACAGATATCCTTTTGAGAACTTCCGGATTGAGTCGCGCGAGGAAATACCACCGCAGCGAGTCAGCGCCAACTGAGTCGAATACATCGTATGGATCGACGATATTGCCAACCGATTTGGACATCTTCTTGCCGTCCTGATCGACGATCAGGTTCAGGCAAATGCAGTTCCTGAAAGCCACGCTGTCGGAGACCAGCGTCGCAATCGCGTGCAGCGTATAAAACCAGCCTCGCGTCTGATCGATCGCTTCACAAATGTAGTCCGCGGGAAAATGCTGCTCGAAGGTCTCCTGATTTTCAAACGGGTAGTGCCATTGCGCGTAGGACATCGCCCCTGAGTCAAACCAGCAGTCGATTACTTCCGGCACGCGACGGTAGGTCCGCCCTTCTTTCTCGAATGTCACGTCGTCTACTGCGGGACGATGCAAGTCGAGTTCACTCAACTCACGACCGGTCAGCGCTTCGAGTTCGGCAACGGAACCGATGCAAACGCTGTCTCCTTGACCATCCGTCCACACCGGCAACGGCGTGCCCCAGAAACGTTCCCGGGACAACGCCCAGTCAACGTTATTTTCCAGCCACTTGCCGAAGCGACCGTCGCGGATATTTTCAGGGACCCATTTAATTGTTTTGTTGAGCTCAACCATGCGGTCGCGGTAGTCCGACGTGCGGATATACCAGGCGTTCTTGGCGTAATAGATGATTGGATCACCCGTGCGCCAGCCGAATGGATAGCTATGCTGGTACTTCTCGGAGCGGAACATCAGCCCGCGCTCTTTCAGATTGCGAATAAGCGGCTTGTCGGCATCCTTGAAGAACATGCCGGCGACGGGCGCAATTTCGGGAAGGAAGTTGCCATCCTTACCAACCGCATGAATGACGGGAAGGCCGTGTTCCTGACCGAGCGCCAGATCATCCACGCCATAAGCGGGAGCCGTGTGCACTATTCCTGTGCCCGACTCCGTGCTGACAAATTCGCCGGGCACAACGCGAAATGCGTCACCCTCAACCTCGAAATAATCGAACAACCTTTCGTATCGCAGTCCGAGCAGATCTGCGCCTTTGACGTTCTTAACGACCTTGTGCTCGACGTCACGCATTACTGCTTCCCGCAATGCTTCGGCGAGAATCAGCATTTCTCCCTCTGCTTCAACATAGATGTAATCGATGTCCGGGTGTACGGCCAGCAGCATATTGGCCGGCAGCGTCCAGGGCGTCGTCGTCCAGACGAGGAAGGATGTGTTGTCCTCACCCTGAACCTTGAAGCGCACAAATACTGAAGGATCCTCTACATCTCTGTAACCCTGAGCCAACTCATGCGAGGACAGCGTTGCACCAATTCGCGGATCGTAGGGGACCACTTTATAGCCCCGATAGATCAGACCCTTGTCCCAGATGGACTTTAAAAGATGCCATTCACTTTCAATAAAACTATTGTGTAGCGTGTAATAGGCTTCATCAAGGTTGACCCAAAAGCCCATCCGCTCGGTCATCTTCTCCCAGTCACCGATGTAACGCATGACCGACTCACGACAGAGACGGTTGAACTCAGCTATTCCGACCTTGGATTCAATCTCCTGCTTGTCGTAGCTCTCGATCTTTTCTTCTCTCTTGAGCTGCTTCTCAACCTCGTGCTCCACCGGCAGGCCGTGCGTATCCCAGCCGGCTTTTCGCGGCACGTGATAACCACGCATCGTTTTGTAACGCGGATAGACATCTTTGAAACTACGCGCCAGGACATGATGAATGCCCGGCTTGCCGTTGGCCGTCGGCGGGCCTTCATTAAATGTGAACAGCGGTCGCCCTTCAGACATCTTCAGGGTCTGGGCGAACACATCGTGCTCGCGCCAGAAATCGAGCACGTCACTTTCCAGTGCCGGCCCGTCGTATCGACCAGATACTTCCTTAAGACTCATGTTTCATTAGCCCTGTACAAAAAAACCCCGAACGCAGTTACGCGTCCGGGGCGAATAGAATTCAGTCGCGGTACCACCCGGTTCACAATGGCCTCAAAGACCAATGCCTCGTTGTGCCTTTTATCGGGGGCCAGCCGGCCACGCCTATTCGCCTTCAATGCTTTTCGGGCGGCGACTCAGGGGTGATATTCGGCGGGATTCGCTCCGGAGCTTCCACCGTCCCCCGGTCGCAACAAACGAATGGATCCGCCTACTCGTCCCCATCTCTGTCCTGCACGGGAAACTAGCCTCGACAGCTCGGAATTACAAGAAAAAAAGGGGTCAGAGCCCTTTTTAGTGTCCAAAACTCTTATCATTTCGAAATATCACCTTGGAAAGGGCTCTGACCCCATTTACGCAAGAATGAAACCATCTTTTCCCAAACCAACCCGCGTCAATACAGGTGAAGTTGACCTGGCCGTCCACCAAATGGGTAATGGTCCGCCGATCGTCCTGGTGCACGGCTTTCCTGAGCTGGCTTTTTCATGGCGGCATCAGATACCGGCACTTGCTGGGGCAGGCTATCGCGTCATCGCACCGGACATGCGTGGTTATGGCGGCTCCGACAAGCCAGCACACGTGACGGACTACACCATACAGAAACTGACCGCAGATCTAACCGGAATGATGGACGCCCTGGACCTGGAGACAGCATTGGTAATCGGCCACGACTGGGGGGCGCTGATTACGTGGCAGATGGCACTTCTCGAGTCGGATCGAATGGCCGGTCTCGTAGCATTGAATATCCCGTTTTTCAAGCGCTCACCGATCGATCCGATTATGTTTATGCGCTACAAACTTGGGAAGGACTTTTACATCGTCAATTTCCAGAAATCAGACGAAGCAGACCGGCGCTTTGCTGAAGATCCTGCACGATTCATCGATGTGATGATGCGCCGGCGACGCATCATCCGCGACAAGCCAGCAAAGAAGCGCGGTAAACGCCGGCCGCTGAGCCTGCTGGAGATGATGGACCGGCACGATCCGGGGGGCGAAGTTCTGCTGACCCCCGATGAACTCAAGTACTATGCGGACGCTTTTGACGCTGGTGGATTCACCGGACCAATTAACTGGTATCGCAACTGGACTCACAACTGGAAGAGCACGAGAAAGGTCGATCAGACCGTGCGCATTCCGTCGCTGTTTGTCGGTGCATCTGACGACGCAATTATTTCCGGCAAACAGATCGAAGCGATGAAACCGAATGTGCTCGATCTGGAAGTGCAAATAATTGACGATTGCGGCCACTGGACGCAGCAGGAGAAACCGCAGGAGTTAAATAAGATTTTGCTCGACTGGATGGCGCGCCGTTACCCGGCCTGATCCCTGGCAGCCTGTTGAAAAAGTCTCAGGTGAACACGAGACAAGGAAAAAATGATCGAGAAAACGTAGTGTACACGCTAGTACATGAGGCTTTCGAGACCGTTTTTGACGCCGTATCGTGCCGCTTGAGGCTTTTTTCAACACGCTGCTAATGTACTGTTGGCGACACCGGAAGATCACTCTCTTCGCCAAACATGACGCGATCGAATACGTTGACCAGGTTTTCGGTGCGCTGCGGACCGATAACAAACAATCTCTTGTTAACCAGGAAATCAGGTACACCCGTCACGCCACTTTGTCGCACTTGTGCTTCCTGGGACAGGACGATTTGTTTCGAGCGCTCATCTTCCAGCGTGGTCAGGATCTCGGTCGTCTCCAGCCCCGCCTCAGCACCCAGCTCCGCGAGCACACCGGGATCCGAAATGTCGAGTCCCTGTGCAAAGAAGCTCCGCAATATGCTCTCCGCCAGTAAAGATGTATCGGCACTCTGCTGCTCGGCCAGGTTCATTATCCTGTGAGCATTCAGTGTATTCGGCACGTGGGTAATCCGGTCAAATCGAAAGTCGATGCCCTGCTCCCGTCCGGCCACCACCAACTCATCGAGTGCTGGCTGAAGTTTAACGGGATCGCCAAATTTTCTGGCGATGTAGTCTTCGAGTGGCATACCGTGACCAGGCATCGCGGGATTGATCTGAAACGGATACCAGGTCACCATGCTGGGCCCATGAACCGCCGCCAACGCGTCGTCCAGCCGCTTCTTGCCCAGAAAACTCCACGGACAAGCCAGGTCGGCGATAACGTCGATCTGTAGTGTCGCCACCGATCGCAACAGTTCGCGCGCCGATGTTTTTGAAAATGCTGGTCCTATCATGATTGCCTCTAAAATAAGGTCCATCCGCCACGATTCAAGTCTGCCAGAGCGTTGCTGAATGCAGGCTTAGCGACGCTGATATTGGATTGGAGTCGGATCAGCCCACAAAGTTTTGTGAACTTTAGGGTGCTTTTATGGATTTTGGCGACAAATAGGCGCAGATTGGCGCCTGATTACTGGTTTAGCGCCGCTTAAGCTCGCTTTGGATAGCGAGAGTGCCGCGAGTGTAGGCGATCCAGGCGGCGCCACCAGCTAAAAGGAAGTTGATGATCTCCTCTGTCGTAACGAACCCTGAGCCCGTACTCAACAAGCTGTCGGATACCGTCATTACCCGGACGCCCATGGTGACAATAAGCAACGACAGCGTGATCAGCGACTCTATGGTGGCGACCCACAGGCTCCACGCCGGGCGCCACACCATCAGTCCCAGGCAGCCGAAACAGACGCCATAATAGAGAGCACGCCAGCCAGGTATGGCATCCAGAGAGGCCAGGCGGATGTTGATGCCGAACACATAGTCCAGCAGGAGAAATACAGCTGTTGCTGCATAATAGATCCGGAGCATCTTCACGGAAAGCGGATTGCCTGGGGCGCTGATCATTGTTCGGCCTCTGGTCACAATGGTCGCAATAATTGGAGCAAGTGACCGGTCTGTTAGACTGAGTCTAAACTGTCGGAGAGAAACGTGCTGATCAAAAAGCCTGCGGATATTCGCGCCTCGGAAATTACCAGCAAGGACAACTACCTCAATCGCCGCAAATTTATGCGTGCCGCGGCGTTTGCTGGCGGCTCGCTGATTGCGGGCGAAGCCCTTCCTGCAATTATCCCCGGCGAGAAACGAGCGAAGCTATCAGGCGTAGTGCCCAGCAAATATTCGACGGATGAGGCGCCGAACAGTTACATGGACG
>Ga0255052_10002483_pt1 | contig 13290 bp, 10 predicted proteins | sample JV7_2_21_MG_FD_188632 | JGI IMG/M metagenome (GOLD analysis project Ga0255052, IMG submission 188632) | Seawater microbial communities from Jervis Inlet, British Columbia, Canada - JV7_2_21 | ecosystem: Environmental > Aquatic > Marine > Inlet | place: Canada: British Columbia | collected... | reverse complement strand
CCCGGAAGGAACGCACCCGCGGCCTCGGCAATGCCCTGAATCAGGAACCAGCCGAGTCCGATGCCCAGCAGGCCGCCTATGAGCATGATCAGGATCGATTCCGACAGCACGATTCCGAGCACGGTACGGTCGCCGAAGCCCAGTGTTTTCAGAACGGCCAGCTCCGATATGCGTTCGCGAACCGATTGCGACATCGTGTTGCCGGAAACCAGCAACAGGGTGAAGAAAACGGCGCCGAGTACCAGCGTCACGATCAGGGCGATATTGCCGAATTGCTTCGCAAACGATTGGGCAAATACGGCTTCCGTGCTCGTTTCGGTCTGGTTGCGCGAATTCTCGAACTGAGCATCTATCGCGTTCTGCACCTGTACCGGGTCTGCGCCCCGATCGACCCGCAGGATATACCAGCCGACGAGGCCCTGACCGAACGCTCGCGACTCGTCAAAGTAGTCGTAATGGAACAGGAATAACGCCGTGCTACCGCGCGGATCGTCGTTCGTGAAGATCCCGTCTATATCGAATTCCCAGGTGCGTCCGCCGTCGTTCTTGGTCCAGATCGTGGCATTGATAGGCACCCGGTCACCGACCTCCCAGCCGAAGGTGTCCGCGAGATCCTGTCCGACCACGGCGCCGGTGCGGTTTTTTGTCCACGCCTCGAACTGCCCCTCGGGAAACTTGAATTCCGGATACATCGCGAAATAGGAATGCGGGTCTACCGGAAACTGGGGAAACTGGTTACGCGGTTCCTGGTAAAAGCCGCCGAACCAGGTCGAGTGAGTGACGCTGTGCACGCCCTCGGTGGAGGCGATCCGGTTCTGATAGGCGATCGGCAACAGGTTGATGAGCGAAATCTTGTCGATGACGATCAGGCGCTCTGCGTCCGCCGCATCGGCCCCGTATTTGAACGCATAGCTGAATGCCGAGAGCAAAGTGAACAGGAGAAACGCGACGAACACGGAGAGGATCGTCAGCGACGTCCGAATCTTCTTGCGCCACGCGTTTTTCCAGATAAGGCCGAAGAATTTCATGCGACTTCCCGGGCTTCGAGTGTCCCCTTGTCGCAATGCAGTATGCGGTTTGCGTACTCGGCGGCCTGGGCGTCGTGAGTCACCATGACAATGGTCTTGCCGTGTTCGCGATTGAGGATCTGCATCAGCTTGAGAACCTCGTCCGCCGTTTCACGGTCGAGGTCACCGGTCGGTTCGTCGCAGAGCAGCAGAGACGGATCCGAAACGATCGCCCTCGCTATGGCGACGCGTTGTTCCTGTCCTCCGGAAAGTTCGCGCGGATGGTGCTTCGAACGATCGGAAAGCCCGACGATGTCGAGCGCGATTGCCGCGCGTTCGGCACGCTCCTTGCCATTGAAGTTGGTGAGCAACAGCGGCAACTCGACGTTCTTCTGCGCGGTTAGCACGGGCAAGAGATTGTAGAACTGGAAGATGAAGCCGATGTGCGTGGAGCGCCAATGTGACAACTGGTTGTTGGACATGTTCGTAAGCTCGGCGTCGCCGACCCGAATCGTGCCGGCTGTCGGCTTGTCGAGGCCGCCGATCAGGTTGAGCAGCGTCGTCTTGCCAGAGCCCGACGGGCCCATGACGGCTATGAAGTCGCCTCGCGGAATGTCCAGGTCCAGGTTGTGCAGGACTTCGACCTTTTCCTTGCCCTTCTGGTAGCTGCGGCTCACGCCCTCGAGTCGGGCCAGAATGTCTGTCATCGTCGCTTCCTTTTATTCGGTCTTAACATGTTGTCCCGAACTGATCGGGCCATCGGCCTTACGCACGACCGAGTCGCCAGCGACCAGACCGTTGGTCACCAGGACCTGTGGCCGGTCACGCGGTCCGCCCAGCACGATCGAACGGCGCTCGACATTGTCGCCTCGTACCAGCCAGACGAAGTCGCCCTCCGGGTCCGAGCGTAGCGCCTCACCCGGAATCATCACACCCTGAACCTCGGCAACGGCTTCTTGTGGCGTATCCCCCCCAAGAAAAGCGACCTTGACGCCCATGTCGCGCAATACCCGTTCGTCGCGCTCCAGGAAACCAATGCGCACTCGCACCGTTGCTTTCTGGCGATCGGCCGTCGGCACAATGGCAATGACCTCGGCCGGTATGCGCCATTCCGGGTACGCGTCGAGTACGGCGGATACCCGTTGGCCCGCCGCTACTCTTTGAATATAGGACTCGTTGACGTCGACCTCGATCTCCAGCGAGTCGGTGTCGATAATCGTGCAAATGCCCGTGCGTGTGAATCCGCCTCCCGCGGAAACCGGCGAGATCATTTCGCCGGGCTGTGCGTTCTTTGACACCACCATGCCGGCGAATGGCGCCCTTATCGTCATGTTCGAAACCGCGTCCTCGGCCAGAGCAACATTGCTTTGGGCAACGTCCACGTTCTCGCGCCCGGTCTCGAGCCTTGCCGCGAGTTCGTCATACACGGCCTCCGCGGAATCGAGGCTCGATTTGCTCGTCAGATCTCGCTCGGCAAGATCACGCTGACGATTACGGTCGAGACGGGCATTGCGTAATTGCGCCTCGATTTCGACTAATGACGCGCGAGCGGAATCCGCCTGCGCGACGGCCAGGGCGAGCTGCGCTTGCTGAGTCGCGTCGTCGAGCGTAGCGACCACCTGGTCCTTTTCGACCCTCATGCCTTCCTCGATGAATACTTCGCGAACCTTGCCGGTCACTTTCGACGACACGGTCGCCTGGCGACGGGCCACGACGTAGCCAGATGCATCTAGCACGCTGCTTGCGGCAGCGACGCTCGGTGGCTTGCGTGCGACGTCGACTTCAACGACGACGCTCGACGAGCCGGGCGACAGAAACAACCACCACAAGATGCCCGCGCCGGCGAGAATGAGGACGATCGTGGGCAGCAGCCAGTTCCGGCCTGCCTGTGGCGCAGCGCTGCGGTCGATCTTCAGCTGGCTAATGCGTTCGGATGGATCTGCCATGGTTATCGTTTTTCTATGCAGGCGTGTATTTTGTGCCAAACGCGTGACGTAAGCCATGCGAAAAGTCCTTTTTGAGCGTCTGTGCGGGATTTACCCATGCGTGTTGCAGTTATTGGCGGTACGGGATTCGTCGGCGGTTACCTCGTCGATGCACTGCTTGACGCCAGCCACGAGCCGGCGCTGCTGGTACGCTCGGGCAGCGAGGACAAGGTGCGGCGAGGCGATGCCTGCCGCATCACGACGGGAGAAGTCTCGAGTGCTGACGCTATCGCGGCGTCGATCGACGGCTGCGACGCCGTTATCTACAACGTCGGCATCCTGAGGGAAAACCGCCGCGAGGCTGTCACCTTCGAAGAGTTGCATTTCAGAAGCGCGGTCCGGGTCATCGATGTTGCGCGGGAAGCCGGAGTTCGACGTATCCTGCTAATGAGTTCAAACGGCATTTGCCGGCCCGGCACGCCGTATCAGGAGACCAAACTGCGGGCCGAGGAATATCTCGGGCGCAGCGGCCTCGATTTTACGATCTTGCGGCCGTCGGTCATCTTCGGCGACCCGCGGGGCAATATGGAAATCGCCACGCAGCTCTTTCGCGACATGATTCGGCCACCGATTCCCGCTGTTGGTTTTCATACCGGGCTGAATCCCTCGAAAGGGCCGGTACTGATGTCGCCGGTCCATGTTCGGGATGTGGCTGATGCGTTCGTGCGATCGCTGGATGACGAGTCCACCTTCGGCAGGTGCTACGAACTCGGCGGTCCGGAAGTGCTGTCCTGGACCAAAATGCTGCATCGTATTGCCGCTGCCGTCGACAAGAAAAAGATTATCCTGCCAATGCCGATAGGGTTCATGAAAATCGGGGCGGCATTGTTCGACTGGCTGCCGTTCTTTCCGGTTACTCGCGATCAGCTGACGATGCTCGCGCACGGCAACGTCGCCGGCCCGGGCGACCTGAAAGCACTGATTGATCGCGATCCAGCCGGGCTTACGGTCGCGAATCTCGGCTACCTGAAGGCCCCGCAGGTGTAGCGCGAATTACTTCGTCTGAAATTCGCCCGGCATAATCGGTTCGTTCATCAATACGCAGCGTACGGACGAGAAACTCCCTGAACACCGGGATCTTGCCGGGATCAATGACGTTGATGCCGGGCAGGCCCGTCAGCTTGCGCACGAGGTCCAGAGCAGCAGAGGTGTTGGTCGCGGGTCCTGCCACGAGATCGGGATGCAGGCCGTACGCTTTTTGCACCCCGACGACGGCATACGGATCTGATGCGCACAGAATGAGGCAGCGTATGTTGTCGCCGAGTTCATCGATCGCGGCTGCACCATTGTATGGCTCGAGCGGCGATGCGCCGGCCTCGACGACGAGGTAGTCCGGGGCGCGCCCGGCGATGTGGCTCAGCAAAGGCCTGATTGCGGGCCGAAACTCGTCTTCGGGAACGACCGTCGACGGCAGGCCCGCATCAACGAAATCGTATATCTCGAATGCGCCGTGCCTTCTGAAGCTCAGAATGTCCCGATATCGACCTGCGCCGGTTAGTTTCGAGCCAATGACCTTGTAGCCCATCTTGCTGAGGACTTCACACGCAAATTTGCCGGTCATCGTCTTGCCCGCCGACATTGATGTTCCTACGAGCAGGATTGTTGGCACGTCAAATCGTCGGGGCTCCGCCTGTATTGCGAACGCCGACATGCAAACCTTGAGGCCGTTGCGCACGACATGACCCACGTACTGAAGCGATGTCGGTTTCGGTAGTAGTTTCGAAAACGATGTAAACAAGCCGAACAACCCCGCACTTGTCAGAGCGTGCATGTGGCCGTCGTCGATCTTCCTGTAGCTGCCCGCGCCTTCAAGAGTGGCGGCGCGATGACCAAACGCGCCTAGCACCAGGTCACCGGCTTCAACCGGAATCATTTCGCCGGACGTGCATTCAATGCGGTAAAGCTCCGACCGTACGCCCGTGATCTCGCCGACGACGAAGTCTCCGGATGACCAGTATCTCCGCTCGAGCGCCTGGATTTCGTAAGATTCTCTGCCGAAATCGGCGATTCGTGCGAGCGATCCGTAGACGGTCTTGGTCATGCCGACCCCTCCGCCGGTGAATGCAGCAACATTGTCAGCAGCGCAGTACGCTCGAGCGTCTTGTCTATGTACAGGAACTCATGTTCGGCATGGGCGCCATCACCGACGGGTCCCAGGCCGTCGAGCGTCGCTGTGTACTGGCTGGTCGTATTGCCATCCGACCCGCCGCCGGCTCGAACCGAGCGCAGATCGATGCCGAGTTGCTGGCCAAGTGATTTCGCCTGTTGCCAGAGCGCCGTATTCCGCGGCGTCGCTTCCATCGACGGACGTCCAATACTGCCCTCGACATGCAACCGGACGCCGGGCGTCGACGGCTTGATGCCGTGGATCGCGTTTTCGATTTCCTCTCCAAGGGCGACCGTCGGCACCCTGACATCGACGACCGCCGTGCTGTGTGGAGCGATGACATTGGGCTGTATGCCGCCGTCGATCGTGCCCACATTGACGGTAACGCCATTATCCAGGTCGTTCAGCGCGAACATCGACTGAATGACGTGCGACAATTCGAGAATTGCGCTGGCGCCACCCTCGGGGTCCAGACCGGCATGAGCGGCCTTGCCGTGCACCATAATTGTGAATCGCCCGATACCCTTTCGTTCGGTTTTAATGTCGCCGTCTTCACCCAATGCGGGCTCGAGAACGAACGCACGCCTGGCCCGGCGGGCAAGCATGCGCACGTAGGTGGTCGACGATCGGCTGCCGATCTCTTCATCGGCGTTGATGAACACGACCGGGGTCAGGGGCACATCGAGATCCAGCTCGCGGATTGTTCGAAGCGCGAGGACAATCTGTGACAGGCCACCCTTCATATCGAATGTGCCAGGTCCGTGGACGATGTTGTCGTGGATCGTAAACGGGCGGTCGCCGAGTGTGCCGACGGGCCATACCGTGTCGTAGTGACCGACCAGCAACTGGTTGCCACGACCCTTCGTTCGATTTTTCGGTCGGGCGTAGATGTGGCGAGTTCCGCTGGATACGGCGGTTTCCACCACGTGATAGCCGACATCGGTTAGCGCCGCCGACAATATTCGGCGCACGCGGCCATGGCAGGCGGGGTGCGAGGAGGGCGATTCAGCTTCTACGAGTCGTCGTAGCAGCGTTATCAGAGAGTCCTGCTGTTCATTGACGAAGTTATTTACGCGATCAACGATTGCGCCTGACATGCGACCATCACTTCTTCATTTCTGCGGGAAACGGAAACGCGTTGGAGCGGTCTACCGTTGCAAAGCGGCCGGGGGACAAATACGCGAACAACGGCGAGTCATGGATGACTTCCTGACTATCGTGCTCCCATACGCGAACAAACGAGGACTCAGCGTAGGCAGCGATGATTTCGCCAGTGATCAGGCAGTTGTCGCCGAAGCCAGTGACGGTCTTGAAGTGTTCACACTCGAAGTACAGATACGCGTCACTGATGAATGCGCCGTCGATTCGCTTGGCAGCAAATGTATCGAAGTAGTCGAGTATCGGCTTGTTGCCGCAGACGCGTGGTGATGCGGCAAGGCTCGTATAGAGTATTTGCGAGGGTTTAGGGTAGCTGACCGTGAAGACGCCGGTGCGCTCGATGTTGCTGCAGGTGGAGTGGCTGGGTGTGCAGACGAAGCCGAAGTAATTCTGCCAGCCCATCGGCGTCACCATGTGCTTGGGCGCCAGGTCCAGCGCACCGTCCTCGTCGCGGGTACCTACGAGAACCAGCGGGGCGATTGTAAAAAAGCGCTCCCAGACCGGCTCGTTCGTGTCGATATCGACGAGATGGTGTTCCCTGCTTGCCTCGCTCATTTCATCCTCGCCAGGCATTCCTTCCATTACGGTCAAACTAGTCCTGCTTTTGCCAGTTGAGAATAGGTAGTTGCCGCGACCGGTCCGGGGTGGCGACGTAAGGCTTTGAATAGTGGTTGTTCTCGATGCAGTACTAGTTAGCGAGCATGTAGAATTGCCACAGGTCTTTCCGGCTCATCCTCAGGAAGGGCTTGATCGCAAGCTTGCCGGTTGTGCCAATGCTCTTCTCCAGATATTTCATTTCGTCGAGCTTGGCGCGTGTTTCCTCGCCCGCCTTATTGACGAAGCCGGATTCCCGCATCATCAGGAGGCCTTTGGCGCGAATCGATAGCTCCGTATGCAGGCGCAGGTAACAAAGCAAGTCGGCGACGATGGGACCTTCGAATTTTTCCCGCAATGACTGCAGGTAGGTGCCGACTTTGGACGCCGAGAACTCCCCGGAGTTGATGAGTTCCAGCAACTCGGTATTGGCGTCGAAGCCGGCGCCGAGCCAATCGGAAACCGCTCTCTCGCTGCGATCGAAAACGACGACCAGGAGCAACGGAAGAAAGCCGAGGACCAGGGCCGCGTTCACGAGCGGCGCGAAGAAGAAGTGATTGAAGACGGAATGAACGATCGAAGCGATCAGGAAGCCTGGCAATAGAGCGACCACACCGAGTGTCGAATGCTGCCGGAGCAGAGCGCGAGTGATAACCGAGAAGATCGCCGTCGCGCCGCCGTGCATGATAGCCGTGCCGAAACCGCGGACAATCCAGGTTCCCATCCGCATGTCCGGAAACAGGGTCAGGTAGTACATGTTCTCGAGAATCGCGAAACCGGCACCGACGGCGAAGCCGAAGATTGCGGCATCGACGAGAAAGCCGATGCGGTTGCCACGGATCAGACCCCAGATGATCAGTGCCTTGAGCGCCTCCTCGACAAATGGTGCGACGTAACGGGTATAGGTCGTGAACTCGACGTCGAACCACACGAGGCCGACGATACTGAGCGGGTAGCTGGCAACTGTCGCGACGCAGCCCAGGGCAATAACCCCGATGACCCATTTCAGCGGGACGAGTTTGTAGCTGTCGAGATAGACAAGGGCGGCGAGGAAGCAGCAGACGGGCAGGAGCCCGAGCAGGGCATGTAACACGATATCCGCAGTCATCGCGCCCGAGTTTGTCAGAGTATCTTCAGCGATACCATGAATTCTTCATCGAACCTCGTGCTATCCAGGTAGCCGAGCGCGTATCCGAAGGACAGCGTCATCTTATAGCGGGACTTGATCGTGAACTCAAAATCAAGTTGTGTACCAACGCTGGCCGCCTCGACCTTGAGAGCGCTATCGTCGAGATTGGTTGTCAGCGAACTCACGAATATCGCCGGCCGCGCGTGGGACACATAGAAATTCGGACTGCCAAGGCGAGAGAAGCGCCATGGCGGGAGGTTCCATTCGAGCATTCCGCGGTAGAAATTGCGACCGGGGATAGCGTTCAGGTCAAAGCCCGGGAATGCGTAGAACTCCCGGTAACGCTGGATTTCGCCGTGGTCCACATAGTTGTTGCCGAAACCGCCGAAAAAGAAATTTGCGAACTCATCGAGCTGGTCGCCGAATGCCACACCAGCCACGTTGCGGAACCAGATCGATGAATTTTTCAGTGGCAGTGCGAAACCGAAATCGAAGTTGCCGCCGATCTTAGGAATTGTATCGCTGTCGACGTGGTTGATCGATGCAGCGATATTCCACTCGATGCCTTTTTCGGCGGTGACGGCACCCAGCGATTCCCGTGTGTGGGAGAAGCCGAGGCGGGCGTCCAATGTCGTAAGTTTGTCGATCGACGCGGGGATATCCTGGTATCGCGGTAGTGCATCGATGTCCACGTAGTGATTCAGCTCCGTCGATACTTCAAGTTTGCGGGGCTCGTCATAGATGATTATCTTCTCGTAACCGACGTAGTAACGCTGCCCTTTGCGACTTTGCTTGGTCGGACCAAAGAGGTCGTAAAAATCAGCGTTATTGAGTCGTGCGCCGAACAGCCAGGTGCCGGCTAGCGGGCTGTTTTTGATCACCGAGTGACGGTAATCCAGCATGATGTTCGGTCGCTCGTCAGAGGGTAAGTCGCCGTCGAGACTGTAACCCAGGCCGACGCTGAACGCGTCGAGCATTACCGGATCCGAGAATTTAGCCTTGAGGGCCAGTGATACCGAGTCCTTGTAGCCGAGCACGATCGGGAATATCGACTCCAGGCGCAGGTTTCGGACCGGTACATATTCTCCGCGCGCGACAATTCGTGATTCGGCCGGGAAGTCAGCATTCGACTCGACCTGCCAGTCCTTCAGCTGGGGGTGCTTCTTGATGGTCTCGCTACCCAGAAATGTGACCGCGGCGATGTCCTCGATCGGCTCAGCTTCGATCTTCGCGGGTACGAATCCGCTCCCGGTGTAGTTGAAGACGATGAGGCTCTCGTTATCGACGGGAATCGGCCTGAAAAACCCGGTTTCCGTATTGCTGACAGCCTCAAGTTCGCCAGTCTCGAGTTCGTAGCGATAGATATTAGACACGCCCGTGTAGTAGGAACTGCCGAAGAGATACTTGCCATCCGGTGAAAAAACGAATCCTTCCGGCACCGCAAGACCAAAGTCAAAGCTGCCAAATTCGTCGATGCTGCCGGCGAGAAGATCTTCGCGACGAAATATTTTCAGCGACTGTTGTCCCTCGATATCACCAAACGATCCGGAAAGCAGGTCGCCAGTGGGGGAAATGTCCAAGTCGTAGACAATCGTGCCGTAGGGAAACGTGTACACGAGATCCCATTGCTCGTATGGGTGTGGGATTCGAACAAGCGAAACGTAACCGTTGAGATGCCTGAGGCCCCAGAGTGAGCGGTCGGATTTGTCGAATACGAGTTCTCCAATGCGTGCGTCGTGCAACAGCATCCTTGCTTTGCCGGTATCGACGTCGACGGTCATCAGGTCACGGTAGGCTTTGTTGTCGGCGGCGTAGAAGACCGATTTCGAGTCTGCGTCGTACGCTACGGATGTGACCGTGTACAACATCGGCACCTTGACGTCTTCGAGGTGCCGGACCTGACGTTCGTCAAGCGAATATTCACCGATGTGCGCAACGGTCCCGGGATAGCGCATTCCGGCAATCAGGCTGTTGCGGTCCAGGTCGTAATAGGCGCGGGACATCGAGCCCAGGCCGCCATCCGCCAGGTCCTCATGTGTACTGATCGGAAACTCGCGTATCGCCTCGAGGTTTTTGCGCTGGAATTCGTGTTCCCAGTCGATCCAGTTTTGCCAGGCATCGTTCAGCGAGATGCCGAACACGCGTTCGAATTCCTTGTCGTGTGCACGTTTGCCGTCACCAGTGCGCTTGACCCACTCGATGAGTTGTTCCGGAGAGTACGTGTACGCGACAAAGGTCATGAAGCGCCCCCCGTACAGGTAGGCGTTTGCACCGGCCTGGAAATCAGCTTCCACACCTTCGGCGACGAGACCGAGCGGATCGTAAAAGTGCGCATTGTCCCGCACCATGGAGCGGAACATCATTTCGTCATAGGGACCTTGCGCCCGTCCGAGACCACCTGCCATCCAGGTTTCCATGAAAACGGCGATGCCCTCGAGGTACCAGCGCGGGCTCGCGTCGCGCGGCGTGGTCAGGTAGTGATACAGCATCGTCTCCGGATGCTCGGAGGTGGGTAGTACCTTGCCGCCGAAGAGCTTGCGGTAACGATTCTCGGGCGCGGCAGGCTGGTCCGTGGTCACGACGTGGACCATCTCGTGGTTCATCAGCGTGTACATGCGCTCGACCGGCGCGAAGGTTTCGAAGCTCGGGATGATCGGTGAGACCTGCAGCATGACGAGATTGCTCGGTACTGCGGTGGCATTCGCGTTGCCGTAATCGGCAAAGTCGGTCAGCAGGACCGTCGTCTTTTCGTCTTCCTGATAGCCGAGGACCTTGCGGTGAACATCCATCGAGCCGTGAAAGCTCTGGACAACATGTGGAACGAGGTAAGTTTCGGTTGGATCGAAATACAACAGGCGCAGCTGGTCCGTCTCCACACTGCTGAGACCTTGCCCCTGCACAACGGCGTTGGCGGCCAGGAAGGCCGCCAACGCCACTACGATTTGTCTTGTTCTTTTTATTATCTGTCCATCTTCGAGTCTAGTTACTCACGGCTGCCCTCGCCGCGCTGTTCTCGAGTGCGCTACGAAACGCCGAGTTCTGCAGTGCGCTCATGAATGCCGCGTTTGCCATCGCCGACTGGAAGGCTTGATTCGAGATCGCCGCACGTACTGCCGAATTGCTCATCGCGGACAGGAACGCCTGATTGGCAACTGCCGCGCGAACCGCCGAATTCTCTAGTGCCGCGCTAAACGCCTGGTTGGCCATCGCCGCCTGCACGGCCTGACTGGCAACTGCCGCGCGAACCGCCGAATTCTCTAGTGCCGCGCTAAACGCCTGGTTGGCCATCGCCGCCTGCACGGCCTGATTGGCAACCGCTGCCCGCACTGCCGAATTGCTGATCGCATTCAGGAATGCCTGGTTTTCGAGCGCTGCGCGAACGGCGGAATTCTCCATTGCTGCGCGTACTGCCTGGTTCTCGAGCGCTGCGCTAAACGCCTGGCTCTCCATCGCGGCCTGCACTGACTGATTCTGCAATGCATCGCGAACCGCCTGGTTTTCGAGCGCCGCAAGAAATGCCTGGTTGCTGAGCGCGGCATGGAACGCCTGGCTTCCCAGCGCTGCGCGAACCGCCTGGCTCTCGAGCGCCGCATTAAACGACTGGTTCTCCAGTGCGGCATGGAGCGCCTGGTTTCCTAGCGCTGCACGAACAGCCTGATTCTCTAGCGCCGCGTTGAATGACTGGTTCTCCAGTGCGGCATTGAATGCCCGGCTGTCGAGTGCCGCCAGGACTGCCTGGTTCTCCAGCGCCTGGCGCGCTGCCGAATTGGCCATCGCGTCATGAAACGCCGAGTTACCGAGCGCGGCAAGAAACGCCGGGTCTTTCATTGACCTCTGGAATGACTCGTCGTTGATAAGCCGGTCAAATTCGGCCGATTGAAGGACTGACTGAATCTCCTGGTCGCCCAACTGAATGTCATCAGAGCTGGGCTGCTCTGCGCGGTAGCGCTCGGCCGGAGCGACAGTGCCAGTCACTTCGGAGTCTGTCGGTATCACGCCGCTAAAATAGGCGATCGCAATCAGTGCGATTGCTCCGATTATCACGGCGGGAAGTGTCTTGTTGCTCGTAGCCATCTTCAGTCCCCTTTATGCCCGCAAACCGGGCGCTTTGCTGTCTGACTTACTGCCTAGTACACACCAGGACAGGAAAAGTTGGTCGACCAGGGCTCGATACCTAGTCAGCCTCTCCATAATTCAGTTGTGCTTCATGGATGACTTCACCGTCGGCCATGAATTGCAGGTTGATCGTTGCGGGCCTGAGGCCCGGATTGTTCAGATACACCGCGTAACGCCGTTTCCCGTCCATCTGCAGCGTCACAGCGCCCTCTTTCGCGGCAATGCTCGTGCCATTGCTTTCCAGTTGGGCAAAACCGTTGAACCAGATCGACTTGTCCGAGTAACCCGCAAGAATCTCGACGGGCTGTCTTGTGCTGAGATCGAAGTCGACGATCAGGATCGGGCCCGTACTGCGTAGTGTTACGGTGCCGGCGAGCTGACTCTTGTCGATGGACACGGTGCCGTGCTCGGGCACCACGAATTCCGTATTGGCAATCGTACCGACCAGCCCGGTGACATCGTCGAACGCGTCACGGGAAATCTGCCCGGAATCGACAAGAGCGAGGGTAAGGGCCACGCCCACCGCGAACATGCCGATGTAGCCTAGTGCAGGCCCCGCGAACAGTCGCCGCAGAGGCCCGGGTGCCGGGCTCTGCGCAGACCTGGTGGGCGCCATGTTCAGAAGTACGTGTTTGAGGTGTGCAGGAGGCTCGATCTCGGGCATGCCATCGAGGGACTGACACAGCGTCGCGAGTTCCTCGTACACTGCTCGACCTTCCTCGCTGTCGGCAAGGAACGTATCGAGTTCCGCTTTGCCATCGCTATCGATCTCGCCGTCGATGGCCGCCTGGATGAGCTCGAAATATCTCGGATCGATAGTCATCTAGTGTAGTCCGCGTTCTATCAGGGTTTCCTGCAGGAGCTTGCGTGCCGTGTATAGCCTGGACTTGACCTTATTTTCGGAAATCTCGAGAACCTCGCCGATCTCCTGGTAGCTGCACCCGAGGAGATGTTTCAGGACGACTACTGCTCGATAGTCCGGGCTGATTGTCATCAAAGCTGCCTGCATGCCTTCACTCAGTTGTGCGTTGCCTGCCTCTTGCTCCGGGCCACCCCGGGCATCTGGCGTATCTCCGTCGAGCACGTCCAGCCGGTTCGACTTCTTGAGCCAGTTGATGGATTCATTCAGCGTTATGCGATAAATCCAGCTGAAAAAACGGTATCTCGGGTCGTATTGATCGAGGTGCTCAAAGA
>Ga0255052_10002482_pt1 | contig 13290 bp, 14 predicted proteins | sample JV7_2_21_MG_FD_188632 | JGI IMG/M metagenome (GOLD analysis project Ga0255052, IMG submission 188632) | Seawater microbial communities from Jervis Inlet, British Columbia, Canada - JV7_2_21 | ecosystem: Environmental > Aquatic > Marine > Inlet | place: Canada: British Columbia | collected... | reverse complement strand
CAATCGTGACCTGTTTGTCGTGCCGTTGATCAACTACGTGATGGGCACCGGGCTCTCGAGCCAGCCGGACTATGCAGATGTGTACTCCGAGCTCGCATCGTTCCAGGCTGCCGGAGGCCGGCCGGACAACCTGGTTCAGCGGCTCGTTGATGGCGGCAGCGATACTCGGTCGATTTCAAAGGGTGTCTGCGCAGCCATGCTCGGCAACGCAGCGACACTGGTTCAATAAGAGACAGGACTAAGGAAAGGAAGAACAGTTATGGCTAAGAAACGTAATGCACGGCACTGGGATGCGCCACAGTATCACGCCGACCATCCACGTCCTGTCACACGGCGCCAGTTCGTGGCCCAGGGATTCATGTCCGGTGCGGCCTATACAACAGGCGCCGGCATATTGAGCCTTGTTTCGAATCCTCGGGACGCGTTGGCACTATCACAGGATCTCGACCCCATGGTGAGTACTTGCGGGGTCGGTGGTGCCGGAGCGAACAAGATTCCGTTTATTTGTTTCGACCTTGCCGGTGGCGCGAATATCGCCGGATCCAACGTGTTGGTCGGCCAGGCAGGCGGACAGATGGATTTTCTGAGTACCGCAGGCTACGAAAAAATGGGGCTACCGGGCGACATGATCCCGGGCCTGACCGACCCGGACCTGGCCAACGCACCCTACGAAAACTTCGACCTTGGGCTTGGCTTCCATCTTGATAGCGCATTCCGTCGCGGCATCATGAACAGCCTGACAGCCGGCAATGAACAGTTTATTAATGGCGCGGTCATTCCGGCTCGCTCGGACAATGATACGGGCAACAATCCTCATAACCCGATGTATGGTATCGCCCGTGCGGGAACACCAGGCCCCGATGGAGTAGGTCTTGGTGCCAACGGTGAGATATTGACGCTGGCCGGATCCGAAAACACGGCTTCGGGCGGTAACTCGATGTTGCCGCAAGCGCTGATGGATCCCAACCTTACACCGACAAAGGTCGACCGCCCGGCTGACGTTGTCAATCTCATCGATACCGGAGACCTTGTAGGCATCCTGTCGAAAGACGACGCAACGGCAGTTATGGAATCCATCTACCGGCTGACCGATCACAAGATGAACCAGGTCGAAACGACTCTTGGCGCACCAGATCCTGACCGGGCTCCTCTCACCCGAGATGACATTGTCAAAGAGATGGTCCGCTGCGGTTATCTCAAGTCTGCCGATATCGCGGAACGATTTGGCGATTTGATCATCGACCCAAGGGAAGATCCCCTGATTGTAGATCAGCCCAACGCGCCGGGAACTGGCATCTTCACTGAGGACGAGTTCTTCAATAGCGGTCGGGACTCTCAGGAGTTCCAGAAGACGGCGTCGATCATGAAGCTCGTTGTCAACGGCTTCGCCGGTGCGGGCACGATCGAAATGGGTGGCTACGACTACCACGGCGGTGCGCGGGCTGAAGGCGAAGTGAAAGACGAGCGCGCCGGTCGTTGCATGGGTGCTTGTCTCGAGTATGCCGCACGCCTTGGGAAACCTTTGATGATGTACGTCTTCAGCGACGGCTCGCTGTCTTCGAATGGCACGATCGACAACAGCACCGCAGGCCGCGGCAAGGGCGAGTGGTCCAGTGATAACTCATCCACCGCTGGATCGTTCTTCCTTGTATACAACCCGGGCCGAAGACCGACCATAATTGGCGCTACGCCGGAAGAGCAAGCCGTACATCAACAGCTCGGTTATATGGACGCAGGCGGCTCAGTCGCACGCGGTGCGACTCCGGCTGCGAACAACGTCAATTTGCTCGTAAATACCGTGTTACTCAATTACATGGCGCTGCACAACGAGCAAGGCGCGTTTGCCAACGTGTTTACGAATCACGGTCTCGGCAGCAATCTAGACCGCCTGACGGCGTTCACGCCGATTTGTAACAGCACAATACTAAACCCCGTTTAGCAGATGCTCTGCACGAATACGGCCAGTCGTTCCCCCGGCTGGCCGTTTTTCATTCCGCTATACTTCGGCGATGTCTGACGCTCTCAATCTGGCAACCTTGCTCGCCTGCCCGCGCTGCGACAAGACACCGCTTGCTGAGCAAGACGGTGGCCATCATTGCGCAGCCTGCGACATCGACTTCCCGTCGATCGACGGCATCCCGTGGATGTTCGCCGAGCCGCAGGCAACCCTGGGCGAATGGCGCGGACGCCTGCAGTTTTCCTTGCAGCAGCTAAGCCAGGAGTCGGTCAAGCTGGACGCCGAACTCGAGAATGAAGACCTGCGAGCGCTTACGAAGCGACGCATCGAGCGCTATAAGAAAGCGACGGACTCACATCGCCGATCGCTTGCGAAAATCTTGCGACCTGTCGACGTACAGTCGCTACACGGTAACTACGAAAGTTATCTCGCATTACGGACGCGACTACCTGCAGACCAGGCACTCAATACCTACTACGCGAATGTTCATCGTGACTGGTCCTGGGGCGACGAGGAAAACGAGGCCTCGCTCAAGCAGGTGCGATCGGTTCTGCATGAAAGCGCGGAGCTGGGCAAGGTGCTCGTGCTTGGCGCCGGCGCGGGTCGACTCGCCTATGACCTGCACATGCAGACCGACTGCACGACAACTATCGCGATGGACTTCAATCCACTGCTGCTCCTGATTGCCCAGGCAGTCACGAGCGGCAACTCGCTGAAGATGTACGAATTTCCGATCGCGCCGAAATCACTCGAGGACGATGCCGTGTTGCGAACCCTTGCGGCACCTGACGTCGTTCGTGAGGGTTTTCATTTCGTATTGGGTGATGCGCTTCGGCCTCCATTTGCAGCCGGATCCTTCGATACTGTCGTCACACCATGGCTTATCGACATCATTACCGAAGACTTGCCGGTCCTCGCTGCGCGTATCAATGGGCTGTTGAAGCCAAATGGCCGCTGGATCAACTTCGGGTCCCTGGCATTCGTTCATCCGGATCGTGCACGGCGTTACAGCCCGGAAGAAACCAAGGCGATTGTAGCCGAAAATGGTTTCAGCGACCCGTACGTCTCTGACGCGACGATTCCCTACATGTGCTCTCCTGCCAGTCGTCATGGTCGCCAGGAAAAGGTCTTTTCGTTTTCGGCTTATAAGGAGCGCGACGCCGAACAATCGCCACGTCATCGCGCCCTGCCCGACTGGATCGTTACGGGCAAGGAACCTGTCCCACTCTCACCGTCATTTCGCAGCCAGGCGATGACGACGCAGATCTACTCTTTCATCATGTCGCTGATCGACGGCAAGCGAACCCTCAAAGACATGGCCATCGTCCTCGAGAAACAGAAGCTCATGACACGCGAGGAAGCCGAGCCTGCAATTCGCTCCTTCCTGACCAAGATGTATGATGATTCGCAAAAGCAGGCAGGCTTTTGAATTAGTCTGCAATAGCCAGCCACGGCCGCAGAACCGGCAGTGTGACCAGCTAATATTTAAGCGCCTGGCGAATGTAGTTACCAAGTTTCCGAATCGCGGCACGACTTTCCGGCATTTGATGCACGAATACCTGGAACACATGCCACATGCCGGGCCAGATCTCAATATCGACTTTTCCCCCCGCTTCCCTGACCTTGTCCGCCGCCCGCGTTGAATCGCTCAACAGAATTTCGTCTTCGCCAACCTGTATGTAAAGCGGAGGAAGTCCCGAAAGGTCCGCATACACGGGAGATACGAGCGGCTCTCTGAATTTGCTCTTGTCACAGTAGTGGCTGGCGATGATTGGCATATCTTCGGGTTGGAACCATGGATCCCTGTGCGCGCGCGTCGTCATCGACTCACCTGTCGAAGCGAGATCCAGCCAAGGCGATAACAGACAGGCGGCGGCGGGTAACGGATCGCCGGTTTCGCGCAGTGACAGCAGCGTTGCCATCGTCAGACCACCGCCCGCCGAGTCTCCGGCAATGACGATGTTCTCCGCTGCGTAACCGTCAGCGAGCAAGGCACGGTACACACCGACGGCATCGTCGATGGCTGCGGGAAACGGATGTTCAGGTGCTAATCGGTATTCAGGCAGCAGGGCACGGATACCTGCCGCGGCAGCAATGTGGCTGACAAGCTGGCGATGCGTGCCACAACCGCCCACGATGTAGGCTCCGCCGTGCAGGTATAGCAGCAGCTTTCCATCGGCCACCCCCTTTGGCGTCAACCACTCGGACCTTAGTCCCCGAAAGTCGCACGTCTCGGTTTCCACGCCGGGTGCCGTCCGCAGCACATTGGCCAACTTGTGCCAGCGCCGGTGCGTCGAATGTACGTTGGCCTTGCGAACGTCCACCTTGGAAAAGTAGGCGCGGGTTAAAGAGCGAATAATTTTCGCGCGCAAACTGATCATTGCATGATTAATGGATGGCGCATGCGTCTATCATAGGACGCATGAAGTCTGTCCGCACTCCCGATGCGCGCTTCGCCGGTCTGCCCGGCTACGGCTTTGCGCCACACTACGTCGATATCGACGGTTTGCGCATGCACTACGTTGATGAGGGACCAGCCGGTGCAGACCCGGTTCTGCTGCTGCATGGTGAACCAAGCTGGTCGTATCTCTATCGTAAAATGATCCCGCCGATCGCTGCCGCCGGTCATCGCGTGATCGCGCCGGATCTGATTGGCTTTGGCAAGTCCGATAAACCAACATCGCAAAGCGACTACAGCTACGCCGGTCACGTCGGCTGGATGCACCAGTTCGTTGAGGAACTCGACCTCAGAAACATCACGTTGTTTTGCCAGGATTGGGGTTCGCTTATTGGCTTGCGTGTCGCCGCCGAAAACGAAGCACGCTTTGCACGCATTGCGCTCGGCAATGGTGGGCTGCCAACGGGCGATCATGCCCCACCGCGTGCATTCAGAATATGGCGGGCGTTTGCACGCTGGAGCCCGTGGTTTCCGATCGGACGAATCATTCAGTCTGCAACAATTACAGAATTGAGCGCTGACGTGATGGCCGCCTATGACGCGCCGTTTCCATCGGCGAAATACAAGGCCGGGACACGCGCGTTTCCGAAACTTGTGCCAACCAGAGCTGACGATCCTGCAAGCAACGCAAATCGGCGGGCTTGGGCGATTCTACGAACTTGGGAGAAGCCGTTCCTGACGACCTTCAGCAATCGTGATCCGATCACGCGCCCAATGCTGGAACCGTTTCAGAAGCTCGTACCGGGCGCGCAGGGCCGCGAGCACGTGACAATCCGCAACGCCGGCCACTTCTTACAGGAAGACAAGGGCGAAGAACTCGCGGCTGTATTGGTCGCATTCGTGCAGAGTTAGCAGGGCAAGCGGGATCGAGACATGACCGAGATAATTATCTCGTTCGTGGGTCGTCAAGTGTCATCGCTCCAAATATTGGATCTTGTCTTTCACGTCACGCCAATCGTCGGCATCCTCGGGCGGATCCTTCATCTCGGTAATGACAGGCCACTGTTCGGACAACTCGGCGTTGATTTCGAGAAACTTCTCCTGACCCTCAGGTAGTTCATCTTCGGAGAAAATCGCCTCGACCGGGCACTCGGGTTCGCAGAGCGTGCAATCGATGCACTCCTCAGGATCGATCACGAGAAAGTTAGGTCCCTCGTGAAAGCAGTCAACCGGGCAAACCTCGACACAGTCGGTGAGCTTGCACTTGATGCAGGATTCGGTGACAACGAATGTCATGTGGCGGTCCTCAAAATCTGGCCCGCGTACGCTATGCGAAGTTATCGCTCATATCAAGCCGATTTTTGCCTCCCGACACGGACTCTTACGAACTCCACCGTCCGTCCCGGTTGCTGGCTATCCCTTCTTCCTCGAGTTTGATGATATGCGCGAGTAGCGATCGCTCCGCCAGGCCGTAAAGCTTTGGGTCGACATCTTTGTAGACGTGGGGTACGAGTTCGCTGATCGTCAGTTCGGGATTGGATTCGATCGCAGCGACAACCCTGGCCTCGCGTTGGAGGCGATGGCCGATGATCCAGTCAATAGCGCGTATCGGATCCCTGATCACTTCGCCATGCCCGGGAACCAGTGCATCGCACTTGAGGTCCTTACAATGCTGCAAGGACTCGATGTATTGCTTCATGTTGCCATCGGGTGGGTTGATGACGACGGTCGAACCATCAATCACGTGATCGCCGGTGAACAGCCAGTTCAATTCTGTGTGCAAGTAGCACAGATGGTTCGATGCGTGCCCCGGCGTGTGAACGGCCTCAAGTCGAAACTCCCTGGTTTCGAGAACATCGCCATGACTTAGTTCTCGCGTCGGCGCGAATGTCCCATCCTGGTATTGCCCTTGCGGCGCTGCGATTCCAAGCACCTCCGCACCGGTCCGATTGGCGAGCAACGCTGCACCCGGCGAATGGTCTGTGTGCGTATGTGAAGCAAGAATCCATCGTATTGAACCCTTTGATTTCAAAAGGATATTCTCGATATGTTCGGCCATCGCCGGGCCAGGATCCAGCACGGCAACTTCGTCGTCGCCAAACAGGTAGGTGTTAGTGCCGGGTCCCGTCATTATTGATGGATTCGGCGCCACGACGCGTCGCACCCCGGGTGCGATATCGGCGCAAGGCGGCATGTCCGGACCGAATGACGTCATCGCTCAGAACTCGGTACGGCATCAGGGTAGATGCATTTCACGCCGACCTCGCCACAAGACTTCGCCCAGGCACTAAGTGCAGGTACAGATTCAAATCGTGCCAGACTCTCGAGCGTTTTTCGGGTTGGATAATGCACACGCATGTCTCCACAATCGCTCGCTGCCAAGACCGCATCTGCTGACAGCCAGTACGAATCCGTCAACTCACCATCACAGTGACTCGCATATTGGCCGTCCGGCATTTCCGCCAGAAAAAAGCGCGTTGAGTACCGTTTTGGTATCGCGTCCGGTGTAATCCAGAAGCTGAAGTAGTGCAACTGGCCACATTGCAACTTGAGATCACAGTCCCGCATGAATGCATCCCACCGCAGGACGCCTGCATTGAGTCGGGTGCGGATCTCCCCGAGCTCGTCTGCTGACAACGTATGATTCCCAAGCAGCACGCCCGCCTCTTCATAAAGTTCGCGCACGGCCGCACTGAAGTAATCGAGGCCCCCGGAATCCAGTTCAAGCAGGCAACTTGCATTGGTCGACGTCAATCCAGTACAGAGTTCATGAACATTGCTATCGACGTCCTCGAGCACACCGCCCGGAAACGCATAGGCGGATCCGAATGACGATTGCTCGTGGCGCTTCACCATGAATATCTCAGGTGCTTCGGCTCCCGGACGAACCAACACGACTGTGGATGATGGTCGTGCGGGCGCAACCTCAGTCGAGGATCGCATTATCTGCGTTGCCCTTCTCGACATGCGCTTTGAGACGCAGCAGCGCCTCACCGATTACGTAGTCGACCGACCCGGAAATTGTGTCGAGCCCGCCGGGCCGATATCCGCCAACTGCATAGGAGAACTTTACCGTCGTCGCACCGTCGGCATCGAAGAACTCCCACGTCATGTTGCCGTTGACACCCATCAGGCCCAGCGGGCCGAGCCCACCGGTCAGGCGCAACAGGACCTCAGGGTTAACAAAGGTTACAGTCATGTGAACGACGCCCGCATTGTCACCGACTGACTCACAAAAACAGCTCAGCACTTCAGGATTGATACTCATATTGCCGGCATTGCCTGAAACCGTGTGATCGCTGCTCCACCACTGGCCAACCTCATCAACGGCAGCTCGCCAGACATCGCTTCTGGCAGCATCGATCGTAACTTCATGAGTGAGCGAGAAACCGCCGGGTGCGGCGTCCAGTACCTCAGAAATCGCTGCATAGCTGAACAAGCTGGAGACGACCAGAATCGTCGCGAGGACTCGTTGCATCGGAGTTCCTGTCTCGGCTTCAAAACGGCTGTTAAGCTTACCGCAAACCATGATTGACGACATGCGAGTGGTATTCGATAGCCGTAACCGACGTGCGTGTGCGGACCGCGCCCTTGTGCTCGCCGCTTTGGAAATTCCACATCAGCTTGTCGATGATGTCGCGGGTTGCGCATTGATCGTGCCAGCTGAATTTTCAGCTCGAGCGAGCGACGAACTCCGCTTGTACGACCAGGAAAACCCTCCGCCACGGCCGCGCAAGGTCAGGACGGTTGTCTATCAGAACGCGATTCCCGGAGTTATTGCATACATTATCGTCATTTGTGCGGTCGCCTGGCTCGCTGGCGCTTCTTTCCTTGGGCAGGACTGGCTGGGGTCAGGGCGAATCGACGGTGCCCTGGTTCGCGCGGGTGAGTGGTGGCGAACCGTAACGGCGTTGACGCTACATTCAGGTCTCAAACACCTCATTGGCAATATCATTTTTGGCGCTTTTTTCGGCCTGTTCGCGGGTCGCCTGCTTGGATCTGGCATCGCCTGGTTCACTATTATCCTCGCGGGAGCTTCGGGCAACGCGCTCAACACCTTGCTGCTTGAGTCGACACATCGTTCCATCGGTGCTTCTACTGCCGTGTTCGCGGCGCTCGGTCTCGTTGCCGGATTTGTCTGGCGCGGCAAACTGATGTCGCAGGAACGATGGCCATACCGCGTCGGCCCCATCGTTGGCGGTTTCGCATTGTTGATGTACACCGGAACCGGCGACGCCAATACCGACATCGGCGCACACCTGATGGGGTTCCTGTGTGGATTTTCAGCCGGCATGTTGCTGACACTTCTCCGTGGCCGGCTCGCACAGAAGCACTGGCAGATCACTGCGGCTTTGTTGGCATTTTCGATCACTATCGGTGCCTGGATCACGGCATTTCACGCCTGACACTTCGATGCAATCATGTAGAATCCGGGTCGGGGTGCGCGTACTAGGGCACCGCAGCCACAAATGAAAAAAATTCTGTTGTTCTTTTTGATTCTGGCATTGGCCATGACAGCCGTTGCGTGGTTACGTTACGGCGGCGGCGACCTGTACCCTGACCTTTCAACACCACCGCTGCTGAATGCTAGCGCGCTTGAGGAAGTTCTTTCCTATCCGCAGCCGATCGGCAACGTCACGGTCAACAAATCAGGCCGGGTGTTTTTTACGGTGCACCCTGAAGCCAGACCGCAGGGCAACAAATTACTGGAGCATGTCGACGGTGCCTCCGTACCCTATCCAGACGGCGCATCGCAGAAGCTCCTGTTCGACACGGTACTGGGTGTCGCCGTGGATCGATTCAATCGCCTGTGGACGATTGATCACGGCAATCACGGTATTCGTACTGCGCGCCTGCTGGCGTTCGACCTTGAGAGTGGAGACCTGATTCACGACCAGCGTTTCTCGGAGGACATCGCCCCCCTCGGGTCATTCCTGCAGGACCTGCAGATCAGTGCTGACGGCAAGATCATCGTAATCGCCGATGCGAGTTTCTGGCGCAAGCAACCCGCCATAATCGTCTACGACATCGAATCCGCGACAGCTCGGCGTGTACTTGAATTGCACTCATCGGTAGCGGCTGAGAATTTTGTGATCCGAAACAATGGCCAGAGAATGTCATTCGGCGGCGGTATCGTGTCACTGCGTGGAGGAGTGGACGGCATCGCTCTAGGCAGGGAGTGGTTGTATTTCGGTGCAATCACCGGTTCAGGACTTTACCGCGTCCGACTAAGTGATCTCTCAGATCCCTCGATACCTGACTCGCAAATTGCCGCGCGGGTCGAACGCTACGTGACCAAACCGCTCAGTGACGGATTGAGCCTCGACAAAGACGGCAACGTTTACATTACAGACGTTGAGCATAATTCGATATTACGTGTTACCGACAGTCGCGAACTGCGCACCCTTATCCGCTCCGACAAGGTTCGTTGGCCGGACGCTTTGTCTTTCGGGCCAGATGGCTGGCTGTACATCGCTGATAGCGCATTGAGTGATGTGATTCTGCAATCCCACGAACACATCAAGTCCAGGGGGCCGTACAAGGTTTTTCGCTTCCAGCCTGGCACGGAAGGAACACCGGGTCAGTAAGCGCATGCAGGTAATCCTCCTGTACGCTACGGTCGTGCTGATCTGGGGATCGACCTGGTCGGCGATACCGTTTCAACTTGGCGTCGTAGCCGAGGAATTGTCGGTCGCCTATCGTTTCGGTATTGCGGCCCTGTTCCTGTACGCATACGCATTGCTCTCGCGCCGTCGAATCCGGCTGCCTGCTAACGCCTATCCGTTCGTGTTTCTGCAAGGAACTCTGCTCTTCAGCCTGAATTATTTTCTTGTGTATTACGCCACCGTGCACATCACATCCGGGCTGGTTGCCGTTCTTTTTAGTAGCATCGTCCTGTTCAACGCGATTCTCGAGCGCGTATTTTTCAAGACAGCAATCGACAACCGGCTGCTCCTTGCCGGCGCCCTTGGCCTGTCTGGTATTGCGATGATCTTCTGGCCTGAAGTGTCGGCTATCAGTCTTGAGGATAATACGGTCGTAGGCATCCTGCTTGCGCTGACCGCCACCCTTATCGCATCGTTCGGCAACATGACAGCAGTCATCAATACACGGCGGGAATTGCCTGTTGTTGCGGTAAATGCGCATGCCATGGCCTGTTCCGCATTGCTTTCGTTCATCGTCGCGGCGCTACTGGGGCGGGAATTCACATTCTCTTTTGAGCGCGGCTATGTCGTCTCACTCACATTTCTCGCAGTGTTCGGATCAGCGATAGCATTCGGTTGTTATCTCGCGCTGATTCAGCGCATCGGCCCGGCCCGTGCCGCGTACAGTTCGGTGCTGTTTCCGGCCGTCGCGCTGGCAATTTCCACGATTGTCGAAGACTATCAGTGGACAGTGATTGCAGCTGTCGGCATCATTCTGACGCTGGCGGGCAACTGGTTGATCCTGAGCAGCCGGACAAAGAAACCGAAGAACACTTAAGGAAAGAAAAAAATGGATGAAGTCAAACTACCCGACCTGGGTTTCACCTGGGACGAGGTCATCGTAATGCTGAAAACCACGGGTTTGGATTTCGCAATTAATCTGCTGACGGCAGTCGTCATTTTTTACGTCGGACGCATCATCGTCAGGCTTTTGACACGCGGCATGCGCAAGGTCATGGAAAAACAGGACGTCGACAAGACGCTTGTTTCCTTCGTATCGAACCTCGTGGGCATGGTGCTGCTGATCTTCGTCATCATCGCTGCAGTCAGCGCGCTTGGCATACAGACAACTTCATTCATCGCCGTCATCGGTGCCGCCGGCCTGGCCATCGGCCTGGCCCTGCAGGGGTCACTATCGAATTTCGCATCCGGTGTGCTGATAGTGCTGTTTCGGCCCTACAAGGTCGGTGACTGGATTGAGGCCGCTGGGGTTTCGGGCAGCGTGGAAGAAGTACAGATACTGACAACCGTCCTCAAGACGGGCGACAACAAACAGGTGATCGTCCCCAATAGTCAGGTCATGAATAGCATCATTACCAACTATTCAGCCAATGATAAGCGTCGAGTCGATATGATTGTCGGCGTTAGCTACGAAGACGATCTCGACAGGGTTCGCGATACGTTAGAGGAACTCGTCGCTGCCGATGATCGCATTCTCGATGACCCGCCTTGCACGATCGCGGTGTCGGAACTGGCCGACAGCAGCGTTAACTTCGTGGTGCGTCCGTGGGCCGCCACGGCAGATTACTGGGGTGTGAAGTTTGATTTGACCGAAGCAATCAAGAAGCGTTTTGACAAGGACGGTATTTCGTTCCCGTTCCCGCAACAGGACGTACACCTTTACAAGGCGTCAGATTAGCCGCTTCCGGGCCCGGCGTCAGTCGATGACGTCGGGCTCAATAAAGCACCACTTGAGTTTTGGAATGCTCGCCTTGAGTTCGCGCTCAAGCGCGTTGATGCTGTCAACAGCCGCAGCGATATCCATGCCATCGCGCATCTTGATTTTGGCGGCAAGCATCGTATCCGGGCCGAACTGAATCGTGATCGTATTGAACACGAACTCGATTTCCTCCTGGCCGCTGATGATGGCGTCAATCGCATTTTGAATGTCCGGATTGGCCGAGCGTCCGACAAGCAACGCGCGTATCCGCCAACCGATAAATACCGAGATCACGAGCAGGATTACGCCGATACAGATCGAGCCGAATGCGTCGTAAACGGGATCACCGGTGACTGCGGCCATGATCAGGAAACCAAGCGCAAAGACCAGGCCGAGCTGCGCGCCGATGTCCTCACCCAGCACGACAACAAGCTCAGAATTACGCGTATGCTTGAACCACTCACCAAACGGTTGCTCACCACGCACCAGCCGTATTTCACGAAGACAACCCAGTAGCGACACTCCCTCGAGCAGAATGGCGACCGCCAGAACAACTATTGCGATCCAGACCTGAGAGAGTTCCCCGGGATGATTCAGCTTCTCCAGGCCCTCGTAAATCGAGAACAGCCCACCGAGGCTGAACAACAGGATCGCAACGATGAAGCTCCAGAAATAGCTCAGCTTGCCGTAGCCCAATGGGTGTTCATCATCAGGCGGGCGCTGCGATTGCTTTAAGCCGAGATACAGGAGTACCTGATTGCCGGTATCGGCATAAGAGTGAATCGCTTCAGCCAGCATACTGCCGGAGCCGGTAAGCCATGCAGCCCAGGACTTGGCGATCGCGATTCCAAAATTGGCCAGAAACGCATAGAGAATCGCGCGGGCTATTGAACTATGTGAACTCGAAGCCATCCAATTAATACCTTTTGTCAACGCATGGAATGTCTCTGCGTTGTATCCTTGAGGGTAACTGAGATTAATGGGTGACGTCATGCGTGCGATAACAACAATTCTGCTCACCTGCATTGTGGCCATTGTTGCAGGCTGCGCTGCACACCCGGATCCGATCGTCGACATGAAAGGTGTCGACCAGGAAGAATTCGATCAGGACTGGGCCGAATGCGAGTCTTACACGGATGAAATCCTCGTCTCACGAGGCGTCGCCAAGGGCGCCGGGCTAGGCGCGGCCATTGGTGCGGTCGCTGGCGCAATTGGCGGCAATTCCAGCGATGTCGCCCAGGGCGCGGCGTACGGCGGCGTTTATGGTGGAACCGGCTCCGGTCTCGAGGCTGACCGTGAAAAACAGGAAGTATTCAAGCGCTGCATGCGCGGCAGGGGCTACCGGGTCCTGAACTAGGCGGTATCGCTCGCATGCCTCGATCCCGCTTGACGGGAGCGGGCTCCTGCAGTTGACCCACGATCATTGCTCCGATACTGTGTTTTTGTAAGGGGTATCCTCTTAGCTCCACATGGTACAAGATGTAGTGGTGCCGGATAAGCCGAAAATGCCTGTTGCAGGTCGTGATTATCCACGAACCTGGGATCAATTCCTCGATTGGTTTCCTGATGA
>Ga0255052_10002481_pt1 | contig 13291 bp, 8 predicted proteins | sample JV7_2_21_MG_FD_188632 | JGI IMG/M metagenome (GOLD analysis project Ga0255052, IMG submission 188632) | Seawater microbial communities from Jervis Inlet, British Columbia, Canada - JV7_2_21 | ecosystem: Environmental > Aquatic > Marine > Inlet | place: Canada: British Columbia | collected... | reverse complement strand
CTCGACCTACAGCGAAGAGGAACTCGCTCAAGCAGGAATAGCGGAGGGACTCGTCAGATTGTCAGTCGGGCTCGAAGATGTCGACGATCTTGTCTACGACCTGCGGCAGGCTTTGAAAGAGGTTTAGTCTTGAGCAAAAAACTCAAAAAACATTTGACACAGCACTCCAAACCCCTTATTATTTTCGCTTATCGGGGGTGTGCCAACCTTAATTATTTAAAAAGGGGGTTTTCCATGAAGAGGAACATCTCTGTCTTGTTTCTATTGGGTGTTCTGCTCGTAGCGTACACGTGTCCTCTGTCCGCCGGCATTAAGGCGAATAGCCAGAATCTTGCTCCGACATTCGGCGCAATGTACTGGGACCTCACCGATGAGGGACTGCCTGTCGAAGCTCGCTCTCCCTATCTGGGCGCCAGGTACTCCGTGTTCTTCCACGAACGGGTCGGTGTGGAGGGAAGTTTCGGCATTCTGCCTTCCGCCAACTCTGAAGATACCAGAAGCTACAACTTCATGAAGTTTGGCGGTAACGTAATATTCAACTTGGCGACTGGCAATGTGATACCGTATGCAGTCGGCGGGGTCGGGCTGATGAAAAACTGGGTACAGGAAGAGTACCTGGACATCAATGATCCTTATTACGAGTTCGGCGGTGGTATTAAATATTATCCCGGCGACGATACCTGGGTGGGGATCGATGTCCGTGACGTTCTGATGCCGCTCGAACTCGATGGTGGTGAATCGAAGAATTATCAGAATATCCTTGCGACCTTCAGTTTTGGATTCCAGTGGGGTGGGGGACCGCCTCCCGACACGGACATGGACGGAGTTCCAGACAAGAAGGACAAATGTCCCGGCACGCCCATGGGTGCCGTTGTGGACGAGAGAGGCTGCCCTGTAGACACCGACGGTGATGGTGTTTACGATGGCCTGGACAAGTGTACCGGCACACCGGCCGGTGCCAGGGTCGACAAATCCGGTTGTCCCATGGACAGCGACGGTGACGGTGTCTTCGACGGTATCGACAAATGCGCTAGCACTCCTTCCGGTGCTGTTGTTGACGCGACCGGGTGCCCGCTCGACGGCGACGGTGACGGTGTTTACGATGGGCTGGATAAGTGCCCCGATACGGCTGCGGGTGCGAAGATCGATTTCTATGGCTGTGAAATAAAGGTCATCGAGTACGAGTTCCTCTCGAAGAAAAAGGTAGAGCTTAGAGTGCAGTTCGAGACGGGCAGTGCCACAATAGCAGAAGAGTCAAAGGCCGGCCTCGACGAAATAGGTGACATCCTCGTTAAGTGGGAGAAGGTGAACGTCGAAATAGGCGGCCACACCGATTCCTCCGGCAGTGACACGGGGAATTTGAAGCTCAGTCAAAAGAGAGCTGAATCGGTACGTGACTATCTGCTCGAACATCATGCTTCGATCGATTCCGGCAGGCTGTTAGCGAAGGGTTATGGCGAGTCTGAGCCCGTTGCTGACAATGACACCAAAGAAGGAAGACAGCAGAACAGAAGGGTCGAGATAAAGGTTCTCAATCCTGACACATTGAAGCAGGCTCTTCCGGAATAAAAAAAAGAAAGAATAACCAGAAGGGGACCCCGGTTCATCACCAGGGTCCCCTTTTTATTTAGGATCTTTCTTCAGGGATCTTTCTTTGTAGCGGCCGCGGGCCTTTAATCTTAGGGGATCTTCTCACCTTTTCTTGTTTTGATGGGTCTGCACGGGTTGCCGGCCGCAATGCAATCGGATGGTATGTCGTTCACTACGACACTGCCGGCGCCTATGATTACCCTGTCCCCGATCGTCACCCCGGGAAGGATGCACACACTCATTCCGACCCAGACATCGTCACCGATGACCACCGGCCTTTTTTCCCAGCTTGTCATGCTGATCTTGGCCTCGTCGAATTCGTGGTTTGCGGTGTGGACCATGCTGTACGGTCCGATACCGCTGTTATTGCCGATCTTCAGACCGCCGAAGCCGTTCACGTATACACCGTGGTTGAAGTAGACGTTGTCGCCAAGCTCTATGTTGTCGGAGTTGAGCCAGATGATCTGGTTGACGTAGTAACAATTTTTCCCGACCTTCTTGGCGTCCCTTGACCTGAAGTAGATTATCGCTTTCGTTTCATCAGTTATCTTCATCTATACCTCCTCTTCTGTGCAGACAGCCGCTGCCCAGCTTGACAGACTTTCGCGATCTTATGATAGAATTTTACTACCTCGTCTATGGAATTCTCAACAGTGAAGGAAAAACGATTCTCGATGACCCTCGACTTCAAGTCTACTACGGATGGATCTTTTATCCTCCCGGGCAGCTCGTCGACTCGCTCGATTATGATACCTACTCCGTGCTCCTCTATGAATTTTTTCTGTGATCGGTGAGGAAAGGAGATGACCGGGACCCCGGCAGCGAGATACTCTACCATCTTATTGGCCAGGACCGTGTCAGCATGGGATTTGTTCCTCTTAGTGTTGAATCCGGCCCACCCGAAGTCGTAGTGCGTCAGCTCGCTCATGAGCTCGATCGGCTGAAGACTTTCGTGGTAGTGAATAAAATCATTTTTCTCAGCAAGTTTTCTGTAGAGGCCGTTGTCCCAGGAAGGGTAGATGTGGATGTTCAAACCGCGGCTGGCAATCGCTGTAAAAATGTCAAAAAGATCATAGTGCCCGCCGCTCCTGCCCTGGTCGAGATGGCCCTCGTAGACCAGGTGGGTCCGGCCGTCGGCGTCTGAGAGTTTCCGGCCGAGAGAGACCGGTACCATTTCACCAACCACCAGATTGGGGAAGACAAGCTGCCTGTCGGCGTTCAGCTGGTACCGATCGCGGACGATCTCAAGTATGGCCGGTGAGACTGCGATGAGACCGTCGCTTTCCTCGATGGCAAGCCTCTCCTCTTCGAGGGTCCTGTCCCGATCGAGCTCTCCCCTGTCGAGACCGTCGTCGTATATCGTTGTCCGCAGTGAAAGCAGGTCGTGGATGTCGTGGATGATGGGTACACTGCCTCCAAGAGCCTGTATCGCCGCGACAGTGAGGGTGTCAGGGCCGTTGTGGCAGTGAATGATATCGGGTCTGACGTTGCCCGCTATCGTTTCGATAGATGATATGAGATCACCCTCGATCCTGAACCAATCTTCGAACAGCTCGTCCCCGTGCCCGTAGATGCCGTTCAGGGTTTTTCCACGGTAGGCGAAAAAGAGCTCGAACTCGTTGGTCAAAGACAGGAGTCCCTTCGCGTACTTGAAAGACCTGATACACGGCTGTTCCTGAAGGAAGAGGACCTTCAAGGTTATTCCTCTCGTAATGTGCGAAAGTCCGGGTCGACAGCTTCTCCCACGGGATGTCGCACAATCGTATACAAACAGTCTTACGGACTGGGTGATTGCCGAGGGGTCAGAAGGATAAAAAATGCCGGCGGAGGGAGTCGAACCCTCACAGAGTTGCCCCCGCGGGATTTTGAGTCCCGTGCGTCTACCAGTTCCGCCACACCGGCATGTGATTTTTTGTTCCGGGAAATCCAGAATCCTCTGAGGCCTTAACCTTAAAACTCTGTCGTGTCTCTGTCAAGGTAGTATTCACTGGTACTTCTCTGATACACCTGCAATTATAGAAGAGATCTGGGGCTTGATGATTAATCCGAGAGTGGTATGACCTTGATCTGATGGTTTTCAAGATCTGCGATCCAGAGATGGCCGTCGTGGACAAGTACCGCCGCAGGCTTGTTCAATTCATGTGTCTGCGAACCTGATTCTCCGGTGCCGCACACTGGCCTTACCTCGCCAGTTTCGTTTACGGCAACGACCCGGTGCGACTTCATATCCGCAACATATAGCGTACCATTTTTATCGACAGCGATCCCGTGCGGGGTGTGGAGCTCTGATTGCAGCTGTAGTGTTGATACCTCTTTTCCGATAAGCAGTTTTCGGATAAGGTCTGTACCTGCATCAGCGATCAAGATCGTTCGATCACCTGCAATGACGAGATCCATCGGATAGGTAAACGTTGATCGCAGCGGGTCCCCATCCTTCTGACCGCTTTCACCTGTTCCCGCGATGGTACTGACCATGCCTTCCTTTATCAGTCGTATCCGGGCATTACCGATATCCGCCACAACAATACTCTTGTCCGGGAGAAAGGCCAAAGCATGAGGCGAATTGAAATATGCTTCCCCGGCAGGTCCGTCCTTGAACCCTTTTTCACCCGGCCTTCCCGCCAGTGTTGAAACTGTGTATTCCCTTTCGTGTAGGGGTTTATCTTTTTTGACCGGGGTGAGGAGTCGGATCGTGTGATTCCCCGCTTCTGCAACCAGGATCTCTCCACTCGAGGGATCGAAGGCAACACCGTGTGGAGAATCAAAACTGGATTCAGAAGCAGGTCCATCCCTGTGCCCGGCCTTGTCAGGGCCGCCGGCGATCGTCCTGACTATCCCGTCTATAGTCACCGAACGGATTGCATGGTTGAAAATGTCGGCGGTAAGTATCGTATTTTTTCCGTACGGGGCCAGGCGGATCGGCTTGTGAAAACGGACGGGGTCGACATCTGAGAAACCTGGTGTACCATCTCCCGCGACCAGCTTCAGACCGGGAGATTCCTGTGCGGTCAGGAAAGATCCCGCGGCCAGGGCCATAACAAAGGTGATGATGAAAGTTCGTCGAAAAGTGGAATGATAGCTGGTATTCTGACAGTTCATGTACTAAACTCCTTATAAAGTGGATATTATTCAAGATAAAATGACGCTATAATAATATATTTTCCACTTATAAATTCAAAGTCTTTTTGATCATAGCTACCGGTACCTATCCCTTGAAATCAACAGAGGGATATTGCCGAAGAGGGATATTGCCGATATTCCCCGGCATCCGATGTAAAGGATGAAAGGATTATCTGCCTTCTATTTGGAATCAATGATGTCGAAGAAAAACGTCTCACTGTGCAGGCGAAAGCCCTCCTCGTCCTCAACACGAACCTCGTACCGGTAGGTGCCGAGAGGCGCTGCGAGCGGGATGTTGTGACGGATCCGGCCGCTGATAATCGTGAGGGGATCGAGAGAGAGATTGACGGGCCCGAATACCGGATTCCCGCTGTATGGGTTACCATTCGGCAGGACAACACTTGTCATGGATGTGACGTCAAGGTTAAAACCGGTATCTTCTTCCAGGGAAGCTCGGAAGGAAAGTTCACCCCCTGGGGATACCACTTCCGTTATCTCAGTCAGTGTGAGCGTCGCCGGCTTGAACGTAAAAACGAACAGCTCACCCGGTAGGTTGCTCACATACACGTAGTCGTCGTAGGGATAGACACCCCATGCTCCATTGAAGCCCCCCCCGGGTTCCAGGTAGGTGTCGTAGTGGCCAACTTCGACGGGGTTCTCCGGATCACTGATGTCCAGAACGACCAGGCCTTCGGTGTAGTTGGAAATGAATGCATACCGGTTCCTGACGTGGACGTTATGGGGTATGGCCTCAGGGTTCTTCTGATACGAAGCAACCTCCGTGATGTTCGATGGATTCGAGACATCCCATATCCTGATAAACGCGCCGGTGTACTCATCCGTTGTCAGAACATACATACCGTCTGCGGTGGGCCAGGCATTGTGGGTGAAAGCGCCCGAATATTCAACGGAACCAAGATAAGTAGGAACAGGGGATGCGGCGACGCTTCCCAGGTAGAGTCCGCCTTCGAGGAAAGAGGCGTAGAGAACATCTCCCTGGATCATCATGTCGTGGATGTGACCGGCTGAGGATTCGAAATGTCCGAGATGGATTGGATTGTATGGATCGGACACATCAACAACCTCCACATTTCCCGATGTGTTGGAAGCGAGGTAGGCGACACCCCGTTCCTCATCCAACCATATGTTGTGAGCACTCGTAACGTCCGGATGAGAGAAGTTTGTCACGAGCTCGGGTGCGTATGGATCCGAGACATCAAGGATGACGAGCCCGTATCCGGAATTCTGAGGCGTAAGGTAGGCAAAACCGCCTGCTGCTTTCACGTCCCAGGTTCCGCTCGTAGCAGAGGTGTGATAGACTGAAGCGAGCTGGGGATCCAAGGGATCGGTGACGTCGATAATACTCACACCGTTCTCACCGAATCTCGCCACGTAAGCGAATCCATCACTTATCCAAACGTCACCGGCTGATGTGCCGATATTGATCTCGCTTTCCATGATAACCGTCTCGTTCACTCCCAATCCCTGGTCTGCCGGGGCGGGAAGGACGACGATGAGGATAATTACCCAGAGAATAGTCAGCGATCTGAAAATTGTCATAACTCCTCCTTATATCACAAAGTCGTCTGTCAGTGCTGATTTTGGTGTTACAGCTCTATATTATTGCTTAGTAATGGACATCACCGAATGCAATGGGGTAGCGGGAAGCTAATGGTTTAAAATTGTGAAAAATATCGTCCGTTTCTCAAAAACAAATCCAACCAGTTGTCATAAATAGGGAGTAGATGATCAAAGAAGCCTTTCGTCTTGTTCGGAAGAATACGGTTTTGTACTAACCAGGGGAATCGGGATATTTTCCATCAAAGTCGACATAAAGCCACCCCCGCTGGTGCGAGAGGTGGCCTGTGTGTTGTGTGAAATGTCATTATCAATGTATGGGTACATGGTGATGTGGATAGGGAACCTCATCCACCCCCATGTCAATCCTTCCTCGCATCACCCGGGATTCACCATCAATATCTGTCTCGCCCGGTTCAGGGACATAATCCGGGTCACCCGCATTGATGCAAAGAGATATAAATTGAAGGTGATAATCACCATTCTGAGGATCGACGAACCTGGGATACTTTTGGATGTTCCCCTCGCCAGGCCAGCCACCTTCAATGTCTGAGTAGGTAACAACGGGATTTCCGCCCTCAATCTCGTTCGGTGAATTACCCCAGAGGATCGAATTTGTTATAATCGGGGAAGAGTTATCACAAAAGATCCCGCCGCCTTCACCATCTATACTATCCCCCGTATTCCCCGTGATCGTATTGCCCGTCATGGTCGATGACGAGTGTTTGCAATAAATTCCGCCGCCGTTGGTGGCCGTATTCCCAAAGATCGTGTTGCCAGTGATGGTCGAGGTAGACCGTAAGAACCAGATCCCGCCACCATTAACTTCAGCCGTATTCCCTGTGATCGTGTTGCCTGTGATGATCGGGGAGCCTTTATAGCAACCGATCCCACCGCCTACCGACACCGTCGTATTCCCCGTGATGGTGTTACCAACAATGGTCGGGGAAGAGAAGGGACAATATATCCCGCCACCGCCGTAGCGGTAATCGAAGGCCAAATTCCCCGTAATAGTGTTGCCCGCGATGGTCGGGGAAGATTCATAGCAATGGATCCCGCCGCCATAGGGGTACGCCCCATTCGTAATAGTGAATCCCTGCAGCACCGAGTTAGCATCCTCCCTGCTTCGGAAGTGGAACCCGTGATGAGGATTATCCAAAGATCCCTCACAATCAACCACACAATTCTCCGGCCCGTTCTCACTCATAACGACGATCGCTTTACCCATAAAGTCAATATCACGGTTCCCATAACCAGTATAGGTGCCATCTGCCACGAGCACCGTATCACCGTCCACAGCCCAAAGAATACCTGCTTGTATCGTGGGTTGCTGAGAGGGGACGTGGATGGTGTTGGCCTGAAGCACCGAACCGCTGACAACCAGAAGAACCCCGAGGAGTAAAAACATAATTTTATTCATAGTGGTCTCCTGGTGAAGAGAGGCTGTCTAATATACCAATCTCGTCCCGATTATATCAGAATAATTAACGAGAGTCAAGGAGATTCAGCAAATCGAGAAGTATCCGTTCAGGATCCATACGATTCAATCAGGCTGGGAACTCGAATTCTTTCAAGAGCGTTTATCAACAAATTACACGCTGGTTATTGACAACAATACGAAGTGAGACAATATTTTAATTGAAATGGGCCAGCGCGGCGTATGCGGATCCGCTTGATAGTGACGCTGCCCCGGATGTCCCAAGGTAATGAGGTGTCAACTAATCGATTGTCACGGATGGAATCACTGAAAGTTACTAAAATCGCTGCCGTTTTGCTCTGTATTCTTCCTGCAGTACTCTTGCTCTCCTCACCCCATTTTATCACCGCAGGGGCGCTGTGCTGAGCAATTCCCAACCTCCCGGTGGGGGGTGAAAAAGGAGGGTCTCTCGCGCCCGGCGAATTTCGTCTGTTGCTCTCCCTGGATTCGAACAGCCGGAACCGGTGGAATCAGCAGGTGTCCGGTCCATCTGTTGAGACATCGAGCACAATCTTCGTAACCGAAGTGATCGTGGGTTTCCTCGATGACTTTGAACTTAGCTTCGTACTTCCGTGGGCAAGTGTCCACGCGAGTGACGAGATGGGCAGCGATGATGCGGCAGGATTCGGAGACCTTTTAGCGCGTGTATACTGGAATGCTTCGAAAGGAAAATTTCGATACGGCTCTTCGGCGGGATTGTACTTACCGGTCGGGAACCTTGCTGAGCAGGATCTGGCCGGGATCGCCACATTCAAATCCGGCACCGTGGATCCTTATTTCGCGCTGTATCTTTCCAGACCCGGCTTTCTCGGTTTCGACTGGCAGGGGACCCTGAATCTGAGAGCGATCCTTGCGTCGAACGATGATAACGTCAAATTCGGCTCTTCGCTGACGACAAGTCTGGGATTGGGGAGACCGGTTCACAGGTTGGTTCGCGCCGGGATTCATTTTACCTATCTCCATCGGGGATCTGATGAAATGAGCCAAATGACCGGCCACTCCTTCGAAGACTCCGGGGGACACTGGCTTTATTTGCAGCCGTCGGCCACAGTTACACTTGTGGCACGGGCATCATATGCCATCCAGCTCATTGTTGGGGGCCGATTACCCCTTGTCCAGAATGTGAACGGAACCCAACTCGTCGAGTCGCCTGCGTGGAACGTGGGTTTTGCCAACACTTTCAGTTTCTGAACCATCCTGATTCTCAACATGCAACCATTATAATGTTAACAGACACCTATATGAGGTAACCCGATCCAGGAGGGACGATGAGCACGAAAAAACTGGGCCGCCGGGCATTCCTCGGAAAGACTGCAGCAGGCCTTCTGTCGACACCGATCGCGTTACCGCTCCTGAACGGGGGGAGCAGCAGCGAGGCGAAAGTCCCGGAACTAAAGTACCGTACACTTGGAAAAACCGGACTCAAGGTCCCGATCGTGAGCTTCGGGGTGATGAACTCGGACAGCCCGGACCTCCTGAAGAAAGCACTCCAGGTTGGAGTGAAGCATTTCGACACCGCTCATATATACCTCAGGGGTAACAGCGAAAAGGCAATTGGCAGGATGCTGCAGGAAAACGGGAAACGCAAAGAAGTGTATATCGCAACGAAGATGAGATTCTCACGCGATCGTGAGAAACACGTCTTTCTACTCGAAAGCAGCGCCAGGGGAGAACCCGGGGCAACCGAGGAGAATCTGAGGAGTCAGCTCGACATAAGCCTCGAAAGACTTCGTACGGATTACATCGATATCCTCTACCTCCACAGCTGTTACAGCCCGGAAATGGCCACCTTCGAGCCGCTCATGAAAGCTCTCGTCAAGGTAAAGGAGGAGGGGAAAGCCCGGTTCATCGGTATTTCAACCCACAGGGACGAACCGAACGTCATCCGCGCTGCAGTGGACACCGGTGTGTATGATGTCGTGCTGACAGCATATAATTATCTGCAGAAACATCGTGAAGAGATTAAAAAAGCCATCGGGTATGCTGCGGACAGGCATGTTGGCGTTGTTGCGATGAAAACCCAGGGTGGAGTCCGCCAGGGTAATAATGAAAACGTCGAGATCAATCACAGGGCAGCCCTGAAATGGGTCCTGAATGACAAAAACGTATGCACCACGATCCCCGGCATGACAACGTTCGACCAGTTGGAGCTGAACTTCAGTCTGATGAGTAATCTGGAATTGACCGAGGAAGAGAAAAAAGACCTCGAATTATCATCACTGATGCCGGGGACACTCTACTGCCAGAACTGCCGTACCTGTATATCGACGTGTCCTGAAAAAGTGGAGGTCCCGACCCTTATGCGGGCATACATGTACACCGAAGGATACGGGAATCTAGCCCAGGCGGAGATGACCGCGTCGGGGCTTCCCGTGCACCTCGGGCTGGACAGGTGTGGATCATGCCCACGGTGCACCGCAATGTGCCAACACGGGATCCCGATAGAAAAACGACTGAAGGGTCTCACGGCGCAGGGAATAGGCCGGTGCTGACAACTGGCTCAACTGTAAATCTCTGATCTCCGCTGAAATCAATCAATAGGATCTACCTCTGAAGGGACACTTACAACGGACGATCACCTTTCCGTAATTGTCAAAGCCTCCCGGATCATTGACATCCTCCCTCAGATTATGTTACAATACAGCCAAGTGTACCATACATTCCACTGGTTTTTCTGGAAGGTTTTGACACGTAGCCACTAACCCCATCCCCGGGAGGCAGTATGCGATTACGTGGTTTTCTTCTGCTCACCATTTTCTCTTTTCTTATCTTTAATATCGGCTTGGCTCAAGGTATAAATCCCGGTAACATGAAATTCCTCGACAACTGGGGAAATCCTGGATTTACCGTGATCTCCGAGTCGGCATTGGGACTCGAGATAGTCTACTCCGTACCCCATATCACGGTTAGTGAGATCGAGGTGAACGGTGAGACCTTCACGAATGTGAACCTGCCCGGAGCCCTGCTTGGAAACAACGAAGGAGCACCGAACCTGGCGGGCGTGAGCCGCTTTATTGCATATCCGCAGGGAGCTCATTACAGCGTCGAGGTTCTGGAGAGCCGCAAGAGAGAGTACAGGAATGTGAACATTCTTCCTGCGCCTCCGATCCCTCGCGAAGGCGACACAACACCTCCGACGTATGAAAAAGACCTGGCCATCTACAATGCTGATGCCAACTACCCGGTTGAACCGGTCATGCTGTCGGAGCCCATGCTGCTCCGTGGTGTCGACACGTTCATGCTTGGTATTACACCGTTCGCTTACAATCCCGTACAGAAGCGGCTGGTCGTGTACACAGACTTCCGGCTCCGGATCACGTTAGAGGGCGGAAATGGTGTTTTCGGGGAGGACCGGCTGCGAAGCCGCTGGTTCGAGCCCCTGCTCGAGCAGCACCTACTCAATTACTCATCCCTTGCGGCGGTGGACTTCAATAACCTGCCGACGGATCATCATGAGGAGTGCGAATACATGATCTTCTACCCTGATGATCCGGATTTCGAAACCTGGGCCACTACAATCCGTAACTACCGTGCGAACCAGGGTATCAGTTCGAACATCTTCAACATCGCCGATCTGGGGGGTACTGCCGCGGATATCGAAGCCAAAATCAATTATGCCTACACCTATTGGTCAACACCGCCCGTGGCGGTCCTCATGCTTGGTGATCTTCCTTACATGCCGGTCAACACGTGGACAGGGTATTGCCTTTCCGACAACCTCTATGCCGACGTGAACGGCGATGATCTTCCCGATGTGAACATCGCGAGGCTCACCGCCAGAGACGCAGATGACCTGGAACTGATGATCAAAAAGTTCATGGACTACGAGAGAACACCGCCGGTCAATCCGAGTTTCTACGAAGAGCCGCTGATCGCAGGCGGCTGGCAAACGGATCGATGGTTCATTCTCTGCTGTGATGTGATCTGGGGTTTTCTCAACAACGAGGAGGCCAAAAGTCCGGTTCGCGAGTATGCGGGTTACACCCACGGGTCCGCACCGCCCCAGTGGTCTACAAATCCCAATACCTACATGATCCTCAGCTATTTCGGACCCGATGGGCTTGGTTACGTTCCGGCCACACCGGCACACCTGACCGACTGGAACGCAAATGCAACTTCGATAAACGCCGCTATCAATTCCGGCGCTTTCTGGCTCCTGCATCGTGACCATGGATACGAATCGGGGTGGGGTGATCCGGATTACAGCACAAGCGATCTGAGCGGGCTGTACAATGATGATCAGGTTTTTGTACTCTCTATCAACTGCCTCACCGGCAAGTACGACTACAGCCCTCAGTGTTTTGCCGAAGCGTTCCAGCGGATGCCGGCGGGAGCACTCGGTACCATAGCGGCATCCGAGATTTCTTACTCGTTCGTGAACGACACTTTTGTGTGGGGAATACACGACTCGATGTGGCCGAACTTCGATCCCGGATACGGCGGGAGCAGCGGTGATTATCCGCTTCTTCCCGGGTTTGCCCAGGTCTCCGGCAAGTGGTATCTGGCAGCTTCCTCCTGGCCCTATAACCCGAGTAGCAAGGATATTACCTATCATCTCTTCCATATGCATGGTGATGCCTTCACGCAGCTCTGTGACGAGGTTCCTCAGGACCTGACCGTGTCCCACGCAAATTCGATAGACAGTGAGGCAACAAGCTTCGAAGTGACGGCCGACGCGGGATCCTTCATCGGGATCGCCATGGACGGTGTTGTTCTCGGTACAGCCGAGGGTACGGGCGGTCCTCTGACCATCAACATCGATCCGCCGAACCACCCGGGTACTATGTATGTGACCATTACAAAACCAAATCATCGCCGTTATGAGAGCCCTGTTAATGTCTATACGGGACCTCTTTCCATCTGGCTTCCCAATGGAGCACCCACCGAATGCCTGCCTGGACCGACTACTGACGTGGATGTGATTATTTTCGACGGGAGCGAGACTTACGTTTCCGGTTCAGGCCTGGTGCACTATCGGTTCGATCCGTCCGATCCATTCCAGAGCGCACCGATGATCGAGGTGACAGATTATCTGCTGCTTGCTACGATCCCTGGCGCACCCTCGATGAGCCTGCCAGAATTCTATTTCAGTGCAGAAAGTAACCAGGGTTCCACAGTCTATCTGCCGCCGGACGCACCGGCTACAACCTATACCATGGAGGTGGGCGGCCTTCCCGAAGTCTTGATGGTCGACGATTTCGAGAATGACATGGGGTGGGTAATTGAAAACCTGGATATACTGACTGGTGCATGGGAGAGAGCAATACCAGTCGGGAGCGGTGGAGACCGGGGTGACCCTCCCACAGACAGTGACGGATCCGGGAAGTGTTACGTGACCGGGAACGGGTTCAATGAAGACGTTGATGGCGGACCCACTATTCTTTATTCACCCATTCTCGATCTCTCATTCGGTGATACCGAGATCAGTTTCGACATGTGGCACTACAACAATGCCGGGGACGATCCATTCACCATTAGTGTCTCGAGTGACGGCGGAGTGTCATGGACCCTGGTCAACGAACAGCT
>Ga0255052_10002480_pt1 | contig 13291 bp, 11 predicted proteins | sample JV7_2_21_MG_FD_188632 | JGI IMG/M metagenome (GOLD analysis project Ga0255052, IMG submission 188632) | Seawater microbial communities from Jervis Inlet, British Columbia, Canada - JV7_2_21 | ecosystem: Environmental > Aquatic > Marine > Inlet | place: Canada: British Columbia | collected... | reverse complement strand
TTCACTTCACCAGAGATTTTTCGGAGAATCTGTTCTCGACGTCAGAGTACCGCAACTCGGTCGGCGCGTTTGAGGGTGCCAATTACGAGTCTCAAGGCTACTATCGGTCCGAGCAAAATTGCCTGATGTTCACTCGCACGGATTATTTCTGCCTGGTCTGCCGAGCCGCGATCAACAAGGTGATCGACGAATACACGCTCGAATCAGCTCCGTAACTTGAATCCCGTCTTGAATATCCACCAGACGACGATCAGGCAGAGCGTCAGAAATGCGAACACCATGCCCAGGCTAAGCGCGACGGCAACATCGGCGTTCTCATAGAAACTCCAGCGGAAACCGCTGATCAGATAAACAATTGGATTGAAAAGGCTAACCGTTTGCCATGCTGGTGGCAGCATGCTGATCGAATAGAAAGTACCACCCAGGAACGTTAACGGCATGATGATGAGAATCGGCACGATCGTCAGTTTTTCCCAGCCGTCAGCCCAAATACCCAGGATGAAGCCAAACAGGCTGAACGATACGGAAATAAGCACCAGGAACAACAGCATGATCGCCGGGTGCGCAATCTCGACGGTTACAAAGAAACTTGCTGTGGTCAAAATGATGCCGCCTATGATCACCGACTTGGTCGCCGCTGCGCCCACGTAGCCGAGCAAGACCTCAACGAAAGACACCGGGGCCGACAACAACTCGAAAATCGTGCCGGAAAACTTGGGAAAGTAGATTGCAAATGATGAGTTGGAAATGCTCTCAGTCATGATCGACAACATGATCAGACCTGGCACGATAAAAGCACCATAACTAACGCCATCGATTTCAGTAATTCGCGACCCGATTGCCGCACCGAAAATTACGAAGTACAACGACGTCGACAGCACGGGGGCAACGATACTCTGCACGAGAGTTCGCATCATGCGCGCCATTTCCGTGCGATAAATCGCTTTTATTGCATGAAGGTTCATCGTTCTTTGTTCACCAGTCCGACGAAGATTTCCTCCAGAGATGTTTGCGAGGTACTAAGATCACTGAACTTGATGCCGGCATCGTGTAATACGGCCAGCAATGACGTTATTCCCGTGTGGTCCTGCTTGGTGTCGTAGTGGTAAGTCAACTCTGAGCCACCATCACCCAATTCAAGCTGGAAATCGCCGAGCCCGGCAGGAATGCTGGCCAGCGGCTCAGATAATTGCAGCACGAGCTCTTTCTTACCGAGCTCACGCATCAACTTGTGCTTTTCCTCGACGAGAATGATCTCACCGTGATTGATTACGCCAACCCGATCTGCGAGCTGTTCAGCTTCTTCAATGTAGTGTGTCGTCAGAATCACCGTAACGCCGGACTCGCGCAACGTCTGCACAACGTTCCACATTTCCTGACGAATCTCTACGTCAACGCCAGCAGTCGGCTCATCGAGAAACAAAATGTCGGGTTCGTGTGCGAGGGCCTTGCAGATCAGCACGCGCCGCTTCATGCCACCGGACAACATCATGATCTTTTCGTCTTTCTTATCCCACAGCGACAGCGACTTCAGAACTTTCTCAATGTGATCCGGATTGTCCGGCTTACCGAACAAACCGCGGCTGAAGCGCGCCACGTTGTACGGCGTTTCGAAGGTCTCAGTCGGCAATTCCTGCGGCACGAGGCCAATTCGCGAACGAGTCGCGCGATAGTCGACGACGTTGTCGTAACCATCGATGGTTACAGTGCCGCCGGTCTTCGTCACGATACCGCAGACAATATTTATCAGCGTGGTCTTGCCGGCCCCATTCGGGCCAAGCAGACCGAAGATCTCACCGCGATTAATGTCAAGGCTCACGGCCTTTAGCGCTTCAAAGCCGCCGGCGTAAATCTTGGTCAGATCGTTGATGCTGATGATTGGCTGCATAGGCGGGATCATACAGCGAATAGTCTCCTTGTAATATCCAGCACCATCGCCCGGTCTACTTGGGCAGGATTATCTGGCGTTTGGAGAATAACTTGCAGTACGTAGTAACGCTGCTGATTCTCGTAACATTGCTTGTGGGCGGTTTTGCTTGGCTTAACCGCCCACTTTTTATCTCTGTCGACGCCGACATCCCGAGCGATTTTCCGGATGTAGGATTCTCACACCTCGACCTTGAAGAACTGCTCAGAAAATACGTGGATGCGGACGGAAATGTCGACTACGACAGCTGGTATCGCTCATCTGCCGCCATCGCCCAATTGGCATCCTATCTGGCCGCCGTCGCTCGTTTCAGTCCCGATGTTTCGCCTGATCGATTCGCCACAAAGAACGACGAGCTTGCCTATTGGATATACGGCTATAACGCGTGGGTGATCAAGAGCGTTCTTGATCACTGGCCGATTGAAAGCGTGACGGACCTGAAAGCCCCAATCGAAGCGATTACCGGGTTTGGGTTTTTTCATCAGCGGCGATTTGAGTTCGGCGGTAAGCCCTACAGTTTGCTTGCGGTCGAGAACAATAAGATTCGTAAGGTTCATCAAGATGCTCGCATTCATTTCGTCTTGAACTGCGCTAGCGACAGCTGCCCGGTAATGCGCCCCACGCTGCCGACAGGCGAGGCCTTGCAACAGTTACTCGCGACGGCGACAACGGAGTTTGTGAGCGACCCGAAAAACATATCGATTGATCATGCCAACAAGCGGATCGTGCTGTCGAGGATCTTCAAGTGGTTCCGACGGGATTTTCTCAACGACCTGAAGAAACGCGGCATTCCCGATGAACATGGTCTGGCCGACTACGTCGCCAGCGTCGCCCCGGAGTCCATGCGAGCGGAGCTGCGATCAGCGCAGGAATACGACATTGTATTCAGCGACTACGACTGGTCGCTCAACGGCAGCGAAGCTCACTAGTTGAATGTCCGCTTTCAGGCCGTCAGCAGACGCCTGGAAAACCTATTCGTTGTACAAGAACACCTCAACAATGCCGTTTGTGAGTTCGCCCAAATTAACATCCGAGGTATTGGAAATAATTGCGACTACCATGTCCTCTTGCGGATAAATCCGCAGGCTCGTCGTGCCACCAACCGAGCCGCCCGTGTGTCCAACGACTCTTCTGCCTTGCTTGTCAGTACCCGTCTGCCAGCCAATACCGTACCCGGTTTTCTCGCCATCCGAAGTGGATTGGGCCGACCACATCAATTCAATGGTCTCGGGCCGAAGGAACTGATCCGAAAGGTGGGCAAAGCCAAAGCGCACCAGATCTTCAGACGTCGATAATATGCCGCCACCTGCCCACTTGTTGCTGTTGTCGACCCATGGCGTATTAACCAATACTCCGTCCTGCGACCTGTAATACCTTGACCGATTCCTGATGATCGGGACAACGCGATCGGCAACTGTTTGTGTCATTCCCGTTGGGGCAAACACCTTGTCAGACATGTAGGACAAGAACTCCTGATCGGCCGCAGCTTCGACTACGGCACTAACGAGGTTGAAACCGTACGACGAATACGAGTACGCAGTACCGGGACGAAACTCAAGTGGGTCATCTTTGAATATGGACAGCGCGTCGGAAACACTCTCATAGGCTACCGCGCTATAGAACTCATCGTCCTTGTAGTGACGAATACCGGCCAAGTGACCCGCCAACATTCGTGTTGTGATTGTCCATCGTTTTTCAGGGAAATCCGGCAGGTAGGTTTGAACAGGCTCGTCCAGATCCAACTTTCCAGCTTCGAGCAATTGACCCAAAGCCATCGCGGTCATCGGTTTCGCCGTACTTCCCACACGAAAGAGAGTCAACGCAGGATTGACCGGTACCTGCTGTTCCAGATCGGCAAAACCGAATCCTCCAGACCACACGATGCTCTGATCAACGCCAACGGTAATCGTCAGGCCCGAGGCGCCGACGCCATTCAGGTAAGCAACAGCCAGTGCCGCCGCCTTGTCCTCCGCTCGTTCAGTCGCGAGGTCGACTGTCGCACAGGATGCGACGAGGAACCCTGCCAGAAGACTACTAAACAGCGACTTGAGTTTAACGGTGCGTGCCATAAACCTGTCCCTCGTTATATCAATATCAGTGCGAATCGGATTCGTCGATTATTTCGCGTAGCTTGCTGATCGTTCGCCAGTTTCTGGCGGTTGTTGGCACGCCGAGGCATCGATCAACCTTTGCTGCCAGTTTGGACCGACCAATTCCATCAGGCGCCAGCAAGAAAAACGCATCATCGTGTAACGCGAATTGTTCCGAATCAGACTGCAGGTCTTTCAACGCGTCCAGATCAGGCTCGACTGCTGCTTCGGTCAGAAACCACACATGCAGGAACTGCGGAGTCTCTCCACCTGCTGGAAACGGATTTGCTGCCATGATCACTTTAAATCGATCAACTGTGAGCACCAAAACCTGTGGTGCAAAGCCACATCGATGTTCGATGGCGTCGCTTATGTCACTGGACAATGAATCGGCCGTCGCGGATGCGGAAAATACCGAATTACCACTTTGTATATAGGTCTGAATATTTTCACAGCCCACAGATGCCAGAACGTCGCGCAAATCCTGCATGGGCAGAATGTTTTTTCCGCCAACGTTAATGCCGCGAAATAACGCGACGTAACTGCTCATGTCTGTAATTGATCCGCATAAGCAAACAATGCAGCAGAGCCGCCTGTGTGGAGAAACACAATGTTGCCGGCCGAAAGTGAGCCGTTGCGTATCAGATCGATCATTCCCGCCAGACCCTTGCCGCTATAAACCGGGTCGAACAGCAGACCTTCATAACGTGCAAGCATCAGGACTGCTTCATTCATCGACTCCGTTGGCACACCGTAACCGTCACCAACATAGTCGCAATTAGCAACAACGTCGTCGCGAGTAACGCAGCCTGATTTACCAATGTAATCTGCCGTTTCGCATGCCAGCTTGTACACCTTCTCTTCCTGCGCGTCTCGCGGAATGTTTACGCCGATGCCAAGCAACGGAATGTCGCATTGCATCGCTTTAAGACCAACGATAAGTCCACCTTGCGTACCAGCGCTTCCGGTGGCGGTGACTATGTGACCGATGTCCAGCCCCTGCTCATCAATTTGTTCGAGCAACTCAATCGCGCAATTCACGTAGCCCAACGCACCTACTTTATTCGATGCACCACCCGGAATGATGTAAGGCTTACCACCGGATGCCATTACCTCGTCGGCAACATCCATCATTGCCGCATCAAAATCCGTTCCGCCCGGGTGCTCGCGCAGATTTGCGCCAAAGATCTTGTCCAACAACACATTGCCCGATGTTGCATAAGCTTCGCTCGGATTTTTGATGCGATGCTCGAGCAATACTTCGCACTTAAGACCCAGCTTGGCAGCAGCAGCCGCAGTTTGACGAACGTGGTTCGATTGCACCGCACCAACCGTGATGATCGTGTCGGCGCCTTGCTGCAACGCCTCGGCCATCGAGAACTCGAGCTTGCGCGTCTTGTTGCCACCCGATGCGAGCCCCGTGCAATCGTCACGCTTAACGTAGATTTCGGGTCCGCCGAGATGCCGACTCAAGCGTGGCAGGTGCTCCAGGGGCGTCGGTAGATGTGCCAACGGCACTCTTGGAAAGTCATTTAGCAACACGTTCTACTCCAGGTCCGGACGCGCTTAACCGCGCGCCAATCGTACAGTCTCTTCTGCAAGCACATCCGTTGATGAAATCAGCGGCACTTTGAGCATTGAATCGTTGAGAACCAACGGAATTTCCGTACACGCTGCAACTATCGCCTGTGCTCCTCGCGCTACCAACGCCCTGGCAAGCTTACGCATACCCGCTGCAACAATATCGCTCTTGTCGCCGGCCTTGATCTTGTTGATCAACACCATCAACGCCGTCAGCTCGGCAGCATCAGGCAACACGGGGTGCAAGGAGTTCTCCTGTAAGGCCTGTTGATACACATCGGCCTGCAAACATCCGTTAGTCGCTAACACACCGACATTTGTGACTGATGAATCGCGCTGCAAAAGGGCATCAATGGTGACATCAATAATCGAAATCAGCGGAATACTCACTGCCTCTGTCACGCTCGTCGCGAAAACGTAGGCGGTGTTGCACGGGATTACCAGAAGCTCAGCACCCGCTGCCTCGAGTCGTTTGGCCATCTCCGCAAGAACCGGCCCCGGGTCCTCACCACCATCGAGGATTGCCGCTTGTCGATTGGGCACAGTCGGGTTGTGGTCGACCAACATGCGGATGTGGTCCTGATCCTTTTTCGCTGGAGTCAGCGCGATGACTTTTTCCATGAAATCGACAGTCGCATCAGGACCCATGCCACCGAGCACACCGACTATTTTCGCTTTCGAACTCATCCGAGACCCACACCTCTGAGAACCAGTTGCAACTTGCAAATCAGCTCATCAACCTTGCTGCGGTCATAAATGAACGGTGGCGCCAGCAAGATATGAGCGCCGGACCTGCCATCGGCGGTACAACCGCCCGGATAGATAACCAGGCCGTGGTCCATCGCCATCTGTTTGATACGACCACCAAGTGAACGATCGGCAGGTGCTTTTGACTCGCGATCGGCGACCAGTTCGATACCGATAAACAGGCCACGGCCACGAATGTCGCCTACATTTGGATGATCGCCAAATGCCAGTTTCAGCTCGGACACCAAATAAGCCCCGATCACACCAACATGCGTCAGCAATTCGTCACGATCAATGACGTCGGACACAGCCATTGCCGCCGCACACGCTGTCGCATGACCGATGTACGTATGACCATGCTCAAAGAAGTTGAATTCCTCGACAACGGCATCATGCACAAAGCCGCGCACGATCGTCGCGCCGATGGCCTGATACCCGCCACCCAGGCCTTTCGCGATCGTTACGATATCGGGCAGGACGCCCTCCTGCTCGAACGCGAAGTAGGTTCCGGATCGCCCGCTGCCCGACATGACCTCATCGAGAATCAGCAGGATATTGTGACGATCACAGATCTCACGAATTTTCCTGAAATAGCCGGCAGCGGCCGGCACCGCGCCCAACGTCGCGCCGACAATTGTCTCGGCAATAAATGCCGCGATGTTGTCCGCGCCGTGCAACTCAATTGCATTGTCCAGCGCTTGCGCGGCACGCTCGCCGTATTCTTCTTCAGACTCGTCGTCCTGCTGATGCCGATACGCATAGCAAGGCTCAATTCTTGGCCAATCGTGGAGTAACGGCGAAAATATCTCACGACGCCCCGGATTTCCCGACAACGACAACGCGCCGAGTGTGTTGCCGTGATAGCTCTGCTCTCGGCTGACGACGATATGTTTTTGGCTCTTGCCCATTGCGAGCCAATACTGTCGCGCAAGCTTGATGGTGGTCTCGTTGGCCTCGGAACCACCGGAAAGAAAAAAGACCCGAGCCCCTGCCTCGCCGAAACGGTCCACCAATCTCGCGGCGAGTTTCTCTTGCGGCTCGTTCGTGAAAAATGCGGTATGCGCATAGGCCAGCTGGCCGACCTGCGCCTGGATCGCGGCAATGACATCCGCATGCCCGTGACCGAGGCAGGCCACAGCCGCACCACCACTACCGTCAAGATATTGCTTGCCCGTATCGTCGTACAGATAGACGCCTTCACCTCGCAATCCGCGAGGATACTCGTGCTTTGGGTTCCTGTAGAAAACGCCGCTCATTTCACGTTGAGGTAAGTAGATTTCACACGGTTACGGGACAGCACGTCCGCCATGACGACAAGAAGCATGGTGGAATCAGGACGCGAACGAAATGGCGAGCGAGGGACATTGTTGTCATAGTCATACTGCGCAGAGCGACAGTATCCCCGCGCTTGGCCGCAAGCTCAAGATAGTTGTCACCCTGTTCCTGATGGCGGGTGTCGCAACTGACTACACGGAAATAGGCTTGCTGTGGTCAAACCATCGGTAAACGAACTGCGCTGTGGTTGCCAGCAGTAACGGTGCCGCAAATCCTGTTACTCGCCGCCCTGTTTAGTCGGCTGTAGATTTGCTCTTCTCTGTTACCGGGCGGTCGCCTGGTCTTCCAGCACATTTGCAGCGCCGGACTGTCCGATTTTCTGGAGCAATGCGAAGAACTGCGTGCTCGATAGCGGTCTGCTGTAGACGAAGCCCTGGATGTGATTACAGCCGTGACTGCGCAGGAACTCGAGCTGCTCCATTGTTTCGACGCCTTCTGCGACGACGTTAAGACCCAACTGTGCCGACATAGCGAGGATCGCCGCACATATCGCCGCATCATCGGCGTCCGTATGCAGATCCTTGACGAATGAACGATCGATCTTGATCGTATCAATGGGGAATCGTTTCAAATAACTCAATGACGAATAGCCTGTACCAAAGTCATCGATCGATAAGGATATTCCTGCTTCTTTTAACGCTTTCAGTTCGACCAACGTTTTGTCCACATCCTGCAACAGAACGCTTTCGGTAATCTCCAAGTCGAGGAAACTTGCGTCAATACCAGCCCCGGTCAGCGCCTCAAAGACGTCCTCGGTCAAACCGCCGTCCTGAAACTGGTGGCTCGAGATATTCACAGACACCGGTACCGCCCCGACGGTGGACGTTGACCACACCTTCACCTGTTTGCAGGCTTCGCGAAGCACCCACTGACCGATTGGCACGATCAGACCGGTTTCCTCAGCGACCGGAATAAAGTCACTCGGACTTATGGTGCCCCGTTTAGGATGAGTCCAGCGCAAGAGCGCCTCAGCACCAACCAGACGATTCGATGAGGCATCGATTTTCGGCTGAAAGTAAAGCTCGAAATGCTCTTCAGCAATAGCGGTTCGAATCAGGTTTTCAAGATCCAGGCGGTGCAATGTTTTGGTGCGCATCGTCTCGGAATAGAACTTGAAGTTGTTGCGGCCGACATTTTTGGCGCGGTACATCGCAGAGTCTGCGTTCATGAGTAGCTCTTCGCCTGTCTGACCATCTTGTGGATACAGAGCAATACCGATACTCGGTGTCACGACAAACTGGTGCCCGGCACAGGTAAACGGAGGCGTGAGCTCTTTGATGACTCGTGACGCGACGGGGGCGACCCCGGCCTCTCCATCAATGTCGTACAGCTTGATGACAAACTCGTCGCCACCTAACCTGGCCAGCTTGATTGCACCATTGGCCACGGGGTCCAGATGCGCAACGGAATCAGACGACCGAATACAGTTGGCGAGACGTCCAGCCACATCTTTCAGGAGCTTGTCGCCAATACTATGTCCGAGCGTGTCATTAATGCGCTTGAAGCGATCCAGATCGACGAAGAGGACCGCGAATTTTTTATCATCGCGTTTGGCGATACCGATTGTCCGTTCCAGGCTTTGGCTGAATAGCTCTCGATTCGGTAACTCGGTCAAATCGTCGTAGTACGCAAGATTGTAAATTTCAGCCTCGGCGCTCTTGCGTTCGGTGATGTCGCGCACGAGCGCGAGAACCGAATTCTTGTCTCGAGGTACAAAGCGTGTCTCGAGATGAATGTCGAGCCCAGGAAGATCGTGTTCATAAAGTTGCGTGTTGCCGGTCTTAAGTGCTTTCTTGATCCGCGCCCTGGCCGTGTCATCATTTTCACAAGGATAGAAGTTGATCTGCGATGCCGTCGTTAGTGCTTTTAGTTGCAAGGTGTGAGTCGCATCCGGACCGCTGAGTCCATCTTGCACCTCACCTTCCTCGTTGACGATAAAGATAAGGTCTGGAATTGCGCGAATGAGTCCGGTCAGGTCACTGAGTGATCGAGCCGTTCTCAGTGCCTGTCGAATGCGGTGCGGAAGTATCGGCACTGCGATCGGCTTGATGAAGATATCGGTTGCGCCGAGAGCATAAGCACGCTTCACAGCCTGTTCATCCTCTCGATCGGCAAGCATTAGAATTGGAATCTCGCGACCCGCTTCTTGTGACCTTATCGTCTTGCAGACCGCCAGGCCGTCGATGCCAGGCAACTCAACGTCAAGCAATACTGCATCGGGCTGTGCCTTGGCAAAAAGGTCGAGCGCCGCCTGCCCATCTTCGGCCGTCAAAATGCGAAAACCGACATTCTCCAGGGCGTCCCAGACGTCTTTACGCTGCGAGACGTCCGCCGCCGCAACGAGGACAAGCGGTTTCGTAATGGTCTCAATGTTGGCGTTCATTCTGCCGGCATTGCCTTGGGCTCGAAATGTCTGGTTATTTCGTGCAATAAGTGACTGTATACAAAAAGAATATCGGTACACCGGCGCGGAATCCGCGACCGAGGTCACAGTGTGGGCAGACGGACGCTCGTTTAGGGCCGCATGATCCGGTTGGAATCCCACGGAGACCGGTACACCACGCCATCAGTTGCGTGAAGCGGCGTATCGGCCTTATTCAGCCCGGGCGACAACCCCAATACCGCCGGTGCCGCACAGGCTCCTGCTTCGCGGTAGTCTAGCGCCGCCGCGAGACGACCTTCGTTGGGGTCGCCCAGTTGTTTCGTAAAGTCGTCCGCAACAAAGCATCCCGGCACCTCGGACTCGTCAAGCGACCCTGGGTCGCCTGGGAAGAAGCCATCAGTGTAGTCGCCGAAATTCTTCGCATTGACGCCACGAAACTGAATCGTGAAATAGTGGGTTCCACAATTGCCTTGAGCATAGAATCCATAAGGCTTGCCGCAGGTGGTCGAACCGATCTGGATGACTTCAACATCCACTCCGCGCAAGCCGTTCATGACAGCCTCGCTCGCCGAGCAGGTACCTCCGCCTGTCAATACGAACACACGGGACAGGCCCAGAGTTGGCAACGCCTGACCCGCTGGCAACGAGAAACCCACAGTTTGATCATGAAACAGCGTGGGTGTGATCGGATCCCCGGTAACCGGGTCGGTTATCGGGTGCTTGTCATTGAATTGCAGTGCTTCAAACGTCTGTCCGGCAGTTGCTACAGGACCTGCGATCATATAAGCGAGTTGCGCGGCAATATCCAGAAATCCGCCACCGTTGTAGCGAATGTCGAGCACCAGATCATCTATATCCTGAGCATCCAGGAATCCTATCGCATTAAACAACTCTTCTTCAGCGGGCGCCCGGTGGTAGTTGAAGGTCATGTAGCCAACACGCCCGCCGCCCGGCAAATCAATGACCTTCACGTTTTGCACCATGGCGTTGGTTATCTGTTCCGACGTCAAAGTGACCGCGCCGCCACTCGAAAAAGTAAATGTGTACGATTCTCCGATGTTCGCTGGATAAAAGGCGGCATTCAGGACATCGATGCCAGCTTGCGAATTTGTATCAATATCGAAACTGTTAATTGCCAGCACCCTCGCGCCACGGGCGAGACCCGCAACCGTCGCCGGAGAGTTTGGTTCGGTATACGCGATGCGAATATCGCGCGGTATATCGACCGAAATAAACGCCCAATCGATGCCATAACCAGCCGAAACACCGCCCTGCGAGAGTTGAAACCACTCCTGGGAATCGTAGGTAAAATGAAACTTGTCTTTCGGCGCTCCAGATGGAGACAAAGCTGTCGTCCTCAGTTCGTCGAAATACGCGAGCGGATCATTGAACAGCCCGGGATCCTGATCAGCGATCTCGTCGTACCAAAGGTAGGTGTTATCGCTAAATGATCTAAGGAAGTTGTTCTCATCCAGCGTTGATCCGGCAACATCGGCAAACGGATTGCCGGTAAAAGGATCGATGCCGTTTCTCGGTGACTGGCACTCCGCGGCAAAGGTAGCGGCATCCAGGAATACTCCCTGCTGCCAACCGCTCCCACCACCGCCCGGTGGCGCGACTTTTCCACCTCCACCGCCGCCACCGCATGCGCCCAGCACAACAACGGTCAAATACAGGACCAGGTTACGAACAACCCTGGTGGAAGACTTGCAGACTCGTGAAAATTTCATGACAGCCTCATATTGCCAGCATGTATTGGAGCGGGTGAAGGGAATCGAACCCTCATTCTCAGCTTGGGAAGCTGATGTTCTACCGTTGAACTACACCCGCTTATTGGTGATTTCCCCACAATTCTACAGTCTCCAATAGTGTCTAGCTATGGTGCCAAGGTAGAGGAATGGTGTGGGACGATTGGCTATTCGGACACGTGATCCTCTAGAGGTCAAATTGACACCATTGATGCTTCGGCCACGCGCAAATGCAAGGTCGCGCAAGAAATTTAATATGCCGGCATATCACAGCAAGTACGCCGTCACGGCTGCTCCCTTGCGCGATTGTCTCTCAGGCACATCACCCTGAATACAAACTCTAGAAATTTTAGATACTAATGCGCAAAACGTTTCACAGAACGTCAAGTATTCAGGCGTTATCTGTTCCTGCACGTAGGTCGTCGTCTTGCATCCGGATGTGGGCCGACAATGCCGAAGCATGCTAGATTAAGTTAAAGCGACTGGACTCCGGCGAGCTACCTGGTGCAGTACTAATTTGGCGGCCTGGGTTCGGCGCGTTAACCAAAAGACACGGATAACACCGTGCGGGCAATTCGATACATGGATATTCGAAAGCTTAGTAACCCGCTGGCTATTGTGGCCGTAATTCTGGTCGTGGTCGTTCTGTCGCTGCTGGTTATTGAGTCGCGATCTGTCAAGAACGAGTACTACGTGTCTCAGGCTGAACGGACGCGCCTGATCGAAACGACGCGAACAGACATCGCAACCATGCTTGCTGGAATGACGGCTGCGATCGAAACCGGCGCCCGAATAACTCCTTCCGTAGAGTTAATCAAAATGCGCCTTCGAGACAACAATAAGGCTCCGCAGGAATTCTCGGGCGTCACGCCGCAGAATCCTGATGTCCTGCCGCAACTCAAGGCGTTCGACAACGCGCTAACGCTATTCCTGATCAGTAGTCAGACTTTCATTTCGACTCAAAACACGTTGGCCAGTGCGCTGCAACGATTGCAGGAAGAATCGCCGGAATTTGTCAGGAACCTGCGTGAACGTGGACTGCCAACCCATTCGGGCACTGTCTTTACGCTCGCCATCGACGTAATCGACTTCTCGACCGGGCAGCGCCTGTCCGATCCGATTCAACTTCGCGGTCGTATTGAGGAACTTCGGAACGACCCCTCTTTCGCCGCACAACTGCCAGATATGGCGGCTAAGTTTCTCGCGACAGCGGAATCTGTTGTCGACCAACAAGTGGCAGCGGAACTTACACTTGAGGCAATCCGTCGTAATCCCGTCGCTGCAGAACTGTCGGCGCTGGAGGCAGCAGAAGCTGCTTTTAACAGAGGCGCGATGCAGCGTGCGGAAACAGCGCAGGCCCTGTTGGCATTCTGTGCCGTATTGTTGTTGCTGGGCGCTGCATATTCTATCTATAAGTTGCAATCGAGCTACCGAGCACTAAACAAGAGCAACAGGGAACTGCAGCTTTCGAATGAAACGC
>Ga0255052_10002478_pt1 | contig 13301 bp, 9 predicted proteins | sample JV7_2_21_MG_FD_188632 | JGI IMG/M metagenome (GOLD analysis project Ga0255052, IMG submission 188632) | Seawater microbial communities from Jervis Inlet, British Columbia, Canada - JV7_2_21 | ecosystem: Environmental > Aquatic > Marine > Inlet | place: Canada: British Columbia | collected... | reverse complement strand
GTCCAGCTGCAGACGACATTTGCTGGGATCTCCTGCTCGGCCAGATAGGTGATGTTGTTGGACTTGGACTTGAGCTCCAGCAGGACGTTGGGGTTGGCCTTGGCGAACGCCAGCAGGGCATCGAGGAGGCCGCCTCGATTGCCCCAGACCAGAGAGTCGGAGGCTTGGCCGGTGCCGATGTGGTAACGGCGTGTGGGGTCGAGATCGATCTCGGCCAGCTTCTCAGCCAGATCGGCCTCCAGCTCGGCGGTCTCGCCATAGAAGGTCTGAATAGTGCAATAGCTGCAGGAGAAGGGGCAGCCGCGCACGGCGTCCAGGGTGTGGAGCCCGCAGCAGACTGTCTGATCCGAGTGGGCCGGGCAGAGGCCGAGAACCTCGCGATCGGTCTTCGTCTCCTGGAGCTGGATCTGGCGACGGGGCGGCGGGGCCAGGCCAGACTCCGGGTAGCTCTTCTCCGATGCCCCAAGGGTCTGTAGATTCTTCCGCAGCTCCTGCAGGATTGCCTTTTTGCGTTGCTTACCCTGACCCTGAGCGTTCCGTTCAGCCACTTCCCACCACTGCTTCAGCAGACCTTCACGCCACATTTCCAGATCCCGGGCCGCCTGAGAGACCTGCCGCAGCTCCTGAAAAGTAAACCGGTAGCCCTCCGCCAGGGACCGAATGAACTCCCGGTCGGGGGTATCGAGCACAGGTAACAAGGTGTCCGCGACCATGCGGGACAGCTTGTCTGCGTACTCGGACGAACTCACGCTCAAGGCACGGAGACCGGCAAACAGACCTCGGTGCTGACCCAGCGCAGGCACATGTCGGCACCACCATCCGTGGTGTCGAAAGCGATGGTGAACTGGTCGACTTCCTCTTCCAGCTCACCAACGCTGGCCTCGGCCACCAGCACCTCGGTTTCGGGCAGATCCAGCGCTATGAATTCCTGGGTCTCCGCGTTGAAGAAGCCGGTACCGGAAAGACCTAGCGCAGAGTTGAAATGCACGGTCCAGCTCTTTTCACCGGGGGTGGTAAAGACCGAGTAAGTGCCTGCGGATAGCTTCTGGCCGCCGATCATGACGTCCCCGGTGACGGTGATCTCGGTGGCTTCGTTGGCTCCCGTCCGCCAGATCTTGCCGTACGGAACCAGAGCTTCGCTCTCTTCGGTGCCGAAGATATTGTCGCGTCCCCGCTTATAGGGTCGGCTATAGACGATGCGGACGTAGGTGTCATCCAGTGTGACGCGAGTCATCCCCATGGGACTCGGACGACGAGAAGGGTGCAGGTCCTGGGCGGCTGCCAGGCCGATCCAACAGAACAGAGCGAGCCCTATCAGGGCGGCGGAGCGCAGTGTGATCCTCATGTGGGGGCCTCCTTTGAAATTCTGAGAATGCAAGCGGTCGGGGTCAGTTGTTGGCTTGGTCCAATCTTGCAATGAGCTCTACAAACCTCGGGTTGTCGCGTAAGGGGTCGAGATCGGGGTCATTCTCGATCCATTCCCGGTGGGCCATGCCGGCGTCGATGGACTGCTCCAGACAGTCGATGGCGCGGTCGAATTCCTTGAGGTTGGCGTAAAGACAGGCGACGTTGTAGAGCACTGACGGGTTGTCTGGATCGATGACGGTAGCCTTGGTGGCCCATTTTATGGCCTCTTCCTTCTCACCGATGTGCCCTAGAGCTCCTGCCTTGAGGTTGACGGCACGGGCATCGTCCGGGTTCAGCTCGAGGTGCTTATTCAAGACTTCGATGGCCTTTCGATATTGAGTGGTGCTCTCTTCGGACTTGCCCAATGCAAAAAGCGTCTGGGCGAGGAAATAAGGGGCATTGTAATCGTCCGGGTTGATCTCGGCCGCTTTGCGAAACATCTTGGCCGCTTCTTGTTCATCCCCTTGACCGATCAAAGATCGAGCATAGAGATAGTGGGTATCGAAGTGATTCGGATCCAGGCGAATCGCAGTCTCGAACTCTTCCTTCGCCTCATCGAATCGGTGGCTAAGAGACACCGCCAGTCCCCTCGAGGCATGACCTTCGGCCGATTCGGGGTCGATTTCCACGGCTTTGCGGCTGGCGGCGTCGGCCTCCTTCAGGTTCTCCTCGCTGGAGTCGAAGTACATGTACAGAAAAGAGCAACAGTCCGCCACTCCGGCATAGGCGCGGGCATACTGGGGATCGATGACGATGGCGCGGGCGAACATCTGTCGGGCGAACTCATAGCCCTGCTGACGGTACTGGTAGTAGAACTTCTTACCCTTCAGGTAATAGTCGTAGGCCTGAATATCGACTTCGGCGACTTTCTCGATGTCCCGCTTGGCCGCAGGGCTCAACTGAACCTGCAGGGCCTCTACGATGCTCTCGGCGATTTCGTCCTGGATGGCAAAGACATCTTCCAATTGCCGGTCGTAGCGTTCCGACCAGAGGTGATAGCCATCGGCAACCTTGGTGAGCTGGGCAGTGATTCGCAGGCGATTGCCGGCTTTCCGGACACTGCCACCGAGGACCGTTTCCACCTGGAGGCGTCGCCCGATCTCGCGCACATCGGTCACTGACTCCTGGATCTGAAATGCCGAAGCTCTCGAGGCTACCCGTAAGCCTTCGATCTTGACCAGCGAGTTGATGAGCTCTTCCGCCAGTCCTTCACAGAAGTAATCCTGATCCTTCTCGGGGCTGAGGTCCGCGAACGGAAGAACCGCGATGGAAGGGGCTGCTTCAGAAGCAGTACTACCGGCCTCGGCCTGCAAGGTCTCCAGCTCGTTCTTGAGATCTTGGGCGGTCTGGTACCTGCGACTGGTCTCCTTCTCCAGGCATCGCCGGATCACCCGACCGAGGTGGTTGGGGAGATTCGCGTTGATGTCGGTGATGGGCCGCGGGTCGTCTCGCAAGATGGAGGAAATCAGAGAGGCCGAGGAATCGCCGGCGAAGGGTCGCCGACCGGTGGCCATCTCGTACAAGACAATGCCGATAGAAAAGAGATCGGTTCGGTGGTCGACCGGCTGGCTCTGAACCTGCTCGGGAGACATGTAGGGGACGGTCCCCATGACCATGCCCTCCTGGGTCAACGCCAGGGTAGCCATGTCTGCGCCGACACCGTCATCACCAGTCGTCTGTAGCTTTGCCAGACCGAAATCCAGAACTTTTAGTCGTCCTTCATCGGTCACCATGATGTTGGCGGGTTTGAGATCCCGATGGGTAATGCCTTGCTGGTGCGCTGCATTCAGGGCATCAGCCAGGGGCACAGCGAGGTCGAAGAACTTTTCGATATTGAGACCCCTAGCAGGGATGAGCTGGTCCAGGCTCTTGCCAATCACGTGCTCCATGGTGATGAAGTGACCCTGGTCGGACTCTTCGACAGAGTAGATGGTGACGATGCTGGGGTGGTTGATCGCGGCAACGGTTTTGGCTTCACGCTGGAAACGGTGCAGACGCTCAGGATCCGATGCGGTGTCGGCAGGCAGCATCTTGAGAGCCACCTTGCGATTCAAGTTGGTGTCCTCGGCAAGATAGACCGTCCCCATGCCGCCCTCGCCGAGTTTTTCGAGAATTCGATAGTGAGAGAGTGTTTTGCCGATCATGTCGTCCTTGTGTCCATCAGTCGTCCGCCGGGCCCAAGCGTGCGATCAATGCCTGAAACCGGGAGTTTTCGCGTAGCGCGTCGAGATCGCTGTCGTTCTCGAGCCACTCGCGGTAACCAAAACCGGCATTGACTGCTTGCTCGAGATAGCTGATCGCAGCCTCTACTTCGCCGGCAATGGAGTAAACACAAGCGACATTGTAGAGGATGGCAGGCTCTTCTGGATCGATGGCCATGGCTCGATTGGCCCATTGCAGGGCTTTCTTCTTCTCACCAGTTTCCATCAAAGCACAGGCTCCAAGATAGTGGGCGCGTGCATCATCGGGATTGAGCTCGATGTGCTTCTCCACGATCTTGAGCGCCTTGCGCAGGGCCTGGTCGGTTACGTTTCGAGAAGCTCCCATCCCAATCAGTACTTGACGCAGAAGCAACGGTGCCTGGTAGTCCTCGGGTCGCACCTCGATGGCCTTCTCGAATAGCTGACCCGATTTCGCCAGCTTGCCCTGGGCCAGACAGTCTCGGGCGTAGAAATAGTAGGCCTCGAAGAGCTTCGGGTTCAGGGAGATGGCTTGCTCGAAGTGTTCCTCTGATAGATCGTATTTCTTGCCAATGGAGAGCGCCAGCCCGCGGGAAGCATGGGCCTCAGCCAGCTCTGGATCGAGCTCGAGGGCCTTCTTGCTGGCGTCTTCCGCCTGGCGTTGATTCTCCTCGCTGCTATCGGCGTACTGATACAGAAGCGAGCAACAATCGGCGATACCGGCGAACGCCAAAGCGTAGTTTGGATCCAACTCTATGGACTTGGAGTACATCTCCCGGGCGAATTCGAAGCTCCTCCGACTCATCTCGTAGAAGTACTTGCGCCCTTTTAGGTAGTAGTCGAAGGCTGCAACATCCCGGGTGGCGACGTTTTGAATGGCACGCCGCTCTTTGGGGCTGAGGGTGACCTCGAGGGCCTCGACAATGCTCTCGGCGATCTCATCCTGAATGGCGAAGACATCCTTCATCTCACGGTCGTAGCGGTCGGACCACAAGCGATAGCCATCGGCGACACTGACCAACTGAGCTGTGATCCGCAAGTGATCACCGGCCTTGCGCACACTGCCCTCCAGAATCGTGCTCACGTTCAGACTCTCTCCGATCTCGCGGATGTCCGATGCCGCCTCCTTGTAATTGAACGCCGAGGTCCTTGAAGCTACCCGCAGGTTCTGTATCCTCCCCAGGCCGTTGATCAGCTCTTCGGCAATGCCTTCGCAGAAGTAGTCCTGATCCTTCTTGGGGCTCATGTCGGCAAAAGGTAGGACGGCTACTGACGGCGCTTCCTCCAGCTTGGTAGTACGAGCCTCCTGCTGTAGCTCCTCGATCTCGTTGCGGATGTCCAGGGCTGTCTGGTAGCGGCGGTCGGGATCCTTCTCCATACAGCGCTTGAGAATCCGGCCCAGATGGTTGGGGAGGTCGACCTTGATCTCGTTTACGGGCCGTGGAGCATCGCGGAGGATCGACGATATGAGATCCGCAGAGCTGTCACCACCAAAGGGCCGCCGACCGGTCGTCATCTCGTAGAAAATGACTCCCAGCGAGAAGATGTCGGTACGGTGATCCACGGGTTTGGCCTGGACCTGCTCTGGAGACATGTAGGGGATGGTCCCCATGACCACCCCCTCTTGAGTCAGTGCCTGGGTGGCATCTTCGTTGCCGTCACCCGCGGTCGCCTCCAGGTGCAGCTTGGCGAGCCCGAAGTCGAGGATCTTCACCCGGTCGTCATCGGAGACCATGATGTTGGCGGGTTTGAGATCGCGGTGCGTGATTCCTCGCTGGTGGGCAGCGCTCAAGGCATCAGCCAACGGCAGCGCGATCTCCAGGAACTTCTCCAATGGCAGGCCTGACCCCGAAATCAAGGCATCGAGACTGCGGCCTTCCACCAGTTCCATGGTGATGAAGCGGTTGCCTTCGGATTCTTCGACCGAGAAGATGGTGACGATATTCGGGTGGTTGAGGGCCGCGACCATCTTGGCCTCGCGCTCGAAGCGTCCGAGGCGATCGGGGTCAGAAGCCATGGACGCCGGCAGCACCTTCAAGGCGACCTTGCGATCGAGGTGGGCGTCCTCGGCTGCATAAACGGCTCCCATACCACCTTCACCGAGTTTCTCGAGAATGGTGTAGTGCGAGATTTTCTGACCGATCATGTGCACCTCGGCTGCTGTGATCTCATCGATGGGTTCGCCGGCAGCGAATCCGTCGACCCGGCTCTGAAGCGAGCTGATTGAGCTCGGATTCTATCTCAGGAAGAAGGAAGCCCCGGCACGTTCTTGGGAGAAGACTCGATGAGCGTACCGGGGCGTCGATGCGACCGATCGGTCGATCGAGCTGTCAGTCGCCGTTGCTGTGGCCTTCGTGAAGCTCCTCGCAGTCGATGGGGTCGCCGTCGATGGAGCAGTCACAGTCGCCGTCGGTGCACTTGATTTCGATCTCGCACTCCTCGCCCTCGGGGCAATCGTAGCTCCGGACGTGGTGGAGACCCCCTGCGATCTTCACGGCGCAGTCTTCATCGTCGTCAGCACAGTTGATGAACACTTGGTGCGGCAGGTGTGCCGGCATCTCATGACCGTCGAGAACGGCTGCCACAGTCTGCACGGAACCATCTCGCCAGACTTCGATGGCAATGGACTCGCCCTCCTCGCCCGACCGGACGGCGTGGATCAGATCCATGGAGGAACCCATAGTCTCACCATCGATCCGAGTAATGATGTCGCCGACGGCCAGGCCGGCCCGAAAGGCGGCGGAGTCATCCACGACTTTCGAAACCATGACGCCCTCTTCTGCGGCGACACCGAAGTGGCTTCGTAGCTCGGGGGTGAGCTCCGTGAGTTGGATGCCGAGGAAACCGCCCTCGCCGACATATCCATGTCCCGTGGAGAAATGAACACCCTGATCTCCGCCCGCGACCCAGACCATCTCGTGTCCGCCCACATCGACGACATGGGAATCGCCCAGGGTCTGGATGTGGACTTGGTGCTCGCAGTCTTCGCCCGACGTTTCATCACAGTCGACAATGACCTTGCGAACGATCTTCATGTGGACTTCGGCGTCCCCCTCTTCGCCTGCAAGCGAGACGGTGGCGGCCCCAACGAGGAGTACGGCAATGGCAAGTGCAATGGCGACGAATTTCTGTCTGGTCAATCTCATGATTGTGGATCTCCTTTCTACTGTCTCTACAACGCCTGAATCGGTCAAGGGTTCCCCTGTACTCGCGTAAGGACAGGATAGACTCTCCGGAATGCCGAAACAGGCGAACCCTACCTTATCCAAAACCCGATTCCTGTCCGGCCTCCAGTGTCCAAAGAAATTGTGGACCGAGGTTCACGCTCGGGATCTCATCCCCCCGGTCGACCCGGCGATCCAGTCCCGTTTCGACCAGGGTCATGCAGTTGGCTCCCTGGCGAAAAGGCTCTTTCCTGGGGGCCTGGAGATCGGCCCAGGCGTTCGCCAGTGGGATCGCGTTGTGGAGGATACCCGGCGGGCCCTCACCCAGCGTCGTCCTCTGTATGAAGCCGCATTTCGCAGCGGCGGGGCCGCATGTCGGGTGGATATTCTTGTGCCGGTGGACAGCAATCGCTGGGATGCCTTGGAGGTGAAAAGCACTACCGGAGTCAAGGATGTCCACCATCAGGACCTGGCTCTTCAGGCCTATGTGTTGGCGGGCAGTGGCCTGGATATTCGCGACTTCTGCGTGGTTCACCTGAATACGTCGTACGTCCGCCACGGGGACCTGGACCTCGAGGCGCTTTTTACACGATCCCGAGTTACCGAGGAAGTGCAGGCGCGTCAGGAGATCGTGCGTTCGCGGCTGGATGAAATGCAGGAGGTGCTGCAAGGGACTTCGCGTCCCGAGATCGCTATCGGGCGATATTGCGATGAGCCCTATAGCTGCTCGTTGAAAAAGGAGTGCTGGTCCTTTCTGCCGCCGGCCAACGTGTTCGATCTGGCGCTGGACAAGAGAAGGGGCTTCGAGCTTCTATCGGAGGGCATCGTGGATCTGCACGAGATTCCTCTCACCGCCGATCTCGAGACCAAGCAACAAATCCAGCTCGAGACCGTGCAGTCCGGGATTCCCCGTGTGGATCGGGAGGCCCTGACCCGTTTTCTGCGCTCGCTGGATTATCCTCTCTACTATTTCGACATCGAAACCGTTGGGCCGGCCATCCCTCTCTTCGACAATTCCCGTCCTTACCAGCAGATTCCTTTCCTCTTCTCGATTCACCGAGTGGAGAAGCCAGGTGAGGTCGCCCGTCACTATGCCTATATGTTCGGTGGAAAGGGAGACCCGCGGTCCGATTTCTTGCGGGCTACTCGGACCTCGTTGGGAAGCTCCGGATCCATCGTTGCGTACAACGCCCCCTTTGAGAAGCGGGTGCTGCAGGACTGTGCCAAATCGATCTTGGAGCTCGAAGACTGGGCGTCAGAGCTCAGTGACCGCTTTGTAGATCTTCTACAGCCCTTCCGGGAGTTCTGGTATCACCACCCCGATCAACTTGGCAGCGCTTCCCTGAAGTCGGTTTTGACCCCACTGACCGGCATGTCCTACGCCGACCTCGAAATCTCCGACGGAGAGGCGGCGAGCCGCGAGTATCTGCGTGTGATGTCCGATGAGATCGATCCTGTCGAGAGGGCTCGAGTGCTGCGGCAGCTGGAGGCCTATTGCTCGCTGGATACGCTGGGGATGGTCGCCATCGTCGACAAGCTGCAGGAGATCACTGTCCGGGCATGAGGGCACCGGAGAATGGGGACACAACTGGTCATGAAGAGTTCGAGGTGGCTACTAACGGTGGCGCTGGCCTTGGTGACGCAAGGGCTCGGAGCCCAGGTTGTGGAGGAGTATCTGGAGCGCCACTTCAAGACTTTTCCCACTCTGGCGACCGCGGCCGGCCGGCACGATCTGGATCACCGGCTGGAGAATCTGGGGCCGGAACAACGACAGGACTGGCTCCGATTCAATCGCGAGGTGGTTTCGCGGGTCGTTGGCGAGCTTGCCGATCCGGAACTCGACTTCGAGGATCGACTGGATCGCGATCTCCTGCTGCAAGAGGCCAAGAGACAGATCTTCGACTTCAAGGCCCTGAACGTGCCTGGTCGCAATCCTCTCTTCTGGACCGAGATCCTGGGCAATGCCACCGTCTTTCTGCTGGTTCGGGATGATCTCCCTCTGGCTGAGCGCCTAGAGAGCGCGGCCAGCAGGGCGGGTCTGATTCCGAGGCTCACCTCGCAGGCCAAGGCAGCATTGGCCCAGACCGATCCAGCGCAGATCGCCCCTGAGCTCTGCGCCATGGCAGCGAGGCAAGCCCACGCCACCGCGACGTTTTATGCCGAGGGATTCCCGCTAGCTGCCGACAGCGGCAGGGCAAAGCTGCAGGAGAGACTGCGGGTCCAGGGTGCTGCAGCTGCCAGGGCACTGACGGACTTTTCCGAGTTCCTTTTCGAGTTGCAGAAGAAGGCGACGGGCTCGGTGCGGCTCGGTGAGCTGTACGGGGAGAATTTCCGACTGGTCACCGGCATGGAAGAGCCGGTAGAGCGTGTGTTGGAAGACGCCAAAAAGGCCCTTGCCGCCAAAGTCGAGGAGGCCGCCGCTTATGGCCGCAGTATTTGGCCCCAGGTTCGCTCCGATATCCAGGTACCTGTTGCCGATATCGAGGTCATCGAATCCCTGTTCGAACGGGTAAGTGAGGATCGGTCCGGCACCACCGAAGAGTTCGTGGAGGACTACCGGAACCTTGCCGAAAAGTCAGTGGACTTTGTCCGCCAGCAGGAAGTGATCAGCCTGCCCGAGCCGTTGACGCTTCATCTCGGCCGGTCGCCCTCATTCTTCATCGGGCAGAGCGTCGGCGGGGTCTATCCAGCTGGCCCCTATGCACCCGCGGATGCAAAGACACTTCTCCTATTGCCGACACCCTCCGACAAAGCCACAGCTGAACAGCGGGACGGTTTCTTCCGTGACTTCAACCATCATTTCAACGTCATGATCACCCCCCACGAGCTGGTCCCCGGTCACTACCTCCAGCTGAAGTTCGCAGCGCAGCACCCGCGCAAGATACGGGCCCTGTTCGGGGACGGGGTCTATATCGAGGGCTGGGGGACCTTTTGTGAGCGTCTGATGTTGGATCAGGGCTGGGGCGGACCCCTCGATCGCATGGCCCATCTCAAAAAGCAGATGGAGAACATCGCCCGCACCATCGTCGACATTCGTGTCCATACCATGGAGATGAGTCGGGACGAGGTTCTGGCCTACGTCCAGACTGAAGCACTGCAGGATGAGCAGTTTGCGACCAACATGTGGCGCCGAGCCATCACCAGCTCACCCCAACTGACCTCCTACTACCTGGGTTACCGGGAGGTGTGGGGTCTTTACGAGGATGTCCGGGCCGCCCAGGGAGACAGCTTTCGACTGCAGAGTTTCATGGACGGAATGATGGAAATGGGTCCGGTGGCCGTCCGACACTATCGGCAGAGAATGCTCGGGGATCAGGGCTCGAGATAGATCTGCCCCGCCTTCATCACCAGCGTCAGGTCCCGCAGATGAGAGATGTCGGCGGTGGGGTCGCCGCGGACACCGATCAGGTCGGCCTGGAGGCCGGGCAGGATCGAGCCCACATCGGCGCTCATATGAAGCAATCGAGCGTTGACGGATGTGGCCGCCCGCAAGGCGTCGAGACCTGACATCCCATAGGCCACCATCAATTCCAGCTCCCGCCCGTTGTCGCCGTGCCGAAAAACACCGGCGTCGCTACCGTTACAGATCGTTACCCCGGCTGCCATCGCCCGCTGAAAGCTCTCGCGGCTCGCCTGAACCCGCTCGGGTTGGGGATCTGTCTCGGGATTCCAGCCGGAGTATCGTGCGACGGCTTCGCTGGCAGCCAAGGTAGGACAGAGAGCCACCCCATGCTCCGCCATGAGTCGAAAGACCTCCTCCGTGCCGCCATCACCGTGTTCGATCGTCTCGACACCAGCGACCGTGGCGCGCCGCATCCCTTCAGGCGTGGCGGCATGGGCGACGACAGGACGACCGCTGCTCGCGGCTGTGTCGACGATGAGTCGTAGCTCCTCTGCCGAGAAGGTCGGTCGGGCCTCGCCGCGAGGTCCCCAACGATAGTCGGCATAGACCTTGACCCAGTCGGCTCCCTTGCCGATCTGATCCCGGACGACCCTGATGAGCTCATCCACGCCATCGGCCGGCTCGGCACCCAACGGCATATCGAAATCAGGTGAGAACCCCCTCGGCCCGTAACTCCCAGTCGACACGATCGCACGTGAGGCGATCAATAGCCGGGGTCCGCGGATGGCACCCTTCTGAATGGCCGCCTTGATGCCAGCGTCGGCGTAGCCTGCCCCCTCGGTACCGAGATCCCGGAGGGTCGTAAAGCCTGCCAGAAGACTTCTTTCCGCGTGGACCGTGGCGCGAGCTGCCCGTTCGGCGGCCGACTCCTTGAGGACCTGATCGTTCCAAGGTGTCTCGTTATAAGGGTGGAGGAAAAGGTGTGTATGAGCATCGATCAGCCCCGGCAGAAGGGTCATATCCGGCAGATCGATGAGCCTGGCGTAGGTCGGACGACCGAGGCTGCCTGCTGGGCCGACGGTCTCGATCTTCTCGCCGCGTACCAGGACGACCCAGTCTTTGTGCATCTCCTTGCCGTCGAATACGCGATCCGGTTGGAGAAGGTACACATTCTCGCCCTGGGCGGCAGCAACACCGGCCCCGAGAAACAGCAAGCAGGTCAGGTGGAATCGCATCGTCGGAATCCTTTATCTGGTCAGCGGATCTTGAGGACCAAAAGAGTCAAATCGTCTTCCTGGGTCACATCTCCCTTGAAGCTGGCGACGCTGTTGAGGATATCGTCCCGAATCCGACGTGCCGAGCCGCCACGAGCCGAACGCTTGACCTCCTGGATGAGACGCCTCTCGCCAAAGCTCTCACCGCGAAGGTCCCGAATCTCCGTCACGCCATCGGTATAAAAGATCAGGGTATCTCCTTTGTCGAGGGGCTCGGAAATATCTGTAAGCCCCGGCTCCAAGCCGGTCCCCAGTGGCAGAGCCGAGGCGCCGAGCCGCTCGACCCGGTCCTGCGAACCTGTCACTCGGAGCAGAGGAGGGTGACCGGCGTTGGCCACCGTCAGGCGCTGGAGTCGGTAGTCCACCAGGGCTATCTGCAGGGTCACGAACATACGGGTCGGTGCAGTCTCGCGGATCATCCGGTTTAGTTTTCCCAGAACCAGGAGCGGATCGACCAGCTCCTCGCGGAGTAGGTGGAGCCCGCTGCGGACCCCGGAGAGGACCAAACCACTGGCGACGCCATGCCCGGCTACATCCCCGATAGAGATGACCAGCTGGGTGTCCGAGAGCACAAAGTACTCGAAGTAGTCGCCGCCGACCTCGGAAGCGGGAAGCGAGATGCTGGAGTAGTCGAGCCAGGGAAGATCGGGAGGCTTCTTCGGCAGCATGCTGAGTTGAATCTCACGTGCGTCGTGGAGCTCACTTCGCATGCGTGTGCTTTCTGTCTCTCGTGCCAGCTCGCGCCGCCAGGCGACCAGGAATCGCTGCCGCTTTCCTCGGCTGATTCTGGCGGCAACGGCGACGGCGAGGGCGGCGACGGAAACCTGGGACAGAATCACTCCGACCCTGTAGCCTGTTCCTTCCACCATTCCGGCGCCAACCACAAACCAGGCGGCGGCCGCTGAGAACACGGCCGCCAAGGCCAGGTACTCGCGAGGGCGCATGCGAAAGGGGACCAGCAGGATGGGGAAGACAAATCCTGCAAACGCGAAACTCGGATCGGGAACATCAAATGAGAGAGCGACCATCAACAGGATGACCACAAAGAAGGCCATGAGAACGACCCGAGCGTTGCGTTGGTAGAACCGGGTCGTTCGCCCGAGAAGGACTCCCAGGATGGCCAGGAGGCCAAAAAACCACAGACCAGCACGGAGGTAGTGGCTGGCACCCAGAAAACCGATGACGCCGACGACGGCTCCAGCGGCGAGCACCACCGTCAGCCGGCGCAAAATGGCGGTGTTTTCGCCATCGAAGTAGGTCTGGACCGCCGCCGGTTCGGGCAGCCTGATCAGTTCCTCGAGGGCGGGTCTGCTCATGATGGTTGTTAGACGGTCGCTGCGGAACGAAGGTTTCGTTGGCGCCCAAGTCTATACGCAGTGACTAAACCAATCGTTCCCGAGAGTTATCTGTACAGAGAGGACCTAAAGGTCATGGGACAGGGAGCGGCGAACAGATGTCCGGCGCTACCCGGGCGCCTGTCAACCCAGGGGGCTCAAGAGCTCGCAAGCATGCATCTTAAGTCTCACATGAATAGGCACTTAGCGACCCCCTCCCAGGTGGCACGGGCTTTGCGGGGCTAGCGCTCTGGGAGCCTCATCATGATTCGCGAAGCATCGTCGATGGACCGGCCGGTGGACAAGGTCCGGGGCCTGAGCCCGAGAGGCCGAATCTGGTTGGCCGCTGTGATTGCCTTGCTGCTCGTCCTTGCCGTGCTCTATCCGTCGATCCGTCGTAGGGCCCAGTCCGAAACCTCTATTGCCATCTCACGTGTTCGAATCGCCACTGTGACCCGGGGTGATTTGGTGCGGGATGTCTCAGTGGAGGGCCGAATCGTTGCCTGTTGGCTTCCATCGCTCTAGAGCCCTCGGTATCCTCTGGCTATGAAGAAGATCGTCGTTCTCATCGCAGTGCTTCTCTTTGTCGGTCTGGTGCT
>Ga0255052_10002477_pt1 | contig 13307 bp, 13 predicted proteins | sample JV7_2_21_MG_FD_188632 | JGI IMG/M metagenome (GOLD analysis project Ga0255052, IMG submission 188632) | Seawater microbial communities from Jervis Inlet, British Columbia, Canada - JV7_2_21 | ecosystem: Environmental > Aquatic > Marine > Inlet | place: Canada: British Columbia | collected... | reverse complement strand
CAGATGCAAGATCATCAATGCACCGAGCAGCAAACCCGAGACGAGGTGCAACGCGCTCGCGAACTCCGCCACCCGAATGCCGAATAACGCCATACCGGTTATCAGCAGCCCGGTCAGCAGGCAGAAACCCAGCGTCAACAGTGCTGCGATGGCGACTCTCGCAACCGGCGCCACTGCATCGCGCTGCCTGCGTTGCCAGTGGTAATACGCGATAGCCAGCAATGGGCCAACTGAAATAAGACCGACGACCGTGTGAACGATTATTGAATACTGCACAAAAACGCTGAACGACAGCAGCTGGGATGCCAGCCCCGACAACAGTGAGTAAACGATGATCGCGGTCGCGATCCAGGTCAGGAGCGACCTGTAGTCGATGACCACGTCGTCGGGTTGCGGTTGCTCAGTACTTTGCATGGTGTCCCCTCAATTGCATCGCTGTTGCCACCTCTCAGTAGCCGATGCCGATCAATCTCATAGCGCGCTCGTAGCTTGTGACGGCTTCGCGCATTTCGTCCAGCGCAAGGTCCCATTCCGATGTCTGCGCATGCATGGCGGCGCTGTCGGCCAGCTCGGCGGCCGACTTCAGGAAGTTGTCGTACGATTGCCTGGCGCTGTGTGGCGGTTGCCGGTCGCCGGCGTACTGTTCCATCAGCATGCGGTAGCCCCGGTACTGCTGAACGAGGTACTCATACTCGTCCACGGGACCCTCGAACGTCTTTTCGTAATAGACGGTCTGCTGGTCATAAATCGCGGCCAGGCGGCGCTCAAGACGGTCCACAATGGGCTTGAGCAGGTCCGCGGCCGCCTGGTAGTCACCGTTGACCGCAAGTTCCTCGGCTCTGTCGATCTGCCGTTTCATGCCGGTGATATCCGCGGTACTCACGCCTTTGGCCTCTTCGGACTGCGACTCGAGCGTCTGCAGAAAACTCGTGGTCCGCTCCAGAACTGTCAGGTACGCCTTGTCTCCCTGTGGGCCGCGATTCCTTGCGAGCGAGAACGCTTTCGACGCGTTGGCGAGTCCCGACGTCGACAATTTGACGGATTCGACGCCGCATCCTTCGTCCAGCAGCGCACCTGCACGTGCCGCGTGGTCCCGCGCCTCGGCCAATGCAGCCCGCGCCTCGCTATTGCCACTCTCATTGACACGTGTCGCGGGTCCCGTGTCGCCAATCATGCGTAACAACAGGACGAGTTTCTGCTCCGCTTTTTTGATAACTGCGGGATCGCTGCTCGGCTCACAGTCGATCTCTTGCGAAAGCGCAGCATTCGCGACTACCAGCGCCAGAAATACGGTGAACACTGCGCACACCCGTCCGCAATGGCTCATCGTGACGCCTCCCTTGTTGCGGCCTGCAACTCCCAAATGAATGCCTGGGCACGCGGTAGATGCCGGTCATTTTCGGCAGCGAGGTGCGCAAAAGCCTGCATCGCGGCCAGAGCAGCCTTGTCGTTACCGTTTTCGCGTGCGGCGAGCGCAAGACCGTAGTAGGCGCTGTGCAAAGTCGGGCGAAGATCACTCGCGCTATTGAAGAAGTCTGCGGCCGCCTGTGCGTCACCCAGGCCGAGGAATGCATACCCCATGTTCAGGTGCGCCTCCGGTAAGGCCGGGTAGATCGAAAGAACGTCGTGCAACGCGGTCACCGCGTAATCGAACTCCTCTGCCTGCAACATTGCGACCGCTTGCTGAAAACTCTGGTGGGCCCGCCGTGCTTGCTCGTCGCCCAGCATCGTGTGGTCCGAAGTCGCGTCAACCGTTGCGGTGGCTGCGTCGGTCATGTTCATGTTGATCAGCAAACCGCCGAGTGCGGTTGCTGCGACCGCAACTGGTATCAGGATCAGCCGCTTGTCGATGCGCCGCTTCACATCACACCCTTGTGCGGCGCGATGCTGATGAACGGGACGCCAAAGAATGTCAGCACGGCTAGTCCGAAAATAACAACGACCGCAGACCAGCCGACAGACGCTGGCATACGTCGAAATGTCACACGGGCGTGCAACAGCAACGCAATTGCGAGCCAGGTGATAAACGTCCAGGTCTCGAGCGAATCCCACGCCCAGTACCGGCCCCAGGCGCTGTGCGCCCAGATCGCGCCTGCGATCAGCATGAAGCTGTGGCAAACGAACGCGAGTGACAGGGTCAGCCAGACAGCGTCGTCCATGTCGGCACCTGTGTCGGGAATTCGCACCGCTTTGTCCGTTCTGGTCGCCCTTGTGAGCAACAGCAATGCGGTACCAGCCGCCAGCATGCATAAGCCCAGGAACAGCTTGCCGCTCAACACGTGCAGCCAGAGCCACGGGTTGTCGAATGTCGCCGGCAGCGGCACCGCATCCGGCGCGACGTTCAGCGACCAGATGCCCAGAAGGCCAAGGAACGCGAGCACGATTGTCGTTGCCGTGCGTAGCGCCGGCACCAGGCTGGCCGCGATCAGGAAGACCAGTGTAAGGCTGAACAGATTGCTCAGCAGGATGTCGTAGAGCGTAAGGAAGGGGCCCTGCGACTCACGCAGCCAGCGCGCGGTAACTGCCATAAGAAGGAAAAGCAATACGACGCTCAGTCCGCCGGCCAGCGGCCACCATGATTCATTACCGCGCCGGTTCATCACGAGACGCAATAACAATGTTGCGCCGAATCCGGCGACGGCTGCGATGAGAAGACTCTTTTCGACGACCGGGCTCATGCTTCCTGCTGCCTCCCGAGCGCGTTTACCGTAGCGCCACGCGGCGCCCGGAATTTTTGTTGCACGTGAACTGTCAGCGCTCCGAGCGACAGGAACGCAGCAGCCAGCAACCACGACAGAAATGGGTCGTAGTCGATCCGATAGCCCATCCATAAGCGCAGGTCAGCAACTGTCATGCGGCCACCCGCGATGGAGAGAGAGTCGCCCGGAGCAAGCGCGAGAGTCTCGCCCTCCTCGTTCCGGACGAGCAATTCGAATTCGACATCACTGTTGAGAGTCCACGCGCTATCTTCGGGAACGCCGGTCCCCAAATCGAGTTCCAGCGTGAGTTGCTCACCCGACGGTGTCGTCCATTCGTTTTGCTGTTTCCACTCGAACTCGGGATACGACGGGAAATTGACGGCGCCGAGTCCCTCATTGCCATCGACGTCCTCCCACAGCAACAACACTGAGAATCCCTTGTTGGGGGTCGTCATGAACCGATAGCCGTGTGAGGAGAACCCCTGCCGGTCACCGAAAGTGTAGCTACTCCCTTCGTCGGACATATTCAGTGTGCTGTGCGTCGTATCTCTACGCAGCCCGGACACATAGCGAACTTCGATCGGACCTTGCGAAAACTCGACATTCTGCATGCGGCGTGGATGCAACCAGCCCCGGGACATGGGCCTGACGGCAGCCGGATCGAAGTGCTCGCCTTCGACCAGTTCGATTTGTCCGTCGAAACGCACCAGCACGCCTGCCGCAACAAGTATCAACACTCCCAGCAAGCCGACGTGGAACACGAGCAGCGCCGACTGGAGCCGAAACGTCCGGTTGACGAGAATTGCGGCCAACAAATTGAGCGCGAGCAGTGCAAGCGGCAGAACGAGCCACGGAATTGCGCCATCAGGCCACTGGCTGACCGCGATCGCATTGAGAATCAACCAGACGAGGCCGACCAGGGTCAGCCTTAATGACGCCAATGTCTTCAGCAACGATCTCATGGCGGAGTCTCACAGACATTGCGCATCCAGTCGCGACCCGTACCCGACTGTCCGCTCGTCGAACCGCAGTCCTGTTCGCGCCAGGTACCGCTGTTGCGGAAGTTGATGATCTTCAACTTCGCGTTCAGGTAATACGGACCCTGGGTGTAGGTCTGCGCGTTCCCCGTGATCGAGATCTCGGTGCCTGGTGCGAGACCGGCCTCGGGACCGACGTCGTTGAGATTTACAAGCAGCGCCTTGTTCTTCCAACCATGCGGCACGGCGATGTGGCACCAGCTGCATTGCAGATTCTGATCCAGCTGCTTCGCATGAAATGCGTGCAGATTCGAGTCCTCGGGTCCGCCGAAGCCACTGGCGAAGTTATTGCCGCTGTTTTCGTTCTGTTCCGTCGCGTAATTCGTGTGGTTGTGACAGCGGAAGCAGAGGCCCGAATTATTGTTACCGGTATTCAGGTCCCAGGTGCCCTTCAACAGGAAATCGTTCTCCGAGCCATGCGGCCCCCACGGTCCACCTCCCGGTGGAACAGCCGAGCCATTCGCTGTATTGCGGCCGTGGCAGTCCGTGCAGTACATCGTCTGTGTGCCGATGTTGGCTCCATTCCACGGTGCAAGGAACAGGTTCGTCGACGCACTCATATTGCGCACACCGGCGCTGCGCCCGGTGCTGTCCATCACCGGGTGCCACGAGCGGTGATTGCCACCGGGCTCTACCTGGTCCGCCAGCGGCGCCTGGAACTCCATCGCCTGGTTCGTGTACTGGTCAAGGCCATTCGTGCCGGGACCGGTACCGCCATTCGAATCACCCAGGTTCGGCCGGGTGCCAATGGGATAGACGTTATTGTCGTTGTACCCATAGTCGGAATGACATTTGAGGCAGACCTGGTATTCGCGCGTCACGTGCGGCGCCGTCAGGGCCTGGCTTGCGCCCGTGCCACCGTCGCCACGTTTAACCTCGTACGACGTTGGGAGTGAAAGAAACGTCGTACCACCGTAAACGGGCTCGACGCCCCAGGATCCTCGCAACGCCCCCGAGGCAATATTGGTGTGCCCTGCAGAATGATCGTGTGCGCTCAGTGCCGAACTGCCGACACCGTTGAACTGCGCATTTCGCATCACCCGGTGCGGATTGTGGCAGTCGGTGCACTCGGCGTGCCGATTCGTGTGATTGCCCCGGCCGAGGAGCCCACGTGGCTCGGTGAAGTCCCCATTCTGGATATCGTGAACCTCGGATGCGGCTTGCTGATCAGCACCGTCGATCGGCATGCGAATCGCGAGATTGAACTCGTCGGCGATGTTCATGACATCACCGGCTGCGTTGTTGACGATCGGCGCGCCCGAGTGACACTGGTAGCAGGACTCCTCGATGGCCGACTCACCGCCCGATTTAGGCGTGCCGACAGCGTCCGTCCCTTCGCGCAACAGGCGCCGCGAGCCATGCACGCTGTGGGTGTCATGGCAGTTCAGGCACGCCGCCTGCCATACCGGTAATCCCGGCGGGAACTCGCGCAGCTCGGCCGGCACGGTCTGGTAGGTCTCGGTTGCCACCGTGGAACTGGCGTGGGCAGACGACGACCAACCTGCCTTCTCGTGGCAGCCGAGGCAATTGATGTCCACGGTCTCGTCGAAGCCGCCACCCGCCGGCTGCGCCTGCTGGAAGCGCTTCAGGCGCAAGAACTTGTTGGTCGGCGCGATGCTCGTGTCGATCACGTGCGGATCGTGGCAACTCGCGCATTGCACCTGGCCTGCGCCGCCCGGCCCCGTGCCTTCGAGCGGCACGAGCGGTCTGACCCCGGGGCTACGAATGGCAATGTGCGCCTCGACGGCCGGGTCCAGCAACTCGCCGTCCGCGTTTGCCAGTGTCGTGTCGAAGGTCAGCGATATCGGGTGATCATTGGACAGATCCGTGCCCAGGTTGCGCGTAAAGCCGGTCTGCACGCCTTCCCCGGGTGGCATCGTGTCGCCCGGTCCGGCACCGGTAATCGCGATCGTGGCATTGGTCTGCCCGGCCAGTACATTGACCGAACTGATCGCAAGCGTACCGTCGTGACACGACAGGCAGAGTTTTGAGCTTCCCGCCGGCTGCGCGAGCTGCCCCGCGATGGTTTCGGCATCGAGCGATGACGAGCTGTAGGTCGTATAGGTCGCGCCGGAAAGCGCACGATTCCACAGCGGCGCACCAGGAGAGTTTGTTGCACCGTGCGGCGTATGACAAAAAACACAGATCTGCGTTTCGTTCGTCGCCGTGACGGTCCCGGGCCCATCAACGGAGAGATTATGCGGCGTATTCGCGACATCATTCGTCGTCTGCGCCCGGGCAGCGAGGTACATGCTCAGACCCGCAACGAGCAGGGTCAGTGTCAGCGATTGAACCGCCCGGTTCATGGCGCATCCCCGAGATAGTCGAGCACAACAACCCGGCCATTGAACATGTCTGCGACGAACAGCCGGTTGCCACCGTCGGTCCATGCGCCGGCCGGGAGAAAGAACTGGCCCGCGCCACTGCCGGTGCCACCAATCGGCAACAACAACTCCCCGGATTCGCTGAAGACGAGAATATGATCGTAGTAGGACTCGATAACGTAGACGTGACCGTCCTTGTCCGTCACCACGCCCTTTGGCCGCACCAGGTTGCCGACAAAAAGTCCCCGCCGGCCTATCGTGCTCAGCGACTCGCCGTTCGGCGACAGAACCTGCACGCGCGCATTCAGCGCGTCAGTCACATACAGCCTGCCGTTCGCAAAACTCAGGTGTGTGGGGCCGTTGAACTGTCCTTGTTCAATGCCTCGCTTGCCGAGCGTTCTGAGCAATGACCCACCGGCATCGAACACCTTGATGTCGTGTGCCGCCGAATCTGCGACGAAGATCTCGCCGGTTGTGGGGTCACGCGTTAGTCCTGTCGGTCTCTGCAGGATGCCCAGCCCGAACTGACCGGCAGGCGCTCCATTTGCGTCGAGACGCACCAGATGCCCGATTTCGGCGTCCGCAACCAGGTAGCCGCCTGCTCCGTCAGCAACGATGCCGACGGGCGACAGGAAAGACTTGCCGGGTTCGGCTTCGTCCCAGACGCTCAGCACCGCCTCGGCTTCGTCGAAGACGACAACGGCCTGGCGTCCGGCATCGGTGATCAGGATCCGTCCACGGTCATCGACCATGCCGGACTGCGGCCGAATCAGTTCCGTGGCTCTGTCGTTCGAGCCAGCGATGCCCGCGATCCAGCGCAGTACCTTCAGCGCTGCGCCATCTTCGGTGCCTTCGACGTTGCGGAAATTCGCTTCACCGATCAGCTCCCCGGCATACGACAATCTCGCGGCTTCCGGTGGACCCGGCCAGACCAGTGCACTCTCTGGCAATTCGCCCACCGGAAAGTAATGCATTTCGAGCGGGGCGGCCGCACAACCCGTCAAGACGACAACGACTGTCAGCCCGGCGACGGCTTTCATGGCGCCATACACGGTGGGTCGATGGCGAGCACGTGGACGCCAAACGTGCCGGCAGCGACGTAGAGATCGTTACCGTCGATCCACAGATCCGTTACCGCAGGCGCGATCTCACGCGGTACGGCAGCTCGCGACTCCATGCTGTAGAAGTCGGGTGACGACACGAATAAGCCGTCGGGGTGGCCGTCGGCGACGAACATCCGTCGGCACTCGTCGACAGCGAGCGCAACAGGCGCGAGCAGCGAATCCTCGCCGTAGGTACCCACTACTCGACCGTACAAGTCCAGTTGTGTCACTTCGCGCGAAGCGGCATCGAGAACAAAAACGAAATCATCTGTTGCGGCAATCGCACTGATTGATGCTGCGATTGCGACCGGGGACAGCGTCGTCGTAAATAGTCCTGTCGGGTTCGATAAAGTGTCGAACATCGCCAGACGTTGGGTTAGGCCGTCTGCAATCAGGATAGTTGCACCCCAGTTCGTCTCGGTCACGTCGACAGGTGCCGGAATCAGTTTGTTATCGGAGTAGACACGCCGCTCCCAACCCGATTCGCTCAATTCGAGTACCGCGCGATTGAATCTGTCGACAACATAAATAATCAAGTCCGTCGTCACGTACATGCCCGACGTATTGGCGTCGTCGAGGGTTTGCAACCGTCGACTATCACCGCTCGCAAAGTCGAGCTGCACCAGCGCGGACACCGAACTGTCGATCACGAACACAAACCCACTGGTGGCCGCAACTGCGGCGGCATACCCCAACTGTTGCCGCTCACCCGTCGCCGTCAATGGTGCCGAGGCTCCACCGCCGAACTCGCGCATCGGTGTCAGCGTTACTGCAATGTCCGCTGTTGGTGGCGGCTCGCTGATTCCTGGCTCGAGGGCACAGGCGCCAAGCAGGAAAGCGATCGGCAACAAGGCGGCAGAGACTGCCAATGGCGATCCCGGCGCCCCGACTACATTTTTGTTTCCGTTGCTTGCCATCAGCAATGACCTGCTCAGTAAAGGCCCGGGCCCGTCGTCTGGTGACCGCCTTCGACGCCGGTTTCGAGCCCAGGACGCCCGGAGTGACATAGATCACAGTTATCAACCGGCCAGGCCGTTTCCCCATCGTGGCACGCGCCGCAATACTGGCCATCAATGAGTTTCTCCATCGTCATACCGGTTGTTCCTGCCCCCATCTTTATGCCCAGGTCAACGTGACAGACCGAACACTGAAAGCGTATGCGATGAAACCAGTGCGGGAAGATAACGGGCGCGACGCCTTCGGTTTCCGCGCGCGTGTTGATTGTAACGTCCGCGTACTCCGCCCAGGCAAGGACAAACGGAATCAGGCAAATAAATACAATCGCCACGAGCAGCCCGCTCGCCCGGAGTTTCATTCCGCCCCTTCTTCGCCTGCCAGGCTGTCGGCGCTGACGGTGACAGAATCCGTGTTATGGCAGCGATTGCACTCGGTCAGTGGAAACGAGACTGCGCCGTGGCAAAGTCCGCAGTATTCACCTGCGAGTATCTTGCCCATATTGATCGGATTGGCATCAATCTTCGAGATGAATATCGACTCGTGACACGCTTCACAGGACATCCACTGGGTATGCGGCTTGTGCGGAAACAACACATACGGCAACTCCTGCGTATTTTTCATGAGCACCGTCGAATCCAGAATCTCCGGCGCTTCTTCATCACGAAGACCGGGCCTGGGCTCGATGAAACCGAGCTCGAGAGATTGTACCCAATCGACCTTGTTTCCAGCCGGGTCGGATTGCAGGACGCCCAATGCCTCCGCTGGTTCCTGCAACACTTCGATTGCCGGGTTAGCCGGATCGTGTAGCCCGTCGTTCTTCAGCGATTGCCACTTGCCGGCGCTCAGACTGGCCGTCGCGATTGCCAGCAACGCGGTAGAGAGCAGAATTAGCCGGTAAGGTTTCACAGATGATTCAGCCAGGTATGTAGACGCCTGCGCTTCTTATCGCGCGAATAAGATCCTTGGTCGACTTTTCCAACAACTCGATAGCTTCCTCGAACTGCCTGTTGCCTGCCACACCTTCCGCCTCGCTTCGAAGTGCCTCAGCACTGCTTATGAATTTTTCTGCGCTCGCTCGCATCGGGCTATTCTCAATCTTGTCCGCAAGGAGAACCTGCACGAGCATGCGATGCGTATCATTGCGGTCGACTTCATATTCGTACTCATCTTCTTTGGTTTCGAAATTGAGTTCGCGGACCAGCGTGTCACCACCACGCAGACCCTCCAGAGAGACCTTGATGGACTCGTAGATTGTATCGAGCGCTGCGCGCGCGTCGTCGGCACTACCCTGCTCCAGAAGCGCGTCAGCCACCACCAGGTCGGCCGCAACTTTTTTCTGCAAGGCCCGATTCATTCCTTTATCGCCCTTTTCGGTCGCGATACGATCATGTGCCGTCGCAAGCGCCTGCAGGCTCTCCCGGCGCCGCGCATAGTCGGTTGCCTCCTTACTGGACACGCCCTCATCGGCGCTGCTTGCCTGTACTGCGGCCGTCATCAGTCGTATCGCTTCGCGCAATTCAGTCTGGGCCGACTCTACGTCACCACTATCGTTGAAGCGCCGGGCGTTGTCGAAGTGCGAAGTCGCTTTCGCCTTCAGACCGAGAGCCTCCGCATCGCCACTCTCCTCGATCCTTCGAGCGGCCGACGACTCCGTCAGTAATCTCTCTACATACCCGAGGCGCGATGACATATTCGTCGCCGTCGTCGGATCCGCTTGTGCGACGCTTAGTAACGACACAACTACCACCGTCGCCAGCAAAGATGTGCTGATTACGCGTTCGGGAATTACAAAACGGATTATTCGAAACATGTTCTCGATCTCACTTGTCAGCCGTCTGTTGCTTCGGACGCGAATGACAACGACGGCACTCCGATACGGGGAACGCAACCTTGCCGTGACAAACACCACATTTTTCGCCAAGCAAAATGGAGGCCATGCTGATCTGGTTCGCACCTTTTTGCGGAATAAAAATAGCCGGGTGGCAGTTTGCACAGTCCAGCCATTGTGTGTGCTGCTTGTGCGGATAGACGACGTCAGGCATGGATCCCTTGACTTCGCGAATGATGTTCAGGTCCAGCACGATCGGTGGCATGGACTGTTCGCCGAGGCTGTTACGTGGCGCTATGGCATTCTGGTCAATCGCCTCGTTCCAATGCACGTAGTTCCCCGACTTCGACTCCGGCAATGTGGCGAATGCCTCCAACGGCGTCTGCAGCAGGTACGTTCCCTCATTTTCGCCGTCGTGGATGCCATCTATCGGCGGCGGCGCGTTGCGCTCGGCCGCCGGTTTCATCAGGCGATTGAACCTGTTCGGATCCGACTGCGCGACCGCAAAACTCGCAAGCACCAACATGACCATGATCGCCAGGCCGCAGGCGAAGACCAGTATTCCGAGGCTCCTCATGTTGATGAGGTTCACTCCTGCGCCTCCGCATCACCATCGTCTGCCGAGTCATCCGCACCGGTGCGTAGTGGAGCGACGAGCTTCTGTACCGTGCTGTGGTGCACGTGCGTCGGCGTATTCGGGATGCCCGAGTGACACAGGTCGCAGTTCTCGATAGACCATGCGACGCCACCATCGTGGCACGCGCCGCAGTATTCACCATCGATGATCTTCAGCATGTTGATGCCGTTGCCGCCGGCCTCGAATTTGAAGCCGAGGTCACCGTGACAGACCTTGCAGCGGAACCGAATGCGGTGGAACCAATGCGGAAATACCACTGGTCGCATGCCTGCCTCGTCGGAGAACTCGTTCATGACGACATCGCCATATTCGGCCCTGGCCGCTTCGTAGTAGCCGAATGCGAAGACTGCCGCAATAAACAATATAACTATCAGTAACTTGCTCGGAGATTGCATGATTTTTTTATTCGCTCGTAGTGACTATTTTTATCGTGCTCACCCTGCTTACAGGGTGCCGTAGTAGCGCCGGACCGTAAAGAAAATCTGGCTCATCCAGCGATTGTTCGCTTCCCTGACGTCCGCCAGGAGGCGAAACTCAAGAAGACCAATGCGATAGTCCAGCTCGTTCCGCCACACGCCATCGTCCCGGTCGGGATCGGTTTCAAGTCCCTGATCGAAGATGTCGTCGCTACGGAAGTCGCTGCTCAGAAGCCTCAGCTCGGACAGGAAATTCAGGTTTTTGACTTTGAACAGGTCACGTTCCATGTAGCTGAGGTCCAGACTGTAGGTGTACGACTTTCTGTTGCGGTCTTCCTGATTCCACATGTCGGTGGTTGACGTGTTGTTGTATTGCAGCGTCACACCGCCGTTCAGGGAACGATGGCGATTGATCTGCATGCGTGACGCTGCCTGCAATGTCAGAAGCTGATAAACATCGCTCTGATCGCCGAACAGGCGACGGTCCGACGCGGCAAATCGCATGTAGCTCGAGGTACGTCCATTCTGTCGGCTCAAGGTTGCGAACGCAGTGTGAACCAGCGACTGCTCCCGCCGGTCGTCAGTATCCGCGAACGCAGCGACGGTTTGCGTGAAACTGATCTGGAACTGCCGGCCGCTCGGCAGAATCGCGATCCGTGACAGACCGTGATTGAAATTGCCAGCCAGATCCTGAACCGTATCGTTGCCGTTCGTCCTGGCCCTGCGATTGCCCACGTCGAGAGACCCACCCCAGGTGTAATGCATCTTGCCCAGGTCCAGCCCGAGTGCACGATACGTTGCGCGCGCACGCTGGTTTACGCTGCTTTGATCCGGCCCCAGATCGGGGTCATTATTGTTGAAGCCGACGTTGCCGGCGAACGTAAGCTGTGGCGAGTACTGGTAAGACGCCGTTGCGGTCAGCAGGTAGATATTTGATCCTCTCTCGAATCCGTTTGTACCGGAATCGACACCCTGCGCGAGCGCTCTGGCGATGACCATGAGCGGCTTTTTCGTCGCCGGGCGCCAGGTCGAGTTACCGTTGAATTGCAGGAAACGCCGATGCGTTTCTGTGCCATCGAGTTGAATGCGCTCATTGCTGTAGAAAGTCGTGTCTTCAATGAAGAAACGTGGACTCGTCCGGAATCGATGGCGCAGATTGACGATCTTGCGATTCTGCGTCTGCGTTGGCCCTTCGCGCGACAGATCGCGAATCGAAGTCATCAGTCGAAAGTCATTTCGCCCAAGCGATTTGGCTCCATTGACTTGCCAGACTTCGGATCCGAATTTCTGCCGCGCCGTAAGACCATCAACGTGAAGTTGCTCGCTATTGCTGCGCCGATAGTCGACAGCGAGGCGCCCACCACCTCTTGGGGAGAATTGCTGCAGAAAGCCCCAGTTTCGCGAAACCAGGTCTGTATCGAAAACGTCACCGTCCACGCGGTTATCGCGACTTTCAAAAAAGGCACGAAACGGGAAGCGGCTGCGTGCGAACACATTTGCGCCCACGCTACCTGTGACAATGCTGCCCTTGTTTGCGGTGTCCGTGGCCAGGTTCCGGGTTCGAGTCAGACCGAGCGTGCCGTCAAGTTGCAGAATGTAGGGTTGCCAGACCCAGGTCGAAGCTTGCGTCCGCCAGGTTCCCAGGTGCAATTCATTGCTTGGGCCCTCTTCGCTGCGGCTCAGCCGGTACTGGTATTCGAGGTAGCCATCGTGGTCAACGGGCCCAAGCTGTGCACGCGCCGGTGCCACCGTGAATGGGCCGAGACAGGTCAGAAGGGCGAGCGCGATGGCGGGTCTGGACTGCCTGACAAGACTCCGCGCGCCCTTTCTCATGTTCCGACTAGTCGGCGTTATCCGGCAGCGTCACCAGATAATCCGTATCGACCTTGACCGTACTTGCAGACCGGAGATCCGCGACCAGCCCATTCCAGTGCTGATCCCCCTCGTACCGTAGCCACAACTCCCCGGCCCGCGCCTTGACCTCCCCGTACGAGCGCAAATGCTCGGGCTTGCGTTCCAATAGCTTGAAAACGGCGATGCCCTCGAGCACCTGCACCGGGTTCGACACATCTCCAATGTCCAGTCCGGCGATCGCGTCCTCGGCAGCAGGGCTCAACATCCCGGCGTGCAAGTAGCCCATATCGCCTCCGGATTGCGCCGAAGGATCGGATGAGTGCAAGGCCGCAAGTTCCTCGAAAGACTTGCCATCCTGCAAACGCTCCAGCACTCGCTGCGCCTCCTCACGCGCGGCTTGCCAGACATGCGACTCTGAAGACGGCGCCACGCCAAGCAAGGTCACCGCGGCA
>Ga0255052_10002476_pt1 | contig 13311 bp, 11 predicted proteins | sample JV7_2_21_MG_FD_188632 | JGI IMG/M metagenome (GOLD analysis project Ga0255052, IMG submission 188632) | Seawater microbial communities from Jervis Inlet, British Columbia, Canada - JV7_2_21 | ecosystem: Environmental > Aquatic > Marine > Inlet | place: Canada: British Columbia | collected... | reverse complement strand
CCCAACGGGGATAGATGAGGAGCTAATTGAAACCATCGCAGCCGGCAAGAAAATTGTCCATTATTTGGACATCCCGTTACAGCACGTCAGCGACAGTATCCTAAAGTCGATGCGTCGGCCCGACACTGCCGAGGCAATCCGCCGCCTGATCGAGAAGCTGCGCCGCGCCATGCCCGATGCTATACTGCGGACAACACTGATGCTCGGCTTCCCGGGCGAAACCGACCGCGAATTCGACGAGCTTCTGGACTTCGTCAAGTGGGCCCAGTTTGACGCGCTCGGATGCTTCGAGTTCTACCCCGAGTCGGGGACAGCCGCAGCTCAAATGCCCGCCCAGGTCTCCGATAAGGTAAAACAGCAGCGTCTCGACGAACTGATGCTGACCCAACAGAAGATTGCCTTCGCCAAGAACGAGAATCGCATCGGCGGCAAACTGAGATGTCTGGTCGATTCGGTTGACGATAAAGGCGCTTGCCACGGACGGTTTTACGGCCAGGCCCCCGATATCGACAGCGTTTGCATCATAGAGAACTGCTCGGCAGCACCGGGGCAGTTCATCGATGCAAAGGTGGTTGCCGCACAGGACTACGACCTTCTCGTCGAGCAAATTTACGGTTGAAATATCTGCCCGAAAAAGTAAGCTTTCAACTATGCTAAGGCTTATCCCGAACATTTTGACTCTTGGCCGGCTTGTCCTGACCGTCATTTTTCTGGTCATGGTTCTGCTCGCCCCGCGATACTACGCCGACGGCGAAGTGCCGTTCCCCGGCTTTCTCGATGTCGCTTTCATCCTGTTTATTGTCGCCGGCCTGACCGATATCGCCGATGGCATAGCGGCCCGCCGATTAAACGTCACCAGCAAGTTCGGGCGAATGGTCGATCCTCTGGCCGATAAGATCCTCGTTTGCGGAGCGTTCACTTGCTTTGCACTGATCGGCGAGCCGAAGCTCTTTAGCCTGGGGCCCGGGACGCTAGCAGTCATCCACTGGGCGACACTTGGTGTTTTAGCCGCACGAGAGATTTGTGTGACGGTCCTCAGGCACGTCGCCGAGGCACGCGGCGTCAACTTTGCCGCGACCGCTTCGGGAAAGATTAAGATGTTCCTGCAATCGTTCGCGATCGGCACGGTGGTTATGAGGATGGCTCACGTCCAGGGTGCAGCCTGGGGATACTGGTTCACGTCGGTGGCTTTCTCAGCAATGCTGGTAATGACCGTCATCTCAGGCATAAGGGCCACCCGACGCCCGCACGGCCAAGAATCGACCTAATTGAGGAAAGAGGCTTGTGAAATATCAAATATCAAATATCAAATATCACCACTGTGTAATCCCGGCAGGCCGGGATGACTTGCTTAATTTTGTATTTTGCATTTCTATTGTTGCATTCGGCCCTTTGTTAATGTTCGCAAACGCAGCAGTGGCAGAGGATGAGTTCCTGCCGTCCGTTCCCGAAGGCAAGACCTGGAAGCTGGCTTGGAGCGATGAATTCGAAGGCACGAAGATCGACGAATCCAAATGGGAGATCATGGGCGATTGGAAACGTCGGGGCGCTTTCTGGGTCAAGGAAGACTCCTACCTGGACGGCAAAGGAAACCTGCTGCTTCGCACGAAAAAAGACGGCGACAGATACGTCCGCGTGTACGAGACGGTCGATCGGGACGACTCGGCGGCGCGCAAAGAACTCATCCACAAAGCCGTCAGCGTCAAGCCATCGCCCCGGCAGTTCGCCTGGCAGCAGCTCGAGTTCATCGGCTTTGTCCACTTCGGCGTCAACACCTTCAGCGGCCGCGAGTGGGGCACCGGGAAAGAAGACCCCGCGATGTTCAACCCCGAGACGCTCGATACCGACCAGTGGTGCCGGACGATGAAGGCCGCGGGGATGAAACAGGTCATCCTGACGGCCAAGCACCATGACGGGTTCTGCCTCTGGCAAACGCGATACACCACACACTCTGTCGCGTCCAGCAGATGGCGCGGCGGCAAAGGTGACGTCCTGCGCGATCTGGTCAAGTCGTGCCGCAAGTACGGCCTCAAAGTCGGCGTGTATCTGTCGCCCGCCGATCTGTACCAGATCGAAGATCCCGCCGGCCTGTACGGCAACCTCAGCAAATACACCGAGCGGACGATCCCGCGCCCGGTGCCGGCGCGCCCATTCGGCGACAGGCGAACGTTCAAGTATGTCGTCGATGATTACAACGAATATTTCCTGAACCAACTCTTCGAGTTGCTCACCGAATACGGGCCGATCCACGAGGTCTGGTTCGACGGCGCGCATCCCAAACGCAAAGGCGGCCAGACTTACACCTACGCGAACTGGTACGCAATGATCCGCGAGCTTGCGCCGCAGGCGGTGATATTCGGCAAGGGCCCCGACGTGCGGTGGTGCGGCAACGAAGCCGGACGAGCAAGGGTCGCCGAGTGGAGCGTCATCCCGATAGACACCCCGGTGGGCGAATTCACCTGGCCCGACATGACGGCCCAGGACCTCGCGAGCCTGGACAAGCTCGCAAGCACTGTGGATAAAGGCGGCTACCTGCACTGGTATCCCGCCGAGACCGACACGTCCATCCGGCACGGCTGGTTCTGGCGCGATGAGAAGCAGCGGGTCAAGACAACCGAGCATATCGTCGATATCTGGTACAACTCCGTCGGAGGCAACACCGTCCTGCTGCTCAACATCCCGCCCAACAGCGATGGGCTATTCGCCGAGCGCGACTGCAAAGTGCTGACAGAGGTAGGCAAAATCCTCCGCGAAACATTCAAGACCAATCTCGCCGCCGGCGCAAAGGCAACCGCCTCGGCCACCCGAGAAGGCCGCGCCTTCAGACCCGCCAACGCCCTCGACGGCAACACCGATACCTGCTGGAGCCCCCCCGACTGGGCCACGCAAGCCGAACTGACAATCACCATGCCCGGCAAGAAGACCTTCAATGTCATAATGTTCCAGGAACAAATCCGCTACCACGGCCAGCGAATCGCCAAATTCGCCATAGATGCGCAAGTGGACGGCAAATGGCAACAAATCGCCAAGGGCCAAACAGTAGGCTACAAGAAAATCTGCCGCACCGAAGACGTCACCACAAACAAGGTAAGGATCAGAATACTGGAAAGCCGCCTAAGCCCCACAGTCTCCAACCTTGCCCTCTTCCACGCCCCGCCGATTGAACAGATCATAAGCAATTGACCGCCAAAAATTAACGGTTTCTGACTACAATTACCCTACTCTTTAGCGTCATATTCCTTATAAGAGCTTCACAACTTCCGTATGCCCCCCACTCGTCGCAACGCTGAGCGGCGTATGATCTTCCCCGGTTACACGTGCTTTTGCGTGGACATTCGCCCCAGCCGCCACCAGCAGCTTGACAACTTCGGCATGGCCATTCTACGACGCCATGTACAGCGGAGTCCAATCATCGTGTGAATTCCGGAGAACGCAGGCTAATAGTCTTTGACTTGACCGGCGGGGCAAGTTAACCTTCGGCGACTGTGAAGAGATTGGCTACATCCTGTTTTGGTCTCGGTCGGCTGCCGATCGCCCCAGGGACGTGGGGCTCGCTGCCGCCGGCGATTGTCTTCGGGCTGATGTGCCACTTTCGCACGTCGCCTGTGATAGTGTCAATCGTAATGGCGGTCCTGGCCCTGGTGGGTTCGGTCGCTTGCGTGCAATTTGCCCCCGCGGCGATTACGGCCACGGGAAAGAACGACCCCGGCGAAGTTGTCGCCGACGAGCTTGCGGGCCAGGCGATCACGTTCCTGACCAGCCCGTTCTTGGCGCTGTCGGCGGCATCGACCGGGCAGATCTGGGGCGTCACTGCGGCAGGCTTCGTGCTCTTTAGAGTATTCGATATCGTCAAGCCCTGGCCTATACGCAAACTCGAAAAGTTGCCCGAAGGCTGGGGCATCCTCGCAGATGATTTGCTGGCGGGTGTTTTTGCCTGGATTGTCTTGCAGATTTTCATAAAGTTGTTTGTCGTCAGGTAGTTTGTTACGGTGATAAATTAGAAGGCAGGGATGTCGAAAGAATATTCTGTTGAGGTTTGTAAAGAGCTTGAAGCAAGATTTCGTGCTGAGAATTTGCATCGGCCGATGCGGATCAGCCATTATGACGCGGGCACGGAACTTACCTATGACTTGACCGGCTTCGGGGATGCCGGGCCGGCGAAGGTGAACCTGGTCGTCGAGAAGTTTGTGGGCGGGGGGTTTGCCGGACAGGTATATCGCGTAAGAATTGTGGGGATTGAGGGAACAATAGAAGGGCTTGAGGTTGGTCAAATCCGCGCGATCAAGATCCTCATTCCACCATCGAATTTCTCCCGGCTGTTCCGCAATCTGCTATATTGGGTCGGATTCCAGGGACCGTTCCAGCTCCAGGTAAATCCGGCGGCGGCACACGCGGGGGGTATGTGGCAAAAATTCATCCGGCGGGGAGCAAAGGTCAGACTCGGCGATGAGGATGCGGTCGTGGATATATATGCGACGTTCGTAGACGACAAGCTCGGCGGCTGTGGGGAGTTGAGGGAATGGATCGAAGGACGGACGTGGCGGCTTGAAGTTGACGACCGATTGGATCTGCTGAGGCAATGGAAGCGAGGCAAGACCGTGGATGAGCGGCAGGTTGGGTCGCCGGAGTATCGTGCGAAACGTAAGTTCATGTGCGAGTTCGTCGAGCTGCTGCACGATATGGGAGCGTATGAGTTTGCCAGGCAGTACGAGTGGTCGACGTGTAAGAGCCAGCCGAACTCGCTCAAGCGACACCGAACCGACGACGATCCGGCCTCAGGGCTTGTGGCGGTCGATTTTAGAGCCGGACTTGCACTGCTGCCGTTTCTGCCGATGAGCCCGGGCGATTTCAAGTTGATAATCAAAGGCATCGGGCGCGGCTCACTCGTGCAGTTCGACCGGGGCAGCATTGCCAAGCTGGAAGGCTTCGTGCAGGCACACGGCGATGAGTTTGCCGACATGGGTGAGATGCTCGAGGAGTTGAAAGCTGCCGAGCAAATATATCGCAACTCGATTCCGGACATAACGCACAATCATGTTCGGCTGCTCGGCAGCAGAAAGCTCTGGTCGACGATGCTCGGCAGCGCGGTGACCGGATGGCGCGTGCGGAATCTGGTCGATGACCGACACGAGCAGAGGTTCAGGAGCAGTAAAGCTTCGACGCTGCTGTTTTTTGTTGTCGGGCTGATACCGTTTTTGAGCAAGTTTGTCCGCCGAATTTGGGGACGAGCCGATTGGCGCCGGCACTACGGAGCGATGCTGAGCAGTTGGGGCTATTTTCGGCGGGCGATGCGGGCACGAGTCGCTGAAAAAGTCACTGTCTGGCACAGAGCCGGACGGCTTGATGATGAGCGAGCGCTTAGGGTCGCGGGGGCGATTCCCCGATTTTTCGGGCATCTGCCGCTGTCGATTCTGCCCGCCGGGCTGCACAGGTTGCTGACGGACTTAGAGTATGCAAAGCAGCGCATTGGGTATTTTACCGTTCGCCCGATCCGGCTGTATTTCGATGCGCAGATGCGCGAGCAGTGGCTTCGGGACATGATGACCGAGGGACAGAGCAAGCACATGCTCAGCGACGAGGACGCCGAGACTATCCTTTCCCAGATTGACGAACCGTTCATACAGAAGTACCTCAAGTCTCTGGCGGTGCACGTTTGCACTTTGCCGGTGACGCAGATAGTCTCTGTTGCAATTGCGGCGGTCTATTATCTTACGCACCGCGACGAGCCGGGCGCGTGGGCGATCGGACTAGGGATCATTGGCCTGTTCCAGGTCGTGCCGATCTCGCCGGGCTCGTTGGTTCGAGGCTTCTACGTGCTGTATCTGGTCATCCGAGAACGGAATTTCAGAGACTACAATATCGCTGTGTTCCTGGGGTTCTTCAAGTACGTCGGCTATCTGGCCTTTCCGATTCAAATGACGTATCACTACCCTGCTCTCGCGCAGTTTATGGCGGCTCATTGGGCGACCGAGGCCGTGCATATTGTCCCGGTTTTCGGCGAGCGCGGCGCGCTGCTTGAGCATTGGGTCTATTGTCTGTTCTACAACTGGCCTTTGACGATACGGCGTCGAATGCGAAAGAAAGCCGAAGCACGGGAATTGATGAAACCGCGCTACTGGCACGCCGGGCTGTGTGTTTTTGGCACGGCGGCAATATTGGGACTGGCCGATTATATTTATCTCGGGAAACTTGACAGTTTGCCAAGCCTCAAAGATATCTGGCCGCTGGCGATATTGGCGCCACTTCTCTGCGGCGCAGCGCTGACTCTCGGCTGCGGCGGAGCGATCCTGGGCAAACGCATTGCCGCCGCTGCGGCCTGCGGCGCCTTGACCGGCATGCTATACGCGGCGGTTTCGGCAATGTCAGGCGAAAACAGTTCGATTGTGGCTAGTTGCGGATGGCGGATGTTCATTTTCGCGATTCTATCGGTTGTTGGGGCAGTTATTACGGAAATAAAGTTGCCTGAGAACTTCATGATTCGACAGAAAATTGTAGAAAAATAAGTTTTCAAATGTATAATAGCCATTTTACCGGTTGTACGGTTCTTGAAATGAGAACGTTTTTCAGTAGAATCTTGGGTAGGTGTTCCCGGAATCTGCCGTGGGGAGTTTTTCTGCGATGACGCTGAATAGTATTAGTTCGCTTTGCGATGATTTCTACCTCGACATGTGCGTAAACACCGAGTTGGATCTGCCTACCGAGCGCGATACCATCCTGTCCTTCTTCGAACGAATCCGAAGGCAATTCCCTTCGATGGGCTGCTTCTACCGGCGGTCAAACAACGAGTACTGCCTGGAAGAGGACCGCAGCCACGGCCAATACCGATGGGTCAGCCTCGAAACCGACCGCATCAGTTCCGGGGTGGTCAACCCGTCGGATCTGGAGATGGCCTGCTCGCAGCACAGACTGGTGCTCGAACTGATCCCATATATGCTCAGCGTCAGCAATCTCGACATCGATTCGCTGGACGTTACTTTCGCCATGGATTTCGAATATTCCGGCAGTCACGATGAGGTGATCGCCGAGGCTCTGCTGTCCCAGAGCGCCTTTAAATGTCTGCTGGATTTGCCCGGCGCCAGGCCGATCGGTTTTTCACCCGCCGTGGTGATGGCGTTGTCCGAGGACGATCGCACGCAGGGACGGATCTGCGTCGAATCGAAGACAAGCGTCTTCGAGCCCGGGAGAAAAAGCCAGAGCGAGGATGAAGCAATAAGTCTGTCCCTGACAGTGCGCCAGTACCCGCAGACCGCTGAGAAATTCGACCCATCAGACTCTTTTGGGACCCAATGTCAGTTGGCCCAGGAATTGATGGTTGAAAAAATAATCCCCAACTTCACCCAGCCTTTGACCGAAACAATCGCTCAAAAACGATTAACATAGGTTTACCGGATGACCCTAGCATGGCTATCGAGGCACCCATAAGCAAATTCAAAAAGAACAACTTTAGGATTTGTATCGCCGTCTGTCTTGTTACGGCAATTATCTTTGCCTATGACGGCTATCTGAGCAAATACGAATGGTCGAAGCGTTACAGCTTCTACAAGGAGCAGGTTGTTGACAATGACGGCAAGCCTACGCCAGTAATGGTTTTCAACCAGAAGTCGCCACCGTTCTTTGCGGGCGCCGCGGTGCTCCTCTGGGCGTACCTGCTTGCCACAAAGAACAAGAAACTGATCGCCGACGAAACTGAGCTTGTCTTGAGCGACAGAGATCGAATCCCGTATGATTCCGTCCAGAAGATCGACAGAACATACTTCGAGAAGAAGGGGTTTTTTGTCTTCACATATAGAGACGAAAACGGCAAAGAGATCGATCGGAAATTGAGTGACAGAACGTATGATAACCTTGGCGCCGTCCTGGATCACCTGGTATCGCAAATAAGTTGAATATTGTCCAAGTGGGATTTGAACTCTTGCAGGCGCAGAGATCAGATGTGCTCTGAAAAGGAATAAGTACACATGAATTATTGCGTTGTCGGATTACAGTGGGGTGATGAAGGCAAAGGAAAGGTCGTCGATATCCTTGCCGGAGATAGTGATATCGTCGTGAGATATGGCGGTGGCGCCAACGCCGGCCACACGGTCGTCGTGGGTGACAGTCGGTTTGCCCTGCATCTTCTGCCCAGCGGCTCGGTGAGGCCCCAGACGATTTGCGTTATCACCAATGGCGTAGTCGTCGACCCTGATGTGCTGATAAACGGAATTGACACACTCGCTGAAAAAGGTATCTCTCTGGACGGCCGGCTGCTGATAAGTGAAAACGCCCACGTCGTCCTGGACTATCACAAGAAAGAGGACCAGTTGCGTGAAGAATCGCTGGGCGAAAACAAGATCGGCACGACTATAAGAGGCATCGGCCCCTGCTACGCCGACAAGGTGGGCAGGAGTTATGCCGTCCGCGTGGGTGACTTGAGAGATCTCGAAAAACTCCACGCCAAACTGCAAAAGATTGTCGAGCACAAAAACAAGATCTTCGCTGCTCTTTATGGCGCCGAGCCAACAAACGCCGATGAAATATTTGAAAAGTGCAAGCTGCACGCCGAGAGGCTCGTACCCTCTATAACAGACACGACCGAATTTCTGCACAAATCAATCGCCGAAGGCAAGTCACTTCTTTTCGAAGGCGCCCAGGGCTCGCTGCTGGATCTTGACCACGGGACATTCCCTTTTGTGACCAGCTCGAATTCAAGCTCGCTCGGCATGCCGGCAGGCTGCGGTGTGCCGGCCAAGCTGGTCGATAAATTCATCGGCGTGATCAAGGCCTATACAACAAGGGTCGGCGCCGGTCCATTCCCCGCCGAGCAGGACAATGAGACGGGCCAATACATCCGCGACAAGGGCAACGAATACGGCACTACTACAGGCCGTCCACGCCGATGCGGCTGGTTCGACGCGGTAGCCGTATCCTACGGGGTGAAGATCGGCGCCATCGACTCGGTAGCGCTGATGCACCTGGATACGTTGAGCGGTCTCAAAGAGCTAAGCATCTGCAGGGCATACGAAATCAATGGGAAAGAAACGTCCTTTTTCCCAGCCAATGACGACAGGCTCTCACAGGCCAAGGCCATCTACGAAACCGCAGCCGGCTGGGATGAGGATATTACCGAGGTAAACGATTTTAGGGATTTGCCCGCCAACGCTCAGGACTACGTGCGTCGGATCGAAGAATATATTGCAGCACCGATCACCGCCGTCGGCGTGGGGCCCAAACGGAGTCAGACAATAATCAGATGACCGGAAAGTCTATCAGTCTATCAGGAAATCAGTATGTAGGATGTCAGCAGATCAGGTTATCAGAAAATTGCAATCCCTCGGCTGCGCTCGAAACAGGCCTGATGACCTGATATCCATATTTGCTATGGAAACCTTTGAAGAGAAACTCACTATAACCGCCTCACGCCTGGGGTCGACCCTCGAACAGATGCCCCGTCATATCGCAATAATCATGGACGGCAATGGCCGGTGGGCGCAACAAAGATCGCTGCCGCGCGTCGAGGGGCACCGCGAGGGTGCACGAATAATTGAAGAAATAGCTCTACATTGCGTCGACTTGGGCATCGAATCTCTGACCTTGTATTCCTTCAGTATAGAGAATTGGAAAAGACCCAGGGCCGAAATCAATGCTCTTATGCATATCCACTCCGAGCACCTTGTCAACATTAGGCCTACGCTGATGAGAAACAATGTAAAGTTGCTTCACCTGGGTCGGATAGCCGGACTTCCGGCTACGTTACGAAATGACCTTGTAGATACGATGGACCTGACGTCGGCCAACACCGGCATGAAACTTGCCCTTGCATTAAACTATAGCGGCAGAGCGGAGATTGTGGATGCGACCAAGAAGATCGCACAAGAGTACAAGAGAGGCGAACTGGGCCTCGAAGATATCGATGAACAATGCCTGAGCAATCATCTGTACGAAGCCGGACTGGCCGATCCCGATCTTTTGGTACGCACCGCAAACGAAATGAGAATCAGCAACTTTCTGCTCTGGCAAGTTTCTTACAGTGAGTTTTATATTACGAAAACGCTTTGGCCGAGTTTCACAAAAGCATCTGTGGAAGAAGCAATCACAGCTTATGCAAGACGGATCCGACGTTTTGGAACGATTAAGGCGGATTCGTGATCGGCACCGATCTGAATTCACAAACGCAGATCACCCTTAAAAACGTTCATGCGAATTAGGAAATGGTTAGATACAGGTTGTTTTTTGGAACATTGATGACGGTGTTTTTTACAACCGTTGTCATTTTCGACGGCTGGATCGATGGCTCTCTCACAAGTTCGACAGTTGACGACACGGCTGTCCAGGGAACAATCTTCTGTCTGCTCGTCGCTCTGCTGGCAATCTCGGCTCAAATCGAACTGTCGAGGCTTGCCGCGGCGAAGGGGCTGAAGATATTTCTCCCCGTTTCAATCATCGCCTCGATTCTGTTAGCGACGGCTCGCTATTGGCCGCAGCTTATCGGATTTCCACTTGAAACCTATCTTCTCCTGCTCTCGGCTTTCACCCTCCTGACGCTGCTTCTGTATCAGTACGCAAACTATGGAACGTCAGCAGTTCTGGCCAATTGCGGAGCAAATTATTTTTCAATCGCGTATCTGGGAATTCTCAGCAGCTTCTGCGTAACAATCAGAGTCGAGTTCGGACTCTGGCACCTGCTGATGTTTGCTTTTGTCATAAAATCCTCGGACATAGGCGCTTACGCAATCGGCACTCTGTTCGGTAAACACAAGCTTTCGCCCCGGATTAGCCCTGGAAAAAGCTGGGAAGGCCTCGGCGGCGCAGTTGCAGCCGCCACCTTTGTCGCTATTGGCTTTGCGCTGAGTTGTGGTATAATGTCGTGGTGGTGGGCGGTAATTTTTGGTCCGTGCTCCGCTTTCATTGGACAGATGGGCGATTTGGTCGAGTCCATGATGAAGCGAGATGCCGAGCAAAAAGATTCAGGGCAGAAGGTGCCCGGCTTTGGCGGCGTGCTGGACATCATCGACTCGCCTTTGGTGGCGGCACCGTTTGCGTATTTGTTCTTTCTGTGCTGTTCTTGACAGAGGGTAACTTTTGGAAGTCACTATACAATTGAATTCAACCGACAAGCAGTTGGAATTGTTCGGCCCCGCCGACAGTTATCTTCGCATTCTGCGTCAATCGCTCGACGTTCAACTCAACGCTCGCCAGGGCAGGCTGATAATCAAGGGCAAGGAAAAGGATGTCAACAGAGCTACCGACATCGTCGATAGAATGCAGGAGCACCTTCGCAAACACGGGTTACTCACCCCCGCCAAGGTGAATACACTGATCAGGACCCTGGATTCTTCCAAAACCGTCAAGACAGGCAAGGCCATTGCCGTCTATGCGCACAAGAAGGTCATCGGGCCGACCACAAAGGGACAGCAAAAGTATATCGAGACCATGCTGGCTAACGACCTGACATTCTGCATAGGCCCCGCGGGAACGGGCAAAACATACCTGGCCGTGGCGATTGCGGTCTCAATGCTCAAGAAAAGCAGATCAGGAGAATCGTGCTCGCACGCCCTGCTGTCGAGGCGGGCGAGAAGCTGGGCTTCCTGCCCGGCGATCTGCAGGCAAAAGTAAATCCATATCTTCGTCCTCTGTTCGACGCCATCGAGGATATGATGGATTTCACGCAGATGAGGAAGTTCATGGAACTGGACATTATCGAGATCATTCCGCTGGCCTTCATGCGGGGCCGGACGTTGAACGAAGCCGTCATTATCTGTGACGAGGCCCAAAACACCTTGGCGATGCAGATGCTGATGGTCCTGACGAGACTGGGGCACGGTTCGAAAATGATAATAACCGGCGACATTACTCAGATCGACCTGGAACCCGGACAAAAGAGCGGAATGATCGAAGCCATCGAAACGCTGCGACGGATCAAAGGGATAGGCTACGTGGAATTGAGCCAGAGAGACATTGTGCGACACCGCCTGGTTCAGAATATCGTGCAGGCTTACAAGAAAAGAGCAAAAGCCGATTAGTCGTTGATACGTACGGGATTAACAGATGCCATTTTGGAAAAAGATAAGTCCGCGACGAAGCCAAGTTCGCAAGAACATATCCGCCGAACGTTTTTCGCAGATAAGCAGATTCGCCAACACCAACTTCCTGATCTCGATTCTCATCTGGCTGCTTTTCGTCGTCCTCTGCACGCTCATTATGTCGCTGCCCCGGGCCGGCTATCTCGAGGTAATACCGATAGCCGCCACGGTCTCTCTGATCTCTCTGGCCGGGGCCTTGTACATCTATCACTATCAAAGAAGAATTACAAGAAACCACGCCAGGGCACTGGTGCTCGTTTGCCTGTTCCTCCTGATGCTGGCGGTGACCAAACTCGGTGTGTCAATTACGCAACACAACTACAGCTTTTGGGCCACGGGAGCGGCCGTCACGACGGCAGTTATTTTGACTATTGCTTATGATCAACGTTTCGCAATGGGTATAGGTGTCTTCTTTTGCTTGCTCGCCTGCTTCGCGGTTGGACCAATGCCCGACGGCGGACCTCAACCGACAAATATCAATTTGTTTTTGACGATGGCCGCCGGTGTTGTCACCTGCTGCTTTTGCCTGAAAGAGATCCGCACGAGAATAAAACTGCTCAAGGTCAGCACCCTGGCGGCCATAGTAGTGTTCGCAACCGCCTGCGCTGTGGAGTTCATGTCGGAGGACCCCAAGCTTGTCGACATCATAAAGCATGCCGCCATTCATGCAGGTACCACCCTCGGCGTTGGGCTGCTGATTCAGAGCTTGCTGCCGCTTATTGAAAAAAGTTTTCGAATAGCTACAAGCATGACACTTCTGGATTACAGTGACGCCAACCAGCCTTTGCTCAAGAGACTGCACATGGAGGCGCCCGGCACATTCAGCCACAGCCTGCTGATAGGATCGATCGCCGAGGCCGCCGCCGAGGCAATCGGCCGCAACGGTCTCTTGTGCAGAGTGGGCGCGTACTACCACGACATCGGAAAAATCAACAAGGCCGGCTATTTTGTCGAGAATGAGCTTGGCTCGGCCAGCCGGCACAAAGAACTCGCACCGACAATGAGCCATCTGATTATCGTAGGGCACGTCAAGGATGGAATAGAGATGGCCAAGGAATATGGCCTGCCGACCGTGCTTCGCCAGTTCATCGAGACGCACCACGGCACGACGCTGATCGAACCTTTCTATCACGAAGCCAAGAAGCTCAAATCCAAATCCAAGAACTCGAAAGGAAAGTCTACTGATCCTCCTTCCGAGAGCGAATTCAGATACCCAGGCCCGAAGCCGCGAACGAAAGAAGCTGCGATTGTA
>Ga0255052_10002475_pt1 | contig 13312 bp, 16 predicted proteins | sample JV7_2_21_MG_FD_188632 | JGI IMG/M metagenome (GOLD analysis project Ga0255052, IMG submission 188632) | Seawater microbial communities from Jervis Inlet, British Columbia, Canada - JV7_2_21 | ecosystem: Environmental > Aquatic > Marine > Inlet | place: Canada: British Columbia | collected... | reverse complement strand
AATCGCGCATGTGATCAATAGCAGCGGACGCCGCGGAAGCGGCCGACGAGGCGCCACGAGCCGCGATTATCGCCGCACCGCGTTGCTGCACGAGTGGAATAAATTCGTCACCGAGCCAGGCCTCATCTACTAACTCTGTCGCAGCTCGGCCGTCGACCGACGCATGATGAATATCAGGGTATTGCGTGGCGGAGTGATTACCCCAGATTGTCATACAGCGAATATCGGTAACGTGGCTGTCCGTTTTGCTCGCAAGCTGCGCCATTGCGCGGTTGTGATCGAGGCGAGTCATGGCCGTAAAATTTTGTGGAGCAATGTCCGGAGCATTGCTCTGTGTAATCAACGCATTTGTATTTGCCGGATTACCAACAACAAGGACACGTATATCGCGGTTGGCGTGGTCGTTGAGCGCTTTACCCTGGACTGAAAAGATCGCGGCATTGGCCTCAAGCAAATCTTTACGTTCCATCCCGGGCCCCCGAGGTCGAGCGCCAACCAGGAGTGCGTAGTCGCTGTCCTTGAACGCGACGTTCGGGTCATCTGTTGCGACGATGCCGGCAAGTGTGGCAAACGCGCAGTCGTCCAGTTCCATGACGATGCCATTGAGAGCGGGCAGTGCGGGTGGTATCTCGAGCAACTGCAAGATGACGGGCTGGTCGGCGCCAAGCATCTGGCCGGAGGCAATTCGAAAGGCGAGCTGATAGCCAATTTGGCCGGCAGCACCGGTAATTGTGACGCGAAGGGGTGACTTCATTTCTTTGTCCTGCGGAATTGTATTGAAATAGCATTGAGTGCGCGGCGATTTTAGCATCGCCCGCGTCGCGCGGCACTTGTTAGATACCGAAGGTCAGGGGGTGTCAAAGTCAGGGAAAGCCGCAGTGAACAATTCACGCTGTTCGCTGGCAGCGTCGCTGAGGCCAGCCTCTTCGAGAGCTGCGATGCATCGCAACCAGGTCTCGACTGCCGCGGTGACGGATTCGTCACAGCCCGTGGCTTCGAAAGTCGCGCTGGCCACACCCAGGGTCGCTGCTTCCTGTTCAAGGACAGCGGCCTTGGACTGGTCAGATCGCTGTCCTTTCTCGGCTGCTGCATAGGGTGCGACCTGTTTGGCAGTTGACCTCAATGCCTCGATCTTCGGTATTTCACTGCTTACATCACTGGAAACCCGGCCGGGTGCCGCCTCGGGACGCACGGTTTCCTCAAGCTGTTCGAGTGGCGTATCGGCTGCCGTGTCGACCGCTTGAGTATCATCTTCAAAACTCTCGCTCTCTGGTACCGGGACCTGCGTTAGCTGTAACACGATCGCGACCGACAACATCACTGTTGCCGCCCAGGCCATCGGGCGCGTCCAGGAAATAAGCCGCGAATATCGTGGTCGCGCAGCTTTCGCTGCCTGATCGAGAATGGCTCGATTGAGAGTTTCAGGTGCGCGCTGGTCTGCGCTGTCATGGTAGATCTGCGTGACCACGGCATCCGTCTCTACGGAATTTTCGTTGCTGCGTCGCTCTTCAGTCATGATGTCCCCGCTGGCTCGTCAATCGCTGCGCGCAATTTCTTGACCGCATAACGCAATCGACTTTTTGCCGTTTCACGGTTTGTGCCGGTAATCGATGCAATATTGTCGAGACTCAGCCCGGCTTCTTCGCGCAGTAAGAACACGTCCCGCTGTTCCTCCGGTAGTTCCTGCAAAGCGCCCAGAAGTCGGCGTCTGGCCAGGCTTCGCTCGACCTGCATTTCCGGCAATTCGCCTGTATCGGGCTGGTTGTCGGCTTCGACGTCTGCGGTCTGCGTATGCCGTTTATTGCGCCGGATATGATCAATAAAACAGTTGTGGGCGACACGATACAAAAATGTCGTAAATTTTGCGGTCGGCCGATAACTGTCGCGTGCCTTGATGATCTTGCCCCAGACCTCCTGGAAAACGTCCTCGGCACCGTCTCGATGCCGGCAAAGCCGTAACAGATAGCGATACAGAGCGTCACTATGGCGTCTGTATAGCGCCTCAAATGCGGCCACGTCGCCGTCTCGATAACGAAGCATCAGGGCACTGTCTTCGGGCGCTGTGTCCATAGACGGAGCATAGGCGAGCTGCGCCGCCCGGGGAAGCGGCAGGGCCCCGATTCCTATCGTTTGAGTGTTCGCAACCATAGTCATGCAAACGCAGGCAGGTGGCCGGGTGGGTTAGAAAAAAAGCACTAAAATGCTTGCAATTCGAATTCTTAGTGTTATAGTCAACTATAACACTAGTTCACCTAGCACGGGCAGGACCCCTGGAGCAGCAGCGATGAAAGCGGCATTTGAAAAATATCTTAACGAAATTGTTGGCCTGACGGTGATGGCCCTCATGACCGTGGCGCTGATAGCAGGGCAAGCCAATGCAGAGTTTCGAAAATCGGCCAGCCCGGAAGCTCCGGGCATCATTGAAATCCAGCTAACGATCAAGGACTAGAAGGATTCAGCGTCGAAAATGAGTGCATACCCAGTTTCCGTCACACCGGCGACTAAAGTAGCGACGGAATTATTGCGCCGGCCCCTGAACGAGGCCGGCGCCTTTTTACAAGGCAGCATGAATGGACCCTAATTGGAGTGAAGACCTACCGATCTATCGGCAACTGCGAGATCGGGTTGTCGCGATGATCCTTGAAAACGTTCTGGGCGACGGCGATGCGCTGCCGTCAGTCCGCAACGTCGCCGCTGAATACCGGCTCAATCCGTTGACGGTTCTCAAGGGGTATCAGGAACTGGTTGACGAAGGGTTGGTGGAAAAGAAACGCGGTCGCGGCATGTTCGTCAATGAAGGTGCACGAAAGCAGCTGATGAAGGACGAACGGCAGCGTTTCCTGGATAAAGAGTGGCCGCAGGTTGTTGCGACTATCCAACGCCTGGAATTGGACACCGGTACGCTTCTTGATGAAGTGAAGTCGTCAAATGTCTCAGGAGATTCGAATGACTAGCCTGGTTACTGCCAGCAACGTATCGAAGCGCTACGGTGATATTCGTGCCGTCGACAACGTCAGTTTTCAAGTTGAGAAAGGCAGGATCATGGGCCTGTTCGGTCCAAATGGTGCTGGCAAAACAACTTTGCTCAAATCAGTTCTTGGTCTGACCGACTGTGAAGGTCAGCTCTCGGTTCTTGGGCTTGATCCATTTAAACAACGCAAGGAACTGATGCAGAACATCTGTTTTATTGCCGATGTCGCAGTATTGCCGCGTTGGATCAAAGTGTCGCAGTTACTTGACTTCATGGAGGCTACGCATCCGAACTTCTCGCGCAAACGTGCTGAGGAATTGTTGAGCCGCACCAAGGTTCGACGTGACGCCAAGGTCCGAGAACTGTCGAAGGGCATGGTGACGCAACTACATTTATCGATCATAACGGCGATTGACGCCAAGTTGCTCGTACTCGATGAACCGACACTTGGCCTCGATATCATTTTCCGAAAAGAATTTTACAGCAACTTGCTGAACGACTACTTCGATGGCGAAAGAACCATTTTGATTACAACGCATCAGGTTGAGGAGATCGAGAATCTGATGACCGACATCATGTTCATTAATGATGGGGGAATTTTGCTGGACTCAAGTATGGAAGATTTGCCGGACAAATATTTCGAATTAGTGACATCGGGCGAGGCTGCCGATAAGGCGCGGCAACTTGGACCTATTTATGAGCGTGATGTTTTTGGCAAGAAAGTCATGACATTCGAAGGAGTTGACCGAGATAAGGCGGCGGCGTTTGGTGAGCCGCATACCCCGTCGGTCGCCGACCTGTTCGTGGCGAAGGTCAAAGGAGCGGCGGCATGATTACTCACCAATTCGCATTGATCAAACGGGAAATTTGGGAGCACCGATCGATCTGGATTACCCCGGCGGCAGTTGCCTTTGTCGTGACATTTATTGCGATGGCCATGGTGATCATGGTCGCCGCATTTGGTGAGGCGCTAAACCCCGAAATCGAGAAAATCGCAGATGCCACGCTGCCGGATCCAATTCGGCGGGCGGCGCTTGCTCTTTTCTTGCTCGGCAATACTTCCGTTTTTGTATTTGCCATGTGGTTCCTGACGATTTTCTACTGTCTCGATTCGCTATATGCGGAACGCAATGACAAGAGCATTCTCTTCTGGCGATCGTTGCCAATAACGGACGCTGAGACAGTTGTCTCGAAGTTGCTGACGGCCGTCTTCGCGATACCTGTCGCTACCATGGCCGCAGTAATTGTCTCGCACCTGCTGAACCTGATAATCATGAGTGTATGGTTGAGCACGGAAGGAGTTAATCCGTTCCGGTTTGTCTGGGGCGCTGTGCCACTGTTTGATACGTGGGCCGCCGTATTTGTATTCTTGCTCGCGATTCCAATTTGGCTGGCTCCATTGCTGGGTTGGTTTCTGTTCATATCGGCCTGGGCGAAGCGCGGTCCATTCCTGCGGGCAGTGTTGCCGATCGCCATCCTGCCGATCCTCGAATACATCATTTTCAAATCGTGGCATCTTGGCCTCGCAATTCTCAACCGCCTCAGCCTGGAGGCGATGCCGATACTCGACATCTTCGATTTTGCCGAGCGGTTTGATGACGATGATCTCCACTCCATGTTTGCGGAGAATATCAGCCTGACGTCCCTGCTGGACGTACCGAAATTCCTGACCAGCGGCGAAGTCTGGGCCGGCGTCGTCGTTTGTGGCTTGTTCATCACAGCGGCGATCTACGTCAGGCGTTATCGCGACGAAAGTTAGTTGCTGGTCGGACGACCGCTCATATTGTGTTTGCGTAGTTTGCCGCGAAATTGGTGATAGCTGAGGTTAAGAAGATCTGCAGCCAGACGCTGATTGAAACGCGACTTCTCCAAAGCTGCGACGAGCAGCTCTCTTTCAACATCCCTGAGCCTTTGGGTCAAGTCGGCTGGTAGCAGCGGTGCAAGTCGCGGTCGTTTGGTGACCGCGGGGCCAACTGTTGTTGTGGCCAGCTTGAAAGGAGAATCGAAAGGGTCGAATGCTATTTTCGTAATCGTTTGTTCTGGATCATCGGCACGATAAACCGACCGCTCAATTGTATTCTTAAGTTCTCTGACATTGCCTGGCCAACCGTGCTTGAGCAAGGCTGAAGCTGCTCGCGGGCCAAAACCGGGAAAGTACGCTCGTTTTAGCTCACTTACCATGTTCACGGCAAACGCATGCGCCAGTGTCATGACGTCCTCGAGGCGCTCCCGCAACGGTGGTACCGTGATGACATCGAATGCAAGCCGGTCGAGCAAGTCTTTGCGAAACTGGCCTTGCTCTGCCAGGACCAGTAAGTCCGAATTGGTTGATCCGACAATTCGTACATCGACGCGCAAAGTCTCGCTACCACCGACACGCTGAATTTCACCGTATTCAATAACCCGCAGAATCTTCTCCTGCATGCGCAGCGAGATTGTCGCCAGCTCGTCGAAAATCAACGTGCCGCCGTCGGCGCGCTCGAAATGCCCAATGTGGGTATGGGCCGCCCCCGTGAAGGCACCGGCCTCGTGTCCAAATAGCTCTGATTCGAGTATCGATTCCGTCAGCGCTGCGCAATTGACTTTGACGACACGTTGTTCCCAACGGTCCGAAAGAAAATGCAGTCTCGATGAGATCAATTCCTTGCCGGTGCCACGTTCGCCAACCACGAGAACGGGCTTGTCGAGCGGTGCGGCACGCGACACGTGCTCGAGCATTTCGAGAAAGGCGGGCGCCTCACCGATGATGTGTTGGCTTGGTCTGCTCGCGGACATTAGTGAATTTGACCAGAAAGTGATGAAAAACGCGAATTACTAGCAGAAATAACTAACTTTAGTTCTTGTTTCAGACACCGCACTAGTCGATAAACCTGTTTTAAAACAAAGCATTAGGCTTGCAATCCGGTGTTGGCACAAAAGCTGCAGTAGTTCTACTGAGGTTCACACTACACGAGGAAAAACCATGGGCATATTCACGAGATTTAGCGACATCGTGAACTCGAACATTAACGCGATTCTCGACAAAGCCGAGGATCCCGAGAAGATCGTGCGCTTGATGATCCAGGAAATGGAAGACACGCTGGTCGAGGTTCGATCAGCCGCAGCTCGCTCCATTGCGGACAAAAAGGACCTGAATCGAAAGCTCGAGTCACTGGATCGCGAACAAAGAAATTGGGACGAAAAGGCAGAGCTGGCAATTCGCAAGGGTCGCGAAGACCTGGCCAAAGCGGCGTTGGTGGAAAAGTCCCGCGCGTCGTCGGCAGTCGAAGTTCTAAAACATGACTATCTGGCTGTCGATGAGGGCCTGAGCAAGCTCAACGAAGACATCGCAAGACTCGAGGGCAAACTTGAGGATGCGAAAACGCGGCAGAAGGCGTTGCTCGCGCGTCACAAGACTGCGTCCAGCCGTCTGGCCGCCAGGAAAAAGATTCATGACTACAAGATCGACGACGCAATGATCCGTTTCGAGCAGTACACGAGGCGCATTGACGACGTGGAGGGTCGGGTCGAGGCCTATGACCTGGGACTGCCTAAAGACCTCAAGCACGAGTTCGCGAGCCTTGAGGCAGAAGAGTCTGTCAAGGAAGAACTGGACGCCCTAAAAAAACGTGTTGCGGCAAATGGCGATAATGTGCAAAAAGATGCCGCCGAAGGATAAATGTGAGATTGGCAGAAGGACGAAACAATGAGTCAAGACACGTGGAATATTGATTACGGCCCGTTGCGAGGGATGTATCGCGATAGAGAGAACGCCTGGGTCTTTGGTGTATGCGCAGGAATCGCCGATCGATTCAACTTTCGGCTGTCAACTGTACGCGTGATCACCATTATTAGTTTATTGCTGGTTTTCTGGCTGACCGTGGCGATTTATATAGCGGCGACCCTGTTGATCAAGGAAAAACCGCTGGTGTATTCCGGGCGCCAAACTGAGTACGCATTCTGGCGCCGCCGCCGGGAAGACTACTGGAGTCATTCATGACAGCAAATGCTTCGACGTTTCAAGGCCGATTTACGCGCAACGCAGACAAGGCCTTTCTTGGTGGTGTCTGTGCAGGCATAGCCGACTATTTCGGATTCAATCTCCGCGTAACCCGATTGCTGGCGATTATCGCTTTCTGCGTAGCAATGCCGGTTACGATTCTGGTGTATGTGGCCCTGGTCCTTTTAGTACCGGCTGAATCTGGAAGGTATTCGTACACGGTGGAAAGAGAGCTTCGCCGCAAGCGCCGGCGCATGTCGCGCCGCGAAAGAAAGCAGGCTGCGGAGGACGCACGTCAGGATGCCGCTACTGCGCTCGACGAGCGCGCCCGTTCGCTGGATGAGCGTCTCGCACGCGTCGAAAAATATGTTACTTCGTCGCGCTATGACCTGGACAGGGAATTCAGGAATCTTTGAGATATGATTAAGTAAGGGGCCAGGGATTCACTCATGAACACTTTCGTATTCATATTATGTATCGTCGCGATCGCCGTCACCGGGGATACGATCCAGAAGATCTACAGAGCTCGTGCGGCCAAACAGACTTCCGACGCAGGTACAGACGAGGCATTAGCCAAGCTTGATCAGCTCGAAGAGCGCATTCGTGTCCTGGAACGGATCGTGACCGAAAGCAAGCACGACCTGAGTCGGGAAATCAGAAGCCTGTAAAGGGCCGCCTATTCTTTGGCGTCTTGCAGCTTCTTGTTGTAAGCGCGAATCTGCTGGTTGAACTGTTCCCCGACAAGCGCCTTTTCCTCGTTAGCTGCGTCAAACTTCTTATTCAACATATCGTTGCGTCGTTGCAATTCCTCGCTTGAGGGGTTGCTGAGTTCCTCTGCCGCCGCTTTCTCCTCGGTTTCGACGCAGGTCAGGTATTCGTCAACAGCTGCGACAAAACCCTGTACCGCGTCTTTGGCGGCGAGCAGCTCGTCTTTCGAAGCCGTGCTGCCGTCCGGCATTTGCGGCCGCCCCGGGTAGTCGCAGGCAAGCGCCATTGATGAGCCAAGAAACAGTGTTGCGGCAATTGCCAGTTTGATGGTTTTGGTCATGAGATCAACTTTGGTTAAGGCCTGCACACGCGTGAAGCGTGCTTAGCCAGATTAAATGGTCCGGGTATTTAATCATTTTGCCCGCGCTGAGTGAAGTCATCAGGCAAACAATGCCCGATGTGTGTCCGTGCCCTCGAGTTGCGCGAGCAGCAACTCCAGATAGTTATCCGAGCTCATTGGCTGTCCAAACAACAACCCCTGGACGTACGTGCAGTCAAGCTGTTGCAGGAAGTTCAGCTGGTCCTCGTTTTCAACGCCTTCGGCAACAACATCCATATTCAGATTACGGCCCATCTGTACGATGGTGCCCACGATCGTTGCGTCATCCGGATTGATAGCGACATCACGTACGAACGACTTGTCGATCTTCAGCGTACTGATCGGGAACTGTTGCAATGCGCTGAGCGAGGAATATCCGGTGCCAAAATCGTCGATCGCCAGGTGCAGTCCGAGCCCGTAGAGCTGATCCAGCAATTTGATGGTTCGCTCCGGGTTTTCCATCAATGTCGTCTCCGTTATTTCAAGTTCAAGCGAGGTCGGTGAGACTTCGTGGCTTCTCATGATCGAGCCAATTCGGCTTATGAAATTGGGTTGTCGAAGTTGTTTCAACGACAGATTGACGGAGACCCGCCCCGGCGACGTGGTTGATCGTTGCCAGACACGGAAATCTTCACAAACCTTGTCGAGCACCCATTCCCCGATCTCGATAATCAGGTTCGTCTCCTCCGCTATCGGGATGAAGTCAGACGGCAGGATCAGCCCGACGTCAGGCAGTTCCCACCGAACGAGCGCCTCGGCACCATAAACCTCGCCCGTCTCCAGATTGTATTTGGGTTGGTAGTGAACGAGAAGCTCGTCGCGCTCGAACGCTCGCTTGAGTTTGCTCTTTGTCATCAAGCGTTCAACAACGGCCTCGTTCATTTGCGGTTTGTAGTAAGCGAAAACATTACCGCCAGATTTTTTCGCGCTGTACAGTGATGCGTCGGCGTTACGAATCAGGTCGATGACATTCGGTGCATCCCTGGGATAGTAAGCGATGCCCAAGCTGGCCGTCATAAAGACTTCATGGCCCTGCACAAAAAATGGATCTGCGAGTCGGTCCAGCAAGTTCCTGGCGAGACTGTCCGTATCTTCGGCGTCGCTGCCATCAGGCCCGAGACCGTTGATGATGACGGCAAATTCATCGCCTGCCAGTCGACCGATAACAGAATTCTCAGGCAGCGCTGCCGTCAATCGTTCCGCAACTGTTTCCAGTGTTGCGTCGCCGGCAAGGTGGCCGAACGTGTCGTTGATCTCTTTGAAAAGATCGATGTCGATGTAGAACAGACACAATGGCTTACCGGCGCGCCGGGCACGAGCAATCGCCCGCTGCAACAAGTGTTGAAACTGCATCCGATTTGGAATCTTTGTGAGCGCATCGATGCGCGCCAGATACCGAATGCGCTGTTCCGCTCGGCGCCTTTCCGAGATGTTCTGTGCCGCGTAAATACGATTCTCAGATTCGCCATCCACACCGTCGACCACTGAGCAGGTATACGACACCGGAATGGAGTCGCCGTATTTGCTGTCGAAGAACGCCTCTCTGGGAATACCGGACAGACCTTCCTCGACAAGAGTGCCGGCCTTCTGTTGCCTAACGACAAAGTCGACTGATTTGCCGATGAGTTCATCTTCGTCGTAGCCCAGCAGTATGGTTGTCGCCCGGTTTATCCGAGTAATCGTCCCTTCAGCCGAGGTTACGATGATGGCCTCGTTCATTCCTTTCAAAATACTGTCGACGTAGTCACGCGAAATTGTCGTGGAACGCAGCCGGTCCCGCATGTCGTTGAATACGGCTGCAAGTTCACCCAGTGCGTCGCCATGATTTTGCGGCAAAGGTTCGCCAAAATCGGCGTCACGGAGCTTTTCTGCCTGAATACGCAGATCCCTTATCCTCGCAGACTGTCTGCGAACGCTCAGCCAGACAACGGCGGCACAAAGCAACAAAGCAACCAGAGTGGCCGATCCGATCCATACGAAACTCACGCGCCGGCTTTCTAACTCCTTGCTGAGCAACTTTTCTGCGAATGCGAGCGATTCGGCATGCATCTGACTCAATTCGAAGGAACCAATTAGTACACCCAACTCTACATCCGCACGGACAACCGGATACGTCAGGACGAGATTCTCTTCCAACCACGTCACAGGCTCGAAAAAATCTGCATCCGGAAGGCCGCCAGCCTGGTTTACGTTTGCGCCGCTGCTGATATATCGCAAGCCAGCCAACGTCTCATTATTCGCGATGGCACGATTCAGCAACGTAGGAATTGCTGCGGCATCTTGCGTGTCGTGCCCCGCCACCAGGTCATCTGCGAGTGCGCGCAGTTGCGATTGAGCATGTCGTTCGTGGCTATCTCGGAGAAACGCCTCGTGCTGGGCGGCGCCCGACGTCGTGATTTCGCTCGCCAACCAGCGATACTGGTCATAGAACATCGATAGCATTGCTGCAGCCACCACAACGCCGAGCGTCAGGACGAAAAGTAGATACCGTTGAGTTCTGCTGCCGATCATCTTTAATCAATACTGTCAGGCATCGCCGGGCGCGAAAAGAGGAGCGCCGGGTGGCCTGTAAGCCCTTTGATTTTATTCTTGTTTGCGGCTTTCTGCCGTTGCTCAGTGTAGCATCGGGCACCGGCGGCGACGTATATTTCCAATTCGACCGATTAATGTCGAATCGGTGATTGCCATCTTCCGTATATGGTGCTAATTGGACAAATACGACCGTGAACGACTCAAACGTCCCGACGTTTCTCGATGAATTCGAGCGGCTCAACCGGTCCCGTCGTCTTCATTACGCCCTCGACAACCGCACCTTCGGCCACCGCTATGGCCTCCCCGGACACCGTGCCGGTAATGCGCGCGGTATCGGTAATCTCAATCTTGCCGGCCGCGATGATGTCGCCTTCGACATGACCTGCAACGACGACATCCGATGCTTTCACCGTTCCTGTCCACAAGCCGTCTTTCGCCAGCGTTATCGTACCGTCAACGTCACAGTCGCCGTCTATTTCTCCATTGATGAGAAAGTTTCCAGAACCCGTAATGAGTCCGGAAACCTTGCAATCCTCGCTGATGAGAGTGGCCGCATTTGAGGAGTGGTCGCGCAAACGCCGTAGTCGGGTGTCAATCATAACGGTAATTCCGTGAGTAGATATGGAGCGCCAGAGCGCATACTACCTTCAGAATAGTGTGATTGCAGGATTCCGCAGCTGTCGCTTTGGTTTTACGAGTACACCGTGCCGCACATATGATAAAACAGCGGGCCGGAATACGGCCATCGCACGCCAAAAACAAATGACCAAACGAAGAAGATCAATTTGAGCCAGGGATTCGACAAACGATACAGCTCACTCGCGAGCGGCAAAGTAAATTTGGGAGGTGGTCGCAAAGGCATCGAAAAAGAGTCGTTACGGCTTGATATGCAAGGCTATCTGTCACGCCGGTCGCATCCATCACGGCTGGGTTCAGCGTTGACTAATCGCTTCATTACGACGGATTTCTCCGAGGCTTTGCTCGAATTCGTCACACCAGCCTACGCAAGTACCTGGGAGGCACTGAAGTTTCTGTGCGACATTCATCAATTCACCTACGATCGTCTACAAGACGAGCTTCTCTGGATCGCGAGCATGCCTTGTAGAATTCCGCCGGATCCGGAAATTCCATTGGCACGATATGGCACATCAAACGTCGGCCAGATGAAAACGATTTATCGGCGCGGACTCGGTTACCGCTATGGTCGGCACATGCAGACGATCGCAGGGGTTCATTTCAATTACTCGCTACCCGACGATTTCTGGCCGCGCTACCAGGCTATTCTGGGCGATGCTGGCAAGCAACAGGATTTTCGTTCGGATCAATACCTCGCTTTGGTTCGTAACTTCCGTCGATTCGGCTGGATTGTGTTGTATCTGTTTGGCGTATCGCCAGCAATGTGCAAATCGTTTGGTGGTGGCAGTGATCTCGACATGCCGTCGTTAAATGCGGAAACGTGGTACCAGCCATACGGCACATCGCTCAGAATGAGCGACCTTGGATACAGCAATCAGAATCAATCGCGCATCAACATCTCTCTGAACAGCCTTGACGCTTACATTCAGGGTTTGCGCAGTGCCATCAAAACTCCGGAGCCCGACTACGAGAAAATCGGTGTCAAGGTCGACGGCAAGTACCGGCAATTGTCGGCGAGTAGTCTACAAATCGAAAACGAGTACTACAGTGCCGTGCGGCCCAAGCGAGTGGCGCGATCAGGGGAATGGCCGACCGCAGCGCTGCGTCGAGGCGGAATTGAGTATGTAGAAATTCGCTCGCTGGATATCAATATCGACGACCCTGCCGGCGTCAGTCAAAATACGATGCGTTTCGTTGAGGCGTTTCTGATTTATTGTCTTCTGGAAGACAGCCCGCCGCTTGATGATGCTTGCCACGTCGAAGCGTCACAGAATCAGGCGCTTACGGCGAAACAAGGTCGAGACCCGGCATTTCGTCTGTGGCGCGACGGCGAGGCCGTGACACTTGCAAGTTGGGCAGACGAGATTCTGGACAAGGTCACCGCTGTCGCTGAGTTGATTGATCGTAACGAAGAGAGTGGTTGTTACATTCATGCGGTTCAAATTCAGCGCGACCTGGTTAGCGATGCAATGGCCACGCCATCAGCACGTTTGCTCGAGGAGCTTAAGGCGGCGCAATGCAGTTTCTTCGAGTACGCGATCGAAGTGGCTTGTGGGCATCGCGACTATTTTGCGTCAATTACACCGCTGTCCAGTGAACGTCTGCAGGAATTCGAACTCGAGGCCAGACGATCCATCGAACAACAGCTGGAAATCGAAACGAGCGACGAGATCGGTCTTGACGAATACCTCGAAAACTACTTCAGCTCAGAATAATTCGTCAGGGTAAAGGTGTACCGTAGTCGAATGCGAACTTGCGGTGTAGTTGCTGCAGGTTCTTGGTAATCGGTCCTGCTTCGCCATTCGCTATTTGTCGACCGTCGGCCTCGAGTACCGGAGTCAACTCACCCATCGTGCCGCTGGTGAATACTTCGTCCGCCGTATAGAGTTCAGTCAGTGAGATATTTCGCTCCCTGACGGCGATCGCATGTTCTCTACAAATCTCCAGAATCATCTCTCGGGTTATTCCTGGCAGGCAGCTGTCGGCATGCGGCGTACTGACAGTTCCGTTTCTGACGATAAAAAGATTGGTGTCGTTGGTCTCGGAAACGAAGCCATCGATGTCCAGCATGATCGCGCTGTCGAAGCCGGCGACGTTCGCCTCGATA
>Ga0255052_10002474_pt1 | contig 13313 bp, 11 predicted proteins | sample JV7_2_21_MG_FD_188632 | JGI IMG/M metagenome (GOLD analysis project Ga0255052, IMG submission 188632) | Seawater microbial communities from Jervis Inlet, British Columbia, Canada - JV7_2_21 | ecosystem: Environmental > Aquatic > Marine > Inlet | place: Canada: British Columbia | collected... | reverse complement strand
CACCGTACCCGGCTGCTCGGTGAGCGACGATTTTTCCTCGCAGCTCGGCAATCCGGCCGAAGCGCGCCTCGCCGCGGCGCTGACCTACCGTGACACGGGACTCTGCCCGACGCCTTCCGGTCTTGGCGTGCCCGGGCTCAGCAAACTCGGTGGACAAGCACCGCTGCGGGATGGTGTTGTCGTCAAGAACCCGTGGCTCATGAACCGTACTGTGGGCAGGCCGTGATCAACCAGAAAGGTTGGCTGGCAGGGATCCTGCTGCTCGCGGGCTGTCAGACAATGAACGTCGATGCGGACGTTCCCGCGCTTATCACGGACCCGGACGATGCCAGTCGCGCGGCCTTGCAGGCTGCCGTTGCCGCCTCGTTCGGTGGACTCGATGTTCTGCTCGCAGATGACGCGCTGACCACGACCAGCGTGCTCATGATCGAACGTTCTCCACGAAGATCACTGAACAACAACCAGGCGATGGGCCGCGTGATCGAGCAGCCGCTGCGGTTTCAGCTCGTGAAAAACGGCGTCGACTGCACTCTGATCGATCTGCGCGATGACTCGCGGCACGTACTTGCTGACACGAGCTGCGTGCCTGAGCAATAAGCCGCCCGGGCATGCTCAACCCGCTGCGCTGATCTCGAGGCCGAAAGCCTCCACCGCGTCCCAGTCCGTGAATTCGAAGGTCCCGGTCGGGTCGGTCGGCCCTTTGGTTATCCACATGATGAAGCGGATCATGGTCTTGTCGACAAAGCCGTAGCTCGGATAGTCGATCTTGCCGGCAAATATGCCGATGATTGCCGGCTGCCAGGTAATCGACTTGAGAAACTTCTTCACGTAGGGGTTCGTATCGGGCGTCCGTTTGTCAGGTTTCCGTGCCACCGCATTGACGGAGAAGAAGGCACTGGGCTTCGACACCAGTTGATCCTTCTTGCGCTCGATAAAGCGCGCCACGTCAGGACGATGTTTGCCATAGCGAATGCTCGCGCCGATGACGATGCGATCGTAGGGCGTAACGTCGACGTCGGAATTTGCAGTCAGCTCGACAAGTGTCGCCTCGTGCCCTTGCCGGCCGGCAATCTCTTGCAGGCGCTTGCAGATTTCCAGCGTATGTCCGTCAATCGTCGAATAGATGAATACAATCTTTGCCACAGCAGGTAAGCCTCGATCTGTTTCTGCAGCCTGAATAATCACAGGCAGAGCGGAATAATATAAGCGTTTTCCGCAAGCGCACACAATTTGCGGTGCGCATTGCGCTAGAATCAACCAAAACAGAAACTGAGAGGATCAAGGCTATGCCCTACACTTCCAGCGACATCCGAAACGTCTGCCTGGTGGGCCCCAGCCATGCGGGTAAAACCCTGCTCGCTGAGGCACTGCTCCACGCTGGCGGCGCGGTAAAGACGAAAGGAACCGTCAACGGCGGCACTACCGTCTCCGATTTCACGGACCGCGAACGCGAAATCGGTCATTCCCAATTTTGCTCAATCTGCTACCTGGACCACGGTGGCATCCACGTCAATTTGATCGACACCCCCGGATATCGCGACTTCTACGGTCGCGCGGTGTCGGTTCTGCCCGCCGTCGAAACGGCGGCCGTTGTAATCGGCGCCGACGCCGGCGTCGAGATGATCGCCCAGCGCATGATGAAGGCTGCCAAGCAGCAGCGCCTCTGCCGGATGATCATCGTCAACAAGATCGACGCGCCCGATGTGGACCTCGAGAACCTGATCGAAGACATACGCGCAACGTTCGGCCGCGAGTGTCTGCCGCTGAACCTGCCGTCCGCCGATGGCACCGGCGTGGTCGACTGTTTCTTCCAGCCGGAAGGCGAGGAGACGATGTTCAGCGATGTTGCGACGGCACACACGCAGATCGTCGACCAGGTCGTCGAACTCGACGAGGAATTGATGGAGGTCTACCTCGAGCAGGGCGAAGAACTGGCGCCCGAACAGTTGCACGACCCGTTCGAGAAGGCGCTGCGCGAAGGTCATCTGATCCCCATATGCTTCACGTCAGCCGAGACCGGCGCAGGCACCAATCAGCTGCTGCAGATTTTCGAACGCCTGATGCCCAATCCGATGGAAGGCAATCCGCCCGTGTTCCTCAAGGGTGAGAGCGAGGACGCCGAAGAGGTCGTCATTTCCCCGGATCCGAATGCGCATGCTATCGGCCATGTGTTCATGGTCAACATCGATCCGTTCAAAGGCCGCCTCGGTGTGTTCCGCATTCACCAGGGCACGATCAAACCTGGAAATCAGCTATTCGTCGGCGATGCGCGCAAGCCGGTCAAGGTTAATCAATTGCTGAAAATCAGGGGCGCCGAGCACAACAAGAAGCAGGAAGGCCGACCCGGCGATATCTGCGCCATACCGCGCGTCGATGAGGTGCATTTCAACGCCGTACTACATGATTCCCACGACGAGGATCACTTCCATCTCAAGTCGGTCGAATTGCCGCGGCCGATGTACGGACTCACGATCAAACCCGGTAAAGACACCGAATCGCAAAGGACATCAGACGCGCTGCACGCAGCTGTCGCTGAAGATCCATCGCTGCTGCTCGAGCACAACATCGCCATGAATGAGATCGTGTTGCGCGGACACGGCGAACTGCACTTGCGCACAGTCCTCGAACAGATCAAGGACCGCTATGGACTCGACGTGCAGACCGCGCTGCCATCGATCGCGTATCGAGAGACGATCACGGCGCCGGCCGAGGGCCATCACCGTCACAAGAAACAGACCGGCGGGGCCGGCCAGTTCGGAGAGGTCTACCTGCGCATCGAACCCCTGCCACCGGGCAGCGGTTTCGAATTTTCCAGCAAGATCGTGGGCGGCTCTATTCCGTCACAGTACATCCCGGCCATCGAAACCGGGGTTCGCCAGGCCATGAACTCTGGCGCCGTCTACGGCTATCCGATGCAGGACATCAAGGTCACGGTCTACGACGGCAAGTTTCACTCCGTCGACTCCAAGGAGATCGCGTTCGTGCAGGCCGGCAAGAAAGCATTCCTCAACGCCGTATCGGACGCTCGCCCGATCGTCATGGAGCCCATCGTCGACGTGCTGTTCACGATACCGACCGACAGCGCGGGTGGCGTGACCGGAGACCTGTCTTCGATGCGTGGCATGGTCAGTGGCACCGATATCCTGCCGGACAACCGCATGGTGGTGTCGGGCAAGGCGCCGCTCAAGGAGATTCAGGGCTACCATTCTCGCCTGAAGTCCCTGACCGGCGGTGACGGCAGCTTCACGATGGACTTCAGCCACTACGCTGAAGTGCCGCGGGACTCGCTCGATCAGGTCCCGTCGCAGCTATCGTAGATTCGGACAGCGTAGATGGGACAGCGCGGGCGGTCTCAGTACCGCCCGTGTTGTTTGAAGATGTAGTTGCTGAGTTCGATGAACTCGTAGTTCATGCGGTGCACGATGCGGTGCGCCGAGCGCGCGACCGCACGCATTACCTTGTAGACCAGCTCCGGATGCTCGGCGACGACGTTCTCGAACTCCGCCCGTTTCAGACTGAGTACCTGGCTGTCGCATAGCGCTCGCAGCCCCACGGTGTGGACGGCGCCGTCAACGAAGCTCAGTTCTCCCGCCAATGCTCCCGCCCTCAGTATCGCGAGGCTCGCCGACTCATCGGCGCCCGTGCTCTTAACGACCTCGAGCTTGCCCACCAGCAACACGTGCAGAGAGTCATCCGTAGCCCCCTCGTTGATCAGGAATTCACCGTCCGCGAGTTCCTGCCGGCTCATCAGGCCGGCAATTACCTCCGCCTCCTGACTGGTCAGCTCCGCTCCCAGGGATGATCCAAGCACAAGTTCCGCTACATCGTTCATGCCACCACCCTCTTTAGAAACATCAGTTCCCCAACTGTGGGCCATGCTAGCGCCCCATGGCAAAGCCCGCTATAGGGGTTTTCATCGCTATCCCGCGCCCGCAACGCCCGGTGGCCATGGCTCCGCGGTCCATCAGCTATTGCTCATGACATCATTTCGTGGCGCTCATGCGGGGACCTGCATAAACCGTACAGTCGTACTACAGTACAACTGTTGGCGTGGAGCATGACTATGGACAAGTGGGAGATGACGGAAGCCCGATTCGAGAGCTGGGACGGGACAGAGCTTTTCTACCGTGCCTGGAAACCGGGCAGCACGAGCAACAAAGCCCTGATTTTTCTTCACCGGGGGCATGAGCACTCGGGGAGGATTGCGCAACAGGTCGGCGACTTCGGTCTCGAGGACTTCTGGGCGTTTTCCTGGGATATCCGTGGGCACGGGCATTCACCGGGGCCGCGAGGTTACACGGACGACTACTACGATCATGTCCGTGATCTCGACGAATTTGTGAGAATGGTCTCGCGCGAATACAACATCCCGATCGAGAACATGGTGCTTGTCGCGAACAGCATCGGCGCCGTTACCGCCTCTGCCTGGGTACACGATTACGCGCCGCGGATTCGTGCCATGGTACTTGCCGCTCCCGGCTTCAGGATCCGGCTCTACGTGCCGTTCGCAATACCGGGTCTGCGGCTGTTACAGAAGTTCAGGAAGCGCACGTTCATCAGCAGCTATGTGAAGTCGAAAATGCTGACTCACGATCCGGAGCAGATGCAGAGCTACGATGACGATGACCTCATTACGCGGGACATTGCCGTCAATGTTTTGCTCGGCCTGCACGATCTCTCGACCCGCATAATGGCCGACGCCGGAGCGATAACCACGCCAACGCTGATCGTCTCGGCCGGCGCCGACTGGGTAGTAAGAAACTCGGCGCAGCGGGAATTCTACGAAGGGCTGTCGTCGCCTGTAAAGGAAATGGAAATCTACCCGGGGTTCTTTCACGCGATCCTGTATGAGAAGGATCGCGCACAACCGATTGCGAAGGCGCGTGACTTCATCGCGGAAGCGTTCGAACATGACATCGACCGTTCGTCGCTACTCAGGGCCGACCGCACCGGGTTTACACGGGAAGAATACTTGCGCCTGAGCGACAAACCGTCGTTATTGAAGGGGATCTGGTACGGCTTGCAGAAGGCTGGTATGTACACCATCGGCCGCCTCAGCGAAGGCATGCGCATCGGCTGGAAGACGGGGCACAATTCGGGCGATTCCCTGGACTACGTCTACGAAGACCAGGCGCGTGGTATCACGCCGCTTGGAACGCTGATCGACCGCGTATACCTCAACGCCGTCGGCTGGAAAGCCATGCGCGAGCGCCAGGGGATACTCGAAGCGACGCTCAAAGGTGCGATCCAGTCGCTCCTCGACGCTGAACAGGCTGTCAGGATCATGGACATCGCGACCGGCAGGGGCCGGTATGTCCTCGACATGCTGCACGAGTTCCCGAATGTGGATATCAGCGCCCTGCTCCGCGATCAAAGCCCGTATTCGCTCTCCGAGGGCAGGAAACTCGCGCATTCGCTGGGCCTCGACAACGTGACCTACGAACAGGGCGATGCTTTCAACACCGGGGAACTACTTGCCGTCGATCCCGAACCCAATATCGCCATCGTCTCGGGGCTTTACGAGCTGTTCCCCGACAACGACCGCATCCTGGCGTCTCTCGAAGGGCTTGCCGGCGCCGTCAAACCGGGTGGCTACCTGATCTATACCTGTCAGCCCTGGCACCCGCAGATCGAGGAGATCGCCCGCACCTGTGTCGACTGGGATGGCGAACCCTGGATCATGCGCCGGCGCAGCCAGGCTGAAATGGACGAGCTCGTGCGATCCGTCGGCTTCGAAAAGATCGACATGGGCATCGATGCCTACGGCATATCGTCGGTAGCCATTGCGCGAAGAAAGGAGTCGACATGAATCAGCAGGAAAAATTCGCAGCGTTGCAGACCTACTTCAGCCTGATGAACATGAACGGCGCCGCGCGTATCTACCGGACGTCTCGCGAACTGGGCATATTCGATGCGATCGGCAACGATGGCGCGACGCCCGCGGAAGTCGCCGAGAAGTGCGGGCTGCAGGCAGAACCGTTACGCCTGCTGCTCGACGGGCTTTGCTCGATTGGCACGCTAGCGTGCGAAGACGATCGCTTTTCACCATCGCTGGTCACGCAGTTCCTGGCCGGCAACTACAGGAATCTCAGTGACGAGTACTGGGACCACCTCCCCAATTATCTGCAGACCGGCGTACCGCTCGCGGAGATGGACTCGGTCGAACAAAGTGCGGACCAGTATGAAAAGCAAGTCAGCGCGCTTGCCTGGATGATGATGCCCGCTGCCGAGGCCATGGCGCAGATGCTGGGCATGGGCCAGTCCCGAACGGCACTGAGTATTCTCGACGTCGGCGCCGGTTCCGCGATCTGGAGCCTGAGCTGCGCTAAACACGACGCTGCAACAACCGTTACGGCGAGCGACTGGCCTGTCATTGTCGAAATTGCGACAGGCTTTGCACGGCAAATGGGCCTCGAGGACCGATTTTCAGCAATTCCCGGCAACTACCACGAGTCGGATCTCGGCGAGGACAACTACGACCTGGCCATCGTTGCCAACGTCACTCACATCGAGACACCGGACGGCAACCGGGGCCTGTTTAGCAGGCTGCACCGGGCACTGAAAGCCGGTGGTGAGGTGGTCATCGTCGACGTTATGCCGGTCCAACCCGAGGGCCAGATCTCGGCCGCATTGTATGCACTCGGTCTCGGTTTACGAACCGCACAGGGACAAGTCCACAGTGCCGACGCGTTGCGGCAATACCTGGAAGAAGTGGGCTTTACGGGCAGCGTTATGCAGCCGATCCCTGTCGCCCCACATACGATGGGGATGATTATCGCGAAGAAGGGATCCTAGCCATGTTGATGAAAACGCCACTGCTCGCCGTCGGCAGCGTGTTGATCGCAGCCGTTCTCGGCGCGATCGCGCCGTTCCTGTTCGAGCACGGCGCCAAGCAACTACAGGGACGCATGATCGACTTCGTCTTAAACCCCTACATCATCGCCGGCATGGCAACTTACCTGACCGTGATGGTGTTTTTTACCTACGCGTTCAGGATTGGAGGCACTGTAAAAGTTCTGTACCCGATCTATGCGTCGACCTTCATCTGGGCAGCGGTCATTGCGTGGATGCGGCACGGCACGCCTATCGAGCCGATTCATGCCGGCGGCATGGCACTGCTGATGACCGGGATTGTCTGCATGAGTTGGTAGCGCGGGTCGGGCTACCTATCGGCTGCGGCGTACTTCCTGAGTACTTCGAATACCCTGGCGTTCGGGCAGAAATCATTGTCGCCGGATTCTTCGCCACGCAGCCAGCGTTCGCAGACGTCCTCGGACGGGCATTGCTCACAGCGCCGGCGCACGTCACTCATGATTGTCGGCAGGTCGGCGCTCGAGGCGATCGCAGGATCGAGGCCCAGGGCTTCAAGCATGTCCAGCCTGCGACGTTCGGAATTCGCGATCTGGTAGCGGCGCCACGCGAATATCAGCGCAACCACAGCCAGCAGCATTACGATGGCGCTAAAGATCTGGGTGAATGTGTATGCCATGAAACGTCTCCTCGACGGCCATCAGCGGTCCTTGCCTCAGGGTTTTAGTGCGCTGGCCGGTACCGATTCGGCGCCAGGTTCTCCTCGAATGCTTCGATCAGACGCTGGGCGTCCCTGATCCAGCTACAGGGCTCGCACGTGCAGGTCGTGGCGTCGTGTCTGAGTTCGTTGTGATAGGTCTCGACGAGCCGGACGCCGTAACGCAACGATGCGCTGAGCGTGTGCTCGGGCTTTTCCACCAGGTCAGAGAAGTCGTTGAGGCAGGTCGCCCAGTGGCATTCGCGGTTCATGTCGCACTGGTGACAACGCTCACTCGTGGCCTCAAACAGGTTGTCGTGAGGGCACTCCCGAGCGTCGATCATCTTCAGGATCAGCAATCTCGGGTAGATGAGCGCCTCGATCATTTGTCGCCGCATTGCTGTCTCCCGACACGGATTCGGTGAATTCAGCCCCTTCCGGCTGTAAATTTAAGGATCGCAGCTGTACCTGTCTATCGCGATAAGTACGTAAATTCGCTTGGATTACTCGTATAGGCGCATGTGCTGCTTTACTGCACTCTCCGTCAGGTACAAGCAGGAAACCAACACTCCCGAATCGGGGTGGCCGAACCATCAGGTACACGGCTCATTAAGGGACAAAGGTACGACTTTTCAGAAGCAGGTACAGCCACTCAAATGTAGCTGCAACGAGGAATTGAGCATGTCAGACACACAGATCGAAGGCGATACCAAGTACTTGTTCAGGCGCGACAAGACGTGGTGGGTAAAGCTCGCGGTCCCACGGTCGCTTCGCGACGAACTCGGCTACGATCTGCGGCGCTCATTGCATACCAGCGACATAGACGCCGCCCGGGAAGCCCGGTGGCCGATTATCGAAGAGCTGCGCGGCAAAATCGACAAGATTCGAGCCAGCCAGGGCACTGACGCCACCGACGACGACGCTGTACAGGCCGGTGCCAAGATCGGCGCCGTACAGGCGGCAGCGGGTGCTCTCCAGGTAGACCAGCATATCGTCGAAGTCGTCAGTGACTCCGGTGAAGGCGCCCAGAAGTGCGGCCAGCTCCTGGGACTCGTGAGCGGCAAGATGGGCAATGGTGTCTGGACGGTGGAGATCATTCCTGCCGAAATCCAGCCGCCCGCGCGTGAACGCCAGGGTGCCAGTGGCATTCGCGTACGCATGGGCTCGAAATACGTGACCAACATGGGCAACGAAGCCGACATAGTCGTCGCGTTCAACGAACAGGTGCTGTACTCACGCATCTCGAACGGTGCCTATCGGAAAGGCACCGTCGTCCTGCTGGAGAGCATGTGGGCCGAAGACCCCGAAGAGAGAATCCGCCAGCAATACCAGGAAGCGCTCGCCGATTTTCAGGAGCAGGGATTGATCGTGCATGAACTGCCGATCCAGCAGGAATGCCTCAAGGTCGTGCCCGACCCCCGCAAGGGCAAGAACATGTTCGTCCTCGGGATGCTCTGCAGCATTTATCATCGCGATACCGACATAGCGAAAGGCGAGATCGCGAAGATATTCAAGCGCAAAGGCGAGAAGGTCATCAACGTCAACCACGAACTGTTCGACGCCGGCTACGCGTTCGCCCGCGAGAATATTGACTACGAATTCAAGATCAGCACAGCCGAGGAAGATCGACTGGAGTCGGCGATCGTCGTCAACGGCAACACGGCAGTGGGACTCGGCGTCATGGCGGCCGGAATTGACCTGGTCGCGATGTACCCGATCACTCCGGCAACATCGGCGTCGCATTATCTTGCCGAGGACTTCCACCTGACGGGTGGCTTCGTCCACCAGGCGGAAGACGAGATCGCGGCGATCGGCTTCGCGATCGGCGCTTCTTACTCCGGCAAGACAGCCTGCACCATCACTTCGGGCCCGGGCATGGCACTGAAGACCGAGATGATTGGACTTGCCGTCATGGCCGAGATTCCGCTCGTCATTGTCAATGTGCAGCGTGGCGGCCCGTCCACCGGCCTGCCGACCAAGGTCGAGCAAGGAGACTTGCTCGCCAGTCTCTATGGTATGCCAGGCGATTCGCCTAAAATCGTCCTGGCTGCTTCCACAATCTCGGAGTGTTTCCACTTCGTCATCATGGCGCGCAGGCTGGCCGAGTCGTTCCGCATGCCGGTCATTATTATGACTGATGCGAATCTGGCCACCGGCGTACAGGCGATAGAACGACCCGCGGTCACCGACGAGTGGTTCGCACCACCGTTGGACCAGTCTGCCTGGGACGAGAATGTGTCTCCCTACAACTGGGACGAGACAACCGGTCTGTCGGAACGACCTGTCCCGGGCATGCGCGGCGGCGAATACATCCTCACCGGCCTCGCGCACAACCGCGACAGCAAGATCGCGTATGACACAGCCTCGAATCAGGAAGGCATGGACATGCGCAGCCGCAAGCTGTCGGCGCTGGCCACGACCATGAAACCTCCCGAGATACACGGTGATCCAACCGGAGACCTGCTCATTGTGGCCTGGGGTTCGACTCAGGGCGCGATCGACGAAGCGGTCGACCTGGCGCGGGCGCAGGGTCAGAAGGTGTCCTCAGTGCACGTCAGATTCCTGTCACCGCTGGAGCCCGGCCTGAAGGATATCTTCTCGGGATTCAAGAAGGTCATGACCATCGAGCTCAACTATAGCGACGATCCGGATGCGCCGCTCATTAACGCAGAGACCCGCCGCCATGCACAGCTGGCGCTCGTGCTGCGCGCGCACACACTGATGGATATCGATTGCTGGTCGGTGGTTCCGGGCCATCCGTTGTCACCGTCTACTATCGGCAGAGTGATCGACTCACACATTGAAGAAACGCAGGGAGCAGAATTATGTTCGGCTTAAAAGGTGACTGGTCTCTCGAAGTAAAGGATCGGTACTTCACAATCGACGACTATTGCGGGGCAGAACCGCGTTGGTGCACGGGTTGTGGCGATCACGGAATTCTTGCCGCCGTACACCGCGTCTGCCGGGATTCCCAGGTCAAACCGGAAAAGACAGTAGCGGTATCCGGCATCGGCTGCTCGAGTCGCCTGCCCCATTACATGAACACCTACGGTTTCCACGGCCTGCATGGGCGCGCCTTGCCCGTCGCGTGCGGCGTCAAGTCGCGGCGCCCGGACCTGGACGTCTGGGTAGCGACCGGAGACGGCGATTGTTTCTCGATCGGCTGTGCACACTGGATCCATGCGATGCGCTACAACATGGATCTGACCCTGCTCGTATTCGATAACGGCATCTACGGTCTGACCAAGAAACAGACGTCTCCGACCACCCCCCTGAACATACCGACAAATACGCATCCGGCGGGGGCATTGCTCCCACCGCTGAATCCACTGTCCGTGACGCTCGGCATAACCAACATCTCATTCGTCGCCCAGATCGTTGACTGGAATGCCCCGCTGCGCCACGAAGTCATCAAGAAGGCGCACGAACACAAGGGCACCAGTTTTGTCCGGATCATCCAGCGCTGCCCGGTTTACGTGGAGTCGATTTGCAAGGGCCTGCAGGACGAACCCGCGCGGATGCAGTTGTTGACGCATGAGAAAGGCGTGCAGGTCGACGACAACGTCAAACGTCTGTTTCCGAACCAGGCTGAGCACGATCCTTCGGACCTCGCCGCCGCTCGCGCGCTGGCGGACGACCCCGCTGTCCTGCCGTTGGGTATCCTCTATCACAATCTGGATGTACCGCGTTACGACATGATGACCACCGTCGGCCTCGACATGAGCGTCGACGAAAAGTTGGCCGGTCTGAACCAGGCGCTGGATCATTTCGCCATCTAGCCCGGAGCAACAATGGACTCCGCAATGGAAAGTAAGCAAGACGTCGTCGACGTAACTCCCACGGGGGCGGAAGACGGTGCCGATCTGATCAATGTGCTCCGCCGCTTCCACTATGGCGAACCTGCTGCAGCAGAGAGTACGACCCTGCCAACCGCTACGGTTCTGCCCGCTCTCTTGAATCCCTACCGCGACGCATCAGCGATCCGTTACCAGTATCCGCTATACCTCGCACCGCCGAACGGGACGGAAGAGATCGTGCTGGCGCACTCCGTAAGCGACTATTTCTCGGCATCGGTGCAGAAGTTCGCGCTGGGTGACGAGGATGCCAGGATCCTGAGGGACAATCTGCCGTGGATCGAGCGCTATCTGCGCCAGGCGCTCGAGGGTTCCGATCCTGTTGACGCGCCCGAACTGTTCGCTGCGGCGGCGAAAGCTCTGCAAAAACAACTCGACCTCGACGAGGGCAGCCGGGAAAAACTCGACGGCGATCTCGACCGACTCCAGAACGAGATAGCAGCGGGCGGGCGGTTTCTCGCGTATGGACCGGACGTATCGCTTCATCTGATGCTGCATGCGATCCGGCACCGACATGAACATCGCCGCGAAGCGTTTCGCGAAAAAGTCGACCATCTTGTCCACAGACTGCAATCACTGCTGCGGGTCGAAAAGGCCAAGTCGGCGGACGCCAGCGATCCCGACAGCGTCGAGAGCAGTGTCGGGCCCGGATCGAAGCACCTGGATACCAGCGCCCTGTCGGGGATGCTCGAAAAACGCGTTCACGGTTCGGTCGAAATGCCGCCCGAGAGACTCGTGAGGGTCGAGCAGGCCCTGAAAGATCTGCAAGCCTGGGAAGACAACCCGGTGCTGGTCCAGCTTGTCGGCCGGCCGGCAAACCCCGATTTCGCCAAGCTGACGATGCTGGAAATCATCGACAGCGTCGATCCTTGTGCGACTGCGTCGGACGTCTTCGCAAGTGAAGCTGTTCGCTTCGCACGCCTGTTCGCAGCCATGCGGATCGCGGCACTGGAGGTCGAGGGCAAATACGATCCTGCCATCCACGACTCCTGGTTCGCCAGTTTCGACTGGCAGGCCTTCTCCGACGAAGAAATGCAACTCGTCACTCGAGTAGTCGCGCTCGTCTCGGCAGACTACCTGGCAACTGACGGCCTGCCCTCGTTCTCCCGTTTGCTGGGCTCGCGCTTGCCCGTGCACGTGCTGACCTCGGTCCGCGCCTACGATAATCCGGGTGCCAGGCCCGGTGAGGGCCCGTTCGACGCCTATCGCTTCGAGCTGGCCTACTTCGGCGTCGGACACCGGCAAGCCGTTATTGCGCAAGCATCGGCCGCCCGCCACGAGGACCTGCTAGCGGGTTTCCTGTGCGCGCTGGACAGCAATCGTGCGAGCCTGCACCTGATCAATCGCGGCACCCAAAGCAAGGTAAAACAACCGCTTCTGGACGCCTGGTTCGTCGCCAGCGCAGCACTGGAGAGCCGTGCGCACCCGTTCGTGCTGGTGAACCCGGATGCCGGTGACCACGCAGCCGAACGCGTCAGCTTTGGCGGCAATCCCCAGACCGACAACGACTGGCCTGTCGAGAAACTCGAGTACCGCGGCGCCGACGGTGAGGTCACGGAGATGGACCTCGCGTTTACGTTTGCCGATTACGCGTTGTTGATGCCGGCACTGCACGAACATTTCCGCATGGTGCCGGCGGGCTTCGAGTCGGACGACCTTGTAACGGTCGACAAATTCCTGGCAACCGATGACGAACTTATTGATCGCATGGTGCCGTTCGTTTGGGGTATCGATGATGAAGGTGTGCTTGCACGACTTTCCGTCTCCCGCGCCCTGGTTTTCGCTTGCCGCGACCGGCTTAACTACTGGCGGACGCTGCAGGAACTGGCTGGAATTCACAACGCATACGTCGAAGAGGCGATCAACCGGATTATTGATGAGCAGCAAGCAGCCATCGAGGCCGAACGCGAGCAATTGCTGAAGGAGCACGAGGAGCAACTGGAAAGCGCGCG